>Ga0306920_100001078_pt1 | contig 33495 bp, 29 predicted proteins | sample flu12Cox44000170_FD_204666 | JGI IMG/M metagenome (GOLD analysis project Ga0306920, IMG submission 204666) | Lab enrichment of tropical soil microbial communities from Luquillo Experimental Forest, Puerto Rico - flux4day.12C.oxic.44.000.170 (v2)... | ecosystem: Environmental > Terrestrial >...
GTTGACGCTCCTAGCACCAGCAGTTGGATGCACCAATGATACGACGCCGCCCATCGTGGCGATTATCCACCCAGCCACCGGCGATGAAGCGACGAATCTTGGGGTAACGAGCATGACCCTCGGAAACATCGCGGTAGAGGTCCAAGCCTACGACCCCCTGAGCGGTGGTGGCTGCCCCAGTAGCGGATTGCAGTCCCTTACAGTAAGCGTCAGCAGCGCGGGAGGAACCGTTTCTGGTCTTGATATCCCGCTCACCTTAGACCCCGGACTAGCGCAGCCCGCGGGCGTCGTGGTAACGGGAAAGGGCACTTTCACCCCCACAGGTGGCTACGGAAGCCCGGGGACCACCGACGTCTTGGCCTTCACCGGCTCAGCGCCGAGCGGCATCGGAACTTACACCCTGACGGCGACGGCCACCGACGTTGCAGGCAACTCGGCCACGGCGACATTTACCTTTCCAGTTACGTATTTCGTGTCGTTCACGATGGACAACGGGTCCGGCTGCGGCAGCGCGAACGCGAAGTGCATGGCAAGCTACCACTTCGCGGCCAACCGCTCCGGCACGGCCTCGGACGGCGCTTTCATGTTCGACCACAGCGTAGACGTCCAGCTCTACCACGGTGCAACATTGGTTGCAGACCACTCTTACGGCACGGGCAGTATAAATTCCTACGTGCATCTGAACACCGCGGTCCCGGATTACGAGACCAAGTTCGAGTTGCCCGCTGGAACCAAGGGTACAGGAACTTACTCCGCCAACGTCTACTTTACTGACGTCGACGGCAACCTGATGCTCCAAGCAGTCGACTCGAACGTGAGCTTCTAGGCCTTGTGACGCAAACATCGCGCTGTTTCGATGTCTCGGGAAGAGAAGGGACCGTAGAGGGGAGCATCTTCAGGGGGCTCCCCTCTAAGCAAAACGGGAGTTCGGCGGGACACTCTGCCTGGCTCCTGCCCCCCGTGAGCATCCTTCGAACCTCGCCAGCGCCTTGCAATCCGGCTCGCTGGTCGCCCGCTCCGCCTGCCCCACCTCCGAAGCTCGGCCTTGCTATGGGCCTTCGCCCTGGCGACCCCGCCCATGCGGGCCACTCAACAACGGTCATTGGCTTTTCGCTCATGCGCCCAAGCCTACCCGAAAAAGTCGGGTAGTCAAGCCATAACGTGACTGCAGGTCATGTCCGACAAACACATTACGTTAAGCCCCAGGGACGCAGAGTGGTCGAAAATGTCCCCTCCGGGGGCGGTCACGTCACAAACTACGTCACAAACGCACACCCCGACGCGGATAAGTTTTCGCAAGTTGCTGAGGACATTGGTGGACCTGAGGGGGCTCGAACCCCTGACCCCCTGGTTGCAAACCAGGTGCTCTCCCAACTGAGCTACAGGCCCGGAGGAATTGCCGATTCGGGATTGGAGATTGCCGACTGCCAGCGCTTGGCCCTTAGCGAGCCGTGCTGGCAGACTGCATCCCACACTTCATACTGAGCGGGATTTCGACAATCGTCAAGAGAGGTGGATATCCTTGTGAAGGGGCAGGTTTTGTACGTGCGCGGGGCGACCAGTCGCCGCAGCAACTCGCCCCTGCGATGCCGGCTCATTTTGAAGGAGGACGCCCGTGCAAAAATACTTCGCTGCCCTGACAATTCTGCTGCTGCCTGGAATAGTATGGGTCCCGAGTCATGCTGATGAGAAGAAAAGGGATCAAAGCGATGCATTTCGGCGCAATAGACAAAAAGGATTTCCTGATTCCGCCGTTCGCCGTTTTTTATTTTTACGTCGTGTTTGCCGCTGCGTTTAATTTGCCGACCGTCAGCAGGCAGGAATTTTTTCAGTCCGCAGTAGTCTCCTGGGCCGGAGTGCTTCTGTGCCTGGCAGGATTGCTTCTGTTGTTCCTGAGTCTCGTTTCTTTCGGGAAGAGCTTCCGTGTTGGCATTGATCAAGACCATTCGGACAAACTTATAACGACTGGCGTCTTTGCCTTTAGCCGCAATCCCATTTATGTGGCATTCGGGCTTGTCTTGCTGGGCCAATTCCTGGTGTTCTCGAATTGGATTCTTTTGGTCTATATGGTTGCTGGCATATGGCTGTTCCACCGTCAGGTGTCGCGTGAAGAAGAATACTTGAAAAAGCATTACGGCCAGCAATATCTAGAGTACTGCAAGCGAGTGAGACGGTATCTCTAGGCAGGAATCGTCAAGAGGCGCCGTGTGCTGGGGTGCGCGACACATAGCTCTACGCCAACCGGAGGGACAGCTTCTCAGCCAGGCCGCTAAAGAGATCAGTCCATGTCCGCGCATCCTGGTCCGAGTGATCAGCTCGTTCGCGGAAGTCGCGGTAGAGGGTCTGGAGCATCTCGTAGCAGATATTCTGGACCTTCCACAAGTTGACTTCAAAAGGCAGGCCGCGGGCCAGGCCGGCCGCTCGATCCAAGCGCTTAAGAATCTCGAGATTTCCCGGATCCGTGCGGAAGCGCTCTGCCGTCCGTTCGAGCTCCATTCTGAAGGTATACTCCAGCGTCGCAACGTCCAGTGAAATCCTGGAAGCCTGGGCGTCTTCGATGAGTCTCCGAATGCAGTCGAGGTCCATCTCGTCGTTCGAGAAGGCCCGCCGAAGCTGAGTGTTCAGGGCAAACTCCGCTACAGCGTAGAAAGCTCGGGGAATGGTGGGAGGCGCGCCGATCTGCGACAGAGAGCGCAAGAGCGGAATAAGATGAGTGTAGACATCACGCAACGCTGCCTCAGCTTCCGCCCACTCTGACTCCAAGACCCGTCCGAGAATCTGGCGTTGCTCGTCCTTGAAAAGCGCTCGCAGGGTATAGGTCTCGCCGCCGGAATGCTCGCCTATAAGACGCGCGACCTCAGCCAGGTCATCTCGGGCAAAGGCGTCCGTCAACTTCTGGACCACTGACTCATAGACTTCCGCTCCGATTGACTCCCGCACGCCGCCAACCGGGTTGTAGTCACCCGTATCGAGGGCGGCAAAACTCAAGATTTCCGACTCCAACGTCATCTCCGAACTGAAGCGTGCCCGGCCCACGACCAACTTTCTCTGGTGATTGTTGTCTTTGGTGAGCTGCGAACCTGCCTGACGCTCGACTTTGTAACAGTAGACGCGAGCCTCTGCCTCATAGGGTTCGAATAGAGATCTTATGGCGTAATGACTGCCGACCTTTGCCAGGTTGATCACGCTGGGCTTTACCCACTTCTGGTAGATGGAGGCTCCGTCCTTGTGTTCTGAAATATTGCTCTTCGCCTTGCTTAGCAGCTCTGCGAAATGCTTTTCTATCTCGTCGCCTGGCGCCTCCTGGGCCAGCTGGACAGCACGGCCGGCATACTGAATCACCTGCACCGTTTCGATGCCTGATAGTTCATCGAAGAACCACCCGCAACTGGTGTACATCAGCATCGCTTGCCGCTGGAGCTCCAGGAGTTTCAGAACAGTCGTCCTCTCAGTCTCATCAAGTTCCCGAACCGTGTGCTTCCCGAGGAATCTCTCCAGGCTCGCCGCCGAGCGGTCCAGAACGACATCGATATACTCATTGCGGGCGGCCCAGGGATCCTTCAGGAACACCTCGGCTTTACTCTCAAATCGAGGCGCCAAAGTGTCTCGAAGCCAATCCAGTGCTTCCCGCAGTGAAGCGCGCCATTCCTGATTCCAGCCCGGGTGGCCGCCGGAGTTGCAACCGCAATTGCTGCGCCACCTTTCCACACCGTGCACGCAACTGCAGGAACTGTTCTCAAATATCTCCACCACCTGTATAGGCGGATGTCTTTCCAGGTATTGGCCGTAATTGGTGATCTCAGCGAGTTTCTGGGATTCGATATAGTTGAGGGCGTAAGTCAAGGCCATCTCACCAAAGCGATGATGGTGACCATAGGTCTCACCGTCACTGGCAATGTGAACCAATTCCGGCCAGGGCCGCGTCTCCTCCGAAAAAGCCCCCAGCAGCCGCTGAGCAAATTGCTCGCCGTTGTCGAGGAGTCCTTCGAAGGCAACAGCGCGAGAGATCGGCCCGTCGTAGAAGAAGACGCTGAGCGTTCGACCTGAAGGCAGGCGAAGCAGATAAGCCATGGTGGGATCGATGCGGCTGCCGCTCACATCAGTCCACTTGCGTCCGCCGATCTTACGTACGCGCTGGGCTTGGTTGGGAGCAAGAATCGTAAACTTGATACCTAGCTTCGCTAGGATCTCCAAGGTCGAGAGGTCCACCGCAGTCTCGGGCAACCACATTCCCTCCGGACTCCGGCCGAAGCGGTGCTCGAAGTCCCTGATCCCCCACAGGGCCTGGGTATACTTGTCGCGCTCATTGGCAAGGGGCATGATCATGTGGTTGTAACATTGGGCGATAGCCGAACCGTGGCCACCAAAGGTCTTCCGACTCTCGGCGTCGGCGTCAAGAATTGCCTGATACAGTCCGGGATCAGTGCCTTCGATCCAAGAACACAACGTGGGGCCGAAGTCAAAGCTGATTTTGGCGTAATTGCTTACAATTCCGGCGATGCGTTTCTGGTCGTCCAAGATTCGTGAAGCGGCATTGCGCGTATAGCATTCGGCCTTGATTCGTTCATTCCAGTCATGATAAGGGTGAGCCGATTCTTGAAGTTCGATCGCTTCAAGCCAAGGGTTTTCGCGCGGCGGTTGATAGAAGTGTCCGTGAATGCAAACGTATCCCATCGTATCAGTCCCGTTTCTTCAGCAGTAGGGCCCAGTCCATCCCCATTGGCGGGGCTGGAGCCTTGGGCGAGGTCCACAGCGGTCCTTCAAACGGCTGTAGCAAAACTGTTTCTCCCGTGAAGGCGTTGAACCAACGCGCCTCATAGTTGCCGCGCTCGAGCTTGATGGTGACGTCGCCCCCCTTGGGCAGATATACGGCATAGATCTCACCGGGGTCGGCCAGGCAATAGGCGCCGTTGTTGACCAGTTCGTCGTGCGGTTCGGTCTTCCACCAATGGAACTGGCTAAAGAAATCCACCACGTGTTCGTAGCCTTTGAGCATGACCATAGTGTCGTCGCCCCGTCCGTTCACCCAGCCGCCGCCGGTGTCGGGCCAGATGTTAGTCCCTCGGCGGGCGCTTTCTCCCGTCGTGCCGTATGCGCCGGCCATGGCAATGTCCCAAGCCACATGACGCAAGACCTCAGCAGAATCTCCCGGCGGCGGTGGCGCCCACAGAGGATAGTGGTCCTCGTAGCCGTACTCTTCGTTGGTCTGCGGAATGATGCGGCCCGTCCTCATCTGGATCTGCCTTTCCTCCAGCATGAGGGCGTGCTGGTTGCGCGACCAATCCTGGATGGAAGTGAACCCAAACCAGTCCGAGACGCGGTCCTGGTGTTCGCGGTGCACGGGATGGCTGGTGGCGAGGTGCTTATAGGGGTCCCAGCTCTCAATCAGGGTTCCTGTCTCGTGCGCCCACTTCTCGTCACGAAAGCTGTCCAGGTCGTCACCCAGATCGTAAGTGATGTTTGAGAAAGCGCTCAGCCGGGCCACCGCGTACCGGATGTACCGCCGCTCGTCCTCGCTACCCGCCGCGGGCTGAGCGTGGTGGGTGGAAATATCCAGAATCACGGAGATAATCACGTCGCGATCGCGCGCGAACCGCAGCATGCCTTCCCATTTCTGCCAGTACGGGACGTTGAAGCGAGTGTAGTCAATGTCCGGGTGATCAAAGCTCTCGGGGGCCTGTGCAACCCACGGCCGCAGCATCATCCTGAAGTTGTCACCCGTCATGACGGGTTCGCCCCAGAAGGTGTTGGCCGCGCCCGATAGTAACACACGGATCCGGTTCACCTTGAGCCGGCGGAGCCGGTCGATGCTGTTGTCAGTCGTCCGCTCGTCGCGCCAGCCCATCAGCCAGAACGCGGTAGTGCCGTTGAAGAAGTAGTGCTCTCCCGTCCCTTCCCAAATAAAGTGCCAGGGGTACTTGGGATCGTCCCGAATAGGACCACGCCTGTGGCCGTCCGTGGCTCGGAACGTGCCATCATAGGCCTTCTTGAACTCGCCCTGCCGGTAAGTCACGGAGTATGCGTAGTTGCCCGGCGAGAGGGGCATAAAGCGGATACGAAACACACTGCCATCCATCGAGTCGCAGAAGCCCACAACATTGATACGTTCACTGCTGCCCACTTTCCCGAAGGACCCGCGGAGATCGACATCAGTAAAGGGGTTGCGCGCATCGAGTCCTGCAACGTTGACCGCAATCTCGACGAAATCATAGGCTTCAACGCTTGCGGCCGACTGCGAAAAGGAAAGCTCTCTAGGGGAGGCTAGCAAACTTGCTGCCAAACACAATGTCAACAAGGCAGTCTGCCGCACTGCAGCACTAGTTTGGAACACACTGAAGCGTCTACCTTCCCGGACTATCGTTCAAGAGGAATTGGTTTAAGCAAGTTCGTCGATCTTCGCCGCCATGATAAAATCGCTCTCCGTCAGACCGTCTATCTTGTGGGTCCAGAGCTTGATTTCCACCTTGCCCCAGGCGAGATAGATATCCGGATGATGACCTTGCTCCTCGGCAACCCCTCCCACGCGGTTTACGAAACCTAACGCCTGGCGAAAATCGGGGAAGGTGAAAGTCTTCGTGATGTGGTGTTCCTCATTCACGCGCCACCCAGGCACCTGACGCATAAAGGATGCGAGTGCTTCGTCCTTGAGTGGCGGAACTCCGCCTCGGCAAGGAACGCACGTCTTGGTTGCGAGTTCGCTCATACCGTTCAGCGATCAGCCGTCAGGGGTCACAGCGCCGGTCACTCGTGGCTGGTCTAGCCACTTAGCACTACTGTCCCGGTCAGAAGTTCGTTGAAGAATTCAGCTCCGAAGGAGCGGCATAACTTAGCCCACGGCGCTAGCCGTGGGTTGACGGTACCCTCTCTCTTCCCTTGCTCTCTCCCGCCCGCCGGGAGAGGGGTGCCGAAGGCGGGGTGAGGGCGCTCGAACCCAGGGCTCCACGCCCCGGGCTAAAATATTGCGCCCCTAGCGGGGCGGAAGCTCGATCTGGTTCCACAGCGGGACTTTGTCAACGAACTTAAGAGGACACTAGGCCGCACTAGCCGCTAACCACTGATTGTCCTCCGAGCAGGCCGCGCAACACCGTTTGCAGGATACCACCCTGCCGGTAGTAGTCCACATCGATCGCCGAGTCGAGCCGGGCGATCACCTGGAAGCTACGCTTCACGCCGCCGGACGAAGTTGCAAAGACGCTCAACGTCTGCCTGGGCTCGATCCGGTCACTGACACCCTCCACATCAAAGACCTCCCGTCCGCTCAGACCGAGCGACGACGCGTTCTCGCCCGGGTGGAACTGGAGCGGCAGAACACCCATGCCAACCAGGTTGCTGCGGTGGATGCGCTCATAGGTCTCGGCCAGCACGGCTTTCACGCCCAGCAGCAGCGTGCCCTTCGCGGCCCAGTCGCGCGACGAGCCTGCGCCGTATTCCTTGCCTGCAATCACTATCAATGGTGCGCCCTCAGACTTGTAGCGCATCGCGGCGTCGTAGATGGGCATGCGATCGCCCGAGGGGAAGTGAACGGTGACGCCGCCTTCGGTCCCGGCAACGAGCAGGTTTTTCAGCCGGATGTTGGCGAAGGTGCCGCGCGCCATCACGCGATCATTACCACGACGCGCGCCGTAAGAGTTGAAGTCCTTCTTTTCGACGCCGCGATCAACAAGGTAGCGCCCAGCAGGGCTGTCGAGTGCAATGTCCCCGGCAGGCGAGATGTGATCGGTAGTCACCGAATCACCAAGCAGTGCCAGGACGCGCGCCGCGCGAATCGGACGAACCGGGGGCGGCTCGTGCCCGAAGCCAGCGAGGAACGGCGGCTCCTGAATATAGGTCGAATCCGGTTGCCACTCGTACAGCTCTCCTCCGCTGACGGGGATGGCGTTCCAGGTGGGGTTGCCGTCCCACACGTTGGCGTAGATCTCGCGGAACATCTCGGGGCGCACGGCGCGGTTCAACGCCTCGGACACCTCCTGTTGGGAGGGCCAGACGTCACGCAGATAGACAGGGAGCCCAGAGCGATCGCGGCCCAGCGGTTCGCTAGTGAGGTCGATCTCAACCGTGCCGGCCAACGCGTATGCTACGACCAGCGGCGGCGATGCGAGGTAATTGGCCCTCACCTGCGGGTGGACGCGTCCCTCAAAGTTGCGGTTTCCCGAGAGCACCGCCGCGGCCACCAGTTCATTCTCCGTCACCGCCTTGTCCACGACTTCGGGCAGCGGCCCGCTGTTTCCGATACATGTGGTGCAGCCGTAACCCACCAGGCTGAAGCCAATCGCTTCAAGTGGCGGCAGCAGACCCGACTCCTTCAAGTATTGGGTGACCACTTTGGAGCCCGGTGCCAAGCTGGTCTTCACGTAAGGCGGCACCTTCAGCCCGCGCTCCACGGCCTTCTTCGCCACCAGCCCGGCGCCGATCATCACTGAGGGATTGGAAGTGTTTGTGCAGGAGGTGATGGCGGCGATCACGACGGCTCCGTGTCCTAGGGTCACCTGAGTGCCGTTAAAGCGGACGGCCGCAGCACGCTTCAGTTGGTCGGCGGAAAGGCCGAAGCCCCGCTCCTTGGTGGGCGCGGCGAGGGCTTTGCGGAACGCAGTCTTCATGAACGAGAGCGGTACGCGGTCTTGCGGACGCTTGGGTCCGGCCAGGTTCGGCTCGACGCTGGCGAGGTCGAGCTCCAGTTTGTCCGAGAACTCGGGATCAGGCGTCCTGTCAGTACGGAACAGTCCTTGCTCCTTCGTGTAGCGCTCTGCGCGGTCAACTTCTTCATCGCTCCGGCCTGTGAGCCGCAGGTAGCGCAGAGTCTCGTCATCGACGGGGAAGAACCCCGTGGTCGCTCCGTACTCGGGCGCCATGTTGGCGATCGTGGCTCGGTCGGGCAATGACATCTGCGAGAGGCCGGGGCCATAGAACTCGACGAATTTGTCCACTACGCCTTTCTTACGCAGAGTTTCGGTGACATTCAGTACCAAGTCAGTAGCGTTCACGCCCTCGCGCAGCCGTCCGTGCAGCTTGAATCCCACCACCTGGGGCATCAGCAGATAATTCGGCTGGCCCAGCATCGCCGCCTCCGCCTCGATTCCGCCCACGCCCCAGCCGAGCACCCCGAGGCCGTTGATCATGGTGGTGTGGGAGTCAGTGCCGACGAGCGTGTCCGGAAAGACGAGCCACTCTCCGTCCCGCCGTTCGGCTAACACCACCTTGGCCAGGAATTCCAGATTCACCTGGTGGACGATGCCGGTAGCCGGGGGCACCACCCGGAAGTTCTTGAAGGCGTGCTGGCCCCAGCGCAGAAACTCATAGCGCTCGCGGTTGCGCTGGAACTCGATTTCAGCGTTCCGCTCGAGGGCCACTGAGGTGCCGAAGACATCGACTTGAACGGAGTGATCGATGACGAGATCGACGGGCACGAGCGGATTGATCCTGGCAGGATCGCCACCCACGCGCTTCATGGCCGCGCGCATCGCCGCCAGATCCACTAGCGTCGGAACGCCGGTGAAATCCTGCAAAATCACGCGCGCCGGCTGAAACGGTACCTCGCACGCTGCCGGTTTCGCCGGACTATAAGCGGCGACAGCGCGGACGTCATCCTCGGTCACCAGTTTGCCATCACAGTTGCGCAGCACCGCCTCGAGCAGCACCTTGACGGAGAACGGCAGGCGCGAAATTGCGCCAAGCCCGGCTTGCTCCAGGCGGTCGAGGCGGTAGATGGTTGCAGTTAGACCCGCGGCTCTGAACGCCGCACGACTGCCAAAGAAATCACGTTTGGTCACAGGCCCACCTCAGAACTTGCGCTCGCTGCCCTTTAGGATAGCATCATTTGCAACCTCACGAAGCGCCGGCCTTAGTTTAGCGCGTGTGTGAAAAACCCATGGCCTCGGCGCTCTTCGTAGCGGCGACCGGAACTTGTCCCGACAGCGTCGGGAGGCCGGCACACTCTTTTCAACGAGAATGCCCGTCCCGCATGCGGGACGGCCTCTCTGCGAGAGGCGCAATCGGGTTTTCACGCGGGCTCACTGGGCCAGCACAGGGCCTGGAAGTACGAGTCTCAGCGAGGCAGGAAGTACATGATCCAGCCGATCAGAAGGGCGACGCCGACGAACATCCCAAACGACTTGGCCCCATATATCAGCCGTTCGCGGGGCGTATCCTTGGCGATCGCTCCGAAGACGACGGAGACCAGAAAGGAAAAGAGCACGAGAGCGTAGAAGTGAGGGAGAGCCATCTTATAATCGAGCCATTGCGTGATTATTAGCCTGGCAAGCGGCCTTCGGCGGCTGGCATCCGCCGCCGATCATTCACTCAATCACCCGGTCACCCAATCGCTCAATTCTTCCTTCCCATGGCGATATCGTACGCGTCCAGGACCGTCAGCACGTTGAGCATTCCGGCGGCGACCAGGAAGGCGGTGCCGTAATCCGCACTTACGAAGAAGGGGTCGCCTCCTGAATACCCGAAAAACCCCGCCACCCACCTCGGCGCGCCCACGCACCAGACGCCTAACCAACCCAGCTTCTGCAAGTAGGAATCGGATGAGGTCAAGAAGAAATCGCCTTTCATCCCGAGGCCGAACAAGAACATGGTGAGGATGGCGGCAAACAGAATCAAAGCGCGCCATCTGCGCCCTAGCAGCAAGTGTCCGCAGCCTGGGACCAACCAGGCAACCGCGCAGATTCCGAACAGACGGCCTGAGGCAGGCTGAGCGGTACTTCGGTCATTTACGACAGCTTCTTCTGCGGCTCTCTTAGGCATTGTAATGGCTGGCCTTCGCGCAAGGCCTAGAGAGTTATCTTATTGCGGAAGTCCATTGACTGTAAAACCGAAAATCGTCGGTGAAGTAGGGGCGACCCTTGTGGTCGCCCAAAGGGTGCCGGCAAACGGCTGCGGCCGGAAATCGGGCACCCACCAGGGGTGCCCCTACAGACTGGAGAGAATAGGGACAACGGCTTGCTGTACTTCGCCTGTGACCCGCGCCTCGTGCTCGTCAACGTACACGTCGACCTCACTCCTCACTCCGAATTCGGGCAGGTAGATTCCCGGCTCAACCGAAAAGCAAGTGCGCGGGATGATCTTGCGGTTGTCACGTGTCTCAAAATTATCCATATTCGCCCCATTGCCGTGGACGTCTTCGCCGATGGAGTGGCCCGTCCGGTGGACGAAGTACTCTCCATAACCATGGCTGGCAATGACTCCACGCGCCGCGTCGTCCACCAGGTAGCCGCAAATCGTCTTGCCCTCCTCGACGGCCTGTTTTACAAGATTCACCGCCGCATCGCGCGCCTCTCGCACAATATTAAAGATCTCTGTGCAGCGTTGAGGCACCGAGTCCTCTACGAACCCCGTCCAGGTAATATCGAAATACACCGATCCCGGCTTGCGGCACTTGCCCCACACGTCCAGAAGAACGAAGTCCCCTCGGTGGATAGCTTGAGAACTCGCCGGCGTGGGCGAGTAGTGGGGGTTGGAGCTGTTGGCATTCACCGCGACCACAGGCGGCTCGTCGGCTTCGACACCTTCCGCGTCGAGCAGGCGCGCCATCTCCTGCTGCACGTCGTATTCGCCGAGGGCCCTACCCTTGGAAATCGCTTCCCGGATCATCGCGAAGCCTCCTCGCACCGCGGCATGGACAGCACGGCCGGCTTCAAGATGAGACGCAAGTGACTGCGGCGACCAGCGGGCCTCAAAAAGTTGCACCAGGTCGGCCGAAGAAAGCACCTCGACGCCAAAGCTCCTCACCAACTCCACCGTGCCCGCATCCACCAGCCCGACGTATGGAATGTCATTGAGACCCGAGTACTGCATGGCCACGCGCTTCTTGCCCGCGAGAATGCCCCTCAGCTTGTCGCGCTGCTCGGTCCAGGAAGAGTACTCGTGCACCGCTCCCGGTAAGCCGTCGAGGTTGTATTTCTCGATGCGATGGACGAGCTTAGCCGGCTCACCCACCGCGGGAACCAGGTAATACCAGCGCCGCGTGCACATTGCCGGCGCGATCTTCAAGACCCGGTAGGCGATGGGATCACGGCGGTGGTGATCATAGAAAAGCCAGCCGTCCAGTTGCTGTTCACCGAGCGCCGCTTGAATGGCGTTCAGATCCACATTGACCCCCGCCTTCCCACACGTCTTAGATTGCTGCCCTTGACCTCTGCGCAGAATAAGTCTAACAAGTTTCATGCAGCCTGCGCCAACAGAATGATGTGCTGTAGCACCGTAGCAGGTGGGGGTAAAAGGGGACACCCCAGTTTCCAAATTTTGTAACTGCCCGTGTTTTCAATGACCTGACGGCTTCGTTCGGTACCAGGAACGGTTGCCCCTACCAGGCAAGGCTGGCGGGGCCGGGAAGAATAGCGTCCGATGTCAGCGAGAGCCTAGCTAGATAGCCTACACCCAAGGCCTACTTCCGACTGGGCCGGCCACGATTTCAAGGACGAAGGCGTCACCACCCTTCAAGCATGGCGCTTGCCACGGCTGGACTGGCGCTGGTGGCTTGCGTCGCGGGGTACCTTCCGGACCTGCGCGCCAGCCGCCTCGATCCCATGGTTGCCTTGCGGTACGAATAGGTCGCTTCATTCGCAGGTCTCTGCCCCAGCAGCGATTCGCGGTGGACCAGTAATCATCTGTGGAAGGCTGAAGGGCCAACCCCATACCAACCCAGGAACCCCAAGTGTTCGCTACCGATCCAGCCACGTAATTGGTATAGTTCCACTAATCTTATAGCACATGAGGCACTTTCTGGTTGGAGGTGATCAATGAGTGCTGTGCGGGCTCTGCTCATTTCAGCCGCAACACTGGGTGTGATGCTGTCGACCGGGGCTGTTCCGTTTAGCCAAACGAGCAGCGACCGGCCCATTTACTTGGACGCGAGTCAACCGATCTCGAGGCGCGTGGAGGACCTTCTCGGCAGAATGACCCTCAAGGAGAAGGTTGGACAACTCAACCTTCCCTGCGTGTATGTTGATGAGCTCGGAAAGACCACCCCCGAAAAGATGGAAGCGTGCAAGAGATTTGCGGCGGGAACTTATACAAACGAGATTGGCCCCGGCTGCGGTTTCTTCACTTTGGCAGACACGATTCTGCACCAAGGCGTTCAGCAACAAGTGGAATACTTCAATGAGCTGCAGAGAATCGCGCTGACCCAGACGCGCCTGCGAATACCGCTGCTCGAGGACGAAGAGGGCACACACGGAGGGATGTTTCCGGGCGCCACGGTTTTCCCGGAAGGTCTGGCCATTGGCAGCACTTTCGACATGCCCCTGGTGAAATCCATCTACTCAGCGGCGGCGCAGGAGTCCCGAACCGTGGGGATTCACGTCCTCTCCACACTGGTGCTGGAGTTGGACCGCGACCCGAGAATGGGTCGCAATGAAGAGGCATACACCGAAGACCCTTATCTCTATTCACGGATTGCCGCCAACATCGTCGAGGGCGCACAGGGTCCTAACCTAGATGCCCCCGACAAGGTGGTGGCTCTGATGACGGATTTCCCTACCCAGAGCGAGCCTCTCAGCGGTCTGGAGCGTGGCGCGATCAACTTATCGGAACGAACCCTGCGTGAGCAGTTTTTGCTCCCCTGGATTGCGGCCATCACCAAGCACAACGCGCTGGGAGTGATGGCCGGGTATCCCGAGATCGATGATGTGCCGGCGCATGGCTCAGAGAAGTGGATGACGGAAGTCCTGCGGCAGGAACTGGGCTTTAGGGGAATCGTGATGAGTGAAGGCGGGGGTTTTGAAACGCTGATCTATGAGGAGATTGTGCCGACCCAAAAGGAAGCGGGTTCGCTGGCTTTGCGTGCCGGAGTGGATCTGAATATTACCTACGAGCCTGCTTACATGGGCCCGCTGATTGAAAACGTCACGGAAGGGAAAGTCCCTATAGCGCTGGTTGATCGGGCCGTGCGACGCGTGCTGGAACTGAAGTTCCTTCTGGGGCTGTTCGAGCATCCTTACGCCGACTTGCAACAGGCCGAAAAGGTCATGCACTCCAAGGAGCATCAAGATCTGGCCTTGCGAGCGGCGAGGGAAGGCGTAGTGCTTCTTAAAAACGACAACAACCTGCTGCCCCTGAAAAGAGACCTGAAGTCGATTGCAGTGATCGGACCGAACGCCAACAATGCTGTCAATCTCTTTGGAGACTACGCGCCCTCCGTGGTTTTGCAGCATGTTGAAACCATCCTCGACGGCATCAAAGCCAAAGTCTCACCCACAACGCGCGTACCTTACGTCAAGGGATGCGGTGTGAATACCCAGGATGAGAGTGGTTTCCCCGAAGCGGTTGCGGCGGCGAAGCACGCAGATGTTGCTATTGTTGTCGTGGGCGAACAGGCCCGGAGGGAGGGCGCGGAAAACCAGGAGCCGCCGACCGACGGCGAAGGCTACGATGTGGCGAGCCTGGATTTGACGGGTGTGCAGGAAGACCTTGTCAGGGCGGTCTCTGCCGCCGGCACTCCAACGATTGTGGTGCTGGTAAATGGCAGGCCACTTTCCATCCGCTGGGAGGCTGCGCATGTGCCCGCGATTGTGGAGGCCTGGGAACCGGGTGAGCGCGGCGGCGAAGCACTGGCGGACGTCCTCTTCGGCGACTACAATCCCAGCGGGCGTCTCGCCATCACCATCCCCCGCAGCGTGGGGCAATTGCCCGCCTACTACGACTACCCGCCCTCCAAAGACTATTGGTTGAATCGTGCCTGGAGCAAGGTTCACGGATATGTGGATATGCCTGCTACGCCCCTTTATCCCTTCGGCGACGGATTGAGTTATACCAGGTTCGATTACTCCAACCTTCGCATCTCTCCCTCTGAAATTTTTCCTGGAGGAAACACCGAGGTGAAGGTGGATTTAAGAAACATGGGAGATCGACCAGGGACAGAAACGGCCCAACTCTACATTCATGAGCGATTCGCGCCTGTATCGACTTCTGTCAAACAACTGAGAGGATTCGCCAGAATAGAACTTAAACCTGGCGAAACCGAGACCGCAACCTTCATTCTCACGCCTGAAGACCTCCAGTTGCTCAACCACGATAATGGCTGGGAGGTGGTGCCGGGAACGTTTGAGATCATGGTTGGGCATTCATCGCAAGATATCCGGCTCAAGGGTACGCTGGAGGTGAGAAAGTAGCCGCGGCTTGTACCAGGGCATTGCGGCCTGTACGAGAACGGCAATCTGCCACCACCGGCGGTGGCCCCGACCCCTTCGCAGGGCACCCCTCGGGGTGGTTAAGGGTCGGAAGAGCTTTGATGGATTTGCTCACCTTCTGACGCGCCAGACGCATAGAGGGCTTTGCAGATTCAGCCAGAACTCCGCGCTCGTGCCCAAAGAAGTGGGCCACGCGCAGAGCGGTGTCGTCCGTGATGCGTCGGCACGCCAATATTGCGCGCTAGTTCGGCAGCACTCATGTCGAGTTCTTTCAGTTCTTCCGCCAGTTGTCCCCTCAGGAGGAATAGCGGTCACTGCCACAGCGTTCTCCTCAGCGGTAATGGTCTGCGTTCTTACACATTCCCCACTCTTCGTGCGGCTGCACATGGGCAATCGGAAGTGCAGCCAACCGATGACGGGCTTGGCTATCGCAGGGTAACGACGGTAGCGCCCCAGCCTCCCGCGTGCGGTGGCGCGTCCCCGTAGGCCGCAACGAAAGGCGTGCGTGCCAGCACCGCGCGAACAATTTCGCGCTGCACCCCTATGCCACGTCCGTGAATTATGCGTAGAGCTTTCAGCCCAAGTCGGTTGGCTTCTTCCAGGTACTCCTCTACGACGGCTTCTACGTCCTTCGGCTGCACCGTGTGCAGGTCAATGATGTCAACAATGGGGATGCGGACGGGTTCATTATCGGGCAACATGGCACGTTTCGACTCTATCCTAACTCAGAGGGATTCGCGCTCTATTGGGCAGTCCTAAGTTACAGGCCGACCGAAGGACGGGCAAACCTTTCGCCGGTCGCGCTCCGCACGGCATCGGCGGCGGACACCATCGAGTGTCCAACAGGGATTCTGCTGCTGGCAACGTATGAGGCGACACTTGAAACCTGGCGAGCCGTGAGGGAATCGACCCCCCAACACGCATGACCCCCGGGGTTTCCGGTCCCTCCCAGAAAGCTTGGCCATTACTTGCCCTGGCCGCACAGCGAATCTTTCGGCTCCCCCAGAAAAGCGGAGCTTGGGTCGCGGGTCAAGTAAATCGGGTTATGTTTTTCTTGCGACCACAGCCACACTCCCAGATAAACCGCTGGCGACCCGGAGGGTGACGGCATCGTGGATGCCCCGGATCTCGAAGCCCGTCTCCCGCAGCCTAAGGGCGATTTCCAGGGGTGAGTAGCCGCGCCCGAGATAGACTTCCACAGTCGGCGGCGCCGGAGTCCGCGCGCGATGGACGATGTGGATCGACAACAACCTCCGTGCCGGATCCCAGTTGACCTGGTGCAAAAACTCGCGTGCTCCTGCCCGAAAGCGGCGGACGTAAACGTGTGAGGCGGACAAGGGCTGACGGTGAGTAACGATATCAAAGATAAGATGGCCGCCGGGCCGTAGATTCTCTCGGATCCGCCGGAACGTCGCCTTTACCTGACCAGGATCCAGAAAATGGTTCAGCGTGTAAGTGTTGGCGGTAACAAGGTCCACCCGGCACGGCAGGCAGAGCCGGCGAATGTCCTGAAGAAGAAAACAAACCTGCGCGTCGCGACAGTTGTGTGCGGCGACCTTTAGCATCTCTGGCGAGCAGTCAACCGCAAAAACTGGAACATTCCAGCACCGGCTTAAATAGCAGGCAAACAGACCGGTGCCACAGCCCAGATCGGCGGCAAAGTGGAAGACGATTCCATAGCGCCGCGTCAGCCCTTCAAAGGCCCTCCGCGTTCTCAGGAAATCGCGGATTCCGACGGCAAGATCGTAGTCGGGGGCAATTTGACTGTATGGCCGAACAACCCGGGCTGTACGAACTCGCCGCAGCATGGATATCCTCGTCGACCCGAGGGTGATTCCAGAAGCGCACGAGACCAAAATCACGTTGGGCCGCCGTACTGATGTCCTATTGGCTGCCGCACTGGCCCTGCGGGCGCACTCGGTTAAGCCTAAACCCGCCTCCGAGGGTAAGCGGTCAAACTTCCAGATTCCAGGACCTCGCGGAAGGGGCCGGGGATGAGTTTCCACGAAGCCCGCGATGCTGCGCCACCTACCAGCGGCACGCTTTCCGCACCGGAGGGCATAAACCCGAAGTGCCACTCTCAGCGTCGCGCGGCTGGCCGGCCCCTGAGGCGGATCGCATTGCGCGGGTCAAAGGTAACTCTCACCGCGACGAATCGGGATGCCGGTTCGGCAGCGCCGAATCCACTGATTGCCGGTTGCACGGTCGGCGCAAGGCGGGCACACCGGCTCGATATGGCGCATCTCGTTCTGAACTTCGGGTCAATCGGGCTGCCATTCGTGGCCGCGACGAACTGGGCTAGACACTCGGCTACCCCGATGCTCGCACCTCTCACATCCGCGCTGCAATGGTAAAGGTGCGATGCCTCGTGGATGATCGTTTGGGCTTGGAACTCCGCATGGTCCCCCGGATCGACGCCAGGGCCGGCGACCCAAAAATTGCGACAGAGACGAATAATCGCGGGGGGCGTTTGCTTGCACGTGGGATCTATGAGCACAAAGGCCCAATCGCCCGGAGTGCATTGGGTATCGTGACACACGTATCGAATCGCGTTGCTGGCGATCAGATTTCTAACTCGAATGAGTCTGCGAATCACCTCCGCAACCGACCCGTTTACGAATGTACCCGCGGTCCATACCCGAACATCGCCGACACACACACCCAACCGGTTGTTCAACCACTCGGCCGTGACGTCACCGATCAGAGGCCAACCGGGCGGCTCCCCACGGCAGACCGCAGTGCGCGCATTGGCGAGTTCCTCGATGGCACTGTCCATCATCTCCAGCGCACGGGTGACTGCCGCTGCGATTACCGCTTGCGGATGGGCAACGCCGGTTACGCTGCCGCAGTTGGTGCGATTCGGCGTGAACGGCGTAATGGGTTCACTCACAGGAATGCCGCGGGTAGGGCACGTAAGCGGTGCGGCTGGGGGCACGCCGTAGCTCAGCCCCGACGTATAGGTTCGATATGGCATACTATTACTCTCTCCCTCCTGCCTCCGAAGCTGCTTGGCCAGTTCTGTCGTTTGTATCTCACGTCATGCATGGAAACATGCGGTTTTACGACCCGGGCAGTAATCGCCGCTCTCGTTTTCCAGCATACTGTTTAACTAACGTTCCGCGCCGGAAGTACTCTGTGTTTCCAGGCTGAGCCGGCGTCGCTTTGCGTTTCCGCTGCAGCCGGGCGAGCAACTGCCGCAACATAGCAATCTTCCTCTGCGCAGTCGCTTCGTTGACTTCCAGCCCGCCTTGGCTTTCTCCCAAGCGGGCAAGTTCTTCCTTGAGTACCTGGCTCATTTCATCAGGGTGGCGGTCGAGTAGGAACTTGATTTGCGCATTAAACTGCTCGAGACCGAATTCCAGTGCAGCGATTGCTTCTTCATGTTTGGCCATCGTTTCCTGGAGCTGCCTTTGGGATGCGAGGAAGTCTTGGGCAACTGCCTTTGTTTGCACCTTATGAGCGAGGCCGACGACTGAGTGCGAAATCTCGGATGCGTGGCGCGCTTCGAGTTCTTGCTTGGCTAACCTCGCATTGTGCAAGGCGGCCAAGAGCAGGCGCAGGCGGGCGGGCGGATCCAGCGTTGCCTCCAGAACCGTTCCAGCCTGGCCTCCGGCCGCCGGCGTCGAAACCACCAAGGGCACCGTCGCAACGGGTTGTGCCACGGAGGTGCGACGACGCCTGAAGCGTCTAGCCACGAGAATCTCCTAAATGGGGCCCAGGCTCGTCGCGGAGAGCCTCACAGCGCGCGTCGCTCTCACCGCCACCTCAGGCTCACGGGCTCTTTTGTTGGATGGCAGCTCGAAACACACCCAGAACGGCCTGCTTGGCCCCACCGGTCACCCCCAGGGCGTCCAAGCCTTGACCCAGTAGGCTTTCCGATCCGCTTTGGATCGCCCTATGCAGGAGGTCGCGAACCTGCCCGCGCAGCCGGGAGGGAATCCGAAATCGATTCAAAACGTCATCCAACTTGCCGTCCAGCCATCTCCAAAACAGCTCACTGAAGGAACGTGGCCTTGGAGGCGCAGGAGGCGCTGGCGGCAGGGGTGTTCCTCGCACCCTCCTTTCTCGCTCCTCCCTTTCTTGCCTTTCTTGCTCGATCTTTCGCGCCTCCTCTTCCGGCGTCGGGATCCTCACCTTCGGCGGCGGAGGCGGTGGCGGCGGCGGGGGAGGTGGAGTGGTTTGCAAGGGCCGTAGGAACACCTCCACGCGACGATTTCGTGCACGCCCCTCGGGTTTGCGGTTGTCGTCCACAGGGCACCGCTCACCCTCTGTGTCTGGGATAAAGGTGATCTGTCCACTGAGCCCCGGCTTGAGCGCTTCGATGGCCGCCTTGAGGGCGTTTTGCACTTCGAGCGCGCGTCGCCCGCCCAGGTTATTGTTGTAGTCGCCGCTTCCAACTGGATCGGTATGACCAACCAGGCGAATGAGGCGAATAGGCTGCTGGGTATTCCAGCTCGCCGCCACTTGCTGAGCGAGGCTTTGCACGATAGGGCGGTGAAAGGGCTTCAGCGCCGAACCAAGCAGCCAGCCTGGTTTGGGCACGTCGAAGTCGAAGCGCTCAAGAACGGCCGTAGGGCCCGCGCCGAGATATGTGCTAGGACATTGCTGGGTCGTTGCGGGCGGTTGCCCGAGGTAGTATCCAAGTCTCCAGCCTGTGGGTGCGGCGAAAGAATAGGGCCCCCAGCCGGCAGTGCGGCCGGGTTCCACCGGCCGCCGTGCCCACGCCTGACGTTCCTCCGGCGTGTAGCACGAACTGCTTTCTTCTGGGATGCGAATGTATGCCATAGTCGTACCTCACCAGATCGCTCACGCAAGAGGACGGAGAGACCCGTTCATCCATTGATGAATGTCATATTGGACTGCCTGGCTTAGCAGCACGGCCCGCTTTCTTCCAGCCATAGGACCAGCATGAATCGCGACCAGCCTTGGCGAAGCGCCGTTGTCGACCCAGACCGGACCTCCGCTCATCGACTCTGTGGAGTCGGCATCATGGGTGATGAGAATCGAATATGGATTGACGGGCGCCGTCACGCCTTCTGTGTACGACCTTACTATCACGCCGCTGGGGGACCTTTCTTCCGGCCTGCATAGTGTGATCTTAACGCTAGGACCAAGGTGGCCGTCGCTTTGGAACATCTGAGTCGTCGGGTAACCGACTAGCTTGCAGGACATACCCGGAAGGGAAGGCGCTTGCGATAGGGGGAGCCAGTTTCTCCAATGGCCGGTGGTAGAGCCCACCGGCTTCGCCAAGCGGATTATGCCGTAATCGAAGTAAATACTAGTGACGCACTCCCGCGGGTTCCAGCGCTCGCTCACTGCCCAACCGTTGGCTTCAAAGGCCGGCTTCGAAGTGGCGCTGTAGCCCGGACTGACGACAACTCTCACCGTCCGATAGAGCTCTCTGGCCTGGAGAGGATAGATCACATGCGCGCAGGTCAACGCGTGCCACGGACTGATCAGGACTCCCGTTCCGAAGGAATGGCCTGTCTCGGTCTGAGTCTGAGTTATCGCTTCGATCCGGCAGACCCAGCGAAACGGGACCTGCGTCGTATCGGTGACCGCGTGCATGGCCGGGCTGCTGCCGCCCGCAGCGTGCGGAACGCCCAGGGCACACATTCTAATTTCCACTCTGCGGTTTTGCTGTCGTCCAGCCTCGGTTCTGTTATCCCCAATAGGCTGCGCTGCCCCCATTCCTGTAAGCCGAGTGGGCAAGGTCACCCTCGAGTCTTTGAGGAATCTCTCGACTTGCTGTGCGCGGCTGAGAGACAGGTCTCCACCCATTCCTAATACCTTTATTTGTCCTTCGCTGCTGTCGATATGGCCTTCGATACTGAGCACATGGGTCCCGTTCGTTATTCCCGGGGCGTCACTGCGAAGCCTCGGTACCATGCGCGCCAAGTCTGCTTTGTGCTGGGGCTCCAGTGTGTACTTACCGTGCCCGAAGTTGACCAAGCGCAAGCCAGGTACGTTCGCACACTTGATGGGCCCACCGCTCGGTGCCTGAGGAACGCCCTGTGTTCCTGGTCCTGCAGGCGGTTGGCCGAGGTAGGACCCGAGTCTCCAACCAAAGGGCGCGCCCAAGGAATAGGAGCCCCAGCCAGCGGTGCGGCCGGGTTCCCGTGGCTGCGGCGCCGGCGCCGGACCGGTTTCTTCCTCCGGCACGTACCATTGCCCGAGCTGTGCACTCTGAGCACGGCAAGGGGCGCACGTACAACCTGGGCCACATCCGAAATAGCCCAGCGAACTGCTTTCTTCAGGGACGGGAACGTATGCCATCGTCGTACCTCATCGCCGATCGCTCACCGAAGTGGCCGCAGAGACCCGTTCATCAATTGCTGGATTTGTGCTTGGACTGCCTGGCTCAACAGTACGGCCCTTTTGACCCTTCCGATGCCGATGGCACCAGTGCCGGCAATACCGGTGCTTGTAGCGCCGCTATGGATCGCGACCAGCCTCGGCGAGCCACTGTCGTCGACCCACATCGGGCCTCCGCTCATCGAACCCGAGGAGTCTGCATCATGCTCGATGAGCAGCGAAAATTGAGTGACGGGGGCTCGCAAGAATTCTGGGTGAGAGGTGATTATGGCGCCGCTCGGGGCGGTTTCTTCTGCCTTAACTGTACATTTGGGGATACGAAGCCCGGCGACGATGAGGCCCTCGCTTTGGAACATCTGAGTCGCCTCCGGGTCATCAGTTCGTCCAGGGTAGCCGGCTAACCTGCAAGGCGTACCTGGAAGGGCGGGCGCTTGCGATATAGGGAGCCAGTTTCTCCAATGGCCGGTGGCAGAACCTACTGGCTTCGCCAAGCGGATTAAGCCCCAATCAAAGTTGATACTAGTCATGCACTCCCGCGGGTTCCAGTGCGGGTCCACCGCCCAGCCGTCGGCTTCAAAGGCCGACTTTGAGGTGGCGCCATAGCCCGGGCTGACCACAACTCTCACCGTCCGATAGAGCTCCTGGGGAGGCCAAATCACATGCGCAGCGGTCAGCACGTGCGAAGGACTGATGAGGACTCCAGTTCCGAAAGAGTGGCCTCTCTGGGTCTTCGCCTCGATTCGGCAGACCCAGCGAAATGGGACTTGGGTTGTGTCGGCGACCGGACGCATGGGGGCGCTGACCGGCGCCTGAGCGACGCGCCGTGTTCCGGGCCCTGGGGGCGGTTGCCCGAGGTAGGACCGGGGTCTCCAGCCGCTGGGTGCGCCGAAAGAGTACGAGCCCCAGCCGGCGGTGCGGCCGGGTTCCCGTGGCTGCGGCGCCGGCGCCGGACCGGTTTCTTCCTCCGGCACGTACCATTGCGCAAGCTGTGCACTCCCAGCTCGGCAAGGCGCACACGTACACCCTGGGCCACATCCTACAACACCCAGTGAGGATTCATCTTCTTTGGAAGCAATATATGCCACGTAGTCTCCAGGCTTTGCGCAGGCTTGGCGGTGAGACGTGCCTGCAGCGCCGCAAATCTCCTCGGGCAGTTAGCTTTGCTACCATTGAAACCCAGCGCCCGCCGCAGTCGTTCGCGGCCGTTGAGGCACCACCAAGTCCCAGAGATGGTCGAAGTCGCAACGGGGGCATGAAGCTGCCGCGCAGTAAGCTCTTGCGCAGATCTCACAGCGCGCTGGCCCGCCGGCGCGTAAGCGAAACAGGCGCGGTCCGGTGACCACCGCATAATGTAAATGCGGCCCACTGCTGAAGCCCACGCACTCGGTGCCAACCTCGCCGATGATCCGCCCGGCCTGTACCGGCTCGCCTGAACTGACCTGGTGCGTTCTTGTGAACTGAACGTGAGCGTGAATTGTATACACTGACTGCCCCCCCGGCTGTACGCCCGGGCCGCGATCGGGATGCTCGACGATGACGGCCCGGCCGTAGCTCACCGTGTTGCACACGGCAGCCGGTCCAGTCCCGTTCTGACAACTCAAGGCAGTCGGACAGCTCCGGATGGTCCCAACGGGCCCGGCATAAATAACCGTGCCGTCGGCTACGATTGGAATAGGTGTCCCGGCGGGAACTGCCACATCAATGGCTGGGTGAATGGCGGCTTCACAATTGGCAGCCAGAGGCGCTCCATTGAAGTCTTGGGCGAGTCCATGACGGGGAAACGCTTCCCGTTCCGCCCGCATCGCCTTCATGCGGGTCCATGTGTTCGGCCCGATCACACCGTCTTGAGGCAACCCCTGATTCCGCTGGAAGAGTGATACGGCTTGCGCAAAGTCTGCTGGCGCTAGGGGAGGGTTGGGTCGTGGACAGCCGAGGATATTTACCTCGATCTGATCTCTCAGGAACCCCCAGCCCAGCATCGCGGCAAAACGAGGATTGGAGGCGACAGCTCGGGCTATCCCCGCGGGATCGGTCAGGATGACCGGGACCGGCAGGCACTGGCCGAGGTGCCATCCGAGACCGCTTAAGCCAGAAGTAACAGGCCCGAAGGCGTAGCCCCCGCCCGGCTTAAGGCGAGACAGAGTAGGAGAAAACGCTGGGGCCTGCCCGAGCCCTTCCCTTGTCCTGATGTACATGTGCGTCCTCTCTCCCCTCTGTGCAATCCAAAGGGATGCTAAAGCCCTTTACGCCTCCAAAAGATTTCCCACTCCGGAAGCATGGACGCGCTATTGTAACCTGCCAATTCCAGTGTCCTCTGCGCCCAGGTCCGAATGGCTGGGTCTGAGAGACGTCCCTCCGGAGGGCGAACACTCCAAAGTTGTTCCTCCGGGCTCTTGCCCCAAAGGAAGGCCTGCCACCTCCGGAAGTCATTTCTTCCGCCGAAACAATTCTTGAGGCGCCGGAAGAATGATTTGAACAGCCCGGGATTGGCTGCGTCGAAGCGCAGGTCGTAGGCCGCCTCTTCCCGGCTCAACTTGAATTCCCACGGCTTGAGGTACCGCTCCGGAATGGACCTTCTGAGCCCGGTAACGCCAGCGGCATGGTTGCCTGTACCTGCCAGCGAGGGAGCGGCCTGAGTGGCCTGTGAATACGCCTGAGGCCCGGGGTGCTCGTGGGTCGCTTCGTCTACCGTAGGGTCGCCTTCAAGCTGAAGTCGAAACACCCGGTCGCCGGGCAGGAGCACACCAGGCTCGCGGTGCACGTACCGAGGCTGGGGCCGAGCGGCCAATTGGGCGTTCAGCCCCAGCGCCGTCGCCACTTCGTCGGTCCAAGGCTGAAGATGCCCGGCGCGGGCCGGGTCTCCCAGCACCGCAGCCGCCAGTGTTTCCAGCCGCTGCACCTCGGTCACTTCATACACCTGTACGCAACAGGGAAGGCGATGCGAATCGCGCAGTCGCTCTGGGTGGGCCAACTGGGGCGCCAGCGCTGGCTTGAAATCGCCGAACTGAACCAGGCACCGGCTCCCAGGCTCGGAGAGGAGTTTCCTGTGGCCTGCCGCGGTTGAGCCCGGAAAGGAGCCCAGCGGAGAGACATCACCCTCATGAGTTTGTGCCGGGTCCTCCTTTGCAGGGGCGTTCTCGTATACTTCGGGGCGCCGTCGCTCATCTCTCGAGTGCCACCCACGTGCTGTCGCGGGGCCGGGCTTGGAGTCGACACGGCCCGACGGCACAAGTTCGAGAATCTCTCCTCGTGGGCCGGAGACAAGATTCTGCAGGAGGCGAACCTGCGGACCTAACCTTTCGTAAAAGTGCCCCGCTTCATTCCACAGAATCTCTCCCTGCACCGGACGTGGGCGGAGGGGTAGATCCCCACCCACTCGATAGGCAGGAAACACTCCCGGCGTGATTTCAGGGAGTGCCGCAAGCAGCGAGACCGGAGAATCGAATTCTGCCCTTTCTCCAGGCCTCACCACCATGACATGCACTCGCTGCAGCGGGCTAGTCCCCGCACAGGCCCGCGCGGCCTGGTCGGCCTGGATGGCCACCAGAAACACGCGTTTCCTGCCGTAGATTGGGGGCAGCTCATACGCTGCGTGGTCGTCATAAGCGTGCTGAGGCAGATTCGGACTGCTGGATTCGTACCGCATAGATACCTCCTTAAATACCGCCCAGGCCCGGTTGAAAATCGCCGTAGGCTGGGTTGAACCAGTACCGCCCCATGATCCTTCCTCCCACCTGTGTTATGGCGTCGCCGACGCCCAACACCGGAACGGGAGCAGTGTGGCTGTTGCGGACGATAGCGGTGAAAGCGGTCGGGTTGACTGAAATCACCGAGACCGCCTCCTGGCTGGCTCCCGTGTCCACGAGTAGTCGGGTGCCTTGCCGGATGTTTGCCATCGAAGCGGGCGTAACCGGTTGCGGCAACAGGCCGGCAGTAATATTCGTGCCGATGGCAGTCGAGATGGGAACGGCAGTGACGGAGCGATGCACCACGAACTCGATGGTCGCACTTTCATCCAGCCGGGCGCTGAACTGGAAGCTCCCGAACCCCCAGGGATTCAGCACCTTGTCAAGCCGCACGTAGGGGTACAAAGGTCGGCGGTTCGACAAGATCAGCCACTCCAGGCCAGGTGTCTCGACTTGCGAGGGATCCTTGGCATTCAGGTCAGTGAACTGGGAGAAGTACTCCAGCACGCCACAATACTGGGAAGGGAGTTCGAAACGGGCCAGCACCACTTCCTGGCCGGGGCCGGGTGCATCCACCAGCCGCGACTCATCGAAATACTTCGCGTCGAGCGGAATGCCACAGTCCGTGCACAGCGCTGGGGCGACGCTCGTCTGGCGAAGCTTGGTGCCGTTTCCGGCCCTCCCCTGACCGACTGCCATTGCGTGCGACCTTTGAAATCTCATCGCCGATGACTCTCCAGGACTTGTCATCGCCTGGGCATCCTCACCGCACCCTGCCGAGTCCTTCCCGTCGGAGTGTCAGCACCGCCCAGCACCTTGTAACCCTGCAAGGAGACATGGAGTTCACCCTGGAACTCGGAGACCTCCGTGACCTGCATGCGGATGGTGCTACGCGGGGCGAAGGAGATCGGCCGGGCGAAATAGCGGAACGGCCGCTCTCCGTTTGAAGTCCCCAGCCCCGCCGTGTTGAGAATGGGGTCGCTCTGGAACTCTCGTCCCGTCCCTTCGTCGAAGATCGCATACAGGAACTGAATCTGCTCGGGCGGGGCGGAGACGGCCTGAAACAGGTTCTTCAGAACGCTAGAGTCCAGCACCGCATTTCCGCCATTCAGCAGAGCTGCTTCGGCAAACTGCGGGTTGAGTTTAATGCCTGTCTTGAAGGCTGCATCCGCTCCAGTCTCGCGAAGCTGCGCCTCGAGGCCGCTCAGCAACTGCCCCAGGGTAATATCGCGAAGCGCGCTCGGCGGTGGCGCCGCTGCACCAGCTGCAACAAAAATGACCACCGGCGGAGAAGCAGGACCAAAAACAATCGGACTTAGCTTCGGCACTACGCCGTAGCCGATCGAGACCGCCACGAAGGTTGCTTCAACGCTGATGTTCACCGTCGTGTTCAGAACCTTGCCGGGAGTCCCGGTCAGCTCATACCGAAAAGCATAGTCAAACGGAATGGTCCGGCGCTGGGTCACTCCCCCGGCCTGGCCCAGGCCCGTTTGGAAGGCCACCGAGCTCATAAGCGCCCCCCTGCCAAACCGGCGCCAAGGACCTTAAAGCCCTGAAAAACGATGAAGAGCGTCCCACGGCCAAAGCGTTCTTCGACCGTTACACGGATCGTCGAGCGGGGCTGGAAGACCATTGGCCGCGCGAGGTGCTTGAAGGGTCGCTTGCCGTTCGCAATCCCCAGACCAGCGATGTTATTGATCGGCAGGTTCTGCAACTCGCGTCCCGTTCCGCTGTCAAATATGGTGTAACGGAAGGAGACGTCCTCCGGCCGGTTGAGAGTTTCGAAGATCCGGGGAGCCAAAGCGAGCGGTAGGGAGTCGGATAAGACGCCGGTGTCGCGAAAGGCAAAGCGAATCAAATCCGGACGAATGCGAAAACCCTGCCGCAAGGCGTCCGCTGGAAACGCGCTGAGCTTCTGTTGCGAGAGATTGACGGAGGCTGCGCTCCTGCTTAATGCTGCACCCTGGAGCTGAACGCCCTGGTCCCCTACGGCTAAACCGTAGCCCAGAGAAGTGGTGACGAAACCTCCCTCCACATTAACCGTGACTTCGTCTTCCACCACGTTGCCAGGGCGGCCGCTGATATCGAACTTGGTTACGTAGTCAAAAGGGATGACACGCTCGGAGATTCCCCTGAAGCCTTCCGCCTCCGTGGTGTGGGAGTCGAGGAGTGCTCGCCACATGGACTCAGAACAGCCTGCCGCCCCCAGGATCTTATAGCCGTACAGCACGATGAATAACGTCCCCTGGACGTCCTGCGATTGTTCAATGACCTGCAGCCGGATGGTGGAGCGGGGAAGAAAAGACAGCGGCCGCGCCAGCAACCGAAATGGGCGTTCCCCGTTGCTGATACCGAGCGAGGCGAGATTGTTGGTGGGCTCGTCCTGTAACTCCCGCCCGCTGCTCGTGTCCACCATGCTGAACAGGAAGGATATGTCGGCAGGCGGTTTTACACTCTGGAAGAGCTGGCTGACGAACGCTGCTGGGAGCGGCTGGGTAGATAGCCGACCGTTCTGCCCATTTGTCGCACTACTCTGGAAAACTACTGTTTCAAAGTGAGGATCGACTCGGAATCCGCTGATTAAGGCATCGGCCGGGACCTGGCTCAAAGTAATGTCGCCGGGTGCGACCAGGTCTGCCCCTGGGCTTACGGTTATGGGTCGCCCTCTCTCCTCTTCAAATCCGTAGCCAATGGCCACGGCCACGAAGATGCCCTCCACGCTGATATTGATGACACCCTCGACCACATTGCCCGGTATTCCGGCCAGTTCGAAGCTGGCAGCGTAGTCGAAAGGAACAATGAGAGCGGGAGGGGCACCCGGAGAAGGGGCTGCTGGAGAGGGGCGCGGAACCACTCTGTGGTGAGGTCTCTGGTGGGTCACAATCATGGCGGTTTCGGTCCGCAAGGGCACGGCTTTTAGCCCTGCCCTCGAGTTTCGACATTCCCCGACAGGCCTTATCCTGGCGCAGACCCTTAGGTCTGCAATCCAGCTGGACAAGAATTGAAGACCTCAGCCCTCTCTCTAGGGGAGAGGGTGGCCCCGCAGGCGCGGGACCGGGTGAGGGTTCGAAAAACCTGACGCAAAAAGTCAAGTTCGGAACATCAAGCCTGCTAGCGAGGGCTGGAGACCTCCGTCTCGAACTTCAGCCCCTGCCGCGCATCAGGCGTTACTGCACGTCGCGGGTCATGTATCCGTCCAGCACGACCCAAATAAAGAAAGGACCGTAAATGCGCTGCAGCTCTTTGAGCACGTCGGAGTCCGGTATCTCGATTTCCACCCGGAAGTTCTGCTGCCTGTCGATGAAAATGGGCTCGGCAAATCGGAAGGTGGCCATGGGGGAAGGCTCTCCGTGCGTGCTGAAAGTGGACCCTTCCGAGTAGGGGCCGGCGCCTGCCGGGAAGAACCAGGTGGGCATTTGAATCATGATCTTCTCGCCTACATAAAAGGTCGTGACGGTGTTGTAGACGATCTTGCCGATCAGAGTGCCGGATCCATTGTTGCTGTCGATCTGTTCATCCAGGGGACGTTCTTGATCGGATATATCCTCAGAATCGAGCATGTCCTCCAGGTCCGAGACGGACAGGCTGATGATTCCTCCGGCTTGCGCAACTAGGCCGATCTGGCCGTTGCTCGCTTCCACGCCTCCCACACTCAACGTCACGCTTTCGTCATCTGCCGGAAAATCTATAGTTCCATCCGAACTGTCCTTCGCTGCCTGGAGCTGATCAACAAGGTCGCTCAGCCCTAGTTCAACCACACCCGTTACTGCCATGTTTGTGGGGTTGGTGGTCACGATCACATTGCCGCTTTCATCTTTGCCAAAGAAGAGGTTTTGCGGCGGATCCTGATCGTTCGTCACGGGCAAGTCGTCGGTCGATGCTGTCGGCTCGTCGGGGAACTGAGCGGGCAAGTCACTGATGACCACTCGCATGGCCCGAGCCTCGAACGTGTTGTAATGGGGCAGCAAGCCCGCGGACTGAAGATTGGTTTCCAGCTTGGTCTTCCCTTGCACGTCGACAAAGAATTTCAGTGTGCTCGAGTTCTCCGAATCGCTTAATTGCTCCTCCGGATCGACCTTGACCGAATCGTAGATTGGGAGATGAACTTTTTCCTTAACACCGTTTACTACTGCCATGGCATATCCTCCAAGCGAAGTTGCTCGATCTCGTTTGAAATCGATCTTTCAAACCCTATTCCCAAAGAGGTCGAAAAGTCTCCGGCACCACGGGTGTCGGACCTGGCTGGGGTGTAAAGCGCTCGCAGGTCGGGCTGACCTCCGCAGGCCGTATATACCCTTCAAGTTGCTCCTCGGCGCCGAAGCCCGCGACGTTGGTCGGAAGCGGACAGCCAGCGTTAAATGGCGGCGGCACGTCCCGAACGTAGCCGGCATACTCGGGCCCGCCGTAATAGCCCATCGATGGATACTCCTCCGGCGGGGCTCCATATTGTAGGTAATCGGGCGGCACTACAGGCTGGCCGTACCACCCTGCTGTAGGCTCATAGTCTTCCACTGACGGGTAAACATCATCGGCGTAGTAACCCAGAGGAGGATATTCATCGCTATACCCCGCGGGCACGTATTCGTCGGCGTAATACCCTACCGGCTCGTATGGTTCAGGCTGGCCCTGCCCGTAGAGGGGCCGGTAATGGCCATATCCAGGCCCGTATGGAGGGTAGGGCACTGGCTGGCCCCAGCCGGCCGCCTCAGGTGTCGCGCCGTAGTATCCGTAGGTCTGGTAAGGCTCATCGGCAAAGTAGCCGTAGCCCTCTGGCGGTAAAGGTTGACCGTAATAGCCAATGTTCGGTATTTCAGTGTATGGATATGCCATGAGCCTCACTCCTTGTTCGAAACCCACGGAGGGATCGAACGGATTAACGATCATCACTTCGTCGAAGTCGCGATAACCTTCCACGGACAACAGCCTCGGGGCGGAGAATTATCCTGCCTCGCGCTCAGCCTTCGATGCCTCGCTCAGTCACCCGGTAATTGCCGCCCACAATGTAAAGCTGGGTGCCACGCGGGTCGCAGGTTAGCTGCACAGGCGTCTGCATAAAGTGAATGTACGTTCGCGGGCATCCGGGCCGAGCTCGGTCCGAACTGTAAATCAAGCCTTTCAAGGTGCCGACTCGAACCAAAATGTTCGGCATCAGCCGGCGACAGCGCAGTCGCATCACTCTTGACGCGGGGAAGCGGTGGAACAGCTCGAAGAGCCCTTGGGCGTTCTCCAGGGGCGTCGGGCAGTTCGGCGGCCCGCTGCCCGGCGCGGGACGAGTAGTCACAAGGATGTAACTCACTGTTGAAGTCCTTGGCCATGTTCTTGCACCTGTTTACCGCCGGCGGTGTTGATATCGCCGGAAATGTCGAGGCCCAATCACACCCGGAAAGGCCGCCGGAGGTGTCGCAACCGGTCCCAGCGGCGTCAGAGCGGCCTCTGGCTGAGCCTGGGCTGCAAACGCCGGCACCAGTCCACCCGGGGCATGCCAAGTGCTACAACGCAGATAGAGTCGCCTTGGCTGCAGACCGGTGTATGGCATGGGCGGCTGGATCCATCCGGGCGGCCACGCCCCGAAGGGAGGCGGTACCGGAGTGCCTGGCGGAGCTTGCATCCACGGTGGCAGCCCCGGCGCAGGGGGCTGCATCCAAGGCGCTCCAGGCGCGGGCAGAGGTGCCGCTGGTGGAGCGAAGGGCGCGGACGGCGCGGGCGATGCTCCAGCTTGGCCCGGGACTAGGCTCTGGGCCAGGCCAATCGCCGGGCCCAGTAAGGCCCCAACACCGGGAAGTGCGCCCGCAACGGCCGGAAGCGCTTGGCCAACTACGCGTCCAATTGCTGGGATCGCTTGGCCAATTGCGCCACCAACCGACTTGACGATGTCCCAGAGGTCCCCCAGCTCTCCGACAGGGTTCCCGAGTCCGTCGAAAACCAATTGCGTTGGAACATCGTGAACGTACCCTAGGTTATCTCGGATAAGCATATAGTCTTCTCCTCCTTCTGAGTCTCACAGGCCTCACTGCAGCCGGCATCATAACCTCTGCGGGTGTTCCGCACACCGGACACACCGGGCACGGGTCACAAGGCGGACACGGCGCCATTTCCGGCGGGGGCATCATAGCCGGCGCGGATGCTGGGAACTCCGCCGGACTGGCCTGTTCCGGCATTGCCGTGCGTGCTGGACTGGGTTGGGGACCGGGCCCGGCCTCGGGGATGCCGGCCATGCCTGCCGGTCTTCCTCCGAATAGGCCACCTATCAGGCTCCCGACCGCGGGTGCGAGCGAACTGGCAATTGTTGGCAATGCACTCGTCAACGCCGGCGCAAGCCCGGAAATGAGCGGACCTAAGGCGGCTAGAATAGGAAAACCGACCGGGTTACCAAGACCGTCGTATGCCACCTGCTGCGCGCCGTAAAGCTGGGCGTCGGGAACGTCGTAGAAATAGCCTAGTTGGTCTCGGACGAGCATTGGATATCCTCCCTGTCGATCTCACAAACGCGTTTCCAAATCGCGGGTGGCGCCCAGCCGATGGGTCTTGGCATCGTGGCATCGATGGCCATCCAGCGCCCTTTGACATTTACTTCGGGATAAATGTGACTGTAAGCGTGCGGCTTGTTGGGCCGGAATCCTGCGAGGATCAACCTGACAGGGTGTCCGGTGGAAATCAGCATCGCCCCCAACAGAATCGTCATGTCGTCGCAGTCGCCAGCCCTCAGCTCGAGCATTCGCCGCGCTGAATGCAGCAATTCGGTCCGGAAAATGTCGCGGGTGTAACGAATGTTCCGGCGTACCCAGTCGAACAGCGCCAGCACCTCGCCCGCGCGGTCCTTGGGGCGTACCCCGTGGTCGCGGAAGATCTGGATGGCCTTTTGCCGAACGTAGAAATCCTTCGCGCCCTCGCCAATCAGTCGCCCAATGAGGCGCGCAGTAACCAGCGTGCCCGCCGTACCCTTGGGTACCCGGTAGACTCGAATGCGCGGTATGACGAATCGACTGCATAACTGAATCATTCACAAGGCACCGAGTATGCGCTCCACAGCAACGATCACGGGTTGGTTGAGCCCTTCAATCTCTATCACTGCATAGGCAAGTTCTTGGTTTCCGCTATCCGAAAGGTCGATGACCTTGCCTTGAAGTATGTCATCTGCGTGCAGGGCGATTGATACGTCCTTGGGATCCGGGAAGTAAACGTCGCGAATTTTGAAATGGACCCATCGGTTTCTTAGACTTAAGTCTTCTTGTCGCACCGCATCCACTTGACTCCTTCGCCCGCGCTATCACCCTTCGCATGCGCAGTGCCAGGCCCCCGGCTGCGGCTCAGTTTCGGCGGAATTGCCGGACGATGAAGGGCTTGCAGAATCTGGGAGAGAGAAGCTAGCCAGGCTGTGAGGGCCAGGAGCGGAAAGGGTCTTCCGGCATCCGGTTTCAAACTGTCGGAAAGGTACTTCCGGATCGGGAAAAGGGACACTCCCGTCGTTTTTTTTTGAGCCGATGCGATTCGCTGATCAGTGCTGAAGATTATGTTTATGGATCTTGTTGTATACGCTGCGGGGGGTGATACCAAGAACCTTTGCTGTTCGAGACTGGTTGCCATTGGAGATCTGAAGCGCTGCCTTTAGAAGCAGCTTTTCGCAATAGTCGAGGCATTGCGGAAGCTTCCATGCGCCGGTGTTCAGCAGTTTCACCAGGTGACCAAGGAAATCGTCTTCGGATGTTTGCGGTACCGGCTGCCGCGCTTCCTCGTCTTGCCTTCCGGTGTCAGGTTCACATCGGCCGGGGGGCGCTTTTCCGTTGTCCGACAACTCCTGCCAAACCTCGGGAGCCAGATCACTCAGGGTCAGCGGGGTGTCGTCCTCCTTGTTCGCGATCGCCCGCCGCACCAGGTTCTCCAGTTGCCTCGCGTTCCCGGGCAATTCGAGCTGTCTCAACGCGTCGGCAAATCCGCTGTCGATGACACGTGTCCCTCTTTTGAAAACTCCATGCTTGTGCAAGAAGTACTGGATCAGAGGTTCGATGTCTTCGATTCTCTCCCGCAGCGGCCGGATATTCAGCGAGAGAACACTAAGCCGATGGAAGAGGTCAGCTCGAAATCTCCGTTGCTGAACCATTTGGTCAAGGTCCTGATTGGAAGCAGCAATAACCCTCACACTCACCGGAAGCTCGTGCTCTTCACCCACCCCGAGGACGCGGCTTTCCTGCAGGACTCGCAAGAGCTTCGTCTGGAGCACGAGTTCCATCTCGCCGATTTCATCAAGGAAAAGTACCCCTCCTTGTGCTGCCCGTATCAGACCTCGCCGATCCTGGTCCGCACCCGTGAAAGCGCCGCGGCGGTGGCCAAAGAGCTCACTCTCGGCCAGGCCTGAGCTGATAGCCCCG
>Ga0306920_100001079_pt1 | contig 33464 bp, 29 predicted proteins | sample flu12Cox44000170_FD_204666 | JGI IMG/M metagenome (GOLD analysis project Ga0306920, IMG submission 204666) | Lab enrichment of tropical soil microbial communities from Luquillo Experimental Forest, Puerto Rico - flux4day.12C.oxic.44.000.170 (v2)... | ecosystem: Environmental > Terrestrial >...
ATGGCCCCATCCGTACGTTCGCGATCTGCTGGTTCAAGCAAAGAAAGAAAAAGCCCGTAGGTGACCACTTGTTGGGGCGAGACGCCGAACAGCGCTTTCGCGGCATCAGACCATTCCAGCTTTTGCGTAATCAGATCGAGATCCCAGGTTCCGACGCCAAATCCCTCGACTCGCAGTCGCAGGGCCTCGTTACGGGTCGGGTCGTCGGGCGATAGTTGAATTGTACCAGGCACGCTCAAGCCTTCTTCCGCCTCATTCTGCCTGATTTCTATCCGATGGGCAGTTTAGGCCTAAAACGTTCACGCAGGCCGACAATTTCGCCGAACGGGGATACGGATGCAAGTTTCGACTGGCTCGGATTCCGCGGGCATTTGGCCTGGCTGCCACCCGTGGAAAGGCGCGTTGCCACCGAATATCCCACGCAACTTTGATCTATCTCATCCTGCCCTCCGGTTTTGCGTCCTAAAGACCATCCTGCAATCAGGGAGGGGTTGGATGACATATGCGACCGTCATGGTCAGCCTGGCGCTTGATCGACCCAACGACGCGCCTCTTGCCGTCGCAGGCCAGATCGCCGAAACGTTTGATGCCGGACTGGTCGGGATTGTCGCGGCGGTAGTCAGTCCGCCGCTTTACTTCGCTGACGGAGAGCAGGCCCAGACCCTCATCGACGAGGAGCAGGCTTCGGTCAAGCGGCGCATGTCGGAACTGGAAAGCCAATTTCGCGAAGCTGCCAAGAATCGTGCCAGGCATGTCGAATGGCGCTGCGCGATCGACTTTCCGGCGCGTTATGTTCTGCAGCAGGCGCGGTGCGCGGACATCATCGTCTGCGGCGGTCGCAGCGACGCCTTTTCCGATCCGTTCGCCGCGATCACGCCGAGAGATCTCATGATGGAGGCCGGCCGGCCGCTCCTTGTCGTCCCTGAACCCGTCGACTGGCTCGATCCGCGAAGCGTGCTCGTTGGTTGGAAGGACACGCCGGAGGCGAGGCGGGCGATCGTTGCCGCCCTGCCGATGCTTCGCAAGGCCAAGGACGTCACCATCGCAGAGGTCGTGGAAGTAGAGGACGGTCAAGCGGCTGCGGTAAAGCGGGTTCGCGATGTCGCGAGATGGCTGTCGCGCCACGGTGTTTTCGCTTCGGAGCTCGTAGCGATGCAAGACCAGAATGCTACTGTTCAGCTCGACGCACTGGCGGCCAACGTGGGCGCGGGATTGGTCGTCGCGGGCGCCTATGGTCATTCGCGGTTTCGCGAGCTGGTTCTTGGCGGCATGACTCAGTATCTGATCACTCAAACCGCTCGCTGCGCGCTGCTGTCACATTAGAAGGTCTATTGGCCAACAAAATCGATCGGATCGCACCTTGTACAAGTTCCTTCAGCAGACCGTCGCGGACTACATGACGCGAAACGTGAAAACGGTGACGCGTGAACTGCGGGTTGGGGAATTGAATGAGATGTTCGAGCGAGACGACTTCAACACATACCCGGTCGAAGAGGACACGCAGATCATCGGGCTTGTGACCAAGTTCGACGTGCTCAAGTGCTTTGCCTTCACGCCCAGCCAGATGGTTCCGCACTACGACGATCTGATGAACCGGACCGTCGCCGACATCATGATCTCGGCGTTCATCTATGTCGCCGCCGACACCAGGTTGACACGGGTATTGCAGCTGATGGTCGAGCATCGAATCAGAAGCATTCCGGTCATGGACAACGAGCATCGGCTGGTGGGCATCGTTACCCGCAGGGACGTTCTCAGGGCGCTTTCGGCCAGTGCCGAGAGCGGCAAATAAGTCCGTCCCGTCCGGAGTTCGCTTCGGCGGGTTCCTTGCCGCCGACGCCATTTGCGGCGGCTATAACTGAACGCGGCATCAGGTCGTTGATGGCGGCGACGAAAACCTGCGCTTGTTTGTTTCGCCACGGGCGACCGCCTCTGTTCAATTGAGCGAAGTTGATCTCGATCAAATCGCATCGCGCACGACTGTGGTTGTTAGCGATGTGTCCTTCAGCGAGATTCCTCATGAGCCAGGCCCTTGATTCGAAGTCGATGACCATTGGTGAAAGTGGCTTGGCGGTTTTCTTTGCGGTGACTGCATTTCTTTGCCTGATCGGCGCTGCGAAGGCCGTCGACGCCCCATTCGCATTCCATGCCGGGCTTGCGGCAGCGGCCAGTGTCGCGTCGGTGTTTGTGATTCTCAACCGCTACTTCGACCGGCCTGCCTTGCTGCCGCCGCAGGAGATCAATGGCAGGCCCAATTATAACTTCGGCCCAATCAAATTTTCGGCGGTCATGGCGATGTTCTGGGGCGTCGCCGGATTTGCCGTCGGGTTGATCATCGCCTCTCAATTGGCCTGGCCGGCCCTCAATTTCGACCTGCCGTGGATCAGTTTCGGCCGCTTGCGGCCGCTTCATACGTCAGCGGTAATCTTCGCCTTCGGCGGCAACGTATTAGTCGCGGCCTCGTTCTACGTGGTGCAGAAGACGTCGAGGGTTCGCCTCGCCGGCGACTTGGCGCCCTGGTTCGTGGTGCTCGGCTATAATTTCTTCATCCTGGTCGCCGGCACCGGCTATTTGCTCGGGGTGACGCAGAGCAAGGAGTACGCGGAACCGGAATGGTACGCGGATCTCTGGCTGACGATCGTCTGGGTGGTCTATTTGCTGGTGTTTCTCGCCACCATCATCAAGCGCAAGGAATCCCACATCTTTGTCGCCAACTGGTTCTTTCTCGCCTTTATCATCACCATCGCAGTGCTTCACCTTGGCAACAATCCGGCGATGCCGGTTTCGGTGTTCGGTTCGAAATCCTACATCGCCTGGGCTGGCGTTCAGGACGCGATGTTCCAGTGGTGGTACGGACACAACGCCGTAGGCTTCTTTCTCACCGCCGGCTTTCTCGCCATCATGTACTACTTCATTCCCAAACGGGTCGAGCGGCCGATCTATTCATATCGTCTGTCCATCGTTCACTTTTGGTCCTTGATCTTTCTCTACATCTGGGCGGGCCCGCATCACCTGCACTACACGGCGCTCCCCGATTGGGCGCAGACGCTGGGCATGACCTTCTCCATCATGCTCTGGATGCCGTCTTGGGGTGGCATGATCAACGGCCTGATGACGCTGTCGGGCGCATGGGACAAGCTGCGTACCGATCCGGTGCTTCGCATGCTCGTGGTGTCGGTCGCGTTTTACGGCATGTCGACCTTCGAAGGCCCGATGATGTCGATCAAGGTGGTGAATTCGCTGAGCCACTACACCGACTGGACTATCGGACATGTTCATTCAGGCGCGCTCGGCTGGGTCGGTTTCGTCTCGTTCGGCGCCCTCTATTGCCTGGTGCCCTGGCTGTGGAACCGCAAAGGGCTCTACAGCCTCAAGCTCGTGAACTGGCACTTCTGGATTTCGACCATTGGCATCGTCCTCTACATCTCCGCGATGTGGGTATCCGGAATTCTCCAAGGCCTGATGTGGCGCGCCTACACGCCGCTCGGCTTCCTCGAATACTCCTTCATCGAGACGGTCGAAGCGATGCATCCCTTCTACATGATCCGCGCCGCCGGCGGGGCGTTGTTCCTGATCGGCTCACTGGTCATGGCCTACAATCTCTGGATGACGGTACGCGCCGGTGAGGCGGAAGTGCCGTCGCCGGTCGCTCTTCAACCGGCGGAATGAGGACGCTGACAAATGTCGTTCTGGTCCCGGCATCAAATTTTCGAAAAAAATTCGATCATCCTCGTCGTCGGAATTCTTGCGGTGGTCGCAATCGGCGGCATCGTCGAGATCGTTCCGCTGTTCTATCTCAAGAGCACGATCGAGGCGGTCGACGGCGTCAGGCCCTATACGCCGCTGGAATTGGCCGGCCGAAACATCTACGTCCGCGAGGGATGCTATCTGTGCCACTCGCAGATGATCCGGGCTTTGCGTGATGAGGTAGAACGTTACGGCCACTTCTCGCTTGCGGCTGAAAGCATGTACGACCATCCGTTCCAATGGGGATCCAAGCGGACGGGACCGGATCTTGCGCGGGTCGGCGCCAAGTATTCGGATCAATGGCACGTCACGCATCTGACCGATCCGCGCTCGATCGTTCCGCAGTCGGTGATGCCTGCATATTCCTTTTTGGCCGACACCGAAGTCGATGCCTCGACCATCGAGGCTCACCTGAAGACTAATCGCATGATCGGTGTGCCCTACACGGATGATCAGATCGCCAATGCGCAGGCCGATCTGAGGGCCCAGGCGGACCCGGACGATGCCGGCGTCGACGCCTTTACCAAGCGCTATCCGAAGGCCGTGGTGCGCAATTTCGACGGCAAGGCGGGCCCCCCCACCGAAATGGATGCACTGGTCGCTTATCTGCAGATGCTGGGCACACTGGTCGATTTCAAGCTCTTCAATGAAAAAGCCAATCTTCGCTGAGAAGGCAGAACGATGCGCGCAATCCTGACGGTTCAGAATTTGGTCTCGGATTTTGTCACGATGTTCTGGACCCCGATTTTCGTCGGAATATTCCTGGCGATCGTGATCTACGCGCTTTCGCCCCGCAACCAGTCGGCGTTCGACGAGGCGTCGAAGATACCGTTGCGCGAGGAGTGACAGAGCTATGGCTGAGCAGAACGATATCGATCACGTCTCCGGCAAGACGACCACGGGCCATCAGTGGGACGGGATCAAGGAACTCAACACGCCGTTGCCGCGCTGGTGGCTCCTGACGTTCTACGCCACCATCATCTGGGCGATCGGGTACTGGATCGCTTATCCGGCCTGGCCTCTGGTGTCGAGCTACACCACCGGTGTGTTGAACTGGTCCTCCCGCAGTGCCGTTGCAGTCGAACTCGCCAATCTCGAGAAGATACGCGGTGAGAAAATGGCCGCGCTCGGTTCGGCTTCTCTGGCCGATATTGAAAAGGACCCCGCGTTGCTCGCCCTGGCGCGTGCTCGCGGCAAGACGGTGTTCGGGGACAATTGTGCGCCATGCCACGGCAGCGGCGCGGCCGGCGCCAAGGGATATCCCAACCTCAACGATGACGACTGGCTGTGGGGTGGTACGCTCGACCAGATCATGCAGACCATTCAGTATGGCGTTCGCTCAGGACATCCGAAGACCCATGAGAGCGCCATGCTTGCCTTTGGCAAGGAGGGAGTCCTCAAGCCCGAACAGATCGTCACGGTCGCCAACTACGTTCGTTCGCTCTCCGGCTTGCCGACCGCTCCCGGATATGACGCGGCTGCGGGCGCAAAAATCTTCGCAGACAACTGCGCAGCGTGCCATGGCGACAAGGGGCAGGGAAATCAGGAGCTGGGCGCGCCGAATCTCACCGACAAGATCTGGCTCTATGGTTCCGACGAGGCAACCATTATCGAAACGATCACCAACGGCCGCTCGGGCGTGATGCCGGCATGGGTCGACCGGCTCGATCCCTCAACGATCAAGGTGCTGGCGGTTTATGTGCATTCGCTCGGTGGTGGAAAGTGATCACGAGAACTGAGGCTGCTGTATGAACAGACCGCACCACGCGCCGAAGCCCTTGACCGGGCGTTTTGTGCTTTCGACGCTGCTTTCGTTCTTCGGCGTGGTGTTTGCCGTAAATTTCGTGATGATGAAGCTGGCGATCGACACCTTGCCCGGCACCGAAGTCGACAGCACCTATAGCGCGAGCCTTGGCTTTGGAAAGGAGATTGCCGCCGCGCGCGATCAGGACGCGCGAAACTGGCATGTTGACGCACATATTCAGCGTGGCGCCGACGGTGGTGCGACGCTGCAGGTCGAGGCCCGCGACACGCGCGGCGCGCCGATATCGGGCTTGAAGTTTCGAGGCATGCTCGAGCGGCCGACCGACAAGCGGGCGGATCTGCCGCTGGAACTCGCCGAAGTCGGGATCGGCATCTATCGCGGCACTGCGGCACTCGTTGCAGCGGGCCAATGGGATCTGGTGATCGAAGGCGACGCGGCCGGAAAGCGGATGTTCCTGTCGAAGAACCGCGTGTCGCTGAACTAGTAGGACCGCATCGTGCAAGTGACGCGGGATTTTTCGCATTACGTCAAGGATATCGGCTCAGGCCTGCAACACATCGATCTGGCCGTCGAAGGCGTCAATTGCGCCGGCTGCATGTCAAAGATCGAGCGCGGGCTTTCGGCAATTCCGGATGTCACGCTCGCGCGCGTGAATCTCACCGACCGCCGTGTTGCGCTGGAATGGAAGCAGGGCGTGCTCGATCCATCCCGGTTTATCGACCGCCTGGCTGAGCTTGGATACAAGGCCTATCCGTTCGAGACCGCGAGCGCAGAGGCTGCCGAGAACGAGCAGTCGCGCTTTTTGTTGCGCTGCCTCGGTGTCGCGGCATTCGCCACGATGAACGTGATGATGCTTTCCGTTCCGGTGTGGTCGGGCAATGTCAGCGACATGCTTCCCGAGCAGCGCGACTTCTTTCACTGGATGTCGGCGCTGATTGCGCTGCCGGCGGCTGCCTATGCGGGCCAGCCTTTCTTCCGGTCGGCGTATCGGGCGCTGCGCACGCGCAACGTCAATATGGACGTTCCGATCAGCATCGGGGTTTTGCTTGCGCTCGGCATGTCGCTGGTCGAGACCGTCAACCATGCCGAGCACGCCTATTTCGACGCGGCGATCATGCTGCTGACATTTCTCCTGGTCGGCCGCTATCTCGATCAGAGCATGCGACGGCGAACACGGGCGGTCGCCGGCAATCTGGCCGCGCTCAAGGCTGAAACGGCGACGAAGTTCGTCGGCGGCGGCGAGATCGCGGAGGTGCCGGTAGCGGCGATCGACCCCGGCGATATCGTGCTGTTGCGGCCAGGCGAGCGCTGCGCAGTCGATGGAATCGTGGTCGACGGCCGCTCCGAGATCGACCAGAGCTTGATTACGGGCGAGACGACCTATGCAGCGGCAAAGGCTGGCGCCGCGGTTTATGCCGGCTCGCTCAACATCTCCGGTACCTTGCGCGTTCGCGTTTCAGCGGCTTCGGAAAGCACGCTGCTTTCGGAAATCACGCGGTTGCTCGACAACGCATTGCAGGCGCGCTCGCGCTATGTTCGTCTGGCGGATCGCGCGTCGCGACTGTACGCGCCGGTCGTTCACGCCACCGCGCTGCTCACGGTGCTCGGCTGGGCGCTCGCGGGGGCGAGTTGGCACGATGCCATCGTCACCGGCGTGGCCGTGCTCATCATCACGTGTCCTTGTGCGCTCGGGCTTGCGATCCCGACCGTGCAGACGGTCGCCTCGGGTGCGATGTTCAAGGCCGGTGTCCTGCTCAATTCGGGTGATGCCATCGAACGTGTGGCCGACGTTGACCATGTCATCTTCGACAAGACGGGAACTCTGACCTTGCCCGACCTCGAAGTCGTCAACACGGGCGAGGTCCCTGAATTTGCGCTGGGGCTCGCCGGACAATTGGCGCTTTCGAGCCGTCATCCGGTTGCGGCGGCAGTCGCTCGCGCTTCGAACGCAAAAATGCCGATCGTGGGCGCGGTGGAAGAGCCCGGGCAAGGCGTGCGGGCGACGATCGGCGGCGTAGAGGCGCGCCTTGGGCGTCCCTCGTTCTGCGGGGCGGAAGGGATTGCCGCTGAATGCGGGCGTCTTGATCCGGAAGCATCCTTTGTCGCATTTCGTCTCGGCGAGGAGCGGTACGTATTTTCGGTCCGGCAGGCGCTGCGCTCTGATGCCAACATGATCATTGCCGGCCTGAAGCAACGCCACATCATGGTTGAAATTCTCTCCGGCGACCGCGAAGGACCGGTTCGGGCTGCCGCGCACGCGCTTGGGATCGAAACGTGGCGGGCGGGTGTGACGCCGGCCGACAAAATCGCACGCATCGAGGAACTCAAGCATAGCAGTTACAAGGTGATGATGGTCGGTGATGGGCTTAACGATGCGCCGTCGCTCGCCGCCGCGCACGTTTCGATGTCGCCGATCAGCTCGGCGCATCTGAGCCAGGCGACGGCCGATCTGGTCTTTCTTGGCAAGCCTTTGGCGCCGATCATTGCGGCCGTCGATTTCGCCCGCAAGGCGCGGCATCTGATGCGCCAAAATCTCTGGCTTGCCGTCGGCTACAATATGTTCGCGGTTCCGATTGCCATCAGTGGGGTGGTAACGCCGCTGATTGCAGCTGCGGCGATGTCCGGCTCCTCGATCCTTGTCATGCTCAACGCGCTGCGCGCCCGGCGCGCCGCGCCAGGGAGATCGTCATGGAAGTGATGGTGATTCTGGTGCCGCTGGCGCTCGGGCTTGGGTTTGTCGGCCTGCTTGCATTTCTCTGGTCGCTGAAGAGCGGGCAGTATGACGATCTCGAAGGCGCGGCGTGGCGCGCCATTGCCGATGACGATGAGGAAGGGGAGAAGCCGGCCCAAAGCGGTACCTAGTGGTCTGATTCCAACATTCGCTTCCCATTGTCGCAAACACTTTTGCCAATGTTGGAATCAACGGACCACCGGCAAATATACGAAGTGGAGTTTAGGATCTGACATTCGCTTTGAGCCCGTGGCCGGTTGTATAGCGCCTCCACTATGACAACACGGTCTTGCGATAGAGCGCGCCGTACAATGCAGCCGAGATATCCCAGCTGAAGGATCGCGCCATCGCGCTGCGTCGCATGGCATTCAGGCGATCCTTCAGCACGAAGGTCGAGAACGCCCGACGGATGCCGCCGAGAAACGACTCGGTGGACGGTTTGGCGAACAGAAACCCGGTTTCGCCGTCGGTGATGGTTTCGGCCAGTCCGCCGGTTTGATGGCCGATCGGGAGTGATCCGAACCTCTGCGCGTACATCTGGCTCAATCCGCAGGGCTCGAAGCGCGAAGGCATCAGCGTAAAATCGCTTCCGGCGAAAATCCGCCGGGCATGGCCGTCGTGGAATCCGATCGTGACGCCGATGGCGTCCGGCCTGCGGCGATGGGCGTCGACCAGCGCCTGCTCGATGCGGGGCTCACCGCTGCCGATGACGACAATCTGTCCTCCGGCATCGATGATCTCGTCTGCGGCCGACAGCACGAGGTCGATACCCTTCTGGTGAACGAGGCGGGCGACGAGGCCAAAAATCGGACCGCGCGAGACCGCCAGTCCGAATTGCTGGCGCACATATTCGGAGTTGGCACGTTTACCTTCCCAATCGCCGGCGGCGAAGGGTTGCGCAAGCTGCGCGCAGACGCGCGGGTCCCAGCTTTCGTCGATACCGTTGAGAATTCCGGTCAGTTGCTGCGCCTCCGAGCGTTGTCGCAGCAGACCTTCAAGCCCGCAGCCGAGTTCAGGCGTGGTGATCTCCCGAGCGTACGTCTCGCTGACAGTGGTCAGGTGGGAAGCGTAAATGAGGCCGCCTTTGAGAAAAGAGAGTTTGTCGTAGAACTCGAGGCCGTTGATGTGGAAGGACTCCTCGGGTGCGCCGATGCGGCGCAGCGCCTCCTTCGCGAACAACCCCTGATAAGCGAGGTTGTGGATGGTCAGGATGCTCGGGATCTTGACTTCGCTCCAGGCGAGGTAAGCTGGCACCAGCGCCGCTTGCCAATCATTGCCGTGAACCAGATCGGCTGCCCAATTCTTGTCCAGCTTGCCTTCCGCGAGTTGGGCAGCGGCTGAAGCAAGCCGGCCGAAGCGGATATCATTATCGGGCCAGTCACGGCCCTCCTCATCGCCGTAAGGATTACCCGGCCGGTCATATAATTGCGGGCACAACAGCACGTAAACGGGTAAGCCGTCCTTGGTCGATCCGAGCCCGAGCGAGCAGGCCGGCATCTCCGCAAGCGCCGGAGAATGGCCGACAATTTCAAGATGCGTGAATTGCTCGACGACGTCGCCATAACCCGGAAGCAGGACCCTGACGTCGCTCCAGCGACGCAGTGCCCGGGGAAGCGCCGCCGAGACGGCAGCCAGTCCGCCCACGCGGACGAAGTCATCCATTTCCGTGGTGACAAAGAGGACTCTCAAAATACCCTCTCAAAGGCGACCGAAGTAACTCCGATTATGCAAGAACGGTTCCAGTTCTTTCCTCAATCAGATAAAGGGCATGTCCCTGACGCCGTGCGGGCTGGCCGCAGCGACCTCAGGCGAATGCTGGAAACAGGGCGAGGCGGCGGCCCAAGGACAAAACGATCGCAGGCCACGGGGAGTGCAGGGCAATGGCAATAACGGCTGTGGGTGAGAGGAATACGACAGGGAGCTTCCACGGGCTTCGCGTCCTTGATTTTTCGACCACCATCGCCGGTCCGCATTGCGCGCGGATGCTGAGCGACATGGGAGCGGAGGTCATCAAAATCGAGTCTGCCGAAGGTGAAACAATGCGAGCTCGCCCACCGGTTCGCAATGGCTGCAGCAGCCTCTATGGTCAGCTCAACGCCGGCAAGAAAAGTCTCGTCCTCGACCTGAAAGCGCAGGACGCGATCGAAGCCGTCCGCCGGCTTGTGGTGACCGCAGACATCGTCGTCGAAAATTTCCGTCCCGGCGTGATGCGAAGGCTGAAGCTCGACTACGCCTCGTTGCAGCCGCTCAATCCGAAATTGATCTATTGCTCGATTTCTGGATACGGCCAGACCGGGCCGTCGGCGGAGTTGCCGGCCTACGCGCCGGTCATCCATGCGGCTTCCGGCTACGACATGGCGCATCTCGCGTACCAGCCGGGTCGAAGCCGGCCCGACTATTGCGGCATCTATCACGCCGACGTCCTCACCGGCGTCTACGCGTTCGGCGCCATCTCGGCGGCGTTGTACCAGCGCCACATCAGCGGAACAGGTCAGCACATCGACGTGTCGATGCTGGAATCAATGCTCAGCCTGACGCCAAACGAAGTCCAGGGCGCGCAGTTTGAGGTCAAACCGCCAAGCCGGCCGATGTTCGGCCCGCTCCAAACGGCGGATGGATACGTGATGGTGACCATCGCGAGCGAGAAGACGTTCCAATGCCTGATGCGCGCTTCCCTTCGTCCTGAATGGATCGACGATCCGCGCTTTGCGAAATACGCCGAGCGTCGCGATCACTGGACCGAGTTGATGGATGGCGTGGAAACCTGGTCGCGCACGATAACGACCGAAAAATGCATCGCCGAGTTGAACGCCCACGGCGTTCCCTGCTCGGCCTATCGCACCGTTGCCGAAGCCTTGCGCGATCCGCAGCTCGCTCATCGCGGCGCGCTTGCCGAGGTGGAGGATAATGGCGGCACATTCAAGGTCGTGAACCTGCCATTTAGAATGTCCGGAACCAGGATCGCCGCCGGCAAGCGCGCCGCCGCCCTCGGCGAACATACGGTCGCGCTGCTTCGCGAGAGCGGTCTCTCCGAGGAGCGTATCGTGGCGATGGTCGGAAAATCGCCGATGGCGGAACGCTGTTGAATGGCGTTGCCACAAGGCCTATTTCAACACCATCGCTAAAATAATGAAGAACGGGAGAGAACGATGAGGAGTTTCCAGGTCGCCGATTTCAACGCCCCCTTGAGGGAAGTGGAGCAGCCGACGCCGCAGCCCTCGGGAACGCAGGTTCTGATCAAGGTGAAGGCGGCCGGCGTCTGTCACAGCGACATTCACATCTGGGAGGGCGGCTACGATCTCGGTCATGGACGAAAGCCGCTGTCGTTGAAGGATCGCGGCGTGTCGCTGCCGCGAACCATGGGTCATGAGACCGTCGGTGAGATCCTGGCGTTCGGACCCGACGCGAAGGCTGACACTGGAGGCTTGAAGGTCGGCGACGTCGCGCTGGTGTATCCCTGGCTCGGCTGCGGCAAATGCGAAACCTGTCTTGCGGGCAACGAAAACATGTGCCTCAAGCCGGCCGCGCTTGGCGTCTATTGCGACGGCGGCTATGCCGATCACATGATCGTGCCGCATCCCAAATATCTGCTTGATCTGCAGGGGCTTGATCCCGTGACCACCGCACCCTATGCGTGCTCGGGCGTCACCACTTACAGCGCACTGAAGAAAGTCGAGTTCGCCTTCAACACGCCGATCGTCATTTTCGGCGCAGGCGGGCTCGGGTTGATGGCGCTGTCGCTGCTTAAAGCGATGGGAGGCAAGGGCGCCATCATGGTCGACATCGACACGCGCAAGCGAGAGGCGGCCGAGCAAGCTGGCGCGCTCGCTTCGGTCGATGGCAACGCGCCGGATGCGCTTGAACAATTGGTCGGGAAAGCGGGCGGACCGATCCGTGCCGTGATCGACCTCGTCGGCAACGCCAAGACCACGCAACTCGGCTTCGATTGTCTGACCAAGGGCGGCAAGCTCGTGATCGTCGGCCTGTTCGGCGGCGGCGCGCCGTGGGCGTTGCCGCTCATTCCCATCAAGGCGATCACGATTCAGGGCAGCTATGTCGGCAATCTCCGGGAGACCCGGGAATTGCTCGATCTCGTGCGCGCCAGGAAAATCCCGCCGATCCCGGTGACGCCGATGCCGCTTGCGAAGGCCAACGAAGCGCTGGTCGATTTGCAAAAGGGCAGGCTGGTCGGCCGCGCGGTGCTGACGCCTTAAAAATCAATTGACTTTCATGTTATGGCCGGGCTTGTCCCGGCCATCTACCTCCTCATTGCGAGGAGCGGAGCGACGAAGTAATCCAGCCTCATTTCGCCGATTTCCGGATTACTTCGTCGGAGCCTGTCATCGGGCCGCGGTTTGCGCGGACCCGTTGGCTCGTAACGACGAGCAAAACGTCCAAGCAAGGGATCCCCATGTCAGCCAACAACGCGCTCCACATTGCCGTGCTCCCGGGTGACGGCATCGGCCCCGAGGTCATGGCGCCGGCGCTGGAAGTTTTGCGCAGGATCGAGCAGACCACGGACCTGAAGTTCCGCTTCACCGAGGCGCCGGCCGGCGCCAACCATTATCTTGAAACCGGCAAGTCGATGCCGGACTCCACGGTGCGGCTGTGCGAGGAGGCCGACGCGATCCTGCTCGGCGCCTGCGGGCTGCCATCGGTGCGCTATCCCGACAACACCGAGATCATGCCGCAGGTGGAGCTGCGCTTCCATTTCGACCTTTACGCCGGCGTGCGCCCGGCGCGGCTGATTCCCGGCGTGCCGAGTCCGATCGTCGGCGCCGACCAGCGCGGCATCGATCTGGTCGTGATCCGCGAATCCACCGAAGGCCTGTTCGCTTCGATGGGCAAGGGCGTCGTCACCCATGACGATGCGCGCGAGACGCTGGTCATCACCCGCAAGACTTCCGAACGTCTGTTCGAGTTTTCCTTCCGTCTCGCCGAACGGCGCAAGGCGCGCGGCCGGCCCGGCAGCCTCACCTGCGTCGACAAGGCAAACGTGTTCAAGGCTTTCGCGTTCTTTCGCGATATGTTCGATGAGGCGGCCAAACGCCATTCGCAAGTGAAAGCCGACCGGCTTTATGTCGATGCCTGTTCGGCGATGCTGGTCAAGCGACCCTGGGATTTCGACGTCATGGTGATGGAGAACATGTTCGGCGATATCCTCTCCGACATGACGGCCGGCCTGATCGGCGGCATGGGAATGGCGCCCTCGGCGGATGTCGGCGATCGCTACGCCGTGTTTCAGCCGTGTCACGGCACCGCGCCCGACATCATGGGGCAGGGCAAGGCCAACCCGACCGGCATGATCCTTTCGGCTGCGATGATGCTGGATTGGCTTGCCGACAAGCATGGTCTTGAACCTGCGGCCGAAGCGGGCGAGCGCATCGAGCGCGCCGTCGACAAGGCCTATGCGGGTGGCATCAAGCCGATGGAGTTCGGCGGCCGCAACGGCACCGCCGACATCGGCAACGCGGTGCTGGCGGCGCTTTGATTCGGTAGCGCAGAGCCGGGCAGGTAAACCAGGGTTGTCCCCGGCACGCGTGGACCCATACGCCGTGGCTTCTCGTTCGTGCGCAGGGCGACCGGCTTTGGCTTAACCAGGGTCCGGTGGTTGTGAGTCCCCTGCGTTCGCAGGGACGACAAACGGTTCCGATGCATCTTTTGTGACACATGAGTGAAGCGGGTCTTTAGAAAACGTTAGTAGAAGTCGCCATAGCTTTCTACCTGAAGTTTTATGGTGTACGTACGCTGCAACTCCGCGGTGAAGTGTGAACGACAGTGAGGCCAGTTTTGCTTGGCAAGCATTTAATTTAAATTGGCTGCCTGTGGCCTCAATGGCGGCTGTGTTAGTCGGTGTGATCGCTTGCACCGACTTTTCATTGGAACCGGTCGCCTTCGGCGTGACCATTGCGATCGGGCTTTCATTGGCTCTCGTCGCCTATGGTTCGGCATTCACTTTTGCAGATCCCAAGCTAATTTTTTGGTTCGGTTCCACCGCCCAGGTGATCGCGGTCACAGCAATTGCTGGCTCTCTCAGCTATGTAGCTAATGCGTCGGGTTGGCCACTGCAGGATCACACACTATTGCTGATGGACCGCGCCATCGGGCTAGACCCTCAATTGATTGCAGCTTTTGTAAACGATCACAGTTGGCTCGTGCCATACTTAAACTATGGTTACGGGCTGATCAAATGGCCGTTGCTGGGTATTCCCATCGTTTTGGCAATGGAATTGCGACTGATCAGGTTGCAGCAATTCGTCCTCGCGCTGAATATTGCGCTCGCCGTGACCATCGTGATTTCAACCTTCGTGCCGGCCGTCGGGACCTATTACGGTCTGAACCTGTCGCCAGCGGAGAGATTTCCGCTGCTTGATTCGACGAATTATGCAGCACAGCTTCGTGACATTATGGCCTTGCGCAACGGGTCACTGCGCCACCTTGAGCTGTTCAAGCTGGCGGGTATCGTTTCATTTCCCAGTTTCCACGCAGCGTCGGCTGTTCTTTACGGTTGGGCACTGTGGCCGGTTAGGGGCTTTCGGTGGGCAACGATTGGCATCAGCACCTGGATAGTAACGGCGACGCCGGTGATCGGCGCGCATTACATCATCGATGTCGTAGGAGGAGTTGCCGTGGCCGGTGGTTCAGTTTTTTTAGCGGGTTGCCTACTTCAGATGCTCGCCTCCAAAAACACCTCCGACTTGGCAGACAGCTTAAGGGTTGGAACTGTCCTGCGATATGAAACCAGTCAATAAATGATCTCTGTAAACGTCGCTGCTCGCAACGCCGATTGATCTCGGACCGGCAATTCTGGCGGTAACCAGCCAGGAGGTCTTCGCAGCGCCGTATAGTCGCAACAACGACGGTAAGCTCCCAATACTGAAGCTAAGGCCTAGCACGACATCGGAAGTCCTTCTTTGATCGGTTCGCGGACGGTGGCCTTGATGGGCATGCGTACGCATCTTTGGTCTCATTAGCGGATAGTTGACGAGCAACCATTAGTTGCCGATGAACATCGCCGACGGCGCGAACCAGATTATCCACCCATAGATGATAAAGGAGACTATAAGCACGATGATTTTTAACTTTTCCATGGATCACGATTGAATCCGATCACAACATATCGCTTAGGTTGTATCGCCAATTCGTTACCAGAAATCCATCTAGGCGAGAAATATTGCGCAACCACTTGCATCTCGCGGGGCGTCCACAGATGAGTGCGACTCCAAAGCGAAGCAAGCTGGTGCGCGTCCCTGCTTTCGTCGTTTGCGACACATCTGTCGCATTTTATGAATTGCCGTCGGCAAATCTTCAGCATTTCCCGAAGTCATGTGAATTGCAGGACCCAAATTAACCAGTCTTTAGCGGCTCAGCGCCGATGCTGCGATCGCAATTTAACTCTTTACTCAAAACCAGAGGCGACACATGAAACGGATTCTTGCAAGGTTTCTCGCCGACGAAAGTGGCGCAACTGCCATTGAATACGGCCTGATCGCGGCGGGCATTTCGATTGCCATCATTGTTGCGGTCAATGGCCTTGGCAGCAACCTGAATACCAAGTTCAACTCGATCAACACCTCGTTGAAGTAAGGCTCACTTCCGGAGGAAGTTGGCCGAACTTGTTGGCAACCGTCAGGATCGATTTATTCCAAGAAGCCGCCCACGGGCGGCTTCTTTCTTTGCTCCCGTGGCTTAATAGGACCACGCGTGGACAGGCGCACCGTAGCCCGGACCGCAGTAGCCGTATCTATGGGGGTAGGAGCCGCAAGCGGCTGTTATCCCCAGCGGACCGAGGTCGATGAAACCACCGTGGTAACCCGGGCTCCCGCCACCAGGGTACCAGTTCTCTGGGCCGCGGACGCCGGCAAGTCGGCTGCTGCGCCTGATGTGATGTGTTCCACCAAACGTGGCGGTATGGAAACGTCCAACGTGACTACCGCTGTTACCGGCCTTCTGGTCGGAAGCCTTCGCGCTGGCCGTTGCCGCGACGGCAATCGCGAGCACTGTGCCCGCAACAATAAGCTTTCTCATCACAATCTCCTGCGCGTTCTCGGACCGGACTCGGAGACTTTGGTCGCAAGATTGAGATAGGTGTTGGGGTGACGCGCGCAATGACGATTGTTCCGTGCGGGCCTGACCACTGGCTTCGATGGTTAAATGGAAGGCCCGCCCGAGGCATTTTGCATCTTGCGCTGCTTTTGCGCCCCGGTGCGTCATCGATTTGTGAATACACGCCCTGGACATGCGGCACAGGCTATCTTCCCTTGAAGTGCGGTTTGCGCTTTTCCATGAAGGCACGCCTGCCTTCGCGAAAATCCTCCGAGTCCATGCAAGCCGTGCCGATGGCCTTGATCGCCTTCATGTCGCGCTGGTCCGGGTCCTTCAACACCTGCGCGATCGTGACCTTGGCGGCCTGAACAGCAAGCGGCGCATTGCCGGAGATGGTGCGGGCGATCTCGAACGTCGCGTTCCACACTTGCGCATCCGCCACCACCCGATCGACGAGACCAATCCTTTCCGCTTCCGCAGAGTCGATCCGCATGCCCGTGTACAACAGAAGCCTTGCCCAGGACGGCCCGACCAGCGAAACCAGATTCTTGAGGCCGTCGTAGCCATAGGCGATGCCGAGCTTTGCTGCCGGAATGCCGAATTGGCTGTTTTTCGCCGCTATGCGGATATCTGCCAACATCGCGACCTGCATGCCGCCGCCAAGACAAAAGCCGCGGATGCAGGCAATCGTCGGTTTCGGATAGTTGGCGAGCAGTGCACGCTGGGCATCGCTGCGTCTGGAATATTCTTCCGAGGCTTGCGCGTTGTGGCGGTTCTTCTCGAATTGGCTGATATCGGCGCCCGACATGAACGCCTTGTCGCCGGCCCCGGTCAGGATCACGACGCGCACCTCGGGATTGTCGCGCAATTCGGTCAGCGCCTGTCCAAGCCCCTCCCACATGTCGAGCGACATCGCATTGCGCTTTTCGGGGTTGTTGAAGGTGACCACGCCGACTCCTTCCGTCACGCTTTTCAGGATTTTGCCTTCGGCGAAGGATTTTTCGTTTTCTCGGGGGGTGTCGAGCATGGCTTGGGCCTCGATGGATTCTACCCGCAATCAAGCATTGCTTGGCCACTTCAGCAATGGCCAAGCGTCATCGAACATTCGCTCGTCATGCCGGCGCAAAAGCGCCAACGGGTCCGCGCAAGGCACGGCCCGATGACAGGCTCCGCGCGTCTTCGCGCTAGATGTCGCGACCCCGGTCATCCCGAGCGCGAGCGAAGCGAGCCAGAACCAAATAGGAAAGTGCTGGATTGCTTCTGCCGACGCGCAACGAGGCTTCCGCGGACTCCAAGCGCGCCATAGCTCGAGTGAGCCGAGCGACGGCGGGTCATCGCTTCCGCTCCCTTGGGCAAACGCTTCGCGTTTGTCGCAGGCAGCGACAATCGAATCCTGTCATCTACCCTGAACGATTGAGAAAGGCTGACCCTGCGGGCGAGCGCTCACGCAGACACTTCAGCGTGCCTTCGCGAAATGGTCCGGGCGATGGCGTCCGCGAGATCCCCCTGTCTGAAAGGCTTTGCCAGTCGGGGAATCCCCCGGCCTTCGCCCGGCGGCAATTCCGCATAACCGGTGGCGAGTATGACCGGCAAATCCGGTTTCTCCGCGTGGATTTTCGAGGCAAGCTCGGAGCCTGTCATGCCCGGCATCGCCTGATCGGTGATGACGAGATCGATGTGTCCTTCGCGACGCAGGACTTCGAGTGCCCGCGATCCGGACGATACGCTGTAGACGGTGTGGCCGAGCTCCTCCAGGAGCGATAACGTATTGAGCGCGACAAGCGGATCGTCATCCACGGTGAGGATTGTGAGCGTCCTGCCCAGCGACATTGAGGCTAGCGGTGCGATTTCTTCACGGGCCGAGGACGCATCGTCCTGCGCGACTCGCAAGTAGAGTTCGGCGGTCGTGCCGACACCCGACTTGCTCTTGAGGGCGAGTTTCCCGCCCGATTGCTGCGCCATGCCGTGGACCATCGGAAGGCCGAGGCCCGTGCCTTTGCCGATGCCCTTGGTGGTAAAGAACGGCTCGAGCGCGCGCTTCAGCGTGGCCTCATCCATCCCCGTACCGCTATCGGTCACCGTGACGCAGATGTAATGCCCGCTCCTCAATCCCGGAGCCTCGGTCATTGTCCGCTCCGTCGCGCCGATGACGATCGCGCCTCCCTTCGCCATGGCGTCCCGCGCGTTCATCGCAAGATTGAGCAGCGCCAGTTCGAGCTGATGCGGATCGGCGAAAGCCTTCGGAAGCTTTTCGGGGAAATGCGTGTCGATGTGAATCGATGCACCGAGCGAGCTGTGCAGGAGCTCGGTCATCCCTTCCACGAGTTCCGGTACATCGAGTGCTACGAGCTTGAGCTCCTGGCGCCGCGCAAACGCCAGCATTCGTTGCGTCAAGGCAGCGCCGCGCTGCGCACCCTGCACCGCGTTCTCAAGAAGCTGCGCGATCTTGGGGTCGTCCTTGGGGAGTCTCCTTTGCAGAAGCTCGAGACTGCCCTGAATGGCCATCAAGAGGTTGTTGAAATCGTGCGCGATCCCGCCGGTGAGATGTCCGATCGCTTCCATCTTCTGCGCCTGGAGCAGCGCCTCGCGCGCCTCTTCCAGCGCGCGTTGGGCAGCCCTGCGCTCGGTGATGTCGCGGGTGATCTTGGCAAAGCCGAAAAGCGAGCCGTCGTCGTTGCGAATGGTGTCGACGACGACGTGAGCAAAGAACTTTGTTCCGTCCTTGCGGACGCGCCAGCCCTCCTTTTCATAGCGGCCTTCCCGTGTCGCTGTTTCAAGCGCCCGCTGCGGCAGGCCGGCCTTGCGGTCCTCCTCGGTATAAAAGCTCGAGAAATGCTTGCCGATGATCTCTTCCGGCGCGTACCCCTTGATCCTTTGTGCGCCCGTATTCCAGCTCGAGACGTTGCCTTCGGGGCTGAGCTGAAAGATCGCGTAATCGGTAACGCCCTGTACAAGCAGGCGGAATTGTTCCTGACTGGCACGCAACGCGGTCTCGGCCTGCATGCGTTCGGTGAGATCGCGCGTGATCTTGGCGAAGCCAATGAGGTTGCCCGAATTGTCCCGGATCGGATCGATAACGACATAGGCCCAGAACCTTGTGCCGTCCTTGCGAACCCGCCATCCTTCGTTCTCGAACTTCCCCTCGCGCTCGGCGATTAGAAGCGCGCGCTGCGGCAGGCCTGCTTTCCGGTCTTCGTCGGTATAAAATCTGGAGAAGTTTTCGCCGAGGATCTCGGCCTCTTCGTACCCCTTGAACCGCCTCGCCCCCGGATTCCAGCTTGTGATGGTCCCCTTCGGATCGAGCATGTAAATGGCGTAATCGGTCACCGCATCGACCAGCATGCGATAACGGCCCTCATTTGTGTTGGAGGCCTCAAAACGATCTTTACGCTCCACGCACTTCCCCCTTGGGTGATGGCCTCGAGCCGGGCTAACCCCTCAAAACGCCCACTAAGCGCGAAAGTTCCGGCAACTGAACGGTTACTGGGCCATATGCGCCGTCAGCGGGTGGTTGGCCGCCTGACTGAAAAAGGCCGCTTCCTCCGCGGTCGCCTCGAGAAGCTGCTCATCCTGGTCGTAGATGTCGTTGCGGAACTGGATGGTCTGGTCGCGGGTCATCCACGCGGTCAGGTAGATCCAGGCCACGGGAACCTTCTTCGGCAAGGCGATATCCTGGCGCTGGCCAGTGGCGATGGTCGCATCGATCGCGGCGCGGTTCCATTTCGGAAGCTCCGCCTGCAACAGCCAGGCCGCGAGATCTCGGACGTTGTCCACCCGGGTGCAGCCATGGGAGTCGAAACGGTAGTCGTCGCTGAACAGATTCCGCTGGTTGGTGTCGTGCATGTAGACCGAATACGGATTCGGCATGTCGATCTTGAGCGCGCCCAGCGCGTTCCAGGCGCCGTTTTGCTGACGCACGGTGAAATTCGGTGTGCGCGTGCCCGACCAATCGACGGAACCGGGGTCGATCGGATTGTCGTGCGCATCGAGCACTTCCATGTGCATGCGCGAGAGGTAGCTCGGGTCCTTGCGCATATGCGTCGAAATTTCGGTCTTGGCGATCGAGGAGGGGACGGTCCAGGTCGGGTTGAGATTGACGCTCGTGATTTCAGCGGTCAGCGTCGGGGACGGCTTCTCGGTCTTGCCCACGATCACGCGGTAGCGCCGCGCGACGACATCGTTCTCGACCGCCTCAGCGAAAGTGGCCGGAATGTTCACCACCACGTAACGCGGCCCGAACTGGAAATTCATGTTCTGGATGCGTTCGAGCGAGGCCTCCAGCTGCCTGATCCGCTTCTGCACGGAAACATTGAGCGCGGCCAGTGTCCTCGGGGTGACGGTGGCCGTGGCCGCAAGGCCGTGGCGCACCTGAAAGCGCTTGACGGCCTCGGCGAGGACCTCGTCGAACGGTCCGGATGCCTTGTCGGAAGCCAGATCGTCGCTCGAGATCAGACGCTGGCGCAACAGATCGTCGTGCGGGCTGGCCACGCCGATCGCGAATTTGGCGTCGGTGGGGATCAGCGGCCAGCCGCCACGGACCGCGATGTCGGAATAGCTCAGCGCCGCCTCCCTGATGCGCTGTGCGGTACCTTCGTCGAAGGTCGGTTCGTGCGACAGCGCTAGCGCAGCCGCGGAGCGCGACTCCGGAGTGGATACGGTGAGTGCCGACTTGCCGGGCGTCGATCGCGCAGGCGCGGCGCTGCTGCCCGGCGCTCTGGCCACCGGCGCCGGGTTGGCTGCGCCAGGTAGACCTGCGTTCTGGGCGAAGGCAGGAGCGGTGGTTGTAAGCAGGATGGTAATGGCAAGGATAGTCCCTGTTCGCATAAGTAAAATCCCTGGGGATGCGCGAGATGGCGGAAGTTAAATCAAAGGTTTAACTCAAGTGGTGAAAACCGAAGGGCAGGAGAGGACTTGGCCCAGGAGACTGACTTTTTAAATTAATCTGACGGGGTGGATTCGACATTCGCTGTCCTTCTGGCTCCAAGCTTCGTAAAGCGACAGTCAAATCCCAAACTCGATCAAGTTGTATTGCGGCTGTTGCATTGCCGCAATACGCCGATTTTGATCAGTGGCCTGGTTATGTCGCCGACGCTACTAATGTGGTTCGCAGGGAATAAGGACCAGGATCGATAAGACCAAAAAAAGCCCGGGGGAAGGGTCCCATGCGGTTGAATCGCCGAAAGATGTTGGGGAGCGGTACATGGTGCGCGGCCTGAGACCCGATTCCGGTCCTCATCATGCCTGAGATGGACCATGGCGAGGTGCTGATTGTCGGCGCCGGGCCTGTCGGGCTGACGCTGGCGATCGATCTGGCGTGGCGGGGAATTGACGTTACGGTGGTCGAGAAGCGGGCAGCGGCCGAACCTCCCGAGCCCAAATGCAACCATGTCGCAGCACGGAGCATGGAAATTTTCCGGCGGCTTGGCTTGGCGGAGAAGGTTCGCAACGCCGGACTGCCTGCGGATTATCCGCACGACGTCAGTTACCGCACGACGTTTGCCGGCCGCGAGTTGACGCGAATTCCCATTCCCTGCCGCCGCGATCGTTACACGAGCAGGGACGGTCCGGATTGCAACTGGCCGACGCCGGAGCCGCCGCATCGCATCAACCAGATTTTTCTCGAGCCTATCCTGTTCGAGCATGCCGCGGGACAGGCGCGCATCCGTATCGTCAGCCGCATGCTCGTCGAAGACGTCAGCATTGAAGACGATTCGGCCAGCGTCGTGTTGCGGGATCTCGAAACCGGCGCGGCCAGGCGGGCGAGCTGCCGTTATCTCGTCGGCTGCGACGGCGCGCGATCCGTCGTCCGCAAGGCGATCGGCGCCGAGCTTGTCGGAGATGCGATCGTGCAGCGCGTGCAGTCGACCTATATTCGCGCGCCCGACCTGGTTCGCCGCCAGATCTGCGAGCGCGCCTGGGGCACCGGGGTCATCAATCCCAGGCGGTCCGGCATGGTCTATGCCATCGACGGGTGCGAACGATGGCTGGTCCACAACTACTTGAGGCCGGGCGAGATCGACTTCGAAAAAGTGGATCGCGACGCCTGTATTCGTACCATCCTCGGCGTCGGCGCCGATTTCGAATACGACATCATCTCCAGGGAGGACTGGTATGGCCGTCGGCTGATCGCAAGCCGGTTTCGCGACCGCTCGGCTTTCCTCGCGGGTGATGCCGCCCATATCTGGGTGCCCTACGCGGGTTACGGCATGAATGCCGGGATCGCGGATGCGACCAACCTATCCTGGCTGCTTGCCGCCCATCTCAATGGCTGGGCGCCGGCTTCGATCCTCGATGCCTACGAGGCCGAGCGATGGCCGATCACAGACCAAGTTTCGCGGTTTGCGATGTCGCATGCGGAGGCCGAGATTCGCCGTCGCGACGCGGTGCCCGAGGAGATCGAGGCAGAAGGCACCGCAGGCGAACAGGCGCGGCAAACGACCGGGCGGCTGACCTATGACATCAACGTCCAGCAATATGCCTGCGCGGGTCTCAATTTCGGCACCTATTATGACCGTTCGCCGATCATTGCCTATGACGGCGCCGGGCATCCGGCCTACACGATGAGCCACTATACGCCCTCGACCGTCCCGGGTTGCCGCGTGCCGCATCTATGGCACATCGACGGGGGCTCGCTTTACGACGCGATGGGGCCGGAATTCACGCTGCTACGGTTCGATTCGGCGACGGAGGTGGCCGCGCTTGAACTGGCGGCTCGCGCGCGTGGCGTGCCGCTGAAGGTGCTCGACCTCGAGCGGCCGCCAGATGCCCGTTTTATCGATGCGCTAATTCTCTCGCGGCCGGACCAGCATGTGGCCTGGCGGGGCGATCGATTGCCGGCCGATCCGCTTGCGCTGATCGACCGCGTTCGCGGAGCCTGTCGCTGAATGAAGACCTGGAGCCGAAGCGTCGGTCCTGATTGGGGCAGAACCGACCTCGTCGGTTGCCGACTTCAGCCTTCGTTCGCTGCGATCGATTCCATCAAGGACACCAGCTGACGCTGAACGGTCTGATCCTTGATCTTGCTGTAGGCGCGCAGCAATCTCAGGCTGAACGCGCTGTCGAGAAACAGCAGGCTCTCCACCTCGCGCGCCTTGCTGTCGCCGTCGTAGAAGAACGTGACCGGCACATTGAGCGCGGTTGCGATTTGCTGAAGCCGGGCGGCACCGACTCGGTTAACGCCCTTCTCGTATTTCTGGACCTGCTGAAAACTGACGCCGAGTTGCTCGCCAAGCTCTGCTTGCGAGATCTTCTGTTCGACGCGCCGTAGCCGGATTCGCTTGCCTAGCTCGATGTCCGACTTGCCGGCACTTCGCTGCTTCATCTTCTTTGCTATCGATTTGTTCATACTGCTTTTACCGCCCTTCGCTCATGAAGCGGCCGAATAATGGGATGAGCATTCACCCCTATAAACGGCTCGAGATTGCTTTTTGATGGGATAAATTCGTTCTTAAACTCCAACAATTTACGGGTATTGCTGCGTTTCGCAAGCGGCCGGTGAACCACCTGTGACCGGCCGCCATTGCGCAAAGGAATGACGGCCGTAATTCGACCTAAAGGTACGATGTTCCGGTATTCCACCGTGAGCTACCGAAAGCAACTTAAAATTACGTCCTGAAAACGCCCCCGCGTGGCCGACTCGCCCATCAGCTTTGGCAGGTTATTAATCATACTACAACCACCGCGGTCAGGCAGGGACTTTTTGACGCGTAGAGAAAACAGGGGTGGCCACATCGACCGCCGGGCGGCTTGAGCCCGCCTCGGGCCCCCGCGACGATCGAGAGCCCGCCTGATCGAGGTATTTTTGGCAGGTTCGTCGCAGGCCTGACCGGCGTCTTTTGGAATTCTGCAACGAATGCCCATTCGAAATCGGCAAATCTTGAGGGCTTCGCTGGGTGCTGGGACCATAACCGGCGCGGTGACGCGGCCGCTTTGCGAGTCACAAATCTGTGTAACGTCTTTGTCGCGAAACTTTCGGATTTTTTGAGGGTCTTAGGGGTTTATGATGGCGGTTGGTTGGATCGCTTTCATTTCACCCGGCAAGCTCGGTCAACGGGAAACGCGCTGGTGGCTAATTCGGAAGAAAGACTGCACGCGGTTTTGGCAACCCTTGAAAAATGCCAGGAAGCCCTTGTCGTCGGCGGCGACCGGGATACGGCTCAATTGCTGTCGGTTGCCATTCTCGAGCTTCGGATCAAGCTCAATCAAATTGACGACTCGGAGTTGAAGGCCCTGTGCGATGCCATGCTGCGCGAAACGGAGACCGCCGAACATTCGCGACTTCAGAAATCGCATGAGGCTCCGCGTGGTCGTTCTTCGGTCACGTTGAAGCTCGTCAAGTAGCAACCTTGGTCTCGCGGGATCGTGATAAGGCCCTGAGCGCCAGTCGAAGGGCCCTCGCAACGCGTCTGCTCGGTCGGTCATTCTCATTGCGCATTCCCCCGCATCCGCTACATGAGGGCATGCCGCGCCGCCGGCGGGCCAGAGAGCCTGGCAAACCCTAAAGCCATGATTGCATGATTCACGAAGTCTCGATTCCCGCCGCACTCATCGCCGGCATTGTCAGCTTTCTCTCGCCCTGCGTGCTGCCATTGGTGCCGCCCTATCTGGTCTACCTGACCGGGGCGACCATCGAGCATGTCGCCAATGACGAGACCGTATCGTCTTCGCGGCGCGCCGTGACGATCTCGGCCGTGATGTTCGTGCTCGGCTTTTCCACCGTATTCGTGGCGCTAGGCGCCAGCGCCTCGCTGATCGGAAGCCTGATCCGGGCATGGTCGGCGGAACTCTCGATCATCGCCGGCATCGTCATCATCGTGATGGGCCTGCATTTCCTCGGGCTGACGCGGATAGGGCTGTTGATGCGGGAAGGTCGACTGCCGATTCCCAAGCCCGTCGGCCTGTGGGGCGCCTATGTGATGGGGCTCGCCTTTGCATTCGGCTGGACTCCCTGCATCGGCCCGATCCTGGCGGCGATCCTCTCAGTCGCGGCGGCCGAGGCTACGGTTGTGAAAGGCGCAGCTCTGCTGGCGATCTATTCTGCCGGGCTCGGAATTCCTTTTCTGATCGCGGCTTTGATGGTGGAGCAGTTCTCTTCGCTGTTTGCGCGCATGAAAGGACATCTCGTCCGGGTCGAGCATGCGATGGGCGTGCTGCTGGTGGTCACTGGAATAGGCTTTCTCACCGGCAGCGTCTCGGCCGTCAGCGTCTGGCTGCTCGAGACCTTCCCGAGCCTGCAGAACTTCGGCTGATGCGCTGCACACTAAAGCTTGCTCTCGGTAATGGCGGCGTAAATCATGGTGCGCAGCTCGCGGCGGATCGGATAGGCGGTTGAAGGCAGCACCTGGGTCAGGAAGATCGCAATCAACTCTTCCGCGGGATCGATCCAGAAAGACGTCGTTGCCGCGCCTCCCCACGCATATTCGCCGGCGCTGCCGGGAATGAGCGTTTGCGCGGGATCCAGCGTGACCGAGAATCCAAGCCCGAAGCCGATGCCATGATAGGTCGCCTCTGAAAACAGCGACCGCGACATTTCCGGCAAGGTTCGTCCGCCAGGCAGATGGTTGGATGTCATCAAGGCGAGCGTCTTGGGGCCGACCAGCCTGACGCCAGAAAGTTCGCCGCCGTTGAGCAGCGCGCGACAGAAGGTGAGATAGTCGGCGGCCGTCGAGCAAAGGCCGCCGCCACCGGAGATGAACGATGGCGGGGAGAGGAACGTGCTCGTGGCCGGGTCATCCTGAAGCGTAAGATCGCCCTTGCGTTCGCTGGCGTGAAAGGTCATGGCGCCTTGCGGGCTTGCCGAATAGCAGGCGGCGAAGCGGCCGGCCTTGCCGGCTGGGACGAAGAAATCGGTGTCCTTCATTTCCAGCGGTTCGAAGATCCGTTCCTTCAGGAATTGCTCGAACGGCCTGCCGCTGATCAGGCCGATGAGATAGCCGATCACGTCGGTGGAGACCGAATAGTTCCAGGCCTCGCCGGGCGAAAATTCCAGCGGAACTTTTGCCAGTTGTTCGATCATCGATTGCAGCGTTCCCGCCTTTTCGACCTCGCCGATTTTCATTTCGCGATAGGCCGCATCCACGTTCGAGCGCTGCTGAAAGCCGTAAGTGAGGCCTGAGGTGTGCCGCAGAAGGTCCACGATCAGCATCGGGCGTGACGGCGGCCTGGTCAGAAATGCGGGCGCAATGCCGGCCTGAAAGACGCCGAGATTTTTCCACTCCGGAATATATTTATGGACGGGCTCGTCGAGCGCGACACGGCCTTCCTCGACCAGCATCATGAAGGCGATGCTGGTGATCGGCTTGGTCATCGAATAGATGCGGAAAATGGTGTCGTCCTTCATCGCCGCCCTGCGCTCAAGGTCGGCAAAGCCCTGCACCGTGCTGTGCACGAGCTTGCCGCGGCGCAAGACCACAAGCTGGGTTCCCGGAAAGCGGCCGGCATCGATGTAGCGGCGCTTCAAATGATCCTCGATGCGATCGAAAGCGGCTTTCGACATGCCGGCGGATTCGGGTGAGGCGAGGGTGAGGGCTGACATTGCGCAGGTCTCCGAAAAAACAGACTTTGGTCGGATTTGATAGCCGAAAAGGCCCACACCTCCAATCGAGAAGCCCTGCTTTTCGCCGGAACTGGTGATCCGATTCTGACACTCGCCCCTGGTTTGTCAGGCACCTTTACGAATGTTAGAATCAAGGGGCCACCAGCAAAAATAAGATCCCGGTGGGATTTAGAATTTGACATTCGCTTTGCGGATCTGCAGCCGGGAGATCGCGAATCTCAAATCCACTCCACTGGTATAAGATTGGACCCATCATCCGCGGAACTCTTTCAGGACAGCACAAATGCCTCAATTCAACGAGACCGAACTCACCGCCGCCGTCATCAAGAGTTTTGAGGAGGTGGAGGACCCGCGCGTCAAATATCTCATGGAAGAATTGGTGAAGTCGCTGCACGATTACGTCCGCAGGACCAATCTCAGCTTCGGCGAGTGGGAATACGCGATCGATTTTCTGACCCGCGTGGGCCAGAAATGCACGCCAAGCCGGCAGGAATTCATTCTCTTGTCCGATGTGCTCGGGGTTTCGATGCTGGTCGATGCGGTCAACCACCGGGAACGCGAAGGCGCGACCGAGACCACGGTGCTCGGCCCGTTCTATGTCGGCGAGCACAAGGCGATGCCGCACGGCACCGATATCTCCCCCGATCTGTCCGGAGAGCGGATGTTCGTGCAGGGACGCGTTACGGATCTCGCCGGCAAGCCGCTGGCTAATGTTCCGGTGGACGTCTGGCACGCCGACGACGACGGCTGGTACGATTCGCAGAAACCGGACTACGAAACGCAAGGACCATCATCGCGCGGACGCTTCATCACCGGCGCCGACGGCCGGTTCTTCTTCCGCACCATCCTGCCGTGCAGCTATCCTATTCCGACCGATGGTCCGGTCGGGCAAATGATCATTGCGCTGCGGCGCCACCCGATGCGGCCGGCGCATGTGCATTTCCTGGTCAATGCACCTGGGCATGAGCCTTTGGTCACCCACGTCTTCGTCGAAGGCGACAAATATATCGATTCCGATGTCGTGTTCGGGGTGAAGAACGAACTGATTTCGAAAGTCGAAAAGCGCAACGATCCGGTGATGCCCGATGGCAAGCCCGCGCCGGCGCCGTGGTATTTGATGAGTTATGATTTTCGCCTGAAGCCGGGCCAGGGCGTCGCCCCGAAGCCGATGATGGCTGTGACCGAAGACGCATAGCCACATCGCCTCTCGCGGCTACGCCGAAGTTGTTTTTTCATGCGGGGCGCCCTGAGCGACCCTGACCCTGCAATTGGGCATGGGTGTCCGCGCCCGGCGACCATCTCGTTGGTCTTCCAAACCGCGCATTGATGGAGATCAACGATCAGGTCTCGCGGTTGTGGGTGAATCAGCAAAAGGTCGAGCAAAATCCGTCGACGCGGGAGGGGAAAGCGCATGCATCGCCGCCAGGTACTGAAGGCTTTTGCCGGATTGGCACTGTGTCCCGTGTGCTGCCGAACCGGTCTCACTGCGGAGAACCACGCGCATTGGAGCTATGGGGGAGAGAGTGGGCCGGACAAATGGGGTAACCTCGACGCGGCGGACCAGGTGTGCTCGGTGGGTCACCAGCAGTCGCCCATCGACATCACCGGGGCCGTCACTGCCCGACAGTCGCCCCTCAAGATCAGTTGGAGCAAGCGGCCCGATACGATCGTGAACAACGGGCACACCATTCAGCTTAACTTCGCGGAAGGCGACAGACTCAAGGTGGGCGACCGCAGCTATGAGCTGAAGCAATTCCACTTTCATCATCCAAGCGAACACCGCGTCGAAGGCAACGCTTTCGCGATGGAGGCGCATTTCGTTCATGCTGCTGAGGGCGGCGGACTTGCGGTCGTGGGCGTGTTCATCGTTCCGGGCAAGTCGAACCCGGTTTTCAATAAAATCGTCTCGACGATGCCGGGTGAGGAGGGCCCGCCCGTTGCGGCCGATCGCAGCATCGATCCCAATGCATTGTTACCTGCTCACCGAGCCTACTATCACTACGAGGGATCGCTAACGACACCGCCGTGCAGCGAAACGGTTGACTGGCTCCTGCTCGCCCACCGGCTGGAGGTGGCCGGGGACGATATCGCCCGTTTCGCCAAACTCTACCCGATGAACGCTCGCCCGATACAAAACCGCGATCGGCGTTTCATTCTGAGTTCGAGCCCGCGCTGACGGACGGACCTGGCAGTGACGCACAAGATTCTTTGGACGCGAGACATACCGGCGTTTGGCCGACCTCTCTGACGTGAACCAGCGAGAGGAATGGAAGACCAAATCACTGTGGGTAAGTGCGACCTGGCGGGAAGGAGATCACGCGCGGCGGACGCGAACAAGATTTGAGCATCGAATTGGAACGAAAAACGTTCACGAATTTCAATTTTTAAAAAAGGGAGTGCGGCATGCCTCATGAATTGCGAGATAAGGACCAGATCAAGGCCGGTTCAAACCAACGCAATATCCAGACGATCGATCGCCGCAATCTCCTGCTCGGCACCCCAACACCGCTAGCCAGCGCGAGCGTGTCCAGGAACGCAGCGCGCAACTGCAGCGGCAGCCTGTTCCGCGCCTTGTTCATCACGGTGCTGGTCGCAACAAGCCTCTCGCCGTTCGCTGCTTCCGCCCAGCAGCCGAACGCGTCCAGGCCGAACATTCTCGTGATCTTCGGCGATGACATCGGCCAATCCAACATCAGCGCCTATACACGTGGAGTGGTTGGATACCGGACTCCCAACATCGATCGCATCGCCAACGAAGGAATGATCTTCACCGATTACTATGCGGAGAACAGCTGCACGGCGGGGCGATCCACTTTCATCACCGGCCAGGTGTGCCTGCGAACCGGGCTGTGCAAGGTCGGCATCCCCGGCGCGGCGGTCGGCCTGCAGGATCGCGACGTGACGATCGCTCAGGCGCTCAAACCCCTGGGCTATGCGACCGGACAGTTCGGCAAGAACCACCTCGGCGACCGCGACGAATATCTTCCGACCGCTCACGGCTTCGACGAGTTCTTTGGCAACCTCTATCACCTCAACGCCGAGGAAGAGCCGGAGCGGCCTTATTATCCGAAGAACGACACGGTTTACGTTAAAACCAACTCACCGCGCGGCGTTATCAAGTCGTCCGCCGGCGGCAAGATCGAAGACACCGGGCCGCTCAACCGGAAACGGATGGAAACGATCGACGACGAGACGACTGCGGCGGCCATCGATTTCATGCAGCGGCAGGTGAAAGCCAGCAAGCCGTTTTTCATCTGGATGAACACGACACGCATGCATGTGTTTACCCATGTTCGGCCGTCGATGCAGGGTCAAAGCGGCATGCCGGGAAACGAATACGCCGACGGGATGATCGAGCACGATGGCGACGTCGGAAAGCTTCTCAAGGCGGTGGATGATCTCGGTCTCGCCAACAACACGATCGTCGTCTACACCACCGACAACGGCCCCAATCAATGGTCGTGGCCGGACGCGGCAACGACACCGTTCCGGAGCGAAAAGGACACCAACTGGGAGGGCGCATTCCGCGTCCCGGCGATGATCCGCTGGCCGGGCCATATCAAGGCCGGCGAAGTCTCCAATGAAATTGTTTCAGGCCTCGACTGGTTCCCGACATTGCTTGCCGCGGCCGGCGATAGTGACGTCAGCGATCGGCTGCTCAAGGGCACCAACCTCGGCAGCAAGTCAGTCAGGGTGCATCTCGACGGCTACAATCAACTGCCGTACTTGACGGGCCAGGCTCCGAAATCCGCGCGCAGCGAATTCTACTACTTCAACGACGACGGCGAGCTGGTCGCCTATCGCTACAACGACTGGAAGATCGTGTTCTGCGAGCAGCGCTTGCCGGGAGGATTCCCGGTGTGGGCAAACCCGTTCACCTGCCTGCGTGCACCGAAAGTGTTCAACCTGCGGATGGACCCGTTCGAGCGTGCCGACGTCGTCTCCGACCAGTATTATGATTGGTTTGCGAAGAACGCCTATCTCATTCAATACGGCGTGTGGCGGGTCGCTCCGTTCCTCCAGTCCTTCAAGGAATATCCGCCGAGCCAGCGTTCCGCCAGTTTCAGTATCGATCAGATGGTCGATGCGCTGATGAAGACATTGGAGAAGCCGCTGACGAGGTGATGCGTGTCGCGCGCGCGCACAAGCACGTGCTGAGTGGTGACGCGCTGACCGACGAGGAAATCGCATGTCCGGCGTCGACATTTTCGCATGGATCGTTCTTGTCATCCTCGCGGTGACGCTCGTCGTCGTGTTCTGCCTGATGGGCGAGCTGCCGGGGCACATTGCGAGAAGACGCGGCCATCCTTACGCTGATGCGGTCAGGGTCGCCGGCTGGGTCACACTGATCTTCGGTTTCGCGCTGTGGCCGGTCGCGTTGATCTGGGCCTATGTCGACGTGCCAGCGCCGCGCGCCAGGGAGGCGGGACCATGATGGTCGCCATCATGTCCGTTTATCTCGCGCTGCTGTTCACCCTCGTATGGGTAGGTGCCGTCCGGTTCAACGCGTTCTGGAAGGCGTCGCCGTTTCTCCTGCTCTTGCTGCTGACCATTGGTCTCTTCATTCCGATGGGATGGGGAGCGCCGCAAGGACCGGGGCTGGTCTATCGCAACTCGGTCTCGGTCGTGCCGGATGTCGCGGGCGAGGTGGTCGACGTGCCGGTCACTCCCAATACGCCGTTGAAGGCGGGCGACGTCCTGTTCAAAATCGATCCCGTGCCCTACGAGGCGAAGCTGAAGGCGATCGAGGCGCAGCTCAAGCTCTCCAACACGCGCCTTGGACAGATGACGCAATTGTTCGAGCGTGATTCCGGCCGCGGCTTCGACGTCGAGCAGCGGCAGTCGGAAGTCGACCAGCTCACGGCCGAGCTTCAAGGCGCGAAATACAATCTCGACAAGACCACCGTGCGTGCGCCGGCCGAAGGTTATGTCACCAACCTCGCGCTGCGCAAGGGCGCGCGGGTGGCGAACCTGCCGCTTTCGCCGGTCATGGCCTTCATCGACACCTCAGATACGCGCGTGGTCGTCAACATCAATCAGATCGACGCGCGCTACATTGCGCCCGGCCAGAACGTCGAAATCACCTTCAAGTTTTTGCCCGGCCGCGTCTATACCGCCAAGGTCGAGAGCATTTTGCAGGCAATCGCGAGCGGGCAGGCGGAAGCTTCGGGCACGGCCGTGGCGCCGAGATCGATCGAAACTGCGCCTTTCGTTGTCAAGGTGAAACTCGACGACGACGCCTTCGCCAAGTCGCTGCCGGCGGGCGCGACCGGCACGGCGGCTATCTTCACCGAACACGTCAAGGTCAGTCACATCATCCGCCGAGTGCTGCTACGGCAGGTGGCCATCCTCAACTACATAAATCCGTTTTGAAGAAAGGAGGTCGTCGTGAAGACAGCTTTTGCCGCTGTGACCGTCCTGCTGGCGGGAGCACCCGCACTGGCACAGAACTCTCCCGCCAGCGATCTGAACAGCCGACTGATCGAAAGCCGCGCTGTCGAAGCGATGATCTGGGCGATGCCCGCGGTCAATACCGACCGGATGCTCCAGGCGATGCTCAAGGGCACCAAGGCCAAGGTCAACGAGGTCGTGTATTGGTCCCGGCCGGTGAATTGGAAGAACCAGACGCTTACGCCCAATCCGGATTCGATCTATTTCATGTCGTTCTGGAACGTGAAGGACGGTCCGATCGTCATCGACGTTCCGCCGGCGCAGGGCGGCTCCATTGCGGGCAATATCGTCACTGCCTGGCAGATGCCTCTGGAGGATGCAGGCCCGGAGGGCGCGGACCGGGGGGAAGGCGGCAAATATCTGATCCTGCCGCCTGGCTACAACGGCAACGTACCGGCCGGGATGATCGCCCTTCGCTCCGACACATTTAGCGGTTTCGCGCTGCTGCGCTCCAGCCTTGCTGGCCATGGCGATGCTGACATCGCAAAGTCGGTCGCCTACGGAAAACAGATCAAAGTGTATCCGCTCTCGCAGGCGATGGACCCACCACCGACCAACTTCTCGGATGCGTACGACGTGCTGTTTGACTCGACGATTCCCTACGATGCGAGCTTCTACCGAAATCTCGATCGTGTCGTGCAGAACGAGCCATGGATCGATCGCGACCGCGCGATGATTGATCAGCTCAAGACGCTCGGCATTGAGAAGGGCAAGATATTCAATCCGGACCAGAGGACCGAGGCAATTCTCGACACGGCGGCGCGCGAGGCGCATGCGCTGCTTGCCCAGCGTTACGACGCCGGCTTTCCCGTGATCAATGCAGGCATTCGCTGGTTCCCAGCCGCCATGCCTGAGATGGTGAAGGCGGCGCAGAGCGGCTATGCAGACCCCAACGCCTATCCCCTTGATGTGCGCGGCGTCACCTACACGCTCGGCTTTACCGGGATCAAGCGGATCGGGACGGCGCAGTTCTACCTGATGGCGAACAAAGACAAGGGCGGCCAGGACTTTGACGGCGCCGCCAGCTATCGCCTGAGCGTGCCGGCGAGCGCACCCGTGAAGCAGTATTGGTCGGTCGCCGTATACGACCGCGAGACGCACGCGCTGGTTCGCAACATGCCGAGCGCCAGCCGCGCCTCGATCAGTTCGGGTATCCAGAAGAACGCCGA
>Ga0306920_100001080_pt1 | contig 33456 bp, 22 predicted proteins | sample flu12Cox44000170_FD_204666 | JGI IMG/M metagenome (GOLD analysis project Ga0306920, IMG submission 204666) | Lab enrichment of tropical soil microbial communities from Luquillo Experimental Forest, Puerto Rico - flux4day.12C.oxic.44.000.170 (v2)... | ecosystem: Environmental > Terrestrial >...
CTCCGGCGGTGGTGGCGCAGGCAGCCACCCCGCCACCACCGATGACAACGGCCATTGCTGCGACGGCCCCCGCTCGCCGCAGCTGGTCTGCCACTCTCATCTGGGCTCCCTGAGCTTCCTAAACCGGGCGCCAGCGCCTGGCTGGCTATGCTCAGGCAACCCGGTGGCTGTGGACCCGCGGTGCTGCCGCTGTGGTGACCGTATGGAGGAACGCGCCGAAACGCCCGCCAGCGCCGAAACGCCGGTCCACACCGAAAGGGCATCCCACGCCGGAAGTGCCGGCCCGTACCGCCGGAGCGGGAACGCGGCGGCGGGTGGTCAGGCGCGGGGCAGGGTGAGGGTGAGCCGCGTGCCGTGGCCCGGCTCGCTGTGCGCGTCCAGCCTGCCCCCGTGGGCACTGGCCAGTTCGGCGGCCACGGCCAGCCCGATCCCGCTGCCGGACACGTGCGTGGCATCCCGGCCGCGCCAGAACCGGTCGAAGATCCTCGGCAGTTCGTCGGCGGGGATGCCTGGCCCGGTGTCGGTGACCTCGAGTACCGCGGACGGCCCAGCACGGCCCGGGCCGGCGCGCACGATGACCCGGCCGCCCGACGGGGTGAACTTCAGCGCGTTGGTGAGCAGGTTGGTGATGACCTGGTGCAGCCAGCCGGGGTCGGCCAGCACGTCAACTGGCGTGAGCTGCCGCTCCAGGGCTATGCCCGCGGCCTCGAATCGCCCGGCCAGGCTGTCCACGGCCCCGGTGGCGATCTCGGCCAGGTCGTGCCGGCTCAGCGTGAGCTGCAGGGCGGCGGCGTCGGCGGCGGCCAGCGTCTGCAGGTCACCGACCATCCGGGCCAGCCGCAGCACCTCGTCCCGCAGCGACGCCAGCTGCTCCTGGGTCGGCTCGGTCACGCCGTCGAGCAGCGCCTCGTGGCCGGCCTGCAGGACAGCGATCGGCGTCCGCAGCTCGTGCGCGACGTCGGCGACCAGGACGCGGCGGAGCTGTTCCTGCCGGTCCAGCGTGTCGGCCATCAGGTCGAAGGCGGTCGCCAGTTCGCCGATCTCCCCGGGGGCGGCGATCGGCCCGACCCTGGCAGTGCGGTCCCCGCGGCCCATCGCCCGGGTCACGGTGATCAGCCGTTCCACCGGCCGGGTGATGCGCCGGGCCACCACCAGCCCGGTGATCAGGGCCAGCAGCGCGGCGAGCCCGGCCGCCCCGGCGATGGCGCGCCACAGCGCGGTGCGCAGAGCCTGGTCGGCGCCGGCCAGGCCGCTGTCGGGGAAGCGGGCGACGGCCCGGCCGACCTGCTGGCCATGGACCACGATGGGGTGGCTGACCTGCGGGCTCGACGCGTGCCTGGGGAACCCCGGGGACACCACGATGGGCTCACCGGTCCGGCCGGTGATCTCCACGTCGGCGCCGGTGCGGGTGGCCAGGTCGACCACCGGGCCCAGGTTCGCCCCTTTCCAGCTGTCGGTCCGGTTCCACACCGCGCCCGCCGCCACCGCGATCGCGCTGGTCAGGTCGGATCGCTGCCGGCTCGCCAGGTTGGAGACGTCGGCGGCGGCGAACGCGGCCGCCAGCAGGGCGAGCAGCGCGACGGCGGCCAGCGCGACGCCGATAAAGGCCAGCGCCAGCCGCAGGCGGATCGGGTCGCCCCGGGAACCCGCGCGCTCCGCCTCAGGCCGGGCCAGCGGCGCAGGCCCGGCCAGCGGCCGGGTCCCGCGCCCGGCCAGGGGCTCAGCCCCGGGCTCCCTCCAGGGCTCGGCACCGGGACCAGGCACGGCCCCTGGCTCAGCCCCGGACTCGGTCATTGGCCCGGACTCAGCCATCGCGGGCCAGGCCGAGGCGATAGCCGCCGCCGAGGACCGTCTGCACGATCCGCGGGTTGGCGGGATCGGCCTCGATCTTGCGGCGCAGGTTCTTCACGTGCGAGTCCACGGTCCGCTCATACCCCTCGAACTCGTACCCGCGGACCCGGTTGATCAGCTCGAACCTGGAGTACACCCGGCCCGGCACCGTGGCCAGCGCCACCAGCAGGCCCCATTCGGTCGGGGTCAGGTCCACGGAGACACCGCGCACCACCACGGTCCGCCGCGGCTCGTCGACGACCAGTTCGTCGTCGCCGTAGCTGGTGACGCCCTGCTCGGCGGCCGGGCCACCGTGGCCGCGCCGCAGGATCGCCTGCACGCGGAGCACCAGCTCCCGCGGGCTGAACGGCTTGGTCACGTAGTCGTCGGCGCCCAGTTCCAGCCCGCGGATCCGGTCCTCCTCGCTGCTCTTGGCGGTGAGCATGAGCACGGGGACGCCGCCCGTGGCCCGCAGTTCCCTGGCCACGGCCTCGCCCGGGATGTCGGGCAGGCCGAGGTCCAGGACCACCAGGTCGGGCGACCCGGACGCCGCGAGCGTGAGCGCCTCGGCCCCGGAACCGGTGGACAGCACCGTGAACCCGGCCCGCTCAAGGTAGGAGCGCACCAGGTCACGGAGCTTGCGCTCGTCCTCCACTAGCAGCACGGTCGCCGCCATCGCTCACGCTCCCTCTCCACCGGATACGGATCCCAGTCTTCACACCATCACCACGACAGTTTCACCCGCCCGGCATGGCTATGCCATTTCGTGGGAGCCGATAGCAGATCTCGTCAGAGCCGGTAGCAGGAAGAAAGGGGGCGGCGGCAGTGTCCGGAAGTGACCTGATCGTACTGGCCCCGTGGATCGTATTCGGCGCCGCGATCGGCGCCATCTGCGCCCGGCTATACGTGGGCCGGTCCCGCGCCCGGCGTCGCCGTGCCCTGCGGCGCCCGGAGCGGGACCGGCCCGAAGCGGCCGCATGAGCAACACCGCAGCCACCGCTATCGCGGTGCTCGCGGCGCTGGCCGCCGCGGCGTCGTTCGGCGTGGCCGCCGCGCTGCAGCACCGGCAGGCCAGGCTGACACCGGACGCCGGTGGGGTCCGGCTGCTGGCCCGGCTGGCGGCCCAGCCGCTCTGGCTGGCCGGCATCGCGCTGGCCGCCCTCGCCTACGGCATGCAGGCCCTGGCACTGGCGTTCGGCCCGCTCGCGCTCGTCGCCCCGATCGTGGCGACCGACCTGTTGTTCGCGCTGCCGGTGGCGGCGCGCTGGTCCCGGCCGCTGCGCGCCAGAGACTGGCTCGGCTGCGTGCTCGCGGCCGGCGGGGTCGCCGCGTTCCTGGCCGCGGCTCCGCCGTCGTCGGGCCGCTCCGATGCCCCGGCCAGTGACTGGCTGCTCGCCTGCGCCGTGGTCGGGCTGGTCTGCGTGCTCGCGCTGGCCGCGGGCAGGCTGGCCACCGGGCCGGTCCGCGCGGCCCTGACGGCCACCGCTGCCGGTGCTGTATTCGGTCTCACCGCGGCGGTCACGCTGAGCCTCACCAGGCTGCTGCGCGCGGCCGGCCCCGGCGCCACGCTGGCTCACTGGCAGCCCTGGGTCCTGCTCGCGCTCGGCACCACCGGGCTGCTGCTGTCCGCGAGTGCCTTCCAGGCCGGGGCGCTGGGTGCCAGCCTGCCGGTGATGGACACGGTCGAGCCGGTTTCCGGTGTACTGCTCGGGACGCTGCTGTTCGGCGAGCAACTCGCCGCTTCGCCCGCGGGGTTCACGGTCCAGCTGGCCGGCGCCGCGGCTGCCATCGCCGGGATCACGCTGCTCGGCCGGTACGCGGGAACCCCGGAGCTGCGTACCGCAGCGAAACAAGCCGGCGTGGCGGTGCTAGCCCGGGGGAGCGACCCCCCGGAACCCCCCGGTGGCCTACGGCCCGGTTCCTCCGTCACCGGGCCGTGCCCGCCGGCGGGCCGCTCCGCAGAAGTGGGAGCGGCCCCGTGACCGGGCTCTCGCACCTGGGCGTGTCGTCGCTGCTGTCCTACGTCGCCGCCGTCCTGCTGCCCGCGTTCGACGCGCTCATCCCGGTGCTGCCCAGCGAGACCGCGGTGATCGCGCTCGGCGTCGCCACCGCGGACAGCGCGGACCCGCGGGCCGCCCTGCTCGTCGCGCTGGCGGCGTGCGGCGCGTTCCTCGGTGACAACGCCGCCTACCTGCTTGGCCGGCGCTTCGGCCCGTCCGCCAGCCGCCGGGTCTTTGCCGGGGAACGCGGCGCGCGCAGGCGGGCCTGGGCCGAGCGGTCACTGCACCGGTTCGGCGCCCGCATGATCATCGGCTGCCGTTTCATCCCCGGCGGGCGCACGGCGGTCACGCTGACCTGTGGCCTGGTCGGCTACCCGCGGCGCCGGTTCGTCGTGGCGACCGCCTTCGCGTCGGTGATCTGGGCCAGCTACGCGTTCCTGATCGGCCGGCTCGGCGGCAAGGCCTTCGAGGACCAGCCGTGGCTGGGCCTGCTGCTCGCGCTGGGAGTCACCGTGGCGATCAGCGCGGCGATCGAGGCGGCGCGGCGGGCCCGGGCCTGGCAGGTGAACAGGCGGGCCCGGGCCTGGCACCTGAGCAGCAGCGGCAGCGCCGGCAGCAGCCGCTGACCGGGTCCACATGATCTGCACACCCGCTGCGCCAGGCCTGCACCAGGCCCGGCTGTGCTGGAGCCAGCACCAGGCCGGTGGCCGCGGAGGACGAACACCCGAGGACGCCGTGCACGCGGCGGATGCGACTGCACATCCTGGCCGTAACGCAGTCGTGGAGTAGCAGCTCCGGTGGGCTGACCGGCCTGGGCTCGTCGCCCTCGCGCGTGGGAGGCGCGCGAGGGCGGCGCCCGGGGATCTTTGCCTTAGCTTTGCCGATACGTAGGAGTTACCTGGTCATTCTGGATTGCTCGGGGCAGACTTGACTTACGGCGACCGTAACGGCTGAGCGAGCGGGCGGAGGCGGGGCAGGGGATCCTCCGCTACCGGGCCAGGAAGGTCGGGGTCAGGTTGTACGGGGTGGCCCCTGGGCGGGGCCAGATAGATAGTGGCAGGCTGCCGTGCGCCAGGGGCGGGGCGGACGGCATAGGTTCCGCATGGCGCCGTGCTGGGCCGGGCATCCAGCGCGCGGCCGGGGCGGGTGGCCAGCCCTCGACGGTCCCGATCGCCAGCCCGCTGGCGGGCACGGTGAACCGGCACATCAGGTCCTGGCTGGTTCCGGTCGGCGCGATCACGATCCTGGGCGTCGGCGCGGGGATGATGCTGGACGACCGGCCGGCCGGGCTAGCCCTCCCGGTGTCCGCCGCGGTTCTTGTGCTCGCGTCCGCGTGCTGGGCGGTCGGGCTGAGCGAGCGCGTCCGTGACCCCCGGCTGGTCGTGTCCGCCCTGGTCGGGCTCGGGCTGTGCGGTGCGGGCCTGGACTGGCCGCAGTCCGACGGCCCCGGGCTGGTGACCGGGTTCATGGCGCTGGCGGCCCTGGCCCTGCGCGTACCGCGGATGATCGCGCTGCTGGCCGCCATGCCGGTGGTGGTGGCGATCGCCATCTCCGATGCGCACGAGGCGGTGAACCCGGCGAGCACCGTATTGACCATCGCCATGGCGGCGGCGTTCCTGTTCGTGACGTCGGCGCTGGCCGCGCTGAGCCGCGACGGGCAGCACCGGGCCGAGGCGCTGCTCGCCCAGGAGGCGACCATCCGCGAGGTCAGGGAGCAGAATGCGGCGCTCGCCGAGCGGTCACGGCTGGCCAGGGAACTGCACGACATCCTCGCGCACTGCCTGTCCGGCCTGTCCGTGCAACTGGAGGGGGCGCAGTTGCGCGCCGCCCAGACGGCGGCCGATGTCCTGCTGGCCGAGCAGATCGCCTGTGCCAGGGACCTGGCCAGGGATGGGATGCTCAATGCCCGGCGCGCGGTGCGTGCGCTGCGGGGCGACGAGCTTCCCGAGGCGGCCCGGCTACCGCAACTGGTGTCGGACATCGCCTCCGCGCTGGGCGTGCCGGTGACTGTGCGCGTCGATGGCGCGCCGCGCTCGCTGGCCCCGGAGGCCGCACTGACCGCCTACCGGACCGTGCAGGAGGCCCTCACCAACGTGGCCAAGCACGCCGGGCCCGGAGCCACCGCGTTGGTCGTGCTGACCTGGGCGCCAGACAGCCTGGACATCTCGGTCGCCGACCGGGGCGGCGAACCGGCGGCCGCCGCTGGCACGCCGGGCGGCTTCGGGCTGGCGGGCATGGCCGAACGCGCCGCGCTGCACGGCGGGCATGTGGAGGCGGGCCATTCCGGCGACGGCTTCACGGTCCGGCTGCGGCTCCCGGTACGGCCCGTGCTGCAAGGAGAGCCGGCATGACGGCCGGGCGGGCCCCGCTGCGGGTGCTGGTGGCCGAGGACCAGAAGGTCGTCCGCGACGGGCTGGCCGCCCTGCTGCGGATGCTGCCCGGTATCGAGGTGGCCGGCGCGGCCGTGGACGGCGACGACGCGGTCCGGCAGGCGCTGGCCCTAGCGCCGGACGTGGTGCTCATGGACCTGCACATGCCCGGCTGCGACGGGGTCGAGGCGACGCGCCGGATCACCCGGGAGCGGCCGGGCATCCACGTCGTGGTGCTCACCAGCTACTCCGACGACGCGTCCGTGCTCGCCGCGCTGCGGGCCGGCGCGCGCGGCTTCCTCACCAAGGATGCCGGGGCCACGGACATCCTCGATGCGGTGTCGGCGGTGGCGCAGGGCAAGGCGCTGCTGGATCCGGGGATACAACGGCGCCTGGTGGAGGTCATCGTCAGCGGTGCGATACCCGGGGGGCCAGACGCCGGCGCAGGGGAGGCCGGCGCCTGGCCGGACGGTGCGGGCACCGGCGGGCTGACCAGGCGCGAGGCGGAAGTGCTCGCGGAGATCGCGGCCGGGCTGTCCAACGCCGAGATCGCGGCCAAGCTGTTCATCTCCGACACCACGGTGAAGACCCACGTCAACCACCTGCTGGTGAAGACGGGGATGCGGGACCGGGCGCAGCTTGTCGGCTATGCCTACCGGCTCGGCCTGGCCCGCTAGGGCGGGGCGGTGGGGCCAGAGCCAACAGAGCGTGGCCGCGTCACCGGGCCGGAGCGGCAGGCCCGGTCGCCCGGTACACCTTGCTGATATCGAACGCCCGTCGATCCATGGCAAGAACTTCATGCGTTACGCCGGCCATCGCTGACTCGCCCAGGTGGCGCACGCCGGCCAGGGCGAGCAGCTCGATCGAGTCCCCGCCGCGGGCGCCGACCCGGACCAGCCCGACTCCGGGGGAGTAGTACTTGATCTGGTGCCCGCTGGCCGGGTCGTTCGGGCTGGTCTCGTCGACCACCAGGACGTGCCGGTAACACCTGCCCTGCATGCAGGTCGTCTGCCCGGTACTGGTGACCTTGGAGACGTCGTCGAACTCGATCGGCGGCACAAGGCCCTCGCGGTATGAGACGCCGGCCGTGGGCCTGGCCAGCATGTGGATGCCGCCGTAGGCGTGGCCGGTGCCCCGGATCCAGGTGCTCGGCGCCCCGGCGAACCTGCCATGCTCGTATTCCTCCGGGTACTCGCCGAAGTTCCACACGTTCCCCGCGTCGTCCTGGGCGAAGAAGGCGAGTTCCTGCTCCTGGAGCTTGCCGTTCAGGAAGTCACGATCCCAGGCGATCACCGTGGTCACGCCGTGGATCTTCTTGGTCAGGCCGCTGATCGTGAACACCACGGTGTGCGGCCTGGTGTGGCCGCCCTCGGCGAGCGTCCCGGCGTAGCTGAACTCGGTGCCCGGCACCAGCGGGAACATCGGGTTGTCCACCGTGGCCGGGGCGGTGAACCGGTTCCGCCCGCCCTGGGGCGCCGGGCTGGCCTTCGCCGCCGCGGCGGCCGTGCTCGGCTGTGGCGAGGGGGCCTGCCCGCCGGTGCCGCCGGACGCGCACGCGGCCAGGGCCAGCGCGCCGAGGGCACCGAGCACGGCGAGCGCGCGGGCGCGCGGTACGGAGATCATGACGTGGTCCCTTCGGGTTGCACCTGGCCGGGGCGGCGCTCTCCGCCTTCCCGTTCCCGGCGGCTGCGGCCGAACCGCAGGTACAGGGAGGGCAGCACGAGCAGGTTGAGCAGGGTGGAGGTGGCCAGCCCGCCGAGCACGACCACCGCGAGCGGGTGCTCGATCTCGTGCCCGGGCCGCTCGCCGAGCAGCACGAGCGGCACCAGGGCCAGGCCGGTCGCCAGCGACGTCATCAGGATCGGGGACAGCCGCTCGCGGGCGCCGCGGAGAACCAGCGCCGTCCCGAACTCCATGCCCTCGTCCTGTTCGAGGTGCTGCCAGTGGTTGATCAGCAGGATGCCATTGCGTGCCGCGATGCCGAACACCGTGAAGAAGCCCACCAGCGACCCGAGGGAGATGATCCCGCTGGTGGCCCACGCCGCGAGGATCCCGCCGACCAGGGCCATCGGCAGCGTGACGAAGGCCAGCATGGCCAGCCGCCAGCGGCGGAACGACGCCTGCAGCAGGAGCAGGATCGCGAGCCCTGCGATGAGCGAGGACTCCAGCAGCCGCGACTGCGCGGCCTGCCGCTCCCTGAACTCGCCGAGGACCTCGACGTGGTACCCGCGGTTCAGGTGGACGGCGGCCAGCTTGGCGTTGATGTCGCTGACCACCGCGCCCAGGTCGCGCCCTGACACGGCCGCGCCCACGTCCAGGTACCGGGAGTCGCCCTGCCGGTCGATCGCGTTGGGGTTGGGCCGCAGCGCCACCGTGGCCACCGAGCCGAGCCGGATCTGTGTGCCCGAGGGGGTGTCGATCGGCAGGTTTTCCACGTCGGTGAAGCTGCGCCGGACCGAGTCCGGGCTCCACACCACGACGTCATAGGCCTTGCCAGCGCGGAAAATGTCACCGACCTCCTCGCCGGCCACCAGGGTGGCGGCGTCCCGCCGGACATCGCCCGGCTTGAGGCCGTACCGCTCCGCCTTGGCCAGGTTGACGGTCACGTTCACCTGCGGCACGTCGCTGGAGATGTCCCGGTGCGCGCCCACCACGCCGGGCACCGACTGCACCAGCGTGAGTATCTGGTCGGACGTGCGGCGCAGCGTGGGCAGGTCCTCCCCGTAGGTGCGCACGATGATCGGCTCCTTGGCGCCGGTGAGCACCTCCTCGATCCGTTCGTCGAGGTAGGTCTGGACCTCACGGAACAGGCCGGGATAGCCGTCCGCGACCCGCCTGATGCGGTCCAGGGTGGTGGCGTAGTCGGCATCGGGGGCGAGGCTGACCCAGATCTCGCCCAGGTTCACCCCAGCGACCTCCTCGCCGAGCAGGGCCTGGCCGATGTGCGCGCCGGCGCTGCGCACCCCGGGGATGGCCAGTAGTTCCTTGCTGATCCTGGTGGTGGACCGTTCCATCTCGGCCGTGGACGTCCCCGGCGGCGAGACCCAGTGGATGAGGAAGTCCCTTTCCTTGAACCCGGGGAACAGGGACTGGCCGAGGTGCGGGTAGATGCCGATGCCGACGACCGTCACCAGCGCGAACGTGGCGTAGGCGGCCACCGGGCGGACGACGATCCGGCCCAGCCCGGCGGTGTAGACCCGCTGCAGCCAGGTGACCAGAGGGGACTTGCGGCGCTCGATGTGGGCGTTGCGGAGCAGCAGCAGGGACAGCGCCGGGGTCACGGTGAGCGCGACGGCCATCGACGCGACGATCGCCAGCGTGTAGGAGATCGCCAGCGGCCGGAAGAACGCCCCGGTGAGCCCGGTCAGCAGGAACACCGGGATCGACGCGGCCACCACGATGAACGTGGCGTACACGATCGGGCTGCGCACCTCCAGGCAGGCGCGGAGGATCACCAGCGCGGTCGGCCTGGTGCCGCCGTGCAGTCGTTCCTCACGCAGCCGCCTGGTGATGTTCTCCACGTCGATGATCGCGTCGTCCACCACCGCGCCAAGCGCGATCACCAGCCCGGCCAGCGTCATCGTGTTGATCGTCGCGCCGCGCCAGTAGAGCACGAGCATCGTGGCGATCAGCGACAGCGGGATCGTCAGCAGGCTGATCAGGGCGACCCGCCACTCGAAAAGGAACAGCGCGAGGATCACCACGACCAGCAGGAAGCCGAGCACCAGGGCCTGGGTGAGGTTGGAGATGGCCAGCTTGACGAAGTCGGCCTGCTGGAACACATGCGTGTCGAACTTGATCCCGGGCATGCCGGGCTGCAGGTCCTTGAGTGCCTGCTCGACCCCCGCGGTCGTCTGCAGGCTGTTGGCCCAGGGCAGCTTTTCCACGACGAGCAGCAGGCCCGGCTTGCCGTCGATGATCGCGTCGCCGATCAGCGGCTGGTGCTCGACCGCGACGGTCGCGACGTCACCGAGCCTGACCGAGCCGGCCTTGGTCTCGGCGACGGGGGCCTGCGCCAGGTCGTTCGCGGTCACCACGGGCAGCACGTTCCGCACGCCGATCCGCTGGTTCGGTGTCTCCACCGCCCCGCCGGTGCCGATCACCGCGCCGGTGGAAAACCGCAGCAGTCCCGAGTCCACCGCGTCCGAGGTGGTCTGCATCACCTGGTCCAGCGAGACCTTCTTGGCCAGCATCCTGGCCGGCACCGCCTGCACCGCCATGAGGTGCAGCCGCTCGTTCCAGATCGCGACGTTGGCCACCCCGGGCACCCGCAGCAGCCGTGCGCGGATCGTCCAGTACGCGGTCATCGACATGTCGATAAGTGAGTGGGTGTCCGAGGTCATGCCGATCTGCATGGCCCGGCCGGTCGCCGACACCGGGGCCAGCATGACCGGGGGCGCAGCCCAGGTGGGCAGGCTCGGCGACACGGTGGCCAGCCGTTCCTGGACAAGCTGCCGGGCGAGCAGCAGATCGGTGCCCGGCTTGAACAGCACCTCGATCGACGACAGCTGCGGCACCGACTTCGACCGCAGGTCGTCCAGCCCGTGGATGCCGTTCAGCGACGCCTCGATCGGCACCGTGACCAGTTGCTCGACATCGGAGGTGGACAGCCCGACGCAGGCGGTCTGGATCAGCACCCGCGGGGGGGCGAACTCGGGGAACACGTCCACGTGCATCTTCGGCAGGATCGTGATGCCCAGCACCATCATGCCGGCCGCTGCCGCGACGACAATGTGGCGGAACCGCAGGCTGGAGCCGACGATCCAGCGCATCAGGGTCCGTTGCCCGGCCCGGCCTGGGTCGGCGGTGCTCATTCCTCACCGCTGATGTTGTATTCGGTGCCGAGCAGTTCGGGCGCTCCCACCGTCACCACCGCGGCACCGTAGGCCGGTCCCGCGGTGAGCACCGCGGTGCTGCCCTGGATCGCCCCGACGGTGATCCGCTGGCGGACGTACGTGCGCGGCGCGGTGTTCACGAAGGCCCAGGTGGAACCGTCGTTGTCGTAGACCACGGCCGAGTAGGGGATGACCCGGTACGTCGCTGGCCGGCCGTGAAGGGGGATGGGGAGGTGGGTGGGGGCCCGCGAGGCCCGCACCGCCACGGTCGTGATGCCGAGCCGGCGGACGGCCTGCTGGGTCAGATTGAGCTGCTTGACCGCGGAGCCCGGGATGGACTTGACCGTGGCAGGTGGTGGGTCCTCGCGGGCGCTCGCGACGCTGCAGCCGGTCAGCAGGGCGATGGCCGCGGCGGCGGAAGCGAGGGAGGCGGGCCTCTTGCTGAGCATGACGGTTCCCCTTCGGTTCTTCGCAGCGTCGTCAGCCGGGTGTGGTCCCGGCGGCCGGCCTGGGCGTGGTGACCGCCGGCGCCATGGGCTGGGCAACCGGCTGCCGCCCCGGCCGGCCGGCCGGTTCCTCCGGCCGTGGTTGCGGCTGTGCCGGCCGGAGGCCTGGCTGCTCCGGCCGCTGCCGGGCGGCCGTGCCCAGCAGCAGCGCGGGAAGCACGAACAACTGGACCACGAGCAGGCTCACCAGGCCGCCGAGCATCGTGACCGCCAGCGGGTGCAGGAATTCCAGGCCCGGCCGGGTCCTCAGGACGGCCGCCGGAACCATCACACCCGCGGTGATAGCCACCGACTGGAGCACCGGGACCGTGCGTGCCCTGGCCACGTCGAGTACGGCCGCAGGGCTGAGCACGCCCGCCTCCTCGCGGGCCCGGTTCCGGTAGCCGAGCAGGACACTGCCGCGGATCGCGAGCGCCAGCACGGCGAGCAGGCCGGCCAGCGAGCCGATGCTCCACATGCCTCCGGCCAGCGGCGCGGCGAGCACCCCGCCCGCCAGCGACAGGGGCAGCGCGAGCATCATCAGCCCGGCCCGCCGCCAGCTCGCCACCGCCGCCTGCAGCAGCAGGAAGATGCCGGCGAGCGCGGCCGCGGCGTAGCCCAGGGCGCGCAGCAGATCCGCCTGGGCGGCGGCGGCGTTCCCGAACACCTCCGCGTGGTACTCATACGGCATCGGCATCGCGGCGAGGCGCTGCTTCACCGCGTCGACGGCCGCCGCCGGGTCACCGGTGACCTTCGCCGCCACCTCCACGTCGCGGAGCACGTCATCGTGGGTGATGGCGGCCGGCTCGGGCCGGATGGCGACCGAGGCCACGGTCTTCAGCGGCACCATCCGGCCGCTGGGCGTGCCGATCAGCAGGTTCTCCAGTTCGGTCAGGTCGCTGCGGCTGCCCGGGGTTCCCCAGACCACCACGTCGAAGATCTTCGACTGCTCGTACAGGTTGCCGACGATCAGGCCGGACGTCAGGGTGGTGGCCTCCCGGCGGACGTCACCGGGCCGCAGCCCGTACTTCTGCGCGGCCGCCAGCTTGACCCGGACGTCCACGGTGGGCTGGCGCGGGGTCAGCCGGACGGTCGGCGCGGCCAGCCCGGGCACGTTGGCCAGCATCGCTCGCACCTGTTGCGCCCTGCGCTGGAGCACGCCCAGGTCGGGCCCGTAGACCCGGACGACGAGGTCGTCCGCCTGGCCGGCGGCCACCTGGGCGATCCGGGTGGCCGGGTAGTCCACCACGTGGGCCTGGACCCCGGCGTAGCCGTGCATCGCCTCCTGGATCGCGGCCTTGCTGCGGTTGTAGTCGGCGGCGCCGTCCAGGGTGACCCAGATCTCGGCGGAGTTGACGTTGACGAGCTGATCGGAGCTGATGGCCCGGCCGACATGCGCGCCCACGGTGGCGATACCCGGTATCGTCCGCAGTTCCCGGCTCGCGGCGGCGGTGATCCGGTCCATCTCCGGCAGCGAGGTGCCGGGGACGGTCCGCAGTTGCAGCAGCAGGTTGCGGTCCTGCAGCGTGGGCAGCAGCGACCGGCCGCCGATCTGTGGCACGCAGGCCAGCGCGGCGATGGCGAGCACCCCGGCGATCGCCCAGGCGCTCCCGGGCCGGCCGATCGGGCCCGCCAGCCTGCGGTCGAAGAAGCCCTTCACGACCCGGGGGAACGACCCTTCACGGCGTGCGCTGTCCCCGCGCAGGAGCAGGACGGTGAGCGCCGGGGTCAGGGTGAACGCGACCAGCATCGACGCGAGCAGCGCCAGCGCGTAGGTGAGCACCAGCGGGCGGCTGAAGGAGCTGGCGAGCGTGCCGAGGAACACCAGCGGCGCCAGCGCCAGGCCGATCGCCAGCGAGGCGTACAACAGCGGCCTGCGGGATGCGAGGAACGCCTCGACCACCGGGCCCCGGGCCCGGTCCGCCGCGTCACCCCCGCCCCCGGCCCCGGTCCCGTCACCGCCTGCCGCGCTGGCCTCGCTGCCACCGGTCAGCTTCCCGCGGTCCCCAGTCAGCCGCAGCCGGACCGTGTCCAGGTCGGTGACCACGTCATCGATCACCAGGGACAGGGCGGCGGCGAGCCCGAGCAGCGTGATGGCGGTGAAGGTGGCCCCCGTCAGCAGCAGCACGCAGACCGCCACCATGAGCGATACCGGCACCACGATCAGGGCGACGACGGCCGCCCGCCAGGACGCGAGCACCAGGAGCATCAGCACGAGCATGGCGGCGAGCGCGATCAGCGCGATCGTCCCCGCGTTGCCCAGGGCCGTCTCGATGTAACTGGCCGGGCGGTAGACGTTTGAGTCGATCGAAACGCCCTTCAGGCCCGGTGCCATATCGCGCAGCGCGGCCTCGATGCCCCGGGTGACCTCCAGGGTGTTCGCGCCGGGGAACTTGTCGATGGCGAGCAGCAGCTCGCCGGTGTGCGGGGCGACGGCGTCCCCGATCAGCGGCTGGTGGTTCTCCACCACGGTGGTCACGTCGCCGAGCCGCAGCACGTGCTGCCGTGGCCCCTCGACTGGGACCTCGGCGAGTTGCGCAGGGTCGGAGATCGGGGAGATGTGCTGGATCGCGAGGCGCTGGTTGGGTGACTCGACGAAGCCGCCGGTCCCCGGGGTGGACGCCTCGACGAACGTCAGCGGCGACACCCACAGGGCGTTGCCGGCGGTCTTGATCACCTGGGTGAGCGTGACGTGCTGGGCCTGGAGCCGGTGCGGGTCCACCTGGACCTGAAGCTGGCGGTCCCGCTGGCCGTAGATGGACACGTTCGCCACGCCCGGCACGCCCATCAGCCGGGGCCGGATCTTCCACCGCGCCAGTACCGACATCTCCACCGGCGAGACCGTCCGCGACGAGAGCCCGACCATGGCGACCCGGCTGGCCGACGCCAGCGGCTGGATCATGATCGGCGGGCTGCCGACGTTGGGCAGGGCGTGCGCCTGGGTCATCCGCTCCTGCACCATCTGCCGCGCGGCGTACAGGTTGGTGCCCGGCTGGAAGGTCAGGTCGATCGCGGACAGGCCGGGCATCGAGGACGAATGGATGCGGTCCAGCCACGGCACGCCGTTCAGCAGGTCCTGCTCCAGCGGCACGGTGATGAGCTGCTCGACCTCGGCCGCGGACAGGCCGAGCGCCTCGGTCTGGATCTGCACCGCCGGGGGAGTGAATTCGGGGTAGACATCGACGGGCGCGGAGCGCAACTGCGAGATCCCGAACACCACGGCCCCGAGGGCCAGCGCCACCACTAGCCGCCAGAACCGAAGGCCAGAGCCAAGAACCCAGCGCATAACGGCACTACCTTCCCCCGTTGGTGGTGATGCGCTAGGAACGCTAGGTTCGGCGGCAGCCGGGGGACATCCGCGCACGGGTGGAGAGCGGGAGGATTTCCGGCCTCCACCCACGGGTGGAGCCGTGGTTTTTACTGGCGGATGGTGAACTTTTTCTGGTCGTGGAGCGTTCCATATGTGTACGCGGTAATACCGGGACCGCTGGGTCGCATGCGACCAACTGGGTGCCGGACGGGGACTGGTGTGTGTGGGGCCTTTGGTCTCGGAGCGACATCTGGGGGTCGCGGTGACCAGCACGGGCAAGACTGCGGAAGCAGATACGGCGTATATCGATGCGGGACAGACCCTGCGCCAAGCGGGTCACATGATGCGCAGACTCGGGGTCGGTACGCTCGAGGTCCGCGGCGACAACGGCGAGGTCCGGGGGACCATCACCAGTGACATGGTGGTCCGGCGCATCGCGGCGGGCGGGGATCCGAAAACGGTCACCGTGGGGGAGGTGGCATCCGCCGTGTCTGCCAGGCGCCGCGCACCGGCCCATCCTCCCGGCGACGCGGCCCGGTGCGCGGCGATCACGGACCGGACCCTGGCAGCCGTCGGCTGAACTGGGCAGTGACCGAGGCCCTGCCGTCTAAGGTTCTTCACGCCCGGTTCGGCTAGTCAGGCCCTTGACGGCGCGCATGATCTGCCCGCGGCACCCCCGCCAACGCGGGCAGTCCGGGCAAAGCGAGCACTCCGTACCGTGCCGGTAGTGCTGGTGCGCGGAGTAAGGATGCCCGCATACGCAGAGGCCGGCACGTCTGTCGTATTGCACGGTCTAAGGATGCTACCCATGCGTAGCGGCGGTGATGCCGGTAAGAGCTGAAACCGGGGCCGGTTGCAGACGATGCCAGGCACCGCGTCCTGGAAGGCGCCGCCTCCAGGTCCCAGCCGGTACCGGCGGTGGATCGCCGGTGCGGTCACCGCGGTTACCCTGTCCGCATGAGCGACTGGCCGTTGTCACCCCAGGAAGTCCGGGCCTGCCGGGGATGAGATCATCCGTGCTGAGGCCGGTCTGGTGGTGGGCTGGTCCACTGCTGCTGGCCGCGGCGGCGCTGGCGTTCGACGCGGCCAAACGCAGGATTGCCTTTGGCGTGTGGACCACCGGGCCCATCGATGAGGTCGCGCATCTGTCCACGGCAGCTCTGGGCCTGCTTGTCCTGATCCGCTTTATCGACGCGCCGCGCCGCTTCTATGTCGCGGCGCTCATCGCATCGGTCGCCATCGATCTGGATCACATACCGCTCTACCTCGGGCTGCTGGGAGACCCGGCTCAGCGCCCGATCACACATTCGCTATCCACCGCGGCTGTGTTCGTTGCGGCCGCGGCGGCCAGTCGCAGGTACCGGGCCGTGCTGGCCGGGGTGGCGACCGGGCTGGTGCTCCATTTCGCGCGGGACATCGCCGAAGGTTACCCGGGGGTGCGGGTCTTCTGGCCGCTTCAGGGCAGTTCCTGGATGGTCAGCTACCGGTGGTTCCTGGGGCTTATCGTCGTGCTCACGGCCGCCCGGCTGGTGCTGGTGAGGGCCGGCCTCCTGCACACGCGCATCCCCGTCTTCCGTACGCCGTCCCGGCTTGGTTCAGTTCCCCGATTCCTGGACGGCCCCGCGACATCGGGTGACCACGGTCCGGGCCTGGAGCCGCAGGAGCCTGGTTTTGAGGCTGCCCGCGAGGCGCGGTCCCGCACTTCGTTACGGAGCCCGCCGCCCCGGTGGGCTCACGCATCGGCGCTCAGCACTGCGCGGCGAGGTCGCTTACCCAAGCTTCCACCGTTGCATCTGAATTCTGAACCGAAGCCGTCCCCAGTCCATGACCATGCGCCGGGGGAGGCGGTAGGGATCGGCCGGCGAACGGGCCGTTCCCGGGAGGGTGGTGCACGCGGTGTCGAACCCAGCCGAACGCACGGCGTCGACCGAACGGTCGTCGAAGTCGTCGCGGCGGCCAAATGGGTACGCGAAGTGTGACACGGCCCGGCCGATCGACTGCTCCAGCTCCCTCTTGGAGCCAGAGATGGTGTCCTGCTGCTCCCGCGCCGGACGATCCCGAAGGCGGACGTGATCGACCGTGTGGGCGCCGATGGTCACGGTGTCGCTGGCCGCCAGTTGCAGCAGGTCCTCCGGGTTGAGCGTGCCGGCATCAGGCGGGGAGGCGGAATCCACCTGCCATTGCTCCGAGACGGCGTCGAGTGCCCGTTCGATCTCCGTCACCCGAAGCGGCAGCAGGTGGCGGCGAACCGAATCGAGGTCCGCCCTGATCCCGGATGAACCGAGTGGGAGGCGGACGTTCCGGCCGCCGATCGGCAGATCGATCTCCCTCACGTGCGCAGGCCGCGCGCGCAACAGCGCTCCGAGGCGGTCCCACCATAGACCGTTGTGGTTTCCCAGAATGCCGCTGGTCACGAAGACGGTGATCGGTACGCCCTTGGCTTCGGCGATCGGCAGCGCGTTGGTCAGGTTGTCGCGGTAGCCGTCATCAAGGGTCACGACCACTCTCGGGCGACGCGATGGAAGCGATACATCGGCAAGCGTCGACGGTTCCCGTGCCCGCGACATCTCCTCGAGGTGGGCGGCAAAGTTGTCAGGGCTTACGCAGAGATGGAAGGGGTCCTCGACGCCTTCCGCCACCCGGTGGTAGCAGAGAATGAGCGTTCCGTCGCGCCTCATCGTAACGACACCCTACTGGTCAACGCGCCCGCTTGCCGGGCCGGCTGCGAGCACCGTTCTGCCGGTCCCGCTACAGTTCCGGGCAGCCTTCGAACGAATCCCACAGCTTCCTGCAGAGCCCCTCGACGTCCGGATCGAGCTCTCTGGTCTCCTGGGGGGATGGCCGCGCCCTTACCCGCGGGACTATCGAGCCAGGGGGCAACGCCAGTCCGATGTGGCCGGAAAGAGATCGGATCACCTCGTCGGGCTGGTTGCACGCTCGTTCGTAACGGAGGATCCGGACCCGGTCGTCCTCCCAGAGACGCTGGTCGAAATAGAGCTGGTTGCGGGTCCACCAGAAGAGCGCGGCCGCGTCGAATGGGGTAAGCCCTCGGTTCAGCAACTCGGTGACCGTCTCGCACGTCTCCTCGGTCACACCTTTGTATCGCCAGTTCAGCGCATCCCGGGAACGAATCGGCTCCAGATCCCGGTAAGGGTTGTCCGTGCCGAATTTACTCAGGTTGGACCGCGCGACCTCCGGGTAATGGCGAAGCATCCAGACCGCCTTCACCGTGCCGGCGGCATCCATGAGTTCGGTGGCTGAGGCGCTTTCCACCAGCGGTTTCGCCGCAACGACCTCGAAGGGGAGGCGGCGGATTCGTCCCAGCACGGTGGAATAGTCCTGCCAGGTCGTCTCCTCGGGGTCGGCTCCAGGCCCGACGAGACGGCGATCGTGTTCTTCGAGGATGAGTATCCGCCAGGACCGATCGAGGAAGGTCTGCTGGAGCATCGTGGTGCCTGATCGCTGGCATCCGAAGATCAACACGACGCGGCGCTCATTGGGGCGCGCCCGGACGATCGAGCGGGCCGAGCGTTTGGCCAGTGCCAGCGTTCTACGTCTGAACAGGGGTTCGTCGTCCCGGTTCGGCTGCCGGGAGAGGAGCAGTTTGGCAGATGCGCGTGCCTCCACTTTGGACTGCCCCCTCTATAGCGGACTGCCCCCCCTCTTGGGCGCTCCCTACGGTCTGCCGCTAAAGACGCGCGCACCTGACCGAGGACGCTGCGCCCATTGCGATCATCGGTGACAGGCTATCTGATCCGGCTGTCCTGCGAGGAGCACGGGCCGGCCACGTGCGGATCGTGGATCTCACCCGGATGACCCACCGGGCACGGGTTCGGCCGTGGGGTCTCGGCGGTAAACCCGAATCACCGCGGGCAGGAGGACGACGGCCTCACACGAGACGGCGACGAGCCAGCCGACGCAGATGCCCGTCATGCCCCAGTGGATTCCACCCAGCGCCGCGCCGAGCGCTTCTGCGGAGGTGCCGGCCGCCATCACCTTGGCCGCATGGCCCAGGCGCCCCTGCGCGCGGCGGATCGCCACGTAGTGGTCCTTGATCACGTAGGCGGGGCCCACCAGGACGAGCAGGCGCAACGCGGTGGTCCCGTTCACGGCGTAAGCGGGGCCGAAGAGGCGCAGGGCGAAGGGGGCTGTCACCCAGGCGACGACGACGATCCCCACACACAGGGCCATTCCGAGGGGGAGTGTCCGGCGAACATGGCGATGGAGGAGGCTCTGGTCGCCTGATATCTCGGCGAATAGCGACAGCGCCAGCAGGTACGGGATGACCATTGCGGTGGACTCCAGCAGGAATGCGGCTGTGAAATAGGCCAGTTGCCGCGGCAGGAGCACGAGAGCCGCAATCACCCCAACAATGTAGAAGACGGAATTGATCGACAGATTGAGCACGTGGTGCTTGAGGGAGAGCATGCCGTAGCGGCGGACGAGGGCCACCCGATGGGTTATGTTCCCTTCGCCGGCGGGGGTCGGTTCGAGCCGAAGCATGGGCATGCATACGACGACCGAGACGACCATCGTCAGTGCCCAGGCAAACAGCAGGCCAGGGGCTGTTCTGATGCCGACGACGACGAGGGCAGCCACGCAGGCCAGCTTCAGCGCGGAGGCCAGGCTGCCTTGCCACAGCTGAGCCGAGCCCCGGTGCACTCCGATTGCCGCGTTACTGAAAGTGAGCGCGGCCATCGTCGCCACTGATCCGATCACGAAGAGCGCGGCCATTGCCGGGTCGGCACCGATGATCCTCAGGCTGGCGCCCAGGAAGGGGGAGAGGACCAGCGTGCCCAACGACAGGATCAGCACAGTCAGGCACGAGATGTACATCCCGGTGCTGAACGTGACGCGTCGGGCCGGGGCCGGCACCGATTCGAGTTCGGCCAGCAGGAGGAGCGGGATCCCGAGGGCACCGATGGCTGCGAGAAAGAGTGCGGTCGAGGACGCGGCGGCCGCCAGGCCCACGTCTTGCGCCGAGAACAGACGCGTGGCGACGGCCCAGTAGGCGAGGCCCAGTACCGCCGTGGCCCCCTGTTTGCCCGCCAGGTAGCCGAAGGTCGTGAGGAGTCGCCGCAGCTCCGAGGGCTGCATCAGCAGTTTCGAGGCCTGCAGCAGTTTCGAGGCCTGCGCCAGTTTCGGGGGCTGCACCGGCAGTTCTGAGGCCTGCACCGGCAGTTCCGAGGCCTGCACCGCAAGCTCCGGCAGTACCGGCTGCTCGGTCGGCCTTACCGGCTCTCCGGCCGCGAACTCGCTCATGCCGCCCAGGGGCCACCCTTTCCCTTGTGGGAGCAGCACTTCTGGCCACGGCCGCCACCGGGTACGTGACCGGCAGCACACGCCACCAGAGTCGAAACCTGGCCGCCGTTCAGAGCAGCGCGCCCCCTCGACTCCTCTTCCAGGACAAGAATAGGCTACGTGTAATCAACACGCTTTTTGGGCCTGGCAGCGCCGAGCTTCGCCGGGGCAAAGCTCACCAGCGCTTCCGACTCGCTCATCTCGTCGTCTGGCTCCCGGAGGCTTATCCATAAGTGCTGGTTGAGGCCGTAATTCCGTGTCGGGTATGCCGGTGCTGACTGCCGTTCCCGAGCTGACCCCGAGCTGACGACCGGGGCCGGCTAATGCGTATCCTCTTGCTCGCCCAGTTCTTCCCGCCGGACATTGGCGGTGAGGAGCGGCACGTGCTCAATCTCGCAAACACTCTCGCAGAGCGCGGCCATGGGGTCGCGGTCGCCACCCAGCGGGTGGCTGGCGCCCCGGACCAGGAGGTGCTCCCATCGGGCGTGCGCGTGCACAGGTTCGCGACCATGGCCATGCGCTTGCCGGGTGTGTACTCAACTGGCCGTCTGCATCACCCACCAGTCCCGGATCCCCTCGGCGTCCGTGAGCTGGCCCGGATTGTCCGGCGGGAGCGCCCGGATGTTGTTCACGCCCATAACTGGGCCGTCAACAGTGCGCTGGCGCTGCGGCGGCACTCCGCCACGAGGCCACATTTTGGGCTCGTGCTGACGCTTCACGACTTCAGCCAGGTCTGCGCCACGAAGCAGCTGATGCGCGGGGACTCTCTCTGTGAGGGCCCTTCGATGGGACGCTGCCTGCCGTGCGCCACCACCCACTACGGCCGCGTGGTGGGTCCCATGACCGCGGTCGCCACGGCGGTGATGCGCCCATGGAAGGACCACGCCATTGACCACGTGGTCAGCGTGAGCCGCGCCGTCGCCATCGGCAACAACGTCCGGGAGGGCCCGGGCAGCAGCGTTATCCCCAATTTCGTCCTTGACTCTGCCGTCGTGCGGCCGAACGCCGATCCGGCGGAGGAGATGGTTAGCGGCACTCCGCCGGCCTTGCCCGGGGCAGGCTTTCTGCTCTTCGTCGGCGAGCTCTCGTTTAGGAAGGGTGTGCCAGCGCTGCTACGCGCCTATGAATCGTTCGGCGGGCACCGTCCGCGGCTGGTGCTTGTCGGGCGACGCACGCCGGACACTCCGACGCAGCTTCCTGCCGGCGCTGAGGTGCACCTGGACTGGCCGCATGAACACGTCTTGGCCGCGTTCCGGCGCTGCCTCTTCGCCGTCTTGCCTTCGGTTGTTCCTGAGGCATGCCCGACCACGGTCCTTGAGGCGATGGCCGCCGGGCGTCCCGTGATCACGACATCGATCGGCGGGATAGTCGACCTCATCGTCGACGGAGAGAGCGGGCTGCTTGTGCCTCCGGGGAACGATCGTGAGCTCGCGGCGGCTATGGGCCGCGTGCTTGCGGATGGCGGTCTGCGTGCCCGGCTCGGTGCCGGTGCGCTGGAAAGGGTGCGCGCGTTCACAGCTTCCGCGGTCGCAGAGCGGCTCGAAGCCGTCTATGCGCGGGTCGCCCCACGATCTCCCGCAACGCAACAGCCGAGGCGACGGCCGCACAGGTGGACGGCATGGTGAGCCAGAGCATTACAGAGGCAGTGTGATGGTGGCGATCCCTTCCGGCGACGGGACGAGGCTGCCGTCGGACAGAACCCTGCGCGTCCTCATGGTGTGCACGCGCTACCTGCCGGACCTGGGTGGGATCGAGACGCACGTCTACGAGGTCGCGCGGCGGCTGACTGCGCTCGAAGGCTTCGACATCACCGTGCTCGCGACTGACCGGACCCGCAGGCTTCCACGCGATGAAGTTCTCGATGGCATCAGGGTGTTGCGCGTTCCGTCCTGGCCGCCCGGCCGGGACTACTACCTCGCACCGCGGATCGCTGCCGTCGTTGGGCAGCGGGAGCGCTGGGATCTCGTGCACTGCCAGGGGATTCATACACCCGTACCGGTGTTGGCGATGCTCGCCGCACGGCGTGCCGGCACGCCCTACCTGGTGACCTTCCACACTGGTGGTCACTCACTGTGGCACCGTAACGCGCTGCGATCCACCCAGTGGCGGCTGGCCGGGTTGCTGCTGCGAAACGCGGTGTCGCTCGTCGGCGTCAGTCGGTTCGAGGCCCGGACCCTGTCCGGGCAGGCCCGCCTGAGAGGCAAACCCGTTACCGTGATCCGCAATGGCGGCACGTTGCCACCGCCTCCCGCGGGGACCACCGCCATACCGGGCCGGATCGTGTCCAGCGGCCGGCTGGAGCGATACAAGGGCCATCACAGAGTCATCGAGGCCCTGCCACATGTTATGCGCGACGTTCCGGAGGCCCATCTAGTCGTGCTCGGAAGTGGCCCGTACGAGCCTGAACTGCGGGAACTCGCCCGGCGGCTGGGTGTCTCTGACCGGGTAACCATTACCTCCATACCGTCTGCGGATCGCGGCGCCATGGCTGAAGCCCTGGCCAAGTCGAGCGTCGTGGTCGCGCTATCGGACTATGAGGCACACCCGGTAGCAGTGATGGAGGCGCTGAGTGCCGGGCGTCCGGTCGTCGGCTATGACGTAGCGGGTATCGGTGAGCTCGTCGCAGAAGGATGGGTTCGTGGAGTGACCCCGGGTGCGCCTGCCGCCGGAGTCGCCCGTGACATAGTCGAGGCGATGTCCTCGCCTTGCCTGGTGGATCCTGCCGAGCTGCCGACGTGGAATTCCTGTGCCGACCAACTCGCGCAGATTTACCTGACGTCGGCCGGGCTGCTCGCCCAGCCCTCCTAGAAGGACCGCCCCTGGGCCGCGTTCTTATTCACTGTCTACTCACCCGACGCCGCTTCGTCACCGAAGCGCCGCCCAGTCGCCCGGCCCCATGGCGTGCCACCACATACCCAACTGCGCGATCAGCAAGGAAGCCGACGATAGCGAATGATGTACCCGCTATTATGGCGAAGCTGCGCGCCACACCTGAAGAGTCTCCGCAAGCCGTTTCCCGCAGCCCACGAGCAATTCCATGAGGCAGCACATATCGCACGTATTGCCATTCTGTGGAGGTGCTCTCACTGATACCATTCATGGCAGCCAATGTTGCTTTACCTTGACCTTCGTAATAACATCTCCTGAGGAAATAGCTAAGGATGGTACGCTCCGCCGGGACTTGGTGGCCAACGACTGCATTCGGCTCATAGATCCAGGTTCCCCCACCATCGCAACCCGCCGTCCGCAGGCACAGGTCGGTATCTTCAGGGCGGGACCAGGAACCAATCTTCCCGAAGTCATCACGGAAACCGCTAACCGCGTCAAACGCCTGCCGGCGTATAGCCATAGCGTTGCTAAAGACGTTCCTCACCACGGTAGCGCTTTCAGGCATTCCCATGTAGGAGCAGCCAAGTGCCCAGTCGAACTCCTGAGGGAACCACCGCGGTCGGCGCGTCTTCCACAACGGCTCCAGCCGACCGCCAGCGCCCACCACTTTAGGGTCCTTAAAGTGCTGCAGCAGAGATTCCAGCCAGTTGGGGGAGGCGATAGCGTCATCGTCCAGGAATGCCAGCATCTCGCCCCGCGATGCCGCCGCTCCTGCATTGCGCGCACCGGAGGCCCCGCGGATGCCCGCGTTAGCAATCACCTTGACCCCCGGCAGCTCACCGGCAGCCTTGGCCATCAACCCGGGATTATGATCAATCACTACCACAGTCTCAAGGACCTCGACGGTCTGCGCCCGGACCGACGCCACCGCGTCACGCAGGCCATCCCAGCGATCCATCGAGCACGCCGGGATGATTACCGATACCGAAGGAAAACTCCTCGCAGCCGCCGAATACTCGCCCAAGTCTCTCCTTATAACCAGGTTTGCGTACGCTAGTGCAATTCGCCTGACTCTGCCGACGGCAACCGGCATTCATAAAATGGCTGAGGTACTTGAGGAAAATACCACGCCAGCGCAGGATTACGAAAGAGGGCGTTCGCGATACCTGACTTGTTCGCGAGCTCTCGTTCCACGGGAGTGGTGTATGGGGTAACTGATTCAGGTGTGACTGGCTTGCCCTACGTTACGGACGTGCTTGCCGATTGTGCTCGTTCCGCTGCTCAGCGTGATGTAGTGCTCGCCGGACGGCGACCGAGCCCGAGCGCAGGGCCGCCGGAGGACGCGGTTTCCGAAGGTAACGTCCCCCTGACATACTGGAGGAGGACTTGGGGTCAGCCTGTCGAGGTCCGCTCGCGCAAGACCAAGAGAGCGCCGTTCCCCGCGTTCAGCCAAGGAGTCCTTGCCGTCAGTGGGGCTGATTCACGACAAGACATGGCAGGGGGCAAACGATGGAGCTGCAAAGCTCATGGGCACGGCAGCTTGTTGCGCTCCCAAGGGGTACCTTTGAGTCCTCGGGTTCCGCATAGTCACAGCCTCGACGTCGGCAATGCATCGACGTTGCCCGAGGAACCCGTTTCCCAGCAGGCAAACCCCACCCGCCCAGGGGTGGCCTCACCGGCAGCCCCGAATGTGGGTCGGTCACGACTTGGATCTGTCGTTGCAATCGTGGGAGTCGGCCTGTTGATGGTGGGGGCCGGGGACGCCCTTGGCCACACGGGTCACCAGTCGCCGGTCGTGCCGCTCTTCTTGGCGGGGCTGACATTCATCTTCGCTCCGTGCGCCTGGCGTCTCACCGGTACCGCCGCTACGCGGAACGAGCGCATCTGGGTCTCAGTCATCCTCGGTCTCGGACTCCTGGCCTCCTATATGTTCCGCAGTCCGCTCATCTTCGACAACTTCGACGAAATGGCCCATTCGGCGACCCTCACCCGGCTTCTCGACAACGGAACACTGTTTCAGCCCAACCCCATCCTGCCGGTCAGCCCATTCTTTCCCGGTATCGAGCTCGTGACGATCACCACGAGGTGGCTGACGGGTCTCCCGCTGCTGCTCGACCAGATGGTGGTCCTCGTCCTGGCCCGCATCGTGCTCGTGCTCTGCGTCTTCCTCATCGTCGAGCGCGCTTGTCATTCATCGCGTGCGGGCGGCATCGGCGTACTCGTCTATGCGGCGAACCCCGAGTTCTATTCTCTCGGCGCGCAGTACGGTTACCAAACGCTGGCCCTCGCCTTTGCCGTCGCGGTCGCCTATTTGCTGTTCGTCTCAATTGACACAACTCAGCCCAAGTGGGGAGGGCTGTTCGCGCTCGCGCTTGTTTCCATCGCCGGGATGGTCGTATCCCACCACGTCACCGCGTGGCTCACGATTGGATTCCTCGTGGTGTGGGCGGCGGGGCTGCGCTTGTTCATCGATCCTCCCGGCCGGCGTGCAACCGGGAACCCAGCGCGTTCACAAGCAGCCGTCGCCTCCCGTGACGAGAAGGTCGCGAGGCGGAAGAAGCAGTCGCGGATCGTCGGCCTCGCTGCTCTGGTCGGCATTGTTCTCGCCGCGGCGTGGATCGCGTTCCTCGGCCATGTCCTCACCGGATACATCGACCCGCTCGTTCAGGGAGGCGCCAGAAACGTCGCTGCGATGGTGAGCCAGCTTCACGGAAATCGAAAGCTCTTCCAGAACTCGGCAGGCGGCGGAACGCCGTACTGGGAGGAAGCCCTCATTTTCGCGTCGGCCGTCTTCTTCTGCCTGATCATCCTGATCTCCCTCTACGCGGTGATCTGGAAGAAGAGCATCAGGGGCGGCAGGCTTCGATACTTGCCCGCAGCGATCGCGGCGACGTATCCGCTCGCGATGCTCACGAACATATCGTCTGACGCCAAGGAGATCGGCGCCCGCACAACCACCTTCATCTTCTTCGGTGTGGCGGTGGTGGCCGGGGGATGGCTGGCCGGGCGGCTCTTGACGCGGCGCCGGGTCATCGAGCGGATGGCGACGATAGGCGTCGCCATCATCTGCTTCCTGGGGAGCACGCTCTACGGCGGGGGCCCGCTGCCCATTCTGGTGAATGGTCCCTACATCATCGGCGCACATGAACGTTCGCTGGGTGCGCCGTCACTCGCGCTGGCGAATTGGGTCAGCACCCACCTCCCGGCAGGTTCCCGCGTCGCGGCGGACCGCGATAATGCGGGGCTGCTCAACGACTTCGGGCAAGTCGAGCCGGTATTTCCGCTCAATGGGTCGGCGAGCCCGGCCCCGCTGTTCTTCAACCAGCAGCTCACCCCGTCTGACATCGCCCTCATCCGTAAGAATCACATTCGCTACCTCGTGACCGACACTCGCCTCACCAAAGGGCTGCCGCTGTTTGGGGCATACATCGCACCCGGCGAAACCGCACGTCCAACCCGCCTGACAGCGGCAGGGCTCGAGAAGTTCAACTCGACTCGAGGGGTTTACCGCATCTACGACAACGGTGTGATCCAGGTTTACGATCTTTCCCCGCTCTTGGGTGAGCGCCCCTTCGTGGTGCCGAGTCGCTCTGTCCGCAGCATCAGGGCAACAGGAACTGCCGTGGCGGTGCTGGTCCTTGCCATCCTGGTTGCCGCCGTGTGGCTGTGGCGACTGCGCCGCCGAGCGAGACTCGTCCGGATCGACGAGCAGATGGTGGTCTGCGTGCTGGTGGGGGCGTTGGCAATCGCGCTCTTCGGGGCCTTCGCCATCCTGCTCATCCATCTGCCACCGGGTCCTATAGCCATCCTCTCTCTCCTTGTCTTGCTGGCGCTGGGCCTGCGCTCTCCAGGGTGGAAGATGCATCCCTGGCGCGATACTCGCCGCCGGGCGGCATCGCCTCCACCGTTGGAACCAGCGGCCGAGCCCCACATCGCATCGGCGGCGAGCGTCGCCGGAGGCGAAGTGACCAGCAGCGACGGCACCTCACAGAAAATCCTGGCGGGCGAGAGCGCGGTGGCGACCAGGAACGGGAGCCGGACGCCGAGGCGGCTGTGGTCCGACGCGGGTGACGGCCCGCCGATCGTGGGTTATGTCGCGGACAGCGAGCACGATGAGGCGGCGTTCGTGGCCGAGGAGGTGGACCGGCTCACCGATGAGGGCGAGGCCACGCCCGGCCAGGTGGCGGTGTTCTACCGGACCAATGCGCAGTCCCGGGTCTTTGAGGAGGTGTTCGTCCGGGCCGGGCTGCCCTACAAGGTGGTCGGCGGGGTGCGCTTCTACGAGCGCCGCGAGGTCCGTGACCTGCTCGCTTACCTGCGGCTGATCGCGAATCCCGGTGACGAGGTGTCGCTGCGGCGGATTCTGAACGTGCCGCGCCGCGGAATCGGCGCCCGGACCGAGGCGTGCGTGGCTGTGATGGCGAAGTGGGACAGGGAGCCGTTCGCCGTCGCCCTGGCCCGGCCCGCCGAGGTGCCCGGGCTCGCGCCCAGGTCGGTGAGGTCTATCGAGGCGTTCAACGAGCTCATTGACGGGTTCAGAGCGGACGACGCGGCCGGGATGCCGGTGGCCGAGCTTGCCAAGGCCGTCCTGGAGCGCTCCGGGTACCTCGCCGAGCTGCAGGCTTCGGAGGATCCCCAGGACGCCAGCCGCATCGAGAGCCTGAACGAACTGATCTCAGTGGCGCGGGAGTTCGACGCCACCGGCAGCACTGCCGGGCGGCGCGACCCCGAGGCCGATGAGGGCGCCGCGCCGCAGGGTTCCCTCACAGGCTTCCTCGAGCAGGTGTCCCTGGTCACCGACGCGGACCAGGCCGCCGGGAGCGAGGATCCCGGCGGCATGGTCACCCTGGTGGCCCTGGACAGGGCCAAGGGCCTGAAGTTTTCCGTGGTGTTCCTCACCGGCCTAGAGGAGAACGCCTTTCCACACCTGCGCTCGGCCGAGGAGGACGGGGAACTCGAAGAGGAACAGCGACTGGCATACGTCGGGATCACTCGCGCCGAGCGGCGTCTGTATCTCACTGGAGCACTCCCACGGACCTGGTGGGGGCGGCCGGAGTACCACGGGCAGTCCAGGTTCGTCGCCGAGGTCTCCGAGTCCCTGATCGAGTGGCGCCGCGACGCCGACGGGCTCGGCACGGTCGTGTCCAAGCAGGGTTCCGGCGGCGGTCCGGGCCTGGAGTCGGCGGGCCGGCCACCAGGCCGCACTCATCGTGCCCGTTCCCAGTTCGTGCTGGGATGCGCCGGGCTGGCACTCTTTGCGGCCGGAGCCACATTTGCCGTAGCAGCGGCGCAAAAGCAATGGGTTCCTCCTCCTGAGCTCTCCATCGAGGTGAGGCAGGGGGAGCCGGTCGCTAGCGTGGATCTTGGCATGGCAGCTCCGATCCCGGCACACGTCGCGGTAGTCACGAGAGGCCGAGTCCTCTGGTCAGCACCACTCTCATCAAAGAGCGGTACACAGAACGTCGTCCTTCCAGCTGACGTACTTCACCCCGGATCACACGTGCTGCTCGTCGCTGGTGGGAGGACTATTCGTAGCGTCTACGGCTGAGATGCCCGGGAACGGTGAAACATTCGGCGCGTGCCGTGGATTACCTCAGCAAGGCATAGGCCTGAACTTCGGCCACGCTCAGATCCGACGGATTTGGAGACTTACCTGTCGTGTGAAAACCCGAGGCATTGACGCTTGCCTGAGTGTTCCAGATGACGATCTCATAGGGAGTGGTGCTGATGTTCTGAGTCCACGAACCGACCAGCCTGCCATTGAAGTACGTCTTGATCGACCGCCCAGGGATGTACTGTATCCCGTAGATATTGAACCTGGCGTTCATGGGTTTGGCTGTGACATAACTGAAGTCCGATTGACCGCCAGATGCTGTGTGGTACGTCGACACGAAGATCTTGTTCTCTGGAGTGCCGCTCGGCAGCCCGGCGCTCTTGGGAGTGAACCCACCCTCCTGCAGGTCGATCTCTTGAGAGCCGCCCCCGCTGCCTGGGTGAATGAACCAGATGCCGGGCCAGCCTCCCATGGAGGCATCGGGCATCCTGGCCTTGATCTGGACGTAGCCGCTCCGAAGTGCGAATTTGTGATCCGTTGTCACGACGCCGGACCGGTACCTGTAGCCCAGCGATGAGTACGTGGTGTCGGGCACCATGGTCAGGGTCAGTCCGTCGTTCACTCTCACCTGAGAGGGGGAAAAATAGGTCTGATGAAAGAAGGTCCCGGGTGCTGAGTCACCAGCGGGAAGGCCATCGGAGTTCCAGAACTGGCCACCCTGACCGCCCATGAAATTGTTCCAGTGAGCAGCATTCAGCGACGTGCCGGAGAACTGGTCATCGAAGATGAGCTGGCTTGCTGAGTAACCAGCTGGGGGTGCAAGCTTCAGTGCTCCCTCCGTGGTCAGAGTCTCCACGGCAATCACGAGCACGGTCACAAGAGCCACGATCAAGCAAGCCAAGACAAGCCGTTTGCGCCAACTCCGGGCGCGCATCATCCCCTCGGTCATGGTCTGCTTGGAAACCCTTCCAGGTCCATCCGTTGAGACGACCGTCGCTTGCACGCCATCGTAGCCTGGACGTCCCGGCCGTCCTCCCGGGCGAGCTGGGGCATTCCGGTGCGGTGTCGATCACGGCCCGCAGTTCCCGCAGGATATGAGCTGGGTACGGCCCTGCGTGAGAGTGTCAGAGCCGGTCGTGGGAAGATTGCTGGCGTACGGTCCGACCCCTTCCGATCGCGATCACATGGGGCGAGATCCGACAGTGGCTCCACCCAGTTTGCTCGACGTCCCCCACCTCAACGCGTGGGCCGCGCAGTGGGATCAACTGGTGGATTCTTCCCCGCTTCCGTCGCCGTTCCTGCGCTCTTGGTGGCTGACCGGGGCCGGTGGGCCGGGCCGTCACTTTCTTCTGGTTGTTGATGGGGCGCGCCTCCTCGGTGGCCTCGCCCTGGAGAAGCACCGCCCGATGCTCAGCCTCCGGATGATGGGAGACGGGTCGCTGTGCCCGGATCATCTCGACCTGCTCGCCGCCCCCGGCCACGAGGCGGCGGTGGTCAGCGTCCTCCGGGATTGGCTGTGCCGCCCTGGAGAGCGCCTCTTGGACCTCAAGGGCATCCGGGCCGGGTCACGTTTGATCGAAGCCCTGCCCGGCCGCGTCCGTCGCGAGCCCATGTCCGTGGCCCCCTTTGCGCCCTTGCCTGACAGTCCAGAGGCATACCGGGCCACCCTGTCCCCGCAATTCCGCAAGAACCTCCGCGTCTCCGCCAAGCGCCTGGCGGCTGAAGGAGTCACGCATCAGACGATCCGGGGCCGGGCAGTCCTTCAGCGCCTCGACATCCTGCGTGAGCTTCACCAGTCCCAGTGGGGCAGCCGCTCCAATTTCCTTCCTGTGTTCAATCGCTTCGCGGCGGGATTCGCTGGTGGCTGCGCGGCCGATGAGGTGGCCGTCCACGAACTCGGGAACGACAGTCTGGTGGTCGCGACCGTGACGGCATTCGAGGTGGCCGGCCGGACAAGCCTGTATCAAAGCGCCCGGCTGACCGATCGCCGCTGGCGGGATGCGACGACCGTCCTGCTCGCCGCCATCATCGACGACGCATGTGCTCGAGGCTTCAGCGAAGTGGATTTCCTGCGCGGCGACGAGCCCTATAAGGGACGGTTCACGGCAGACCATCGACAGGTCTTGAGGCTGGTAGCCGGCCGGGGGGTTGCAGGCCGGTTCGGAGGCGTCACAGAGGCAGCGACGTTCCGAGCCCGGCAGACAGCGGTCCGGTGCGTTCGCTTCGGGAGATCCACCGTCGCCCGGTGGAAGGCCTAACTCCCCTCCACCCGCTGGCCCGCTGCATCAACAGAGACTTGGCTGTCCCGCTGCTTGGTGCCGATCGAGACGGACCGAAGACGTCGTCCCATGGCCCAGGCTCCCATGGCGCTGGACTTGGCTATGTCAACGGCGGCGGAGTGTCCCGGCTCTCGTGGCCTCAGGTGCCGCCGTCGAAGGTGCGCGTTGAAGTCCTCAACGCGGTTCTCTCGAACGGTGGCAGCGGTGAAGTACGTGAGCGTCACCGACAAGGAAATGTCGGGACCGTTATGCACCCAATGCGGCGTGCCGGGAGGTATGTACACCGCGCGCCCCGGCGTCATGGTGTATTCGGCCTCCTCGGGCTGCAGATTCTCGATCCGCCCATGGGAGTTGTCCCAGTACCTGTCGAACTCGTGCCGTCGAGCCGCATCGCTCTCCCAGCGCCCGATGCTGACGGTCTTGCAGCCGCTTACCTGCATCAGCAGGCTGTGCTCGATATCGAAGTGGATCGGCGTGACCGAATTTGGCGAGGAAACAAATACGAATGCCACCCGTTTGCGCATCTTGACCCGCTTGCCCCGCCTGGCGCTCAGTCCCGACGCGAGCTGGTCGAGATACGTGTTCATGAGTTCTGCCATGCCGGGATCGTCTTCGACGTTGAGCAGGGTGAGCCAGGCGTTGGCGTTCTGCAGATCGCGTATGACGTCGCCCGGTCGCTCCAGGGCACCCCGCGGCGGACCCGATTGAGGAGACAGAAGGGGTTGCGCCGCCGAGTCGGCGATCACTGATCGACGCGGAAGCCGGTCGGCGAGATCGGCGACCGCCGCGAGCGTCAGGCGGTCATCGAGATGCAGGTCATGGGCGAACCCGACAGATCCCCCTGGGAACGCGTCATCGAATGGAATCTGCCCTATCGTCCGCGCTGGTGGTTGTGCCCCCATCACTCACCTCTCAGCAACTGGGTTGCCATGCTGTTTTTCACGGCGATTAGAGATGCGGTGTCCGACGACGGCTCCGGCCAGAGGCAGCGGCGGCCCGCGACTGGATACTCGGTGATCTTGCCCGGTGTATGCGGGGGCTGCCGTGCTCCATGGAGTGCAGCACGTAAAGCATGCGCACGAGGGCCGTCTCCAGCTGGATCTGGCCGCGCGCCGGAACCACCGCTGTTCCCGTGCTCGACGCACGACGACGGGAGCGGCTACGGCGGCGGGCGCGCTGGCGTTCGACCAGGATGGTCGTCAGCACGCGAAGGCCATCGCTGAAGGCGTCCAGGTTGCTCACCCCGTGGATCCGGGGATGCTCGAAACTTGGCACTTCAGTGACGCGGAGCCCTTCCTCCGCCACTCGCATATGGATCAGCGTCTCGATCTCGAAGCCGTCGCCCCACAACCGCCCGTCGCCCCTGGGTGAAGGGGGAGAGGTGACGTCGAGACCCAGCACCGGAACGTACTTCTTCCAGAAGACGTTGAACCCGTAGCAGAGGTCCGAGTAGTGCGTTCCATGGCAGAGATTGACAATCGCACCGAGCATGCGGTTGCCAAGCCCGCGCAGTCGCGTGATGTCACTGCTGCCGCCGCCCGGGGCGAACCTCGTTCCCTTTGCGAAGTCCGCGCCGCCCAGCAGCGCACGCACGAACCTTGGGATCTCGCCCGGATCCGTAGAGCCGTCCGCGTCGACCATGGCTATGACGTCACCGGTCGCCGCTTCGAATCCGCAGGCGAGCGCGTTCCCCTTTCCGCTGCGAGTCTGCTGCACCACCCGGACGTCGGGCCGCAGCCGACGGGCTACCGCTATCGTGTCGTCTACCGAATGCCCGTCCACCACAATCACTTCGTGGACGTCCGCGGGGAGCCGTGAGAAAACGTGCGGCAGGTTTCTAGCTTCATTCAATGTCGGAACGACCACGGATACGCGTGGCCAGGGCAGATTCTTGGCTTGAGACACCATGTCTCCCCCACGGTTCGTCTCCCCCCACGATTTCAGCCAAAGTAAGCGGCGACGCCATTCCCGAGTCAGCGCAGCACATCGCCGGGCGAAATGCGTGACATGGCGCCGCCGTGCCCTCGACGGCCCTCCGAACACGCTCCGCGCTGCTGCGCCCCACTGCCATAGCCTTCTTTCGAGGTAAAGACCTCACAAAGACTAGGTAAAATGAAGGTAAACCCCACTCAACCAGCGCGCGAGCAAGAGCCGATTGTCGCGCCAGACAGTTGGTCGGCGCCTTGCTCCCGCTTGCTGCACCCCGCTCCGGCGTGGGCACAACCATTCGTCAGCGTAGATATCTGCCAGGACATTTGTCTAGTGCCCTGGCCTGGCGTAATGGCTCAGCTACACTCTGTGGGTAGTGGGTTAACACTATCCCGCATGGTTCTCAGGGGCAGGTGACCGTGCGGGAGAATATCGCTGCTTGCGGGCAGGAGGACAGCCCAGACCCAGCGGCCGGCCTTGTTGACGTAGCTGCCACCGAGGTAGCCAACCGAATTTAAGGTGGGGCGGGGTTTTACGACCACCGCGCGGCCCGCGAAGGATCGCCGCCAAGCCGCCCCGGCCTGCTCAAGCGCAGGCCGGGCCCGCGGCGGGACAGGACACCCGGCGGCCTGATCGCTCAGGACGAACACGCGGGGGAAATATCCTTGGGCTCTTCTTTCTTGAGTCTAGTTGACTCAACATTTGGAGGGCTCATGAGCGAGACGCTCACCCTGC
>Ga0306920_100001081_pt1 | contig 33442 bp, 35 predicted proteins | sample flu12Cox44000170_FD_204666 | JGI IMG/M metagenome (GOLD analysis project Ga0306920, IMG submission 204666) | Lab enrichment of tropical soil microbial communities from Luquillo Experimental Forest, Puerto Rico - flux4day.12C.oxic.44.000.170 (v2)... | ecosystem: Environmental > Terrestrial >...
GGTCATCGACCTCAAGCCCTACGTCGCACGCTTCGACCGGCCGCCGGGCGAACCCCGGTGCGGCTGGTTCGATCACGTAACGATCAGCGACGGCGTCACGCCCGCACGGCAACCTGCGCCCGAGCCGCCAGGCTGACCCGCGCACCGGCGGCTCCTGCTGCCATGCTCATGACCCTGGCGGCATGAAGCCGAAGCTGGCGAGCACCTGCTGGCCGTCGGGGCCGAGGACGTAGCTGATGAACGCGTCCGCGGCCTTGGCGTTCGGGGCGTCCTTGACCTGCACGATCGGGTACTCGGTGGTCGCGTTCTGGTTCGCGGGGATGGCCACTCCCGTGGCCTTGCTCGCGTTTTCCTTGGCGTCGGTCACGTACACGATGCCCGCGTCCGCCTCGCCGAGGGTGATCTTGGTGACCACCCCGCCGACGTTGGTCTCCTCGCTGACCGGCTTGACGGTCACGCCGGCGTTCTTGAATATCTCCTGGGCCACGGCGCCGCACGGGACTTCCGGGGCGCAGACCACCACCTTGATGGCCGGGTTGGCCAGGTCCTTGACCGACGTGATCTTCTTCGGGTTGCCCGACTCGACCAAGATCTCGCCGGTGTTGCTGGCGAAGATCTTCGGCGTGCCTACCGCGTTGCCGGCGTCGGTGACCGTCTTCATGTTCGTCGGGGCGGCCGAGGCGAAGACATCAGCGGGCGCGCCCTGGTTGATGGAGGTCGCCAGCGAGGAACTGCCCTGGTAGTTGAACTTCACCGTCACGCCCGGGTTGGCCTTCTCGAACGCGGCGCCAATCTGGTTGAAGGCGTCGGTCAGCGAGGTGGCCGCGAACACGGTCACCGTGCCCGACAGCTTCCCTGACGACGAACTGCCCGGCGCCGAGGTGGTGGTGGACGAGCTGCACGCGGCCAGCACCAGCGCGGCGATGACGGCGCACACGGCCGCCAGGAACGCGACCGGCCTGCCGGACGTCGACCGACGTCGGCTAGACGGTGCGCTGAAATGCGGCCCGCTAGACCCGTTCTCCCTCATGCCCACACTCCACCTGGGTAGTCACATCGTTACCTCTCACCATTCCAGCCGAACGAGGCACTGCGAACCACCCCGACCGGGTGACTGAAACCCAGCACGCGCCCGCCGGTGCCGTAGGCGTCGCAGGGCGATCAGGGGGCGGCAGCGTCGTGAGGCTCAGCTGACCGGCCATCGGAACCGCTGTAGACCTCAAGCTCGGTGGCCTTGGTAGTGAGCCATACCTGGCTGCCCGGGCTGAGCGAAAGCTCTGCGACGGCTGCGGGCGTGACGTCGACGAGCGCGGAGGGCTGTCCTTCGAGGTTGAGCCGGACGCGGTCGGCCAGCAGCGTGAGCCCTGTGATCTTGGCGGGCCAGGTGTTGCGCGCGCTGCCCGGCTGTGGCGGCTCGGTGCTGACGACCACGGCGGAGGGGCGCAGCGCGACGAGCACGTCACCGTGCTGGCCATGGTCGGTGATGACGAAGTTCCCGCCTCCGGTGAGCGCCACGCGGGAGCCGTCGGCCTGGCCCGCATACAGGTTCAGGCCGACGAGCTTGGCGACGTAGTCCGTCGCGGGCTGGCGGGCGATCTGTTCCGGGGTGCCCTCCTGGACGATGCGCCCGCCTTCGAGGACGACTAGCCGGTCGGCGAGCACGAGCGCTTCGATGGCGTCGTGCGTGACCAGCAGGCATGGCCCGGTGAAGTCGGCCAAGTGCCGCCTGAGCTCGGCCTGCACGTCAAGCCGTGTCCCGGCGTCCAGCGCGGACAGGGGCTCGTCCAGCAGCAGCACCGCGGGCTGCCCGGCCAGGGCCCGGGCCAGGGCCACCCGCTGCGCCTGCCCGCCGGACAGCTGGCCGGGCTTGCGGTCGGCGAGGTCAGTCAGCCCGAGCCGGTCAAGCCAGTGACTGGCGGCCGACCTGGCCGCGCGCCGGCTCAGGCCCCGGGCACGCGGCGAAAACGCCACATTGTCCGCGACCGTCAGGTGCGGGAACAGCCGGTAGTTCTGGAAGACGAAACCGACCGGCCGCCCCGAGGCCTCGACAAAAGTTCCTGCGTCCGCGTCGTCCATGACCTGTCCGTCGAGCGTGATGCGCCCGGCCGACACGGGAGTCAGGCCCGCCACCGCGCTGAGCAGCGTCGATTTCCCCGCGCCGTTCGGCCCCAGCAAGCCGAGCACCTCGCCGGCGTTCGCGGCCAGGCTCACCGCGAGGGTGAAACTGCCGCGCGTGACCTCGGCCTCCACGACGAGGCCGCCGCTCCCGGCGCGCGTCATGGGACGGAGCCGCCCCGCAGCCAGCGGTCGCGAAGCGAGACCAGCACCACGACGGAAACCAGCAGCAGCACCAGGCTGAGCGCGATCGCGGCATCGGGGTCACTTTCGAGCGCGTAGTACACGGCGATGGGCATGGTCTCGGTCTGGCCGGGGAAGCTGCCGGCGAAGGTAATCGTGGCCCCGAACTCACCCAGGGCCCGTGCCCAGCACAGCACCGCGCCCGCTCCCAGAGAGGGGGCGATCATGGGCACCGTGATCCGCCGGAACACCGCCATGCGTTTCGCGCCCAGGGTGGCCGCCGCTTCCTCAAAGCCCTGGTCCGCGGATCGCAGCGCCCCCTCGACGGTGATGATCAGGAAGGGCATGGCGACGAAGGTCTCGGCCATCACGACCGCGAGGGGGGTGAAAGGGATCGTCAGCCCGAACCAGGAGTTCAGATACCGGCCGATGAGCCCGGTCCGGCCGAACGCCAGCAGCAGCGCAACCCCGCCGACCACCGGCGGGAGCACCAGCGGCAAGGTCACCAGCGCACGGAGCAGCCGCTGTCCCGGGAACCTGGTCCGGGCCAGCAGCCATGCCAGCGGCACCCCGATCACGAGCGAGATGGCCGTGGTCGTGGTAGCGGTCCACAGCGAAAGCACGAGGGCCTGGGTCGCATCAGATCCGCTGAGGGCCGCCCCGATATGGCGCCAGGGGGCGCGGACCAGCAGCCCGACCAGGGGCAGTACCAGGAAGGCCACCGCGATCAGCGCCGGGGCCAGCAACGGTGCGGGCACCGATTGTGAAGCACCGCCTCGCGCGGCTCGCCTGGCTCGTTCCCGGGCGGTCAGGTGCGATGGCGCGGTGCGGGTCACCATGGCGGCTCCGGGACTAGGTCAGGGTAGTAACGCCGAACCTACCCACGCAGCCAGCGACCTAGGCGGTGGCTAGCGGGCGATCCGGTAATACAGGTGCGTGACCCCGGGAGCTTCGACGGCACACGCCTGTTCCAGCTTGATCGCGGTGAGCGCGGGATCGTCCAACAGCCGGACCCCGTCGCCCAAGAACACTGGTACCAGGTGAATCAGCAGTTCGTCGAGCATCCCGGCGGCCCCGGCCAATCTCATCGCCCGCCGCCGCGGCCGGCCCGCACGGATCAGCCTCCCTTGCGCCGTACCCGGACTTGTAGTCTCATTGTGACCACTGGCGCCAGCGGCCGCGTCCGCAACACCGGCTACCGGGTGGACATCAGTCCCGCAGATCACCCACGAGCACGATTCCACGCCGTTCTACATGGACGGCTCGGGCCGGGCCGCCACCGACCTGAGGCCCTGATCCGGCCGATCAGCCGCAACCGCCGGGCAAGGTGAGCGGGCCCGACAGCCTCCTCGCCTCGTGGAGCGGGCTGTCCGCGTCAGCGGTGCCGCCGGTACTCCAGCTCGATCGTCCCGTTGCTCCAGGCGATGCTGGACACCCGGTCAAGCTGACGGGACTTGCCCACGTCGTCGAACAGCCGCGTGCCCTCGCCCGCCAGGTAGGGGAACAGGGTTATCCGGAACTCGTCGATCAGGTCGAGCCGCACGAGCGACCGCCAGAAGCTGACGCCGCCGCTGACCATGATGTGCCCGTCGCCGCCCCGCCTGAGCTTGTCGATCTCTTCAGCCGTGTCGCCGGCCGCGATCGTGGTGTTGGCCCAGTCGGCGGTCTTCAGCGTGCGGGAGAAGACGACCTTGCGCGCGGCGTTCAGGGTATCGGCGTAGGGGTGGTCGGCGGCCGTCGGGAAGTAACCGGCCATTCCCTCGTAGACGACCCGGCCCATGATGTGCGCGTACGCGCGCTCGTACAGATCGCGGGTCCGGTCCAGCTGCGCCTCGTCGTCGGGCAGGTCGCGGCAGAACTGGAAGTACTCGGTCCCTTCGTCGGCGACCAGGCCGTCGAGCGAGTAGTCGAACACTCGCGCTATCAGTTTCCGCATTCTCAGCGCTCCTCTGGTCTCAGGATCGGGTGCGTGTCATCCCTCGAAGCCGTCGGCGCCCGGTCAGATCGCCGGCTGCGCCGTCAGGTAGCGGGCCAGGCCGTCCAGCATCTCGGTCGTGCCTTCCTGGCGCAGCGCGGGCGCCTGCGGCCCGTCGATGCCGTCCAGGTAGGCGCCCTGCTCGGTCCAGGTCAGCGCGGTGCCGTCGCCCCTCTTGGTGAACTCGATGGTGGCGACCGACACCGAGAGCCTGGCGCCGTCGGCGTACATCTCGTAGCTGTACACGATCCGCTGGTCCGGCACGATGTCGTAGTAGAGCGCGTCGTAACGGTAGGTTCTGCTCTCGTACGTCATGCCGAACCGCTCCCGGCCGCCAGGCCGGAAATCGAACTCCGCGCTGCCCGCGGTACCGTCCGCAGGCTCCAGGCCGGGCCCACCGCCCCAGGCATCCTTGGCTTCCCTCAAGGCGAAAGCGGCGAATACTCGCGACGGCGCTGCCGGGTAGGACCGCTCGATGCAGAACGTGTCGTGGATGACGGAATGCTCGGTCATTGCTGCTCCTCGTGGTCGTTGGTTGTCTCGCCGGGCTCGGCGGCCCAGCTTTGATCTGGTGTGTCGGCGGTCTGCGCCAGGTACTCGCCCAGGCGGTCGAGACGCCGCTCGACCATGGTGCGCCGGTCGGCGATCCAGTCCTCCGCGGAGCGGAGCGCGACCTGATTGATGCTGCAGGTGCGCGTCCGGCCGACCTTCTGGGACCGGATCAGGCCGCTTGCCTCCAGCACCTGCACGTGCTGGAGGACCGCGGCCAGGGACATGTCCAGCGGCCTGCCGAGTTCGCTCACCGACGCCGGGCCCCGGCTGAGCCGCTCAACCATGAGCCGCCTGCCGGGATCTGCCAGGGCCTGGAAAACGCGGTCCAGGTCCGGCGCATAGTTAAGCATAAGCTTGAGTATGCATCCCGGGCGGCCCGATAGTCAAGTAACTGCCTAACTGTCACTAGGGTTGCCAGCGTGCCCCGAGGACGCGGAGCCTTCTGTAGCGCGGGAGCAGCTAGCTCGCGCACGGTGAATGGCAAAATCACCGGGCAGGCGGTTCCCGCGCACGCCAACAACGGCTCACGCCCGGGCCGGGCGTCCAGCGCGCGCCGGTCAGCCCGGGCCGGCGTCGATCACGGCCCTGACCCCCGCCTCGGTGGGCTGCGGGCCGAAGAAGGTGACCGCCCAGGTCAGGCCCGCTCGCTCCCACGGCCCGAGGTCGGTGTCGGGGGGAAGCTCGGTGATCAGGTCGAACGGGCCGTCGCCACCGGGCCGGGCGTCGCGGATCTCGGCGGCCAGTTCGGCCAGCGCCTCGGGACCGGGCAGGCCGATGGTGAACAGGCCGTCCCAGCGCAGCGCCCGGCGCACCGGCCGCCGGTTCGGCCACTGCCCGGCCACCCATACCGGGGGCCTGGGCCGCTGCACCGGGACCGGCTCGAACTCCCCGGCCCAGTACCTGGCCAGGGCATCCAGGCCGTGATCGAGCAACCGGGCACGCTCCCGCGGGTCGGTCACCTCCCCGAACGGCTCCAGCTCGCCGTTGCGCGCGCTGCCGAGCCCGGCCCCGAAGATGAGCCGGCCAGAGCTGAGCAGGTCCAGCGTGGCCGTCTCCCTGGCCACCTTGTGCACCCGGCGGCGCGACAGCGGGGTGACCAGCGCGCCGATCCGCACCCGGGATGTGGCGCAGGCCACCGCGGCGAGCGCCACCCAGGGGTCGGCCACGGCCCGCACCGGCGCGCGGTAGGCGATGTGATCCCAGACGAAGAAGCCGTCCCAGCCCCGCTCCTCGGCCCGGGCCGCCAGGCGGGCCGCCACCCGCGGGTCGGCTAGTTCATCGAACAGCCCGACGTCGATCGCGCGCTTCACGACGGCGATCTTAACTGGCCGCCGGGACTGGCGGCGCGGACACCGGGCCGGGCGCGGACATGCAGGTCCGGCCGGCTGGGCCGCCGCGGCCGACGCTGGTAGCGGCGGGTTGTGACCCGGTGCCGCGCTCCGGCCGGTTGCCGGGCGCAATTAGCCTGGTCATCGGCTGCCGGCGCGGCCAGGGACTGGTTAGCGTGCTCAGGTGCTGGGGACTGGCTGGACCGAGGTCGTCGCGCTGGTCGCGGCCTACGTCATCGCGGTGCTGGCGACGCCGGCGGGGATTTCCGGCGCGGTGCTGCTGCTGCCGTTCCAGGTCAGCGTCCTGGGCACGCCGAGCCCGTCGGTCACCCCCACCAACCTGCTGTACAACGTGGTCTCGACACCGGGAGCGCTGTACCGGTACTGGCGGCAGGGGCAGACCGGCGGCCGTCTGGCCCTGGTCCTCATCGCCGGGACGCTGCCTGGCGTGATCGCCGGATCGGTTATCCGGGTCAAGGTGCTGCCGGGACCACAGGTCTTCGACCTGGTAGTGGCGGCGGTGCTGCTGCCGCTCGGGGTCTGGCTGGTGCTGACCCGGCCCGCCCGCCCCGGCGACGAAACAGCCCGCTCCGTGCGGCGGATCCCGGTGCCTGTCCTGATCGCCTTGTCCGCCGCAGTGGGCTGTGTCGGCGGGATCTACGGGATCGGCGGCGGGTCGATCCTGGCGCCGATCCTGATCGGGTCAGGCCGACGGGCTGTCGACGTGGCTCCGGCCGCCCTGGCCTCCACGTTCGTGACCTCGGTGGGCGGCGTGATCACGTTCACGATCTTGTCCGTCAACCAGCACGCCCCGGTGGCGCCGAACTGGCCGACCGGGATCGCGCTGGGCGTCGGCGGCCTGGCCGGCGGCTACACCGGGGCCCGGATCCAGTCCCGGCTGCCCGACGTCCTGATCCGCCGCCTGGTCGGCGTTCTGGTCATCGCGATCGGTGCCCGCTACCTGGTGCCCGGCCTCAGCTGACGCACCACAGAGTCAGACGGGCTCGTCGCGCTGGCGGAGGGCGTTGCGCACCGAGGGCGGCACGCGCAGCCGGTCGTCGCCGGTGACGAGCCGGCGCAACTCGTCGAAACCGCGGTCCGGCGCCTGGGTGAGCGCGGCGAGCCGGTCGAACAGCGCGCCGCGCGCGTCGCCGATCGGCTCATCCTCGGCGGGCATCGCGCCCCAGCAGTCCCACGGCAGCAGTTCGAGGTTGCCCAGCGCCGCGGCGTCGCGCATGAGGTTGGCGGCGATCCACCAGTCCCCGGCCTCGCCGATCATGCTGAGCCCGAACTTGCCCGGGTCCGCGGCGCCGGAGCGGCACCGCGCCCACGCGTCGCCGGCGATCAGGAACCGGTCCCGCGGCACGTCGGTGACGTCGAAGTCGATCGGGAACAGCTCGCGCTGCCGGCCGTCGATCTGCGCGTCGGCCAGGACCCAGCGCTGCTGGCCCGCGTGCCAGTACTCACAGACCCAGTGATCCTCGAACAGGCCCTCGGTGAAGTACCCGCCGAACCCGCAGCGCGCCCGGGCCGGCGTGCCCTGCGCCCGCAGCAGCGCCACCATCAGCACGGTGAAGCCCCGGCAGTTGCTGGCCAGCCGCTGCGGCGCGGCCCGCGCGGCGGTGAGCGGCCGGCCGTCCCGGGCGATGATCTGCTCCAGCAGCTCCTCGGCCGGCCGGATGTGCACGCTGCCGCGCTCCTGTTCGGACAGCGTCACCCCGTACGCGGGCGCGATGAACTCGTGGATCAGCAGGCCCTGCGCGATCGCGGCGAGACCGGCCACGTCACCCGGCAGCCCCTGCAGCAGCGGCGCGTGCCGGCCCGCCGAGGTCATGACCCCGGGCCGTGTGTAGAACGCGAGCGTGCGCATGGATATCTCCTCCGACGAAGGTAGCCGTGACATCGGGGACGTTACGCGACGATCACTGACATCTGTTGTCAGCAATAGCGCCTAGTCTGGTCTTGTGCGCGCCGATCGCCTGGTCCGCCTGGTCCTGCTGCTCCAGGCCCGCGGACAGACGACTGCCGCCGACCTCGCCCGCGAGCTCGAGGTGTCGGTCCGGACGATCTACCGGGACCTCGAAGCGCTCAGCGCGGCCGGCGTGCCGGTCTACGCCGAGCCAGGCCCGGGCGGCGGTTGCCAGCTCCTGGACGGCTACCGGTTCCCGCTCCGGGGGCTGCGCCCGGAAGAGGCTGAGGCCCTGCTGATCCTCGGCGTGCCCGCCGCTCTGCGTGAGGTCGGCCTGGAGGGCGCCGCCACCGCGGCGCACCGCCAGATCCGGGTCACGGCCGGAACCGACGCGCGACCGCTGGTCCATCTCGACATGCCGCGCTGGTTCCGCGGCCACGAGGAGGTGCCTCATCTGCGGACCCTGGCTGAGGCCCTGCGGCGGCAGCGACGCCTGGCCCTGGAGTACCGGCCCGGCGACGGCGGGCCGGACCGGGCGCGCTCCCACAGGGTCGGTCCGCTTGGCCTGGTCAACAAGGCGGGGACCTGGTACCTCGTGGCGGCCGCCCGCGGCGGGCGGCTCACGGTCTTCCGGGTGGGGCGCATCGGCGCGGCCCGGGTCCTGGCCGAGCCGTTCGAGCGGCCGGCCGGCTTCGAGCTCGTCGCGTTCTGGGCGCGATGGTCAGCGGAGTTCGTAACCAGTCGGCCCCGGTTCCCGGTGCGCCTGCGGGCATCGCCCGCGGCCCTCGCGGCGTTCGGCGAGGTCTTCGGCGACGGCGGCGCGGACGCGGCCCGCGACGCGCTCCCGCCCGACGAACGGGGCTGGCGCATGGTGACGCTGTCGTTCGAGCACGAGCTGGCGGCGGCTCACCGCCTGGCCGGCTTCGGCGGGCAGGTCGAGGTCGTGTCCCCGTCGTCGGTCCGGGAGCGTCTCGTGGCCACGGCGCAGGGGATCCTCGAACGCTACGGCGGCCCGGCTGGCCCGGGCACCGGCCCCGGGCCCGGCTTAACCGGCACCGGCACCAGCCTCGGCCCCGGGGTCGGGCCGGGCTCGCGGTCAGCCTCGCCGCGGGCCGGGTGAACGTCCAGGGCCGCGGTGCCCCGCGCCGCGAGCACCGCGACCAGCAGGGTCCCGCAGGCAATCGCCGCATCCGCGATGTTGAACGTGGGCCAGTGCGGGAACCTGATCCAGTCCACCACCCAGCCCTGCAGCGGCCCGGGAACCGGAACAGCCGGTCGGTCAGGTTGCCCATCGCCCCGCCGAGCAGCAAGCCGAGCGCCACCGCCCACCGGATGCTGCTGATGTGGCGCGAGTACCGGACGATGGTCACCGCCACCCCGGCCGCGATGGCGGTGAAGGCCACGGTCAGCGTGGGCCCCCCGATGCCGAAGGCAGCACCGGGGTTCCGGGTGGCCACCAGGGTCAGCTGCCCGCCGAAGAGCCGCACGTGCGGCCGCCCGGGCAGCAGGGCCACGACGGCTGCCTTGCTCGCGACGTCGGCGGCCAGCACCGTCGCCGCCACCCCGATGAGCACGGCGAGGCGGCGGCGCGGAGGATGTTGCTCCCCAGTAGCGGTCATTCCCCGTCTCCCCAGGCCCATGGCTCACTGCAGTAAATGGCGGGGGATCCCACTCTAGAGGCTGATCATAATCCTTTGCGGAGTTGGCTGGCATACAGGATTCCGCCGAGCAGCAGGAGCCATACCCAGGTGGACAGGGCCCAGGCCAGGGTGTGCGCGGCGATGGCGATCGCGATCACGAGGAACACCGTGAGCACCACCGCCCGGAGGTGGCGGTGCTCGTGCCGGCGGCGCGCCGTGGCCTTGGGCGCCTCGGAGGCCTCGGCGTCGGTCCGGGGCAGGTCGGTGAGTATGCCGTCCAGGTCCGCATACGTCTTGGCCTTCATCGCCTGGTCGAGGCGCTGGTTGAACTCGGCCTGGTCCAGCCGCCCGTCGCCGTAGTGCTTGGACAACAGGTCAGCGACGTCGGCCCGCTCGGCGTCGGAGATGCGCAGGGCGGAGAAGCTGGTGCGGCGGCGGCTGGCGGCGAGAAGCCAGGTCGGACTGCTCGTCCCGGACATGGTGATGTGACCTCCTTGGTCAGCGCGGGCGGCTGGACAGGGACTGGATGAGCTCGCTGGCCAGGGACTGCTCGGCGCCCTCGTCGGGGATCAGCAGCCAGCCGGCCAGGTAGATGGGCACGCCGGCGCCGCCCATGACGGTCAGCACGGCCAGGACGATCCGCACGATCGTCACGTCCACGCCGAGGTAGTCGGCGATACCGGCGGCGACTCCGGCCACCATCCGGCCGTGGAATGGGCGCTGCAGCGGCTGCGACCTGACCGGGGCGTCTGCTTCGTGATCGGCTGTCGGGTGGCTGATGGCTTCGGTGGTGTCTGCGGTGGTGGTATCCATGGCTCCAGCGTGGTCCCGCCCGCGCGGCTTGGGTATCGGGAACAACCCCGGTTCAACCCTGATGATCCACGGCGAGGACCGGGGTTTGCCCGGATAGCCGGATGGGCGCCCGGGGCGTGATGATGGATACGTGCAGAAATCGACCGGCCCTCCGCGCCCGCCCGCGCCCGACGGCATGCCCGCCGGTCCCGGCGGATTCTGGCCGCCCGTCGACGGCACCGGGTCGCAGCAGCGACGGGGGCGCATCTGGCCGCACCGGCCGAGGTCCCGGGTGCGCGGGCCGAAGGACAGCGGGCCGCTGCGGCGCATTCCGGAGGAGGGCCTGCTCGGCGGGGTAGCGGCGGGCCTGGCCGCGCGCACGGGCCGGGATCCCACGGTCATCCGGCTGGCGCTGGTGCTGGTGGGCCTCGTGACGGTTGGCTACGCCTTCGTGGCGTACGTGTTGTTCTGGCTGCTGGTGCCGGTGGCGGGCGCGGACAGCAGCATCGCGGCCAGGGTCAAGGAGGACCGGCGGGGGATCGCGCTCGCCGTGGGCCTGGGGTCGATGCTGGTCGCGCTGCTGGTCCTCGTGGGGGCGATCGGCGGTAAATGGGTCGGCACCCTGGGCTGGCCGCTGGTCATCAGCGTGGTCGGCCTGGTGCTGATCTGGCGGAACTCGCCGGCTAGCGAGCAGGCCACGATGCGGCACCTGGTCGAGCCGCTGGTCGGCCTGACCAGTGACAGAAGCCGGCCGGGGATCGGCATGCGCCTGGCGGTGGCGGGCGTGTCGCTGATCGCCGGAGTGTCCATCCTCGCCTCGGTCCACGGGAGGCTCAACCTGTGGCCGCTCGTCGGGGTGGCGCTGGTGATCGGCGCGATCGCGGTCGTGCTCGGCCCGTGGTGGCTGCGCATCGCGCGGGACCTGGTCGCCGAGCGCCGGGCCCGGATCCGGGCCGAGGAACGCGCGGACATGGCCGCCCGGGTGCACGACTCGGTGCTGCAGACGCTGGCGTTGATCCAGAAAAGCGCGGACCAGCCGCAGCGGGTCACTCAGCTGGCCCGGGCCCAGGAACGCGAGCTTCGCGCCTGGCTGTTCGACGGCCGGGCGCCCGGATCCCTGGACGAGATGTCGCTGGCCGCGGGCGTGCGGCAGATCCAGCAGGAGGTGGAGGCCCAGCACGGGGTGTCGGTCGAGGCGATCACGGTCGGAGACTGCGAGCTGGACGACGACCTCGTCGCGCTGCTCGCCGCGGCACGCGAAGCGACGGTCAACGCCGCGAAGTGGTCGGGGGAAGACGTCGTCTCGGTGTTCGCCGAGGTCGAGCCCGCCTCGGTGTCGGTCTACGTGCGCGATCGCGGCAAGGGCTTCGACCCGGCGGCGGTCCCAGAGGACCGGAAGGGGCTGGCCGAGTCGATTCACGCCAGGATGGCCCGCCGGGGCGGGTCCGCAACCGTCCGCAGCACCCCCGGCCAGGGCACCGAGGTGTCCCTGACGATGCCTCGCCGGGCCGGGGAACGCCAGGCGAGCCGCACATGACCGCGCCCAGCCGGCCCCGCGTCGTGATCGTTGATGATCATGGGTTGTTCCGCGCTGGTGTCCGGTCCGAGCTCGGCGACCAGGTCGAGGTGGTAGGCGAGGCGGACGACGTGCAGCCCGCGATCGCCGTGATCGGCGCGCACCTCCCCGACGTCGTCCTACTCGACGTGCACCTGCCCGGCGGCGGCGGGCAGCTCGTGGTCTCCGCGCTGAAGGCCGAGCACCCGCAGGTGCGGTTCCTCGCCCTGTCCGCCTCGGACGCTCCCGAGGACGTCATTGCCGTCATCCGCGCGGGCGCGCGCGGCTACGTGACGAAGACGATCTCGGGTGTCGACCTGGTGGACGCGGTGCGCCGGGTCGCGGCCGGGGACGCGGTGTTCTCGCCCCGGCTGGCCGGGTTCGTCCTGGACGCCTTCGCCTCCCTGCCCCCGGCCGACCAGGCCGCGCCGTCCTTCGATCCCGAGCTCGACCAGCTCACCGCGCGCGAGCGGGAGGTGCTGCGGCTGATCGCCCGCGGCTACACCTACAAGGAGATCGCGCGGGAGCTCACGATCTCGATCCGGACGGTGGAGACGCACGTCTCCTCCGTGCTGCACAAACTCCAGCTCTCGACCCGGCACCAGCTGACCCGATGGGCGGCGGAACGCCGCCTCATCTAAAGGCTCGCTCGCCTCCGGGCGCTTTGGCCCGCCGTCTTCCCTCCTCGCTCGGACGCTCGTTCCTCGCGCCCTCGCTCGTCAGTCCAGACGGCGGCGCGCCCTTTGGCTCGCTCGCCTCACGGGCGGGTGCCGAACGCGGGGCGGCCCGGGCTGGCCGGCAGTACGGCGTAGGCGTCGCGGACCCAGTCGCACAGCAGGGGCCGGGTCTCGCGCGGGTCGATGATGTCCTCCACGCCGAACCGCTCCGCCGTGCGCAGCGGGCTGCGCACGGCGTCGAGCCGGGCGCGGATGTCGGCCAGCAGCGCGGGCGGGTCCTCCGCCCGCTCGAGCTCGGCCCGGTAGGCGGCCTCGATCCCGCCTTCGACGGGCAGCGAGCCCCAGTCGGCCGAGGGCCAGGCCCAGCGGCGGATCAGGCGGTGCCGGTTGGTCAGGCCCGCGCCGCCGACGCCGAACACGCGGCGCACGATGATCTCAGCGCCCGGCACGCTGGCCTGGTACACCGCGCTGATCGCCCGCACGCCGTGCCGGATGGTGGCGCGCTGCTCGGCGCGGGTGCCGATGAGCAGCCCCGGCTGGTCAGTCAGCGTCACGATCGGGACGTGGAACGTCGAGCACAGGTCGGCCAGCCGGGTCACCGCCTCGGCGCCCTCGACGGTGAGGCAGCCCCCGGCCACGTACGGGTCGCAGGCCACCACGCCCACCGGATGGCCGTCGAGGCGGGCCAGCGCGGTCACGATCGACCCGCCGTAACGCTGCACCTCCATGACCGACCCGGCGTCGAATACGGCGCGCAGGATGTCCCGGATCCGGTACGGCTGGCGCCGGTCCCGCGGCACCGCCGCCAGCAGCGTCTGGTCCCGCCGGCCGGGCGGATCCTGTGCGGCGATCACCGGCGGAAGCTGGTACGCGCTGGCCGGCAGGTAGGAAAGGAAGCGCCGGATCATCCCGAACGCGTCGGCCTCCGACGCCGCCACCAGGTCCACCGCCGCGTTGCGGCTGTGCACCCGCGACCCGCCCAGCTGCTCCTTGTCCACGTCTTCGCCGATGCCGCCGCGCACCACCGGCGGGCCGGCCACGAACAGCTGCGCCGTCCCCTCGACCAGGATCGACAGGTGCGCAGCGCACAGCCGGGCCGCGCCCAGGCCCGCCACCGGGCCCAGGCCGGCGGCCACCACCGGAACGACCGACAGGTTGTCGACGACGTAGTCCCAGCCCGGGTTGACCGGGACGTAGGTCCGGCCCATCTGCTCGAGCATCTTCACGCTGCCGCCCCCGCCGGTGCCCTCGACCAGCCGCACCAGCGGCAGCCTCAGCTCGTTCGCGAGCTGCTCGGAGAAGATCTGCTTGCCCGCGATGGAGGCGTCGGCGGCGCCGCCGCGGACCGTGAAGTCGTCCCCGCCCACCACGACCTTGCGCCCGTCGATGCGGCCGGTCCCGGTGACGAAATTGGCGGGCGTGAACCGCTCCAGCTCGCCGCCGTCGTCGTAGACGGCCGTCCCGGCCAGCGCCCCGACCTCGTGAAACGAGCCGTCGTCGAGCAGTTCCGCCAGGCGCTCTCGCACCGTCAGCCGGCCGGCCTCGTGCTGGCGGCGGATCTTGTCGGGTCCGCCCATCCGCTCGGCCAGTTCCTGCCGCCGGCGCAGATCGTCCAGTTCGGGTTGCCACGTCATGAACACAGAAGCTAGCCAACGACAGGGCCGGGCGGGGCAGCCGCGTGCCCCGGCGTACCCTCTGTGCATGCCCTGCCGCCGCCGAAATACGGATGTCACCGATGACTGAGCCGGAGCACCTGAGCAACCGCCACCGCGATACCCTGCGCCAGCTGTTCGAGCACCCGGTGAGCCACAACGTCGAGTGGCGGGCCGTGCTCTCGCTGCTGGGAGAGGTCGGCTCGGTCACGACGCACCACAACGGCAAGATCGCGGTCACGGTGGGACCGCGGACCGAGTTCTTCGACCCCCGCGGAAAGAAGGACCTGGACGTACAGACCGTCGTCGACCTGCGCGAGTTGCTGACCTCGGCCGGCTACCGGGCCGAGGACGCATAGCCATAACGGGCCGGATCGTCCCGATCTTGGCCGCGCTACCATGAGCGCTTGGGCGGGGCGGACCTCGCCGCATTCTTGCTGGCTCAGCGCACGGAGGTAACACGATGGCAGTCGACACGTTCATTGCTTACGTCGGGATATACGACAATGTCGCCGATGCCGACGCCGATTACGGCCTGGTCAAGGACCTGCACACCAAGGCCAACCTGATCGACGCCTACGACGCCGCCGTGATCGAGCACCGGGCCGACGGCAAGGTCAAGATCACCAAGAAGCACGAGACGCCCACCCGGGTCGGCGGTGTGCTCGGCGGGGGCGTGGGCCTGGCCACCGGCCTGGTCCTGGCCCTGTTCCCGTTCGCCGCGATCGGCGGGGGCCTGGTCGTGGCGGCCACCGGCGGCGGCGCCGTCCTCGGCGCGCTGGCCGGTCACGCGGCCGCCGGCATGAGCCGCCACGACCTCAAGGAACTGGGCGAGCAGCTTGACGAGGGCCAGGCGGGCCTGGTCGTGGTGGGGGTGGCCGACATGGGGGCGAAGATCGAGGCCTCCATGAAGAAGGCGCGGAAGGTCGAGACCAAGGAACTGAAGGCCGACACCGCCGACCTCGAGGCCGACGCGGCCGCCGCGCAGGCGGAGAGCGAAGAGTCGAAGTGACACGTCCCGGCCGCGAGCGGTAGGGCATGGCCACAGGCGGGACAGGGGACCGGGTTACGCTGGCGAGGTGAGCACTGGCACGTGGCCCGGCCCGGTCCGCCACTTCCTGGCTGAGGTGGACGAGTTGCGTTCCGGCGGGGACCTCGACATGGACAAAGTCGGCCAGCTCCTGACCGGGCTGGCCGCCGACGAGGAGTTCTTCGCCCCGCTGATCGCGCAGATGCCCTCCGAGTCGATGGGGGTGCACTGGCTGGCTCAGCCCGACCGGGGCCCGCGCCTGGTGCTGGTCCACCGGCCCGCGGGGGTCATGGCCTACACGCACTCCCACCGGTGCTGGGTGGGGATCGCCCCGGTGCGCGGGGTGGAGACCCATCAGCGGTGGCACGCGGTCCGCCACGAGGACGGCCGGGCCGAGCTCAGCCTGGCCGACGAGCGCGTCATGCGCCGGGGTGACGTGGCGACCCTGATCCCGCCCGACGACGTGCACAACCACGGTCACGTCCTCGGCACCGGCCCCAGCCCCTACTCGATCATCCTGCTGGGCGACGACATGCTGCTGTTCGAGCGCGAGGAATACGACCCGGAGCGGCGGACGTGGCAGCGGCTGGCGCCCGGCGACCCCGGCCGGGAGAACCGCTCAGCGGCCGGTCGGCGCGCTTACCGGTCCGGCTGCGCGCCTGGCTTACGGGCGCGGATGGCCAGGTTGACCGGGATCGGCCGGTCGCCGGGCTCGGCCACGTGCTCGATGACCAGCCCGGCGCTGACGAAGGCGTTGAGCAGTTCGGCCAGCGGGTGCTGGCGCATCCCGACCCGCTTGCGGACGTAGGGGCCCCACCACGGCGCTTCCTGATGCCATCCAGCCAGGCGATAGGTGGGGTGGGCGAGGATCCCGCCGTCATCGAGCAACTGGGTATGCGGCCCGTTGAAGCAAGGGTGCGCGCCGTAGAAAATCAGCCGCCCTCCCGGCGCCAGGACCCGGGACGCTTCGGCCAGTACCGCCGCGAAGTCGTCGACATCGGTTGAGATCCACAGCGTGGCGACCGCCCGGAACGTGCCGTCGGCGAACGGCAGGGCGGCCGCATCCCCCTGCACGATCTGGGGGGAGCGGCCCCGGGCGATGCGCAACTGGTCGGCCGAGCGGTCCAGCCCGACCACCGTCCGCCCGGTGGCGGCGAGAACGTCGAAGTAAAGCCCGCCGCCGCAGCCGAGGTCCAGGCACAGGCCGTCGCCGGGACCGAGCAGTTCCCGCACGTCGGGTGCGTTGCGCTCGGCGTGCTGCTTGTTCCAGCTGTCGTACCAGTCGGCGTACCCGTCGTAACGCGGTCTCGTCAACGACATGATGGGGCTCCCGCTGAGGCGCCGGTGGCTGCTTCTTCACCGAACTTAGCGCCTCAGCGGGAGCCCGCCCCCGCCTGCTACTCCCAGCGGAAGAAGCGCCGCGCCAGGAAGCCGAAGACCACCGCGTACGCCGCCAGGACCAGCAGCGGCGCGACCGGGGGGAACCCCTGCAGCATCGAGTCCTGGATCGCCTCCACCGCCGCGCCGAGCGGGGTGTAGTTGCTGATGGTCAGGAGCACGTCCGGCATGAGCGCTCGCGGCAGCCACAGGCCCGCGAAGAACATCATGGGGAAGAACACCAGGCGTCCGATGACGCTGGCCGCGTTCGCGGTCCGGGCGATCGCGGCGATCAGCAGCCCGATCGGGAAGAGCCCGGCGGCGGACAGCGCCACCGCGACCATGAGCCCGGCCGGGCTCTTGGGGGCGGGCGACCCGAACGCGGCCATCGCTACGGCGATCATGATGACGATCGCGGTTACCGCCACGCACAGCTGGACCAGGCCCTGGGCGATCAGCATCCAGGACCGCGGTACCGGGGTGGTCGACAGGCGGCGCAGGAGTCCCAGCTCGCGGTAGGACGCGAGCGGGATCGGCAGGCCCAGCAGCGCGAGCATGGCCAGGGCGAACACGACCAGGATCGGGAGGTACAGGTCGAACGCGGTCAGCCCGCCCAGGGTCGCCGAAGGCTGCTGGAACTTGCTCACTTTGCCGAAGATGACCAGCAGCACCAGGGGGATGGCGACGCCGCCGATCAGGCCGACCGGCCGCCGCCAGGTGAGCCGGGCCTCGTTGAGCACGATCTGGCCGAACGCGGCACGCCGTGCCGTTCGCGGCCGCGGGAGCGTGAGCGAGGTCATGTCAGTGCTCCTTCCTTGTCCGTGTGCCGTCCGGTGAGCCGGACGAAGGCGTCTTCGAGGTTGGACGAGTCGAGTTGCAGGTCGCGGGCGGTCACGCCGGCCGCGGCCAGCGCGAGGATCACCGTGCTGGCGAGCTCTCCGGTCCCGGTCACGATGACGTGCTGGCCCTCGTGGTCGACCCGCGTTACCTCGGGCAGCGTGGTCAGCAGGCGGTCGTCGAAGGGGACCGAGGGCAGGAACCGCACGCTCTTCCCGCCCCGAGCCTGCGCGGCCAGGCGGGCCGGGGTGTCCAGCGCGACGACGCGCCCGTTATCGATCAGTGCCACGCGGTCGCACAGCCGCTCGGCTTCCTCCATGAAGTGGGTCACGAGGATGATCGTCACCCCGCGGTCGCGCACGCCCTCGATGAGCTCCCAGGCGTCGCGGCGGGCCTGCGGGTCGAGCCCGGTGGTCATCTCGTCGAGCACCGCGATCTTCGGCCGGCCGATGAGCGCCAGCGCGACCGACAGCCGCTGCCGCTGGCCGCCGGACAGGGACTTGTAGTAGTCGTGGCGTTTGCCCGCCAGGCCGAGCGCCTCGGTCAGCTCGCCGACGTCGGCCGGATCGCGGTAGAACGACCGGTACATGCCGAGGATCTCCCCGACCCTGAGCTTGGGCGGGAACGCGCTGGCCTGGAGCTGCGCCCCGACGATCTCGTGGACCTCGCCGGCGTCGGCTCGCGGGTCGAGGCCCAGCAGCCGGATCGTGCCCGAATCCGGTGACCGGAGCCCGATGGCGCACTCGACGGTGGTGGTCTTCCCCGCCCCGTTCGGGCCGAGGATGCCGAAGATCTCGCCCTCGGTCACCGAGAACGAGACGTCGTCGACCGCGACCAGCGGCCCGTAGGTCTTGCGCAGATGCGCGATCTCCACCGCTGGCCTGCTCGCGGCCTGCCCCGGCCGGCCGGCGGGGACCTGCAGGCGGTCGGCCCGGACGTCAAGCCGCCCGGCGACCGCGGTTCCCGGTGCACCCATGACTGCCTCCCTGCTGTGTGCCACCTATCCGGGCGGGCTGCTGGCCGCTCGCCTCCGCTGGTGACCGTTTCGGCTTTAATTTGATATCACTATGATAGGCACCTGGTATCAGCAGCGTCAAGCAGCGGCGGCGGCCCGGCCGGACCCGGACCGAATCGCGACATATCTTGAGTTCGGCGAGTGACCGTGCTAGCGTGGCGCTCAGTGGCAGCGCACCGCCTGCCCGCTTCCGAGTCACCGGCCGGCCCGCGCCGCGCGGTGGCGACGAGGACAAGGGTCTACGACTCGCGGGCAGCTTCTCGGTCAGGTCATGCACCTAGGCGGGCAGGCGCGGGCGGACTCGCCGGGAAGAGATGATCATGACTAGCAGCAAGGCCCACAAGGTCGCCACCCGTCAGCGCATGGCGGAAACCGGCGAGCCCTACAGCGTGGCCAGGAGGGCGACCGCGGCCGGGGCGCAGGACCCGGGCTCCGGCGAGACCCCCGAAGAGCAGTACCTCCGCGAAGCCGAGGAGGCGGGTGTCCCGGCGGCGGACCTGGCGGCGCTGCGCGCCGCCTGGCAAGGGCGCGAACGCCTCGGCCCGCTGTGGCGGGCCGCCGAGCAGGCCCGGGAGCGGGCCGACGAGGCCGAGGAGGCCGCGGTCCTGGCCGAGGAGCGAGCCGGGCTGGCGCAGGAAGCGGCCGAGATGGCGCACGAGTGGGCCGACGAGGATGAGCAGCGGCGGGCCGAAGAACGCGCCGACAGAATGCAGGAGGCCGCCGACCGGGCCCGCGACCGGGCCGACGAGGCCGAGGAAGCTGCGGCCGAGGCGGAGGAGCGGGCTGTCGAGGCGGAGGACCAGGCCACCGGGGCGCAGGACTGGGACGACGAGGCGGGGGAGTGGGACGACGAGGAAGTGCTGTGGGACTGGAACGGCGATGAGGCCGCTGGCGGTGGGCGCGGCTCGTGGCCGGCCATGCCTCGTCCTCCGCAGCCGCCGCCTCCCCCGAGGCCGCCGCATCCCCCGGGACCGTCGCGCCTCTGGCGGCTGCCCCGCCTCCCGCGGCTGCCCTGACCGGCCCGGGTGGGTCTACTCCTTCGCCGCGGTCAGGTAGGCGACCGCTCTGCGTTCCTGCCCGGTGCCCGACTCCACCTGCGGCCGGAGGCATTCGGTGAACGCGGTGATCTCATCAGGGTCGAGCGTGCGGTCCAGGGCCTCGCCCAGGGGCGGGATCAGCGGGTTGCCTGACATGCGCAAGAAGCGCTCCCGTGAGACCGGCCGGATCGCGTTCTTCACGCTGACCTGCAATTCGAGGTCCACCACGGGGAACCCGGCCTCCTCGGCATGACGCACCAGGTCCCGCTCGTCGAAGTCGACCATGGGATCTTCGCCCCGAAGCTGGATGGACTCATAGAGCGCCCAGACCTTCGCGGCCAGCGCTCTGACCGGGCTCGTGTCGTAGCCGTAGAACTGGCCGGGATCACGGGCGGACATCAGCACGTTGATCGGCTCGAACAAGCTGATCCGCCCGCCTGGCTTGAGCACCCGGTAGAACTCCCGCAGCGCGCCCGCCTTTGACCTTCCGGGCCGAGCCGCTCCAGGGCGCCGAAGGCGATGAGGCCGTCACCGGTGCCCACGTCGAGAACGGTGTCGCCGGGCCGCAGCCGGGCCTGGTCGAGCACCCGGTCGCGGACCGGGTAGAAGAACTCGGCCAGATCCCGCTGGCGGGTTTCGGGATCGCCGCCGAAGCGCACGTCCAGTAGCCACCGGTGCCAGCGGTCGGGAGTCATCGTCAGGCCGGGTAACCGCTGCGCCAGGCCGCGTACTCAGGGCAGAGCGGCCGGCCGGCTTCGGGCCGGCTGATCCACAGTCGCAGCAGGTGCCGTTGGCGCGCTGGGTCCTCGGCGTCGTCGACAAAGGCCGTGCGGGTGTGCACCGTCACGAAGTTGCTGACGAACTGCACGTCACCGGTCTGCAGTTGCATGCCCAGGGCGACGCCCGGCCTCTTCGGCAGCGACTCGAAATACCTGAAGCAGGAGACCTCGTCCGCGGTGAGCCTGGGCACCTCGGGGAAGCGCATGGCGGACATCGCCCGGCCGGTCCTGACGGTCGCCGAGAGCGCCCCCCCGAAGTAGCTGTAGAGCGGCTCCAGGTACCAGCCCGGTGACCCCGGCGGTTCCTCGCTCCGAAAGTCGGTCGGAAAGTTCTTGTTGAGGATGGGCAGGTACCCGGGCTGCTCGGCGACGACGAAGTTGTACAGCAGCCCGGAACTGGCGACGAAGCTCTCCCCGCCATGGAGCGCGGGACGCAGGCACATCAGGCCCACGAAGTCGGTGGAGTCCGTGTGGAATCCCAGGTCTTCGTTGGTTGCGTACGCTCGCTCGTGCGGGCTGCGCCTGCCGAGGTCTCGTATCTGGCCGATCAGGTCGCCTTTGCGGGTTTGCGGCACAAGGTTTCCCATGTGCCGCCCTATTCCCCAGTAGATGGTGGTGGCCTGGTCCACGCTGAACCTGTCGTAGATGGGCAGCCCGCGCAGCAGAACGAACCCCAGACCGTTCTCCAGCCGGCTGATGATGTCATCGATCCGCTCCCGGAAATGGGGCAGCGGGAAATCCTCGGCCCGGATCTCAGTGACGTCCTTGAAGTGCTTGTTGGAGACCTGCGCGAGCGCCCGCTCGAAATCGGCGAAGTCTTCTTCTTCGAAAGGGATGATCCAGCGGCCGGCGTCGGCGAGTTCGTCGCCTCGCCAGACATTCGGGGTCGATACCGGCTCGGTGAGGATCTCGGTCACTGGAGAAGCTCCTTCGCCGCGTGCCGCTCCCGCAGCTCATTGTAGGGGCCGGGATCAGCCGGGCCTGGGCTACGCTGACCCGGTGCCGGAGCCCGGGGGAAGGCCCCGGGGCGCCGGGCCTTGGGCAATACGCGTCCGGCCTGCAGACTCGTGGGTACACAACCGGACGGACGTGAGGGGACGGCGATGGCACGGCGGATCTGCGTGACGGGAGCCAGCGGGCAGGCCGGCCGGGCGGTGGTCGCCGAGCTGCTCGGGCACGGCTACGACGTGGCGGCGACCGATATCGCGGCGACCAAGGATGACCTCCAGGGCGGGATGCTCCGCGCCGATCTCACCGATTACGGGCAGGCGGTCGAGGCGCTGCACGGCGCCGAGGCCGTTGTCCACCTGGCCAACATCCCGGCGCCCGGCCTGTCCACCCCGGCGGTCACGTTCAACGCGAACATCACCATGAACTTCAACGTGTTCCAGGCGGCCGCGAGCCTGGGGCTGGGCCGGGTGGTGTGGGCGTCCAGCGAGACCACGCTCGGCCTGCCGTTCGACGTGCCGCCGCGCTACGCGCCGGTGGACGAGGACCATTACCCGGTGCCGACGACCACGTACGCCCTGTCGAAGGTGGCCAGCGAGACGATCGCCGGGCACATCGCGCAGTGGTCGGGCATCCCGTTCATCGCGCTGCGCTTTTCCAACATCATGGAGCCCGCCGATTACCAGGAGTTCCCGTCCTGCTGGCCGGATCCGCAGGAGCGCAAGTGGAATCTGTGGGGCTACATCGACGAGCGGGACGTGGCCGCGGCATGCCGGCTGGCCCTCGAGGCTCCCGCGGAGGCCGTGGCGGGCAGCCCCAGCTTCATCATCGCGGCCGCCGACACCGTCATGGACCGCCCGTCGGCGGCGCTGCTGGCCGAGGTGTTCCCCGATGTCCGGCTGACCCGCGACGTCGGGGAGTTCGGGACCCTGCTCGCGATCGACCGCGCCCGGCGGGTCCTGGGCTTCGAGCCGCGTCATTCCTGGCGCGACCACGTTATGGGCAGCGCGAACCGGCCGCGCCATTCCTGGCGCGACCATGTTCAGGGCAGCGCAAGCTGACGCTCGAGCCCGGGCTGGGCTTGGCCGGCGAGGATGCCGCCCAGTGCGCGCAATGCTTCCGGAAGGTCGGCGGTGCTGACGCCGCGCGGTTGACGATGCGGCGGAGTTGATCACGGCTGTGTGCTCACGAGCGCGGCGACGTGGTCGCTCATCCCGGTGCGCTGCGCCGTCTCCAGCGCTTCCCGGTGCCAGGCACCGGCGCGTTCGTCGCCTGCGGTCCGCGCGGTGACGGCGGCGTCGGCGAGCGCCCAGACCCGGGACCATAGGTGGCCGCCGCGCTGCGGGCTGCTGCGGTCGATGGTGTCGGCGTAACGAGTGAGCGCGGTGGCGGTGTCCCCGCGCGCGGAAGCGAGCCGGGCCCGGCCGTGCGCCGACCATGTCTCCCAGCACGGATCCCCGGCCTGGCAGGCGCTCTCGAACGCGGTGTCGAGGAGGTCCGCGGCCTGGCCGAGGTCCTCTTCGAGGACCGCGATGTGTCCCAGCAGCGAGAGGGGGGCGGCGCTGAGCCCGGCCCAGGCCCGTTCGGCGATGAGCTGGCGCGAGTGCTCCAGTCGCTTCCGGGCCGGGGCGAGCTCGCCGCTGAGCATGTGGGCCCGCCCGGCGTGGGTGAGCAGGAGCGGCAGGAAGACGTGGCTCTCGTCGGGGTCGGCGTCGATGCCGCGGTGCATCTCCTCCAGCGCCCTGGACCGCTCGCCGAGGTCGAGCAGTGCGGCGCCGCGGATGGCCGACAGCTCGACTCGCTCGGCGTCAGAACCGTCGTGCAGCCGTTCGGCTTCGTCGAGCCAGGCGATGACCCGGCCGTACCCGCCCCGGAACAGTTCGGCGGCGGCCAGATGCCGGTAGGCGGCGGCAGCGATACGACGGTCGCCGGCCCGGGTAGCCAGCTCAACGGCGGTGAACAGGGCAAGTTCGGCTGCCTGGTGCCGCGCGCTCCCGGCGCCAGCCAGCGCCGCGCCGAGCTCGAACTGCGCGACCGCTTGCAGATGGAGGTCCCCGGCGGCCGCCGCCTCACGGCACGCCTCGTTGAGGATTCGCAGCGCCGTCTCGAGCGAACCTGCTGCCGCCTGAGCGCGCCCGGCCTCCAGCAGGGCGCGAGTCCGGGCGGCGCTCGGCTCGGGCCGAGCGCGCCGCCGGGCGGCTTCCGCGGCCAGGAACACCGGTGGGGCCGGGTCGCAGCCGAGCTCGGCCCGGAACAGCCGGACGGCGGTCTCCAGGTGACGCCGGGCGGCGTTCTCGTCCCCGGCCGCCACGTAGGCGCGTATCAGCAGCTCGTGGTGCGCGTCCACGAGCGGCGCCAGCGCGACGAGCTGCACGGCGAAACCGGCCGCCTCCCCGGCTTTCCCCGCGGCCAGGCTGGCCACCGCGGCTTCGTGCAGGATCGCCTCGGTGGCGGCGGCCAGGCGGCGGCGGGCGCCGACCAGCCACATCTCGAACATCGGGCAACCGGGGAACTGCATCCCCTCAAGCAGCTCGCGGCCCAGGCCAGGCAGGGCGACGGCACCCGGCCAGCGGCCCCGCACGACGCTGGTCACGTCGACCGTTACGGCAGGGGGCAAGGTCAGCTGCTGGCCGCGCAGGCTGGCCGCCTCGCCGAGGAGGCGACGCGCCTGGCCCAGGTTCCAGCGCAGAGCAGCACCGGGGTCCGCGGCGTCGGCGAACAACAGCGAGATGAGCTCGTCCCGGGACACCGGCCGCGCTTCGAGCGCCAGGTAGGCCACGATCGCCCACGGCTTCCTGCCCCGCACCGGCGCGCCCGCGCCACCGGGGGTGATGCCCGGCGGGCCGAGCAGGTGGACGCTGCGAAGCGTCATAGCTCAGTGTCTCACCCCGGCCGGGGGCCGGGTTCGGCTCTGTTGCCGCACCTGGCCGCCGAGGACGATCTCGGCCGGATGACGCAGGACGTCAAGGTCGTCGGCGGGGTCACGGTCGTAGCGGACGAAGTCGGCCGGGGCGCCGACCTGGATGCCGGGCAGGCGGAGGTAGCGGCGGGCCGTCCACGACGCGGCACCGATGGCGTCGCGCGGGGGGATGCCGCCCGCTGCGAGCAGCTCGGCTTGCTCGATGATCCTGCCGTGCGGCCCCTGGCCGGCGTCGGTCCCGGCGAGCACCACCACGCCGGCCGCGTGCGCGCGGGCGGCGGTGGCGGGCTGCGCATCCACCGCATACCGCATCCACTCCAGGGTGTCGGCGGGGATGCCCATCGACGCGCCGAAGGCGCAGACGGGGTTCGATCCGCCTTCGGGCAAGGTCGGCACCCAGGCCGTTCCGGCCGCGCGCATGGCGGCGAAGTGATCGTCGGTGATGGCCCAGCCGTGTTCGATGGAATCGGCCCCGGCAGCGATGGCGTCCTCGACGGCGGCCGGGCATACGGCATGGACGGCGACCCGGCCGCCACGCTCATGCACCCGCGCGACCGCCCGGGCCAGGCCGGCGGCGCTCCAGTTCGGCGTGAACCGCCGCTGCCCGTCGAGGAAATCTCCGATGATCTTCGCCCACCCGCCGCTGCGGGCGGCTTCCTGCTCGGCGGCACCGGCCAGCCCGGCCTCGTCCACCTCCCGGGCCAGCCCCGGGAAATACCCGCCAGGCGGCGCGAGGAACCGGCCCGCCGTGATCACCCGGGGCCAGCCCGGCTCACCGGCCAGCGCCGCCGACGCGTCATCGGGCGAGCCGGGCTCACGCAAGGCAAGCACTCCGAGCGCCAGCTCCAGGGACGCGCTGGCCCGAACCCGCTCACCCGGCTCAGCGCGATCACCGGCCGGGCTGGCCAGGCTGAGATGGTTATGGACGTCGACCAGCCCAGGCAGCACCCAGCCGCCGGCGTCCCCGGCAGCGCCGGCCGGGCCGGCTTCCACGACGGCGCTGAAGCGGCCATCCGTCACCTCCAGGTCAACGCGACGGCCGGTCTCGATCTCCATGACCCGCATATCACTTCCACCTTCCGCATCTGGTAGGCAGATCGATACACGCCCGCCGTGTGACCGAACGTTTGACCCGATGTAGACACCGGGACCAGCGCACGGCCGACCGGCGGCACCTGGCCGGCTGGTCGCCTGGTGCGGCCTGGGCCGCCTCTGTCAGGGCCGCCTCACCGTGGCCCCACCGCGGGTCTACGCGCCCACAGCATGTCCGGTGGCGTCGCTGATCGCTTGGTCGAGGATCGCCAGGCCGAGAGAAAGTTCGTCCTCGGTGGCGGTCAACGGCGGGGCGATCCGGAAAACGCCGCCCATGCCGGGCAGCTGCACGATGTTCATGTGCAGGCCCAGTTCGAGGCAACGTCGGGTGACGAGCGCGCCCAGCTCGTCGGAGCTGCGTTTGGTCTGGCGGTCGACGACCAGCTCCAGGCCGGCCAGCAGGCCACGTCCCCTGATGTCGCCCACGATCTCGTGCCGGTGCGCGATCTGCTCGAGGCCATGCCGCAGGATGCCGCCCAGGTACTGGGCGCGCTCGTCGAGCCGGTCGCGGTGCAGCACGTCCAGGACGGTGTTACCGACAGCGGCCGGCAGCGGGTCCGCGACGTGCGTGGTGAAGAACAGGAATCCCCGGTCATGCGCCGCCTCTTCGAGTTCGGCGCTGGTCAGCACGGCGGCCAGCGGAAGGCCGGCGCCGAGGGTCTTGGACAGGGTGAGGATGTCGGGCACGACGCCGTCGCGTTCGAAGGCGTACCAGTTGCCGGTCCGGCACAGCCCGGTCTGGGCCTCATCCACGATCAGCAGCATCCCGCGTTCCCGGCACTTGTCCCGCAACGCCGGGAAGTAGCCGGGCGGCGGCTCGATGACGCCGCCGGAGCTGAGGATCGGCTCGACGATGCAGGCGGCCAGGCTGCCGACCGACTGCGCGTCGATCAGGTCGAAACCGAAGTCCAGCTGACGCTGCCAGTCGAGCTCGCCGTCGGCGGTGGTGAAGTCAGGCCGGTAACGGTAGGGCGCGGGGATGGCGAAGTTGCCGGGCGCGGCCGGGCCGTAGCCCTTCCTGCCCGCGCTGTAGGTGGCGCCCGCGGCCGCTTGGGTCATGCCGTGCCAGGAACGGGCGAAGGAGACGATCTCATGCTTGCCGGTGACGAGCTTGGCCATCCGGATGGCCGCTTCGTTCGACTCGGCCCCGGTGGTCAGCAGCAGCGCCTTCTCCAGCGGTTCTGGCAGCGTCTCGGCCAGGCGGCGGGCCAGGTCGACGATGGGGCGGCTGAGCATGCCGCTGAACAGGTGGTCGAGCTTGGCCGCCTGCCGCGTGACGGTGGCAACGATCTCCGGGTGCGAGTGGCCCAGGATCGCGCTCATCTGGCCGGAGGTGAAGTCGAGGATCTGCCGGCCGTCCTCGGTGAACAGGAAGCTCCCGGCGGCATGGTCGATGATCTCGCGGGTGAACGCGCCGGCGCCGGAGTAGCGGATCAAGTGCCGGTCGGCGTCTGCCCAGAAGGCGTGGTCGGTGGAAAGCGCGGAGGTCGGAGCGGCCATGGCTCCGACGCTACGTCCGGCTCAGGCGACCGTCCATCTCACGATCTGGCCGCCCGGTCCGGCCAGTCGCGGCGCTACTTAGGCTACTGCTCGGGATGGCGAGCGAGCCGGACGGCTCGGCGGGGTTCGAGGTAACGATCCGATGGCGCCCCGGTCACGGACTGGGATCGCCTTGCGGGCGTGTCCTAAACGGACTGGTCAGTGCCGCTCGCCGGGGCGCACGGTGGATATATGGGCGAGACCGGAACGATCGCGACGACGTCGGCTCCCGGGTCTGGCCACCAACGGCGGGTGGGCGTGTCGGACTCGCCGGCGGTCTCGGTCGTGCTGGGCCCACAGCAGTCGGTGCTCGCGCTGATCCTCCAGGCGGCGTCCGGGCACTCGTGGGGCGCTCCGGCCGGTCTTCTGTCCGCCGTCCGTGATGGGCTGCGTCCGCAGGCGCGGTTCGCCGTGCAGTCGTTCAACGGTCGTGGCTGGATACCGGATTCCTGTCTGCCGATCTCGCCCCTCGCTGACGTGTCCGTCGCTGACCAGGTCGCCAGGCTGCGGGACCTGCCCGGCGCCACGCTCACCAGCGAGTTGCAGGCCGCCGACGGCGGCTGCCAGTGCCTGGGCGGCTGCCAGTGCCGGCTGCGCTGGCGGGCCGCCGCTGACCAGCCCCGCCGCTGGCTCAACTCCATGGCCGACGCGTCGCTGGACACCTGGGCGGTGGCCGAGCCACGATGGCGGGCGGCCGGACCACTGCTGGACCGCGAGATCCGGCGGTTCGGCACTGCGGCAGTGCGCGGCGGGATGGCGGCGCTGCTGAACAGCCTGCATCCGGACCTCAGCTACCGCGACGGGGCGTTCACCTACACGCCCCCCTGGGACCGGGGCTCCACGGTTCGGCTTGGCTCGGTCGGCCCGCGCCGCCTGGCGCTGGTGCCGATGATCGCCGGCCGTGACGCGCTGCTGCACAGCTTCGACCTCCCCGGCCTCTGCTGGATCGGCTACCCGCTCCGCCAGCCCCGCCCGGGCGCACAGGCCACGCCCGACAGCGCGCTCGCAACGATCCTGGGCCCGGTGCGCGCCGCTATGCTTCAGGCCCTTCGCCAGCCGCTGACCGTAGGCGACCTGGCCGCAGCCGTCCACTGCGCGCCCACCACCGCGACCTACCATCTCCACCAACTGGCCGCAGCCGACCTGATCACCCGCGAGAAGTCCGGGCTGAGCGTGCGGGTCAGCCGCACCACCCGCGGCAGCGAGCTGGTCGACCTGCTATCGGTCTGATCCGCGGGGAGTCTTGGCTCGTCAGGACTTGGCCGGCGCACCCACCCGCGGTTGGCAGCCGGGCCTGGGAGCCGACGTCGTCGCGATCATTCCGGTCTGGCTCGTATATCTACCGTGCGCCCGGCGAGCGGCGCTGACCAGCCCGTTTGGGGCCCGCCCGCAAGGCGATCCCAGTCCGTGACCGGGGCGCCATCGGATCGTTACCTCGAAGTCCTTCGAGGTAGTCCTGACATCGGCGCGCTCCCGACCGAGGATCACAGCCAGTGACTGCTCCCATCGGGCGGCAGTGGCCGCCCGGGCATCACCGGTATCGCCTGATCGGAGACACGCATGCGTCCTGCGGAAGGAGCGCACATGAAGCTACGAAGACGTAGGCCGCGCCTCGTGGCGGTGGCCGTGCTAGCCGCGGTCGCGATGGTCGCCGCCGCCTGCAGTTCCAGCAGCAGCCCCTCAGGTTCCTCGACGGCCGGCACGGCCGTCAAGGGCGGGACGGCGAGCATCTCGCTGCCGGCGGGCGTCACGTATAGCTGGATCTACCCGTTCTACTCGATCGCCAATGCCAGCACCTACAACGACAACCAGTTCCAGTGGCTGATGTACCGGCCGCTGTACTTTTTCGGCGGCAACAGCAGCAGCGACGTGTCCGTCAACTACCCGCTGTCGCCCGCCAACGCGCCGGTGTACTCCAACGGCGGCAAGACCGTGACCGTCACCATGAAGGGCTGGAAGTGGTCCAACGGCGAGCCTGTCGACGCCAACTCCGTGCTGTTCTTCCTGCACATGGCGATGGGCAACAAGGCGAACTGGTACGCCTACGCGCCCGGCCTGTTGCCGGACAACATAATGTCCGCCACGGCCAGTGGGAACACGCTCACGCTGCAGCTCAACCGGGCCTACTCCACGCTCTGGTTCACCTACAACCAGCTGGCCGCGCTCAACCCGATGCCGCAGGCCTGGGATGTCACTAGCCTGGGCGCCAAGCCGGGCAGCGGCGGGTGCACCACCGACAGCGCGGCGGACAAGTGGGCCAAGTGCGTGGCCGTCAACAACTTCCTGACCGCCCAAGCGAAGAACGCCGCGGCGTACGCGACCAGCCCGCTGTGGTCGGTGGTCGACGGGCCGTGGAAGCTGTCCAGCTTCTCCACGACCGGCAACGCCACGATGGTGCCGAACACCAAGTACTCCGGATCCCCGAAGCCGAAGCTGTCGGCCATCAAGTTCGTGCCGTTCACCGCCGACTCGGCCGTGTACACGGCGCTGAAGACCGGGCAGGTCGACATCGGCAGGATCCCCGCGGAAGACCTGCCGCAGAAGCCGGCCGGCGCGAGCGTGCCGGCCACCAACCCGGTGGGCAGCGGCTACAACCTGCAGCAGTTGTCCCCGTTCGGCATCCAGTACGCCCAGCCGAACTTCAACAACCCGCAGGTGGGCTTCATGATCCGCCAGCTCTACATCCGGCAGGCCCTGCAGGAGGTCATGGACCAGCCCGGCATCATCAAGGCGATCTGGCGCGGGTACGCCATCCCTGGTTCGGGGCCGGCCCCGAACTCGCCGCCGGGGAACCAGTGGATACCTTCCGCCCAGACCCAGAACAACAGTCAGGGCCCGTACGCGTTCAACATCGCCAAGGCGAAGTCGTCGCTGGAGGCCCACGGCTGGTCCGAGGTGGGCGGCGTGATGACCTGCCAGGACCCGTCCAAGTGCGGCGCCGGCATCCCCAAGGGCCAGAAGCTGGCGCTCCAGTACGTCTACCCGACCGGCGTGGCCGCGACCGCGGCGACGTGGGAGACCTACAAGTCCGACGCCAGCCAGGCCGGCATCGACATCACCATCGTCGCGCAGTCGTTCAATTCGATCATCGGCCAGAGCCTGCCGTGCTCGCCGATGTCCTCCAAGTGCGCGATTCAGGTGTTCGCCTTCGGCGGCTGGGTCTTTAACGGCCCGGGTTTCGAGCCGACCGGCGAGCCGCTGTTCGCCACCGGCGCGGGCTCCAACTCCGGTAACTACTCCGACCCGAAGATGGACAGCCTGATCACCGCGACGCACAACGACAGTGCCCTATCGGCGTTTGACGACTACGCCACGTACGGGGCGCAGCAGGTGCCGTTCATCTGGGCGCCGCAATCCACCCGCATCTACGCGGTCAACAGCAAGCTGCACAACGTCACCTTCAGCCCGCTCTACACGCTGGTTCCCGAGTACTGGTACTTCACCAGCTAGCTCCGGGGGCACGCTCCTGCCCGCCCGCCTCGTGCCTGCACTCCGCGAGGCGGGCGGGCACGCACCCGGCCACGCACTTCATCGCGGGCACGCTCACCGAGGTAGATCATCACGGTACTCAAATCGGCGCTCTGCGCGATCTTTACGCCTGGCGACACATCGACCCCGCCGACACGGCGACTTGAGCGGATCACGGGCATAGTCGGCAGGCGTACCGTTCTGCCTCCGGCAGGACCTATCCAACGAGGCAAACGCCGCGGGTCACGGAACTAGGCCGCAAACCCGTGCCCGGATAATGCCGTGCGGTCGCCGGATACCGAGGCGAGGACGGCGGGTAGCGTGTCGCCCGTGACGTCCCTGGTTCGGTTGCGCAGGACCACGGTGCGAGCTAACGATCTTGAGTTCGGGCTGCTCGAGGCGGGATCGGGCCCGCTGGCGCTGTGCCTGCACGGGTTTCCTGACACCGCCTGGACCTGGGAGCACCTGCTGCCGGCCCTGGCCGGCGCCGGGTTCCGCGCGGTAGCCCCGTTCATGCGCGGCTACGCACCGACCGCGATCCCGGCCGACGGCGCGTACCAGGTGGGTGCGCTGGTGGCCGACGCGGTGGCGTTGCACGAGGCCCTGGGCGGTGACGCGGACGCGGTGCTGATCGGGCATGACTGGGGGGCCGAGACCGCGTACGGGGCGGCCGCCTTCGCCCCGGACCGGTGGCGGCGGCTGGTGACGCTGGCCGTGCCGCCCGCCGCCCTGGACGCGGTGCTGTTCAGCGACTACGAGCAGCTGAAGCGGCTGTTCTATACGTTCATGTTCCGTGACCCCAACGGGTTCGCCGATGCGGTGGTCGCCCGCGACCAGATGGCGTTCCTGGACCGGCTGTGGGCCGACTGGTCGCCCGGCTTCCCGGCCGGCGCCCATCTGGGCCGCGTCAAGGAGTCCTTGCGCCAGCCCGCCAACCTGGCGGCCGCCATCGGCTACTACCGCGCCGCGGGCGGCTACTACCGGGCCCTGGGTGTCCCGGACCCAGCGGAGGGCTCCTCCGCTGGCGCCGCGCGCTACGCGGCCGAGCAGCAGGCCACCGGCCGGCAGGCGCCGCAGCCCACCCTGTACCTGCACGGAGCCGACGACGGCTGCATCCGGGTAGAACTGGCCCGCGGCACCGAGCGCCTGCTCGCCCCGTCCTCGCGCATGATCGTGATCGAGCATGCCGGTCATTTCCTGCAGCTGGAACGGCCCGGCGAGGTCAACGACCACATCCTCGCGTGGGTCACCGGCTAGAGCACAAGCGCATCTGCTCATCCAGGCGCTGCGCCAACGTCGACCGGATCTGCCGACGGATTGGCCGCAGCCGAGCAAAGTGTCGGGCGGTCCTGGTGCAGCGGCTCTATGCGGTTGCAGTGATCACGGAGCGGCGAGTCATGGCGTCGCCGGCTTGATCTCGGGGCTGTGCCGGTCGCCTCGGGAATGATGTTCCGCAGACGCGTCCGGGCTCGCGGGTCGCGGGAAGATGACGCTCACACCGAGGCCGCCGTCGGGCATGGGATAGGCGGTGATGGCGGCGTCGTGCGCTCGCGATGGCTTTGACGATGGACAGTCCGAGCCCGTGCCCGTCCTTGTAGTTTGCCCGGCGCCGATCGAGCCGTTGGAAGGGCTGGAAGAGGCGGTCGACGTCCGCCGGCGAGATCAGCGGTCCGGTATTGGTCACCGACAGGACGGCCTGGCCGTCCGTCTTCCGGTTGTGACCTCGACCCGGCCGTCGGCCTCGTTGTGCCGGACGGCGTTGGCGAGCAGGTTGGCCACGAGCCGTTCCACCAGCAGTAGGTCTCCATCGAGGGGCGCGGGTTCCGTCATCTCGTCGATGTGGATTCTGATCGCCCTCAGACACGGTGATCTTGCTTCGGCCGCGGCCGTCTTGGGCATACTGACGCCGAGGAGCCCGGTCAAGTCATCGGCGCCGGCCGGTTGTTGTGCGCCGGGCCGCGGGAGGTAGCTTTGCCGGTCATCGTGGTTACCAGGCTTCGGCTCAGGGACCCGGCATTCTTCGATGAGTTTTTCGCTAACGCCGTCGCCGTGGTGGAACAGGCCCAGAACTCGCAAGGCAACCTGCACGCCGATGTGCTGGCCGAGGCGAACAATACCTACTGGACCCGTACCGCCTGGCAAGACCGCGAACTGATGAACGCGTTCGTCGGGAGCCAGCCGCACCTGGACACCATGGGCCGCATAGACGACTGGTGTGATGAGGCGACCTTCATCGACTGGGAGCAACCCAGCGCAGATCCGCCGGACTGGCAGGACGGGTACCGGCGCCTGGTCGCCAGCGGCCAGGCGGCGAGCCTGACCCATGCGACCCAGGCCCATCGCACCCGCGACTTCCCCGCGCCAATCGTGCCCTCCTAGCAGTTGGCCAAACAGGGCTGACCGGCGCGGCGTGGCACAGGGCCGAGGGAGGGCACGTCTGTGCTTCTGATCATCGTGTGTTCGGCGGCGCCGGGCTGGTGGGCCGTCCGACGCGAGGAGCACTCATGATCGGCTAATCGCGGTCAGGTAGCAAGGCGACTTGCCAGTCGTCTCGGTATACCACCATTGACTTGGACGGATTCTTGCGCCGGATGACACGGAAGGCGCGACCACTGGCTCGAGCCTCGGCCGCCACTCGCAGGCCATAGGCGCGCCAACCGCGCTCGGTGAACCAGAAGCGCACTCGGGGGTTGGACAGCGTAGGCATCGGCAAGTCGCCCCATGCCTCAATCGCGACTCCGGCGTTGAACGCACCCATCAGCCGGCCCGGGCTCAGCGAGACCTCCATGGCGCCGGACTCCTCCGACCAGACCCACTGGCTTGACTCTCCGACCACACGGTAGATCAACTAATCACTCCGGCAAGCCGCGCGTTCGGCACCGGCACACCGGTATTAGTGGAACTTGCCTGTGACGAGCTGGACGCCTGGCTGGTTGGCCCAGCTGGGGATGAAGTCCGGCCCGGCCGGCCCGTTGGTGATGTTCCACGTGCCGTCGCCGTTGGAGAACGCGACCGGGATGCT
>Ga0306920_100001082_pt1 | contig 33437 bp, 32 predicted proteins | sample flu12Cox44000170_FD_204666 | JGI IMG/M metagenome (GOLD analysis project Ga0306920, IMG submission 204666) | Lab enrichment of tropical soil microbial communities from Luquillo Experimental Forest, Puerto Rico - flux4day.12C.oxic.44.000.170 (v2)... | ecosystem: Environmental > Terrestrial >...
CTCGCGAACGTCGTCCCTGGTCCATTGCCGCCGCTTGGATGATTTCTTCGCCATGTGGTCTCCAAATAATACAGAGTGGGTCCAAACAAGCAAAAAGATCGGGCGCCACCCTATGCGTGCCGCGCCCATGCAGATAGGCCGAACTTATCAACAAGTCAAATGCCTGCTCAGGACAGATACCGGAAGAGCTGCATCTCTGAGCTCGATTTGGCGGATTTAGATATTGCCGCAAGCCCCGGCTCCGCCAAGGCCGCGACCAATGCACGGCCGTCGAGCTGGTCAGTCGCCATTGTTTCTGCGCGCGACCCCTTTCAGATTGATCGTTGATAGAAACTCGTTGCGGGTTTCCGCGCGGGTTCGAAATGAACCCAGCATGCAGCTCGTAACCATGCTGACTTCCGGTCGATGCACCCCTCGTGTGGTCATGCATTCATGCGTGGCCTCGACCACCACGCCGACCCCGAACGGCTTGAGCACGATGTTGAGGCACTTTGCGATCTCGGCGGTCATTTTTTCCTGGACCTGCAGCCGCTTCGCGTAGACATCGACCAGGCGTACGAGCTTGGAGATACCGACGACCCGGTCGCGCGGAAGATAGCCGATGTGGACGCGACCGATGATCGGCGCGATGTGATGCTCGCAATGGGATTCAAACCTGATATCGCGCAGCAGCACGATCTCATCATAGCCCGCGACCTCCTCGAAGGTCCGCCGCAGATATTCCTGCGGGTCCTCGAAATTGCCCGAAAACCACTCCTCGTATGCGCGCACGACGCGCGCCGGCGTACCGGCCAGCCCCTCGCGAGCAGGATTGTCGCCGGCCCAGCGGATAAGCGTGCGAACCGCGTCTTCGGCCTCCGCGCGCGAGGGTCGTGCACCTGCATCCGTACTGTCGGCCGACCCTGATCGTGCTTTCGGCCGTCGATTCAATTTTGCGATCTTGTCCATTGGCTTTTCCGGCAAACAGCGATCGAGCCGCACAGCCCGACCCTCTCCTGCACTGATCGCGAGGAAGGAAGCCTGGATTGGAGCACATCGCCGCGGGAGGATAAAGCAGAACGTCCCGCATCAGCAGCCGAGGCGAAATGCATGCAGTGAATACGATGGTCATTGCCGGGCTTGACCCTGGGCTTGACCCGGCAATCCATCCTTTTTCGCAGGAAGATGGATGCGCGGCTCGAGCGCGCATGACGGTGGCGCACGGCGTGGAGTTGCTAGCCCCTAAACAGCCTGCGATCGCGACGCATGTTCGCGGGCTGATAGGCAATGCGCGAGTGATAGGCGCAATACGGAAGGCTGGTCATGGCCGGCCCGCCACAAAAGTAGAACTCCGAGCTGCCGGGATCCCCGATCGGCCAGCGACAGGTATCCTCTGTGAGCTCAAGCAGGCTGCGGCGCTGGCCGAGCGGGATTACGTTGTCGACCAGCTCCGGCTCCGGCTCCAGCTCCAGCTCGAAGGCATGGGCGAACGCCGTGTTGCCGCGCATCGAGGAGCGCGGGACGCGCAGCACGTGCGCGGCGGCGCGCGGCTTGCGCGGTCGCGGCGCGGCGGACGATGGCGACTTGGCCCGTGCCGAGAGCCCAAGCCGGTGAACCTTGCCGATCACCGCGTTGCGGGTAATACCGCCAAGCTCTGCCGCAATCTGGCTAGCCGAAAGCCCGTCCGCCCACAGCTTCTTCAGCCTCTCCACGCGCTCGTCAGTCCAGCTCATGCCTCAATTCCTCGGCAGTGCCGCGGCGGCGAACCCGGGACAGAATCCTGCTACGGGTCTGGGCAACGACCGGTTGGCCCGACGCACACTCCCACTACCGATTTACGCTGACTGGTCCGCCGCACACGGATAGTCGATCTGATAATCGAAAACTACAATATGGCGAGAGTCGGGCGCAAGAGTCGGGCTCCTTGCGTCCACATAATCCCGGCGACGACCGCGCCAACGTCCACACATATCTTGTAATCGCCAGTGGAGACTGGTCCTGTGATCGCGAGCGGCACTGGTGTGATTGCCGGCAGATACCGGCACGGTTGAGCCGGTCACGGTACCGACATGGCAGCATGGGCACGGCCTTGATCCGCCTGATCTGCTCAGGCCCGACTGCCAGGGGCTCCGATCGTCGGCGATGGTTAGGCAATGTTGACACTCGCTCGTGCTGCAATAAAATAGCGTTTCGTGCCGCCTTGGAGAGGCGGCACATTTCATTTGGAATATGCACGCTTACCGGGCCTCGATGGGTCACGCCGCGAAATCGCATCTGCTGCCGACCTATGCGCGCGCTGATCTCGCATTCGAGCGCGGCGAAGGAGCTTGGCTCATCGCCACCAACGGCGATCGCTATCTCGATTTTGCCTCTGGGGTGGCGGTCAACGCACTGGGGCATGCGCACCCACGCCTGGTTGCGGCAATCACCGACCAAGCCGGCAAGCTCTGGCACGTCTCCAACCTGTATCGCATCCCGGAGGCGGAGCGTGTGGCCGGGCGCCTGTGCGCGGCCAGCTTTGCCGATCTCGTGTTCTTCTGCAATTCAGGCGCCGAAGCCATGGAATGCGCCATCAAGATGGCGCGCAAATACCATGCAGCCAGCGGCCAGCCCGAACGATACCGAATAATCACATTTGAGGGAGCCTTCCACGGACGCACGCTGGCCACATTGGCGGCTGGCGGCCAGAAAAAGTACCTCGACGGCTTCGGCCCGGTCGTGGCGGGCTTCGATCAGATCCCGTTCGCGGATCTGGCTGCGACCAGGAGTGCGGTCGTGCCCGAGACAGCGGCGATCCTGATCGAGCCGATTATGGGCGAGGGCGGCGTACGCGTCGTACCGCCGGAGTTCCTGCGCGCACTGCGAGCGCTTTGCGACGAGAACAGGCTGTTGCTGGTATTCGACGAGGTGCAGACCGGAATCGGTCGGACGGGCGAGCTGTTCGGGTACCAGCGCTGCGGCGTCACCCCCGACATCATGGCGCTGGCCAAGGCGCTCGGCGGCGGCTTCCCGCTCGGCGCCTGCCTTGCAACTGCCGCCGCCGGCAAGGGCATGACAGCCGGTACCCATGGCTCGACCTTTGGCGGCAATCCGCTTGCCATGGCAGCGGCGGGCGCGCTGCTTGACGTGGTGCTGGCCGACGGATTTCTCGATCGCGTGCGGCGCATTTCCCTCATCCTCAAGCAGAAGCTGGCCGCAACCAAGGATCGCTATCCGGCCGTCATTGCAGAGGTGCGCGGCGAAGGCCTGCTGGTTGGTTTGCGCACGCTGGTGCCGAACGGCGATCTGGTCAACGAGTTGCACCGCGAGAAGATGATCACGGTCGCGGCCGGCGACAATGTGGTCCGGCTGTTGCCGCCCTTGATCGTGAGCGAGCAAGAGATCGCCGACGCGGTGGGCCGCATCGAACGCGCATGCGAACGCATCCGGCCCGTCCCCCAAGAGCCGCGCCAGGGAGCGGCCCGATGAGCGCGGAGGCAATCCGTCACTTTCTCGATCTGATCGACGTTTCTTCGCACGAACTGCGGGCCATGATTGCCACCGGCCGCGCGATGAAGGCGAGGCCGGCCACGAAGCGCCTCGCGCTCGCCGGAAGAACGCTTGCAATGATCTTCGACAAGCCTTCGACGCGCACGCGCGTCTCCTTCGATGTCGCCATGCGTCAGCTGGGCGGGGGCACGATCGTGCTCACAGGCCAGGAGATGCAGTTGGGTCGCGGCGAGACGATTGGCGATACCGCACGAGTGCTCTCGCGTTATGTCGACGCGATCATGATCCGCACCCTCGATCATGCCGCACTGACCGAGCTCGCACGCAACGCGGGTGTCCCGGTGATCAACGGCCTCACCCGACAGTCCCACCCATGCCAGGTGCTTGCCGACGTGATGACCTTCGAGGAGCATCGTGGGCCCATCCGTGGCAAGACCGTGGCCTGGACCGGCGACAGCAACAACGTGCTGGCGTCCTGGATGCATGCCGCCGAGCGTTTCGAATTTCAGCTGCGTGTGGCCACTCCGGCCGAGCTTGCTCCCAAGAAGCCGCTCTTGGACTGGGTGAAGCTCTCCGGCGCTGCCATCCGGATCGGCAGCGATCCCGAAGAGGCGGTGCGAGATGCGGATTGCGTGGTGACCGACACCTGGGTATCGATGGGCGACCGCAACGGGCAACGCCGGCACAACTTGCTCAAGCGCTACCAGGTCAATGCGGCGCTGATGTCGCGCGCCAAGCCGGACGCCGTGTTCATGCACTGTCTGCCCGCCCACCGCGGCGAGGAGGTCACCGGCGAGGTGATCGACGGACCGCAATCGATCGTGCTCGACGAGGCGGAAAACCGCATGCATGCACAAAAGGGCATCCTGACCTGGTGCCTTCACGCCTCGGCTGCTCAATGACCAAGCGGGCTTTCCGCTTGCCCATCTCGGCCGCTTGGTCAGATTTCCTGATATAACTCGTTCATGCCCCAAGCTCGCATCCCGATTCCCACGCGCGCACCCGCCACCACGGCAATCGATGACACCATTGTGCCGTTCCAGGTGGAGGCGCTGGAGCTGCGCGGCCGAATCGTACGCTTTGGAGCTGCAATCGACACCATCCTTTCCCGTCATCGTTACCCTGCGCCGGTGGCGAGGCTCCTCGGCGAGGCCATCGTGCTTACGGTCCTGCTCGGATCGACGCTTAAGTTCGAGGGTCGTTTCATTCTGCAGACCCAGAGCGACGGCGCTGTGCCGATGCTGGTTGTCGACTACGCCACCCCGGACAAGATCCGCGCCTGTGCCAGATTCGATGCCGAACGCGTAGCAGCCGCCACTGCCACGCGCCGCGCTGGGGCGGGCGAGCTGCTGGGGCGCGGGCATCTCGCCATGACCATCGACCAGGGGCCCGACACAGCCAGGTATCAGGGCATTGTCGCGCTCGAAGGAAATGACCTCGAATGCGCGGCGCACGAGTATTTTCTACGATCCGAGCAGATTCCCACACGGGTTCGGCTGGCGGTCGCCGAGGAGTTGCGCGCCGGCACCGAAGGCGCTCGCCACCACTGGCGGGCCGGCGGCCTTCTGCTGCAGTTCCTGCCGCAATCCCCCGAACGCGCACGCCGGCCGGATCTCCATCCCGGCGACGTGCCGGAGGGCATCACGCTCGAAACACCGGCCGAGGACGATGCCTGGATCGAGGCGCGATCGCTGGTTTCGACAATCGAGGACGTGGAATTGCTCGACCCGGACCTGTCTGCCGAACAGCTTCTTTACCGGCTGTTTCACGAGCGTGGGATCAGGGTGTTCCGCAGCAAGGATTTGCGCGCCAAGTGCTCCTGCTCGCGCGAGCGGGTTGAACGCATGCTGCGCAGCTTCCCGCAGAACGATCGTGAGCAGATGGTGGAGAACGGCAGGATCACGGTGACCTGCGAGTTCTGCAACGCAAGCTACGTGTTTGCACCCGGCGATGTGAGCGAGCCTGCCGCGTGACCGTCCAGGAGCCTGGATCACAGCCGCCCTGACCGGAAACGGTTCTGCTCAAGCAACCAAACTGACCGCGACAGGGGCACTCTACCGTCGCGTGCTGCGCAATATCGATCGCATGCTCAATTGATAGTTCGCGCCTTTTCAGGCGTGTCGAGCGAGAACGCCGGAATCTGGATCTCGAATTTCTCCCCCGCTGCACTGATCATTCCGTAGGTGCCGGTCATGAATCCTGAGGACGTCGGCAGAGGCACACCACTGGTATACTCGAAATTCTCGCCCGGCTTTAGTACTGGCTCCTCGCCCACGACACCGGCTCCGCGCACCTCCTGAAGTCGTCCGAGCGCATCGGTGATGCGCCAATGACGCGTCTTGAGCTGCACGGTCTCTGCTCCGAGATTGGTCAGGGTTATCGTGTAGGCCCAGAAAAAATAGCCGTTCTCAGGCGACGACCGCTCGGCCAGGAAGCGCGGGATCACCTTGACCTCGATCTGCCGCGTGACGGCAAGGTAAGGCGCTTTGACCGCTTCCATGATCCGCCTAGTGCCTCCATTCGGGACTGAGCCGCAACCTTAGCGCTCCCGGAGTGTTGTGCATACTGGCCTCGCCGTGTCTGGCTCCGCAGCAAGCCTCGCAAGCACGTGACTCCCGGCCGATCCAATTGCACAGTACACTCTGGCGGAGAACGCATAGTGCACCGAGCTGCCTTGGATCCGGGAAAAACGATCGCCGCGACGCCTGCCTCTGCGGTCACCGCCGGCCGCGATCTCAGACTCGATCTATTCCGCGGGATCGCGCTCTGGCTGATCTTTCTCGATCATATTCCCTCCAATCTCGTCGCCTGGATCACCATTCGCAATTACGGGTTCAGCGACGCAACCGAGATTTTCGTTTTCGTTTCCGGTTACACCGCAGCGTTCGTCTACGGCAGGGAGATGCGCGAGCGCGGCTTCGTGATCGCGTCGGCCAAAATCCTGCGCCGTGCATGGCAGATCTACGTCGCTCACGTCTTCCTGTTCGCGATCTACCTGGCCGAGATCACCTATGTCGCGACCAGCTTCGACAACCCGCTCTACACCGAGGAAATGAACATTCTGGATTTCCTCAAGCAGCCCGATGTCACCATTGTTCAGGCGCTTCTGCTGAAGTTCAAGCCGGCCAACATGGACGTGCTGCCGCTCTACATCGTTCTCCTGCTGCTGTTCCCGCCAATCCTGTGGCTGTTACGGCTGCAATCGACGGTCGCCCTGGGTGCCTCCGCCCTGCTTTATGCATTGACGTGGCGCTTCAACTGGAATCTGCCCAGCTATCCGAGCGGTCACTGGTATTTCAACCCGTTCGCCTGGCAACTGCTGTTCGTGTTTGGCGCCTGGTGCGCGATGGGCGGCGCCGACCGGCTGGCAGGTGTGCTGCACTCATGGGCAATCCTGTCGGCCGCCTTGATCTACCTGGTTTTTGCCTTCCTGATCACGCTCACCTGGCAATTGCCCGGGACCAGCCAGTTCGTCCCCTCCTGGCTGGAGGAGGTGATTTACCCAATCGACAAGGTCAATCTGGACGTCCTGCGCTTTGCCCATTTCCTGGCGCTCGCGGTCGTAACGGTCCATTTCGTGCCCGCCGAGTGGCCGGGCCTGAAATCTCCATGGCTTTGGCCTGCCATTGTCTGCGGCCAGCATTCGTTGGAGATCTTCTGCCTCGGGGTGTTCCTGTCGTTTGCCGCTCATTTCGCAATGACCGAGATCTCCGGCGCGTTCTGGCTGCAGGTGGTCGCCAGCGCGTTAGGCATCGTCATAATGATTGCAGCCGCCGGCCTGCTTACGTGGTACAAGAAGGCTGAAGGGAGACATCCGGGATCACGCCCAAAGAAGGCCGCGGATGCCGACCTCGCGGGAGGCGAGGCATGAGATTGCGTCTTGGGGTCCTTGCCGCACTCCTGGCGGGGCTTTCCGGCGCGTTTGCGGAAGATCGCCCCAGCTGCGAGATCCCGCCGTATTTATTGTTGGGAAACAACGAGTTGAAGCGGGTTGCTGCGGTTGTCAACGACAACCGCCGGCTCACGATTGCGGTGATTGGCACCGGCTCCTCGGCGCTGGCGGGACCGGACGGCCCCTCCTCTGCCTATCCAGCCCGGCTCGAAGCGGCGCTGACCCAGCGGCTTCCCGGCGTTGCGGTTAAGGTCGTCCCCCTGGTGCGCAGCCGCCAGACCGCCGAAGATATGGCAAAAGGGATGGCGAAATTGCTGATCGACGAGAAGCCTGACCTGGTGGTATGGCAATCAGGTACCATCGATGCCATTCGCCGAGTCGAGCCCGATGATTTCCGGGCCGCTCTCGATGACGGCATCGAAACGGTGCAAAAGGCCGGGGCAGACGTTATCCTGATGAATATGCAGTATAGTCCACGGACCGAGATCATGGTTGCCCTCGATCCCTATGCCGACACAATGCGGGTTGCTGCGCAGCAGCATGAGGTCCCGTTGTTCGATCGTCTGTCCATCATGCGGCATTGGTCCGATACCGGCGAGTTCGACCTCTATGCGGGGGGCAAAGACAACGTGCTCGCCTCCCGCGTCCACGATTGTATCGGCCGCGGCATGGCTGTCATGATCCTGGATGCGGCTCATCTGCGCGGGGAGCACAAGGCGGCGCAGTGAACAGAAACACTTATAGCAGGGAACCCTACAGCCAGCATGAATTGTGACACCCTCTTGCGTCGCACGGCGATGCTCAGCGCTGTTGCGATGACAAGTTTTTTTATTTCATTGCCGGCCGACGCGCAGGATCCCGGTCCAGCGGCTGAGAGAACCGTTGTACCGGTGCCGGCGCCCTGCGAAATATCGCCGGAACGGGCGCATTTTGATTTTCCGCTGCCCCATGTCTCGCGTCTATTCGCAGGCGGAAAGCCGATCAAGATCGTCGCTCTGGGCTCCTCCTCAACCTACGGCGCCGGCGCCAGCTCGTCGGCCGCTGCCTATCCCAACCGGCTTGCGCAGGAGCTGACCAGGAGATTGCCCGGCCACGAGTTTACGGTCCTCAACCGTGGGGTGAACGGAGAGGAAATCACCGACATGCTGGCGCGCCTCGACAAGGCGGTGATTGCGGAGCATCCGGATCTGGTACTCTGGCAGGTCGGCACCAACTCGGTGCTGCGCGATCGGGCGCTGCCGCCGCACGTTGGCGAGCTGCACCAGGGGCTGCTGCGCCTGAAGGCGATCGGCGCCGACGTGGTCCTCATCGACCCGCAATACGCGCCGCGGGTCATTAACAAACCTAATTGCGACGGCATGGTCTCCTTGATATCTGCCGCAGCCAAGGCCGAGCACATCGGCGTCTTCCACCGGTTCGAGCTGATGCGGCATTGGTATCTGGTCGAGCATCTGCCGTTTGAGACATTCATCTCTGCCGACGGCCTGCACATGAACGACTGGAGTTACGCGTGCCTTGCCAAGGCCCTTGGCATGGCCATCGCCGAAGCGGCAGCGCGACCGGTTGCTACGGCGATCGGTCCGGCCGCGCTGCCGTAATCAGAGCGCACTCTACAGAGAGCACAGTTCAGAATCGAAGTCGTGCCCCGCACGGCTCTTTGTCCTCTGTCCTCCGGCTTCAGGCTGCCGCCAGCGCGGCAAACACATCCTCGACAATATCGTCGGGGTGCTCGAGGCCGCAGGAAAGCCGCACCAGTCCATCGCTGATGCCAAGCTCTGCGCGAGCGGCGGGGGTAAGCCGCTGATGTGTCGTGGTGGCGGGGTGCGTGATAAGGCTTTTGGCGTCGCCCAGATTGTTGCTGATGCGGATGAGCGAGAGGGCGTCCTGGAACCGGAAAGCGGCGCTCTTGCCGCCTTTGATCTCGAAGGCGACGAGAGTCGAGCCGCCGTGCATCTGCCGTTGCACGACCTCCGCCTGCGGATGGTCCGAGCGCCCGGGATAGATCAGGCGGCTGATCTTGGGGTGCTCGGCAAGGGCCACCGCCACTGTCGCTGCGGTATCGGTCTGCCGGCGCACGCGGACGGCAAGCGTCTCCAACCCCTTGAGCAGCACCCAGGCATTGAACGGCGAAAGCGAGGGACCGGTTTGCCGGATTAGGGTGTGGATGTGATCCTGGATGAATTTTTCCGATCCGAGTATGACGCCGCCGAGACAGCGGCCCTGGCCGTCGATGTGCTTGGTTGCGGAATAGACCACGCAGTCGGCGCCGAGTGCGAGCGGCTTCTGGAACAGCGGCGTTGAGAAGACGTTGTCCACAACGAGCGTCGCGCCCGCCTCGTGCGCGATATCGGCCACCCCCTTGATGTCGATCACCTCGAGCGCCGGGTTGGTGGGAGTTTCCAGGAAGAATGTCTTGGTATTGGGGCGCACGGCTTTGCGCCACTCATCTAGATTGGTGCCGTTGACCAGGGTCGATGCGACCCCATAGCGAGGCAGGTGCTCCTGGACCACGTACAGGCAGGAGCCGAACAGCGCCTTCGAGGCGACGATGTGGTCGCCGGCACGTACCTGCCCCATGAGCGCGGTGGTGACCGCGGCCATTCCGGTTGCGGTCGCGCGCGCGGCGGCTGCAGCTTCCAGCGCGGCCATGCGCTGCTCGAACATGGTCACAGTCGGATTGGAAAAGCGGGAATATTGATATCCGGGCTCTTCGTTCTTGAATCGCTTTTCCGCGCTCAATGAGCTGTCGTAGACATAGCCCTGGGTGAGAAACAGGCTCTCCGAGGTCTCCCCGAACGGGGAGCGCAGGATACCGGCGTGGACGAGCTGCGTCTCGGGACGATACTTTCTGCTGGCGGACGCGGACATTTGTGCATCTCCTCTGCCCAACAAAAAACCCGGCCGGAAAAGCTCCGCCGGGTCCAATGCGTCCCCGGCCTTTTAGCGAGTTGTTTTACGTGGCTGCAAGCCGGCCGGCTCAAATGACCACGGGATAACGCCGCTTTAGCGCGCCGCAGGCCTTTTCGTCAACATGTCTTTCCGTCAACATGACCGTGCGTCAGGAACCCCCTGCGTCATCGATTGCAGTCGAGGCCTTGCGTATTGCCCCTTGCCTTGCTCGCCGATCAAACAGGCATTCTGCCCGATCGCATGATCGCGGCACTGGCGCAGGACGGCGCCATCGTGCGCGGGTGCGAATTTCAGCCGGACCAGATCCAGCCCGCCAGTCTTGACCTGCGGCTCGGCGCGATCGCCTATCGGGTGCGTGCGAGTTTCCTCCCCGGTCCGCAGGCCACGGTTGCCGAGCGCATCAATGAGCTGAGGCTGCATGAAATCGCGCTTGGCGAGGGCGCCGTGCTCGAGACGGGCTGCGTCTACATCGTGCCCCTGATCGAGAGCCTGGCGTTACCCGACCACATTGCCGGCGCTGCCAATCCCAAGAGCTCGACCGGACGGCTTGATATCTTTACCCGCGTGATCGCCGACAACACACGCGGCTTCGATCGCATCAAGGCCGGCTATCACGGCCCGCTCTATGTCGAGATCAGCCCCCGCACGTTCCCCGTCCTGGTGCGCACCGGCTCACGACTATCGCAACTGCGCTTCCGCCATGGCCATGCGCTGCTTGCGGGGAGCGCATTGCGCGCCCTGCACGCGCGCGAACGCCTGGTCGACGACGAGGCGGCCGATGTGAGCGAGGGAATCGCGGTCAGCGTGGATCTTTCAGCATCGCTTCCTTATTCACGCGCGCAGCCAGAACCGGGAAATACGACCGTGGTCGGCTTCCGCGCCAAGCACCATACTGGTCTCATCGACATCGAAAGGCGCGGCGCCTACGAGGTCGGCGACTACTGGGAGCCGATCCACGCACGCGAGGACCAGAGCCTGATCCTGGATCCAGACGAGTTCTACATCCTTGCCTCGAAAGAGGCCGTGCAGGTCCCGCCTGACTACGCCGCCGAGATGGTGCCTTTCGATCCGCTGGTTGGAGAGTTCCGCGTGCACTACGCTGGTTTCTTCGACCCCGGATTCGGCCACGCCGCGGCGGGCGGCCGCGGCGCACGGGCGGTCCTGGAAGTGCGCTCGCGTGAAGTGCCCTTCATCCTGGAGCATGGGCAAATTGTCGGACGGCTGGTCTATGAGAAGATGCTGGAGCGTCCCGCCTCGCTCTATGGCGAGCGTACCGGCTCCAGTTATCAGGCGCAGGGGCTCAAGCTGTCCAAGCACTTTCGCCCGCGGTGAGGGCCGTCAGGGCTGATAGCGGCCGCCAAATGCGGGCTGGCTCTGGCCGAGCCCGGGCAGCTCCCAGACCCCGGCACCGCCGGGATTGCGGTCGGCGCTGATATTGGCGTTGATGAGGGCCGGTCGCCGCGCCGCGAGCGCCGCGTGCAATGCATCCGAGAGATCGCCGGCGCGGTCGACGGTGATACCGTCGATGCCTGCCGCGCGCGCCATGGCTGCAAAATCCGGATTGTACGGCGCGCCGGTGCCGGGATGACGAAAGTCCGTCGCCAGCTCCCGCCCGTCGAGGTATCCGCGCTGCAAGCCGCGGATCGAAGCATAGGAGAAATTGTTCCACACCAGCCAGACGACCGGCAGATTGTATTCCACGGCGGTGGCGAGCACGCTTGCGTGCATGAGGAAGGCACCGTCGCCGCAAACCGAGACGCACGGTCGCTCGGGCGCGGCAAATTGCGCCCCGAGAACGCCGGCCACCCCGAAGCCCATGGGGCCGAAACCCATGGAGCCGATGAGGGAATCCGGTCGCCTCGGATTGCAGAACTGGAGCAGCCAATTGTGATGCACGCCGATGTCGCTCACCAGGATAGCGTCGTGCGGCAACGCCTTATCAATTTCATGGGCGGCGCGCTGGGGGTGGATCGGCGTGCTGTCATCGCTTCGCCCCGGCGCAATGTAAGCATTCCACTGCTTGCGATAGCCTTCGATGGTGTCGAGCCATTTCCCGCGCCGCTCGGCCGTCTGAATTGCGCTTGCGATGCCGCGGTCATCGAGCTCGGTGAGCAGCTGGCGCACGAAGGTGCGCACGTCGGCCATGAGGCCGAGAGCAACCGGATAGTTACGCGCGATTTCGTCGGGGTCGATATCGACATGGATAAGCCGGGTAGGCGGAATGGTGAAGGAGTAGCCCGGCAGCCACGAGCTGGAGGTGCGGTCATCGAAACGCACGCCAAGCGCAAGCAGCACGTCGGCGGTGCGGGCCGCATGATTGGCCTGATAGGGGCCGTTGCGGGCCACCAGACCGAGCGCCAGCGGATGATGCGAATCGATTGCGCCGGTGCCGCTCGCCGACCAGGCAACCGGAATCGACAATCGCTCCGCGAGCGCCATGAGCTCGCGCCCGGCCCCGCCGTATTTGACACCCTGACCGACCAGGATGACGGGACGCTCGGCCGCAAGCAGCATCTCAAGCGCCTTTCCGACGCCCTCCGGGTCCGCACCGCAACGGCAGGAGATGCCGGCATGCCAGTCCTCTGGCTTGGGCGTTTGCTCTGCAGCCGCCTCCTTGAAAACGTCGAAAGGTACATCGAGCACGACCGGCCCGGGCCGGCCCGTTGTCATGGTCTTCCAGGCCTGTCGGATGGCGAGCGGCACCATGTCCCCGCGCGTCGGCTGGAACACGCGCTTGCAGCAGGCGCGCACGGTTGCCGGAAAGTCCGCCTGATAGTGGCGATAGAGCTCCTGGAAGGCCCCCCGATTGAACTGGCTGGTGGGCACGTTTCCGGTCACGGCCAGGAACGGAACGGAATCAAGATATGAATTGGCAAGCGCAATGGGCAGATTGGCGGAGCCCGGTCCGCACGAGGTAAAAGTCGCGGTCGGTCGGCCAGCAACCCGATAATAGACGTCGGCCATGAAGCCGGCGACGGTCTCGTGATGCACCGAGATGGTCTTGATTTCATCGGAGCGCTCATAGAGCGCGTCGATGAAGGAGATGTTGCCATGGCCGCACAGGCCGAACACGTAGGGCACCTTCTCGCGCACCAGATAGTCGACAATCACCTGACCGCCGTCGAGCATGTTGTTCGACATGATTCGTCATCTCCCGTTGCATCACTGGGGCGAGCACACGCCTTCGGATAGAGAGGCGGCGGGCCATGGGCAAGACCATCCGTTTCGAAACAAGCGATCGCGGTAGAGCTTAGTGCACCCGATTCCATCAGCTGTCACTCCGGGGCGCCAGGAAGTGGCGAACCCGGAACAGCCTGCGGTTGACCAGGCTTGCGGCAGGACGCAAAGTCGCTTCGTGTCCCGGGTGCAGGCAACTTTAGGTAGCCTGCGTACACAGTTTTTCGGCGCGTGAGCGCCGATCCATGAGATTGTTGCCCTTACGCCTGCATGCAATTGCCGAGATGAATCTCGACTCGTCCTTTCTCGAACGAGGCCGTGTGTACGTGATCGGAGATATTCACGGCCGCTCCGATCTGCTCGACCGCATGACTGCAGTGATTTCCGCCGACCTGAAGGCAAATCCGGTCGAGCAATCTCTGACCGTGACGCTCGGTGACTACATCGATCGCGGGCCCGACTCGCGCGGGGTGCTTGAAAGGTTGACAAGGAACCCGTTTCCGACCGCATTCATCGCGCTGAAGGGAAACCACGAGCTCATGTTCGAGAGCTTTCTGCAGGAGCCGTCCGTGGGCGATCAATGGCGCCGGTACGGGGGCCTCGAGACCCTGATCTCATACGGGATTCCGGTTGGCTCAATGATGCTCGGGAAGGGCTATGAGCAGGCCGCGCAAGCGCTCAATGCGGCGGCCCCGCGCTCTCATCTGGAGTTCATCGGCGCACTGAAAACATCGCTCTCGGTAGGGCGTTACTTTCTATGCCATGCAGGCATTCGCCCCGGCATTCCGCTCGAGCGCCAGAGCGTCGATGATCTCTTGTGGATACGAGGATCATTTCTCGACAGCCGGGCTGATTTCGGGAAAATCATCGTGCACGGGCATACACCGACGGAAGAGCCCGAGGTGCGTGCAAACCGCATCAATATCGATACCGGCGCATACATGACGAACCGGCTCACCTGCGTGGCGCTCGATCGAGCGCCGATCAGGTTTCTGTCGGCCACATCTGAGCGCAGCGGCAGGTAGAGGCGCCCACCGCAAAGCAGAAAGGGCCGGCGCAAGCCGGCCCTTTCGTCAAGGCCGCCTTAGGCCTTAGCCCTTGGTCACGACCGGCGGAGCCTTGCCCTTGCCGATCCCGACGCAACCCGAAACGCTAACTGCCACCAGCGTGGCAACGAGCGCAAACAGAAGCTTTTTCATTGGAGTCCCCTATGTTGCTGCCCCTGGTTGTAGACCGCGATCCCACCACAAATCCCCCCGTTTGCTCTAGTGCACAAAAGCCACAGTGCAGAGCAGAATGCGCGTGATCGCGCAGTCCGGAGGCCGGACCCGCTGGCTCAGACCCCCGGAATGGGAGAGCGTTCGAGCAGGCCGATCAAACGAACGACCATGCTGCGCGGGACGAGCTTCGCGAGCGTTACGACGACCTGATTGCGTATGCCGGGTATGACTAATCGCCTTCCCGCCTTGAAGCCCAGCCACCCGGCGGCGGCCGCGTCAAACGCATCCGATTGCGGTATGAGGGAACGCAGCCGACCTTGAGCGGCGGCACGTTGTGCGAAAGAACGCGTCATGACGATCCCCGCCGCAAGGCAGGTGACAGTCACCCCTGTCCCCGCAAGCTCGGAGGCAAGCGCGATTGATAGCGAGTTCACAAACGCTTTCGACGCGTAATAGATTGCCATGGCGGGCAACGGCGCCTTGCCGATGACGGAACCGAGATTGAGAACGCCGCCGCGTGCTCTCGCGACCATCCCTGGAAGAAAGTGCAAGGTCAGCTCGGTCAGGAGCCGGACGTTGAGCTCGATCTGGCTCACCGCTTCCGGGTCGGAACTGGAGACAGGCCGGGGCACCTGCAAGTCGGCACAATTGACGAGCACGTCGCAATGCAGCTCCCGCTCGTGCAGCGCGCGCTCGATCGAAGAGACCGCGTTGCAGGAGGTTAGATCGAGGCCAACAGCGGCAGCCCTCACACCGAAGGCCGCGAGCTCGGCAACTAGGCCGTCGAGCATGCGATCGGCGCAGTCAACCAGCACAAGCGCAGAGCCCTCCATGGCAGCAAGGCGCGCAATCTCGCGTCCGATGCCCGACGCAGCGCCGGTGATTACGATTGCAGGATGCGAGGCTTGCGCGTCCCGCGTGGCAGCGCCAGGTGCGATCTCGGAATGCATGCAGCCTTGCTCGTCCCCCTCCGCACCAATCCAGAGGCGGCGCGGGGCCGGGAATTCACCGGCATTGAAATCCGATCACACCACCTTCCGCCGCCGGCGTCATCTGGGTGATTGCGGCCTTCTTGCCGAATTGACCGCAGTGTGCCTTTGCCGCGTCCATTGCCGCGGGCAGGCCGCCTTCGGCATAGGGAACCTTGCCGCCTTGCTCATTGCCGGTCACGCTTGCACTCCCGCTCGAGCCCGCGCATCCCCCCATGGCGGCCGCAAGTCCCGCAAGCAGAATCCAAGTCCCGAGAGCGCCACAGCGATGCGGCCCCCTGACGAGGCGAGATTTCGCAAGCTCTTCGGCCATGCGCCCTTGCACCATTTCGAGATTTGACCGTGCGATCAAGCGTGAGTCAGATATGATCAGCATGTGCGGATGTCGAGGCTGGGAGCAGAGGCCGGCTCGGCTCAGGCTGCGCAGGCACGCACCGTGCCCAGCACGAATTCGCTGGGGTAGTCTCCCGCGGTCCAGTCAAGGCGCGTCTGGCGGCCTCGCTCATCGTCTACGAACGAGAGCTCCCAACGCTCGGAAGCCGAGGCGATGCTGATGATGCCCGGTTGCGGCTCGGCTCTCGACAATCCGGTCTTGCGGCGAGACAGATGCTGATATGCGCAGGCGGCAATCGTGCGGTAGTTGCCATCGAGCCGATCAAGAGTGACCGGCTCGGTCGAGAACGGGTTCTGGAAGAAAAGGAATTGCGCCGAGCTGGGGTGGCTCGCGACCATCGCCGTCAGAAATGTCAGCAGCAGAATGAAGCGCGCGTTCATGCTCTCTTCCCGCCTGCAGCCATAGCGGGCATATGCGGCAAGAGTTCGATCAATCACGCCAAAGGCGCCACGGCCCGACTCGCCTCGTCCCTTCAGGGGACCCGCGACGGCGGCTGGCCGGGGCCCGCTCGCATGCGCAGGCTGGCCCGCACGGATGGGCTCAGAAGGAATCGCACTCCAGCTCGCATTCGGAGTTCACCGCGATCACCTTGAAGCTTTGCGATCCCAGCTTCTGATCGCCATGCCAGATTTCGAAGGTCCAGGTGCCGGTGACGAGCTCGAAGCTGTCCTCGAATGTGTAGCCGGCATACCCTGTCTCGCCGATCCGTGCCTCGAGCGTAAACTCATCGCGCGCAATCGGCGTCGAGAACCCCTTGGGGACAACTCCGCCGTGGGGGAAAATGACGATCTCCCTGAGCTCGACCGCGGCGTCATTCGGGGTTCCCACGAGGTTATATTCAAAGCCGAAGGTGGTCCCGATCTGCGCAGGAATGGTCCGCAGCGTTGCGGCATGCCGCAGGTTCAAGGCCGCTGCCTTGTTGATACCAACTCCATCCCTTCCCTGGATCTTGCGGTCTACCGTATAGATCCCGTGCTCCTTGAACTCGATACGCTCGATGGCAGCCGAGGCTTGAGCGAGCACCGTCCCGGTTGTAGCGAGCAGCAACGAGAAGGCGAGCGCGAAGAATTTCATGTGATCCCCCACTGCGCCAAGCGGCATTTGCGCTGATGAAATGTGCTGCGCAGCAAGAACGTTAGCTTGGCGGTGCGCCAGAAAATGTGATGGCCGTCACAAATTTGCGTTTTTTGCTCAAAAAGGCGAGAAGCGGTTGAACCTTCTTGCGCAAACTATAAGTCCCTTCCGGCTGGCCCCCGTGGCGACGCGCCATGCAGCCAAGGAGAGATTTGCCCGCCTTGGCCTTCGGGGGTGCGACGGTAAGTTACTGAGCCCAAATCACTTTCGCGATCACGCGGGGGCGCTACGCGCGAATGCGCTGCAGATTCATCGCTTCCCGGCAAGAGACAAATTGACCCGCCCGAAACCGGCAGCGCATAATGTTCGGCCGGCTGCAAGGGCAAACGAGGGGAAAGCAATGGGAAATCGTTCAGTCATCCTGAAGACGCTTTGTGCGGTCTTGGTTGGCTGCCTGGTCCTGCCTCTGGGAGGACTGGTGTTTCCGTATCTGGATATCCCGGTTTTGCCGTTCAACGTGATTGAGGCCGTCCTGAGCACGACCGTGGGATTCGGCATTGCGGAGCTGCTGGGCTAGGATCGTCCCCACTCAGTCATCGTCATCTCCCTCCGCCCAGATGCCCGCGTGCTGCGAACGTGCCTGTTGCTCAGCCGCCTTGAGCTCGGCTGAGGCGTCCGGCGTTGCTCGTCCGCCCCCATTGTAGAGAACGACGCGCGACAAATCCTGATCGCCGACTTGGCAACGATAGGTGTTGCCGCCGCCGCTTGGCTCGCAGACCACCTCGCGGCGACCGACATAGTGCCTGAAATCGCGTACGGCACGGCTGGCGACGCCTTCCACTCCAAACAAGCGTATGGGGCGGCCGTCGATCTCGATTGTTCCAGTGTTGCGGATGTGGGGCACGCCCCGGATGGCGATGCTACTCCCCTCCTGCCTGAGCGGCGCACCTTGGCCGGTCGTTGCCATTGCGACGGCGTTGCAGCACGAGCCAGCTTTGCTCGCGCCGCTGTGGACTGCGCAAGGAACTCCTTGAAAATGCGCGCCGGCAGATCGCCGCCGGTTACGTTCCTGGTTGGGGTGCTGTCGTCGTTTCCCACCCAAACACCGACCACGATATCGCGCGTGAATCCAACGAACCAGGCATCCTTGTGCTCCTGCGACGTTCCCGTTTTCCCGGCGACGGCATCCTCCATCCTTGCGGCCCTGCCGGTGCCCTCACGAACCACGGCAGCAAGAAGGTCGCGCATGGCACCGCGGGCAGCTTGATTGCGCGCGGGCTCGATTGCGGCCTGCGGCCGGCTGAACAGGGGCTTGTCGCCGTTGCGAATGCTGCGAATCGCGTAGGGCTCGATATTCTCCGCGTTGGCGGCAATGGCGGCAAAGGCGCGCGTCATCTCCATCAGACTCACTTCAGCTGACCCGAGCGCAAGGCTGGGCACTGCGGGCAATTGCGATTGCACTCCAAGCCGGCGCGCAGTGTCGATGACGGCGGGAATGCCGACGGCATCGGCGAGCTGGACTGCAACCGAGTTGATCGAACTTGCAAAGGCGGTGCGCAGGGTGACCGTGCCGCGGAAGCGCCCGCCGTAGTTCTCCGGCTCCCAATCGCCGATTTGCACAGGACGATCGACCACCATCATATCCGGGCGAAACCCCTTCTCGAGCGCGGTGAGATAAACGAAAATCTTGAACAACGAGCCTGGCTGTCTTTTTGCCTGGGTGGCACGGTTGAACTGGCTGTCGTTGTAATCGACGCCTCCCACCATGGCGAGGATTGCTCCATCAGGCGCCATGGCGACAAGCGCCGCCTGACCGACCTTCTTGATGCGTCCCTCTGCCTTGAGACGCCGCGCAATGACGGTTTCGGCAATGTTTTGCAGGTCGAGAGCCAGCGTGGTGCCAAGCGTCAGATCGGCGGACGTCGATCCGACCAAGCGCTTGGCCTCGCCACCCAAGTGGTCGACGAAATAGTTCGTACCCGGCGGATTGTCGGGCGGCACCCGCAGATTCACCGGCTCTCGGCGCGCTGCCTTTGCCTGCGCCGCCGTGATGGCCCCGGTCTCCACCATACCATCGAGCACGAGCGCCGCGCGCGCCTGCGCCCCCTCGAGATTGCGATTGGGAGCAAGCGCGGAGGGTGCGCGCACCAGGCCTGCGAGCATCGCCGCTTGCGCAAGCGAAAGCTCTTTTGCAGCCTTCCCGAAATAGCGTTTGGCCGCGGCGTCGGCTCCATAGGCGCCGGCCCCGAAATAGGCAGTATTGAGGTAACGGGCGAGAATCTCGTCCTTGCTAAGCTGGTGCTCGAGCCAGACTGTCAGCAACGCCTCCTGCACCTTGCGCCTGAGGGTGCGCTCGGGGGACAGGTACAGCATTCGCGCGAGCTGCTGCGTGATCGTGCTGCCCCCTTCACGCATGCTGCCCGAGAGCAGATCTCGAAATGACGCGCGCAGCAGTGAAGGCAAATAGAAGCCGCCGTGCTCATAGAAGTGACGGTCCTCGATGGCAATGATGGCGCGGGCGAGACTGACTGGGACATCGCCGGGCGCAAGCTTGTCGCCCTTGAATACACCGCGCGTGGCGAAGACTGCGCCGCCCTGCGCCTTTACAATGAGCGCGCTCGGCGTCGACTCGACGGCCAGCCCGCCATCAAACGGCATGGTGGCAATGCAATAGACGACATATCCAGGCACCAGCAGGAGGACAACGGCCGACACGGCGGCCAAGAGGCGAAGATGCAGCCAAAGCCGCGCTTGCCGCCTGATAGCGGGTGCGCGGCTTGCTACCTCGGCCATCCGGGCCAGACCGGCGCGCGAGCGCATGCTCCAGAAGAGGCCTGCACGCCCCGCCGCCCGCAGGAGGTTCGCAGTCTTGCGGCCCGCGGCAAAGGCGTCGCGAACGAAGACTCGCCACTGGCCGCGAAGCGTCGTCCATGAAAAGCCTGCCGCGCGCAGGAATTTCGGGGGGTGTTGACCCACCGCGCTGTCGCGAGTCCTGGAACTGTGGGCGTGGGGACCCTCGCCGCCACCTTCGGGACGGCGTGAGCCAATGAGCAGCCAATCGCGCGCTGCCGCCGTGCGCAGGTGAGGTGCGGTGACCATGCCGGGCACTAACGCAGCGGCGGCGGATCGACCCACCCCCGCCGCCGGCGTGGGGAAGACCGTAAATCCTCGGGAGCCATCAAGCGGGCCCCATTGCCCAGGCCGTTGACGTCAGAACGATCGACGCCACGGAGATAGCGCCAGATGTCTCTCCGGTAACGGTAACGCCACCGGATCTGATCGATGTCGCGCTGCTCAAAGGCAGATGTGACACCGAGGTCGGACAGCACCGGAAACGCCGCTGCTCCGCCCGTGCACCCCAGGACCATCACGGCGGCAAGAACAAGCTGGCGCGGATGCATGGCGTCATTCCCGAGGATGGAAACGCCGGTCACGCGCGTATGTTCCGACGATGCGACTATTGTGTCGAACAGATCGAATGGGCCGATCCATTCTATGGGCAGTGTCTCGCGACGCCCAGCACGTATTGTGCTTGCATAGTGCCGCGCGCCGAAGCTGCGTTTCCAGCGCTCGCCTCCACGTCCGTCGGGGTGAAAAGAGACAACTTGCATGCCAATCGCACAGCCCATCGATATCGATCCACAGAGCCCCGGCGGAGAGAGGTCCTCGCATGGCCTCATTCTGTTCGACGGGGTCTGCGTGCTTTGCTCGGCCGGCTGCCGTTTCGTCAGCCGGCGCGATCGAAGCGATTATTTTCGCTACCTCCCGATCCAGTCGGCGGAGGGCCGTCCGATCGCGCGCCGGCTCGGTATCGACCCCGACAACCCGAAGTCATTTGCGTTCGTGGCAAACGGCCGCGGTCATGTGAAGTCCGACGCGGTGCTTGCCATTGCGCGCGAGCTTCCGCGCTGGCGCTGGAGCTGGGCTTTCCACTATGTTCCAGTGGTTTTACGCGACAGGCTCTACGACATCGTCGCCCGCAATCGCTATCGATGGTTCGGCCGACGCGAGGTCTGCATGCTGCCGACTGCGGATCGCACATGGCCGGCAGCGTGAATAGCTCGGGCTGCTTCCTCGAGCCCTCATGGTGAGGAGCGCCGCACATAGTGCGGCGCGTCTCGAACCGTGAGGCCCGTGGCGGGCCGCCCTCATCCTTCGAGACAGGCGCTACGAGAGAATTGTGTTCCGGCTATCTGTTTGTGCAAGCGCCCTCCCTTAGGAGGAGGGCGGAAACAATCACCGAGCCCCATCTCCGGTTTCCTCGGCGATGCGACGGCGGCCCAGCATGTAGGCGCGCGCATTGTTCACCGCATCGACGGCGATCAGCCGCCCCGCCCGACGATACTCCACCGAGAATGCGGCCGTCGCCGGATCACCGTTTACCTCCGCGCTGTCATGGTCGTCCATGATACCCGCGATCTGCAGCTTGAGATCGTACTGGTCGGACCAGAACCACGGGACTGGATCGTAAGGCTCGCCTGCTCCTAGGATCGCGGCCGCCGCCGCCTTGGCCTGGTCGATGGCATGCTGCACGCATTCAAGCCGCAGGCGGCGGCCGTAGCGGCGGCTGGGAAAGCGCGCGCAGTCGCCGATCGCGTAAACGAGCGGCGCCGACGCGCGCGCGAACTCGTCGACGAGGATGCCGTCCTCGCAGGCAAGCCCCGCCGCTGCCGCGAGCTCGTCGTTCGCCCGCGCTCCGGTCGCGACCAGAACGACGTCGACCGCATGCGGCTCGCCCGTGGAGGCATGCACGACCAGCGTGCCCGACCGTTCCTCGATTGCGGTCAGCCGCGCGCCGAGCCGGATATCGACGCCCCGCACACGGTGCTTCGCCTCGAAGAAGGCCGACATGTCGGCACCCGTGACGCGCTTCATGACGCGGGCCTCGGTCTCGATCACCGTCACCTCGCGGCCCTCGCTGCGCATCGCTGCCGCCACTTCGAGCCCGATATAACCGCCCCCGACAATTGCCACCCGGCGTGCCGAATCAAGTGCCGGCCGCAGCCGTCGGACGTCGTCGATTCTTCGCAACGAGAAGACACCGGGCAGATCGACGCCCGGCACCGGCAGCGCGCGTGCTCGCGTGCCCGTCGCGAACACCAGCGTGCCGCAGCAGATCTCGCGACCATCGTGCAGAAGCACCCGACGTTGCCGCACATCAACCGACCCGACGCTCGTGCCGAGCACAAGACGCACATCCTGGTCGCGCCAGAAGCTTTGAGCGCGCAGCGCAAGCGATTCAGGCGCTCCGCCCTCAATCAGGAATTTTTTCGACAGCGGCGGCCGCTGGTATGGCAGGTGCGGCTCATCGCCGATCATCAGTATCGATCCGTGCAATCCGCCCTGGCGCAGGCTCGCAGCGACCTGCGCTGCGGCCTGACCGGCCCCGATGATGACGACGTCCTCGCCCATTCCGCTTCCTCCAGCGGAGGCATCCCGTGCGCGCCGCAACGCAGGGATGCCCAGCTTCTCCTTTAGCGAGCTTGCCTCGTGCCGCCAAAAGGTCCAGCCTTGGGTTTCTCCGGGCTGCTGCGCCGGCTTCGGGCTCAGCAAACGGCCGGGGACGCAAGTGCGGGGAACAGTCGTGCGCGTGCAGTTCTGGGGGACCCGCGGATCGATCGCCAAGCCAGGCCCGGGCACGGCTCGTTATGGCGGAAACACGTCCTGTGTCGAGCTACGCTCGGGGCGGGGAACGCTGATCGTCATCGATTGCGGCACCGGCGCGCATTCGCTCGGCCAGCGGCTGGAGCAATCAGGCGTTAAGGCCGGCCACATCCTGATCAGCCACACGCACTGGGACCATATCCAGGGCATCCCATTCTTTGCGCCGCTTTTCGCGCCGGGCACCGAATGGGACATCTATGGCCCCAAGGGCCTCGCGCAATCCCTGCGCGACACACTCTCGGGGCAGATGCAGTACGCCTACTTTCCGGTGGCGCTTGAGCAATTCGCGGCCACCATCCGCTATCACGACCTGGTCGAGGGTGCGTTCTCGATCGACGACGTCAAGGTTTTTACCCATTACCTCAACCATACCGCGCTCACGCTCGGCTACCGCCTGGAGGCCGACGGCGTGTCGGCCGTGTACGCGTGCGATCACGAACCCTTTTCGCGATCGCTGGCAGCCGGCGAGGGCGACATCGGCGAGCAGGATTTGCGTCATGCCGAGTTCTTCCGGGACGCAGACCTTCTGATCCACGATGCGCAGTTCACCGCCGCAGAGTACCCCGCCAAGATCGGCTGGGGGCATAGCTCGGCCGAATACGCGGTGCGGCTCGCACGCCACGCGGGCGTGAAGCGGCTCGCATTGACCCACCACGATCCGATGCGGGACGACGACGGCATCGACCGCCTGGTTGAGGGCATCAGGGCACGGCTGCAGCGGGAAGCATCTCCGCTCGAAGTATTCGCCGCATTCGAAGGACAGAGCGTGGAAGTCGAGCCTTCGCTTGCGACAACCGGCAGGCGTGCCGGTCGAGAGTTCGCGGCCACCACCCCGGTTGAGCCGGCACTGGTCGAGCGGTCGGTGCTGCTCGGCATCGCAAACCCCGAGCTCGCCGCAACCCTGGCGGAGGCCATTCGAGCGTTAGGCATCCGCGTCCAGTTCTTCTCGGACGTCGAGGAAGCGCGCAAGCTCATTGTGAAAGATGCGCCGTCTTTGGCGATGATCGAGCACGACCCACCCACTATCGACGCCATTTCGGCGTGCCGCGCGCTGCGCAGAAACGGCGGCGTTCACGAGCATCAACTGCCAGTCGTCGTCATTGCCGCGCGCGAGGACACGCGCGCCGGTGCCGCGGCCGGGGTCACGGACTGGCTGATCAAGCCATTCAAAAGCAGCTACGCGCGCGCCAAGATCCACGCTTGGGTGCTGCGAACCGAGTGCCGCTGGGTTCGGGCCAGCATCCCAAGTGACGAGGAGCGACGCATTGCCGCGCTGCGCGGGACCGGGGTGCTCGACACGGCGCCGGAGGAGCGGTTCGATCGGATCACGCGACTTGCCGCCGCGCTCTTCAACGTGCCGATCGCGCTCGTGAGCCTGGTCGACGAAGACCGGCAATGGTTCAAATCCTGCTACGGGCTCGATGCGAAAGAGACTCCGCGCGATGCCGCCTTCTGCGCGCATGTGGTCTATGATCGCGAGCCGATCATTGTGCCTGATGCCTTCCAGGATGCCCGGTTTGCAGACAACCCGCTGGTCGTCAATGACCCGCGCATCAGGTTCTATGCGGGATGTCCGCTCATCCTCGATGACGGAAGCTGCGTCGGCTCGCTGTGTATCATCGACACGCGCCCACGCTCGGTGGAGGAGACCGATCTGGAACGGCTGCGCGATCTCGCAGCGCTCACGGTGCGCGAGCTCAATGGCAGCGCCGAACGGACGCAGCCGTCACGGCGTCACGCGCAGGCAGGCTGAGAGCGCAGGCAGGCCTCAGCGCTTTCCTTCGGAGATGAACTTCTCCAGGCTGAGCGGATCGCCCTTGCGCGCGGGCTCGCGCGGCTCGACGTCCGCAAAACGGCTGGCCTCGACGAACCATTGGCGCCGCGCCGGCAGCTGCCATCGCCGCTTCATGGCGACGCTTGCGTCCCATCGAACCGGCTCGTTCTCGATATCCATCACCTGGTAGTGCGTGTTGAACAGCTCGATGCGATGTCCATCGGGGTCGCGCAGATAGACGAACAGGGCGTGCCCGGGACCGTGCCGGCCCGGCCCGAACTCGACATTGGCGGCAAAGCCCATCTCGGCGGCAAGATCGCAGACATAAAAGAAGTGATAGGATTCCGGGATGCTGAACGCGGCATGATGCAGCCGCGGCCCCGCACCAGGCGCGAATACGATATCGTGCGGATTGCCCTTGCGCTGGAGAAAGACGAATAGCAGCTCCTCGGTCCCGTCAGGCGAGATGTACTCGGAGAGGCGAAAACCCATGCTCATCCAGAACTCGCAGGCCTTATGCACGTCCGGCACCAGCAACTGAAAATGATCAAGGCGCTGCGGCACCGCGCCATGGTGCTGCTTGAACTCCACGACCAGGCGCGGCTTGACTTCCATGCTGGCGCAAAACTCGATGGGTGCGCCGCTTGCATCCGTCACGTGCAGGGTGCGTCCCTGATGCGGCACATCGACCCATTTTGCCGGCAAGCCCGACCCGACGAAGAAGGCCTTGGCGCGATCGAGGTCATCCTCCGTGAAGACGCGCATGCCGACGCGCTCGGCCTCAGGCTCCCCGCGCGCTTTCCTGAGCACGAGGCTGTGGTGGCACGCCTCCGCCACGCCGCGCAAATAAATGCTCTCCTTATCCTCGTCGCTGACAATGAAGCCGATGAGGTCGACATAGAACTTCCGGCTCGCCGCAAGGTCCCGCACCGTCAACACGGCGTGGCTCGCGCGCGTGATGTTGAAAGGCGGATTGTAGACCGGCTTCGGGATGCTCATGGCGTGCTCTTCTAGATCAGGCCTCGGTTGAGTTCTATCGTAGGGTGGGCAACCGCGCGTGCTCAGAGCTGTCCGCGTGGGCAAAATCGAGCGCAGACAAGTTTACGCAGTCTGCGCAAGCTTGACTGCGTTGCGCGGTTGCCCACGCGGAGAGAGCGTCGCAGCGATTTTGCCCACCCTACAGATCGGGTGCGATTCAATGTCATCGAAAGCTGCTCTAATACGACTTCGGCAGGCCCAGCACCCTCTCCGCAATGAAGTTGAGGATCATGTGCGGGGTGACCGGGGCGATGCGCGGGATCAGCGATTCGCGCAGATACCGCTCGACGTGAAATTCTCTCGAATAACCCATGCCGCCATGCGTCATCACCGCCGTCTCGCAGGCGCGAAACGCGGCCTCTGCGGCGAGATACTTGGCGGCATTGGCCTCGGCTGCGCAATCCAGGCCGCGATCGTAGAGGGTGGCTGCCTTCATCGCCATCAGGTTGGCGGCCTCAAGCGCCATCCAGCATTGTGCGAGCGGATGGGCGATGGCCTGATTCTGCCCGATGGGACGGCGAAATACGATGCGCTCGCGCGCGTAGTGCACGGCCTTGCGCAACGCGGCACGCCCGATGCCCACCGCCTCCGCCGCAATCAGAATGCGTTCCGGGTTCATGCCATGCAGAATGGCGCGAAATCCCTCGCCCTCGGCGCCGATGCGGTCTGCGGCGGGCACCGGCATGGCATCGAAGAACATCTCGTTGGAATCAACCGCTTTGCGACCCATTTTGTCGATGACACGTATGGCGACGCGGCTGCGGTCGAGGTCGGTATAGAACAACGAAAGCCCCTCGGTCTTGCGCTTGACCTCGGGAAGCGGCGTGGTGCGGGCAAGGATGAGGATCTTGTTCGCAACCTGCGCGGTGGAAATCCAGATTTTCTGCCCGGACAGCACGTAGTGGTCACCACAGCGCTCGGCGCGCACCTTCAGCGCGGTGGTATCGAGCCCGGCGTCAGGCTCGGTTACCGCGAAACACGCCTGATCGGTGCCGGCGATCATCGACGGCAGCATGCGGCGCTTCTGCTCGTCGGTTCCGAGCACGACGATGGGCTGCAGGCCGAAGATGTTCATGTGAACCGCGGACGCCCCGCTCATGGCCGCGCCCGATTCTGCAACCGCCTGCATCATGATCGCGGCCTCGGTAATGCCGAGGCCTGAACCTCCGTATTCGGTGGGCATGGCGATGCCGAGCCAGCCGGCCTGCGCCAGCGCACCGTGCAGCTCATGCGGAAAGTCGCCCGTGCGATCCTTGGTCAGCCAGTAGTCGTCATCGAACCGGCTGCACAGCTTGAGGATCGATTCCCGGATCTGCTGCTGCTCCGGGCTCAGTGAAAAGTCCATTGCGGCTGCCCAGCCAGCTTGAACATCAACGGCTCAAAGCCCCTACTCCGCTGCATTGGCCCGACGCAGCAAACCTGCCGCCTTCATCTCATCATGCAATGCAATTGGGTCCCAATCGTATCCGTTCGGCCAAGTGAGCGCTCCGTCCTCGATAAAGACGCGCGCGAAATAGCCGGGGTCTTTGAGCGGTTCCGCCATCGGCCCGGTTTTCTCTCGAATAAACCGAAAATCACGTATTCCGATGGTGGCGTCGGAAAACTCGATCTCCAGCTTGTAATCGCCAAGGGAGCGAACGCCAATCACATCTATCATCATTGAATGAATCATATCAGATTGCCCCCGGTGATACGACCTTCTCGACGGCCGCCGCAATGGACAGGAGGCGACGGTCGGTACCATGATCGCCGAACAGCATGAGGCCGACCGGCGCGTCGCCGGGGCAATGGCAGGGGATGGAGATTGCGCAGCCGTCAATGAAATTGGCGATGGACGGATTGCGCAGCACCAGCACATTGATGCGGCGGAACGCGTCTTCGGGCTCAAGCTCCGCAATCCGCGGTGCCAGGATCGGCACGGTCGGCATGGCGAGCGCATCGTAGGGCGCCATGATCGCTCGCACCCGCCGGGTAAAATCGGCGCGCGCATTGAGAAGGTCGATGTAGTCGGCGGCATTCTGCTCGCGCCCGCGCAGGATGCGCGTCAGCACCCGCGGATCGTACATCTTCTCGGCCTTCGCAATCAGCGACCGGTGCAGCGCATAGGATTCCGCCGTCACAATGCCGCCCTTGGCGTTGATCGCGCGGAGCTCGTCGAGCTCGCGCAGGGGAATATCGACGATGCGCGCGCCCTTTTCGCGAAGCTGCGAAAGCGCGCGGTCGAAGGCCTGCGCCACCGCGGGCTCCAGATTGTCGAGCACCGTGGTCTGCGGCACCGCCATGCGCAGCGCCTCGAGCGGAAAGGACGGCAGATCCATCGCCGGCTCCGCCGCGAGCACGCAATCGAGCATCGCGCAGCACGCGACCGTGGCCGCCAGCGGACCCACTGAATCGAGCGTGGTCGAAAGCGGAAAGGCGCCTTGCGTGGGGACGCGCGCGGCGGTCGGCTTGAAGCCGACGACGCCGCAAAAGGCGGCCGGGATGCGGCAGGAGCCCCCGGTGTCGGTGCCAATGGCGCCTATCGCCATGCCGTCGGCGACCGATACCGCGGCGCCCGATGAGGAGCCGCCGGGAATGCGGGCGGCAGGTCGGTCGTAGGGGCTCGCAGGCGTCCCGTAGTGCGGATTGATGCCGATGCCGGAGAAGGCGAACTCCGTCATGTTGGTGCGCCCGATGGGAACGAAGCCCGCGGCACGCAGCCGCGCGACCGCCGGTGCGTCGCGGTTGGCGGGCGGCGCATCGCGCAGCGCCACGGAGCCTGCCGTGGTCACGTCGCCTCTAATGTCGAACAGGTCCTTGAGCGATACCGGCACTCCGGCAAAGCGGGAGGGCGCAGCGCCGCTTGCGCGCAGGCGGTCGTAGAAATCCGCCGCCGCAAGCGCATGCTCCGCATGCACCTTGAGGAAAGTGCGTGCCCCCTCCCCCGACTTGTCGTTGATGCGCGCAAGCGCTTCCTCGATGAGGGCGCGGCTCTTGCCGCCGCCATCGAGCGCGGCCACGGCTTTGGCGACAGTTTGCATCCTTACTTGCCTCTTGCGAATTCAGTATCCATAAGCGTCCTGCAATGGAATGGCAGCTTTAACCTTCACCACTTGCCTGCTACGGTGCAATGCCATCTGTCTGGAAGCCACGTGTCGCGCGTCCTCTCTCTCACCCTGCAAGACCGATCGGAAGCGAGCCGCGCCGAGATCGCAATCAGGCAAGCAGTGATCGCGGGCTGGACCGGACGCGACCCGGCCGCGGTCGAGAAGCATATCAGGGAGCTGGAAGCGCTCGGCGTGAAGCGGCCTGCGATGACACCTATTTTCTATCGCGTGGCCGCGTCCCGGCTTACCACCGAGCCGGAGATCGAGGCCGTCGGGGAAAGCTCGGGCGGCGAGGTCGAGTTCGTGCTGCTTGCGCATGCGGGACGGTTGTGGGTCGGCGCCGGCTCCGACCATACCGACCGTGAGGTGGAAAAATATGGGGTCACGGTATCCAAGCAGATGTGCGAAAAGCCGATTGCGCCGACATTCTGGCCCTATGAAGATGTCGCCGGCCATTGGGACCGCCTGATCCTGCGCTCGCACGTGATCGAACGGGGGAAGCGCGTGCTCTATCAGGAAGGTGCGGTGACGGCCATGCTGCAGCCGCAGGCCCTGATCGAGCGTCACGCCACCGGCGGGCGTCTCGCCGACGGCACCCTGATGTTCTGTGGCACGCTTGCCGCGCACGGGGGCGTGCGCCCCACCCGCGAGTTTTCATTCGAGCTGGACGACCCGGTGCAGGGTCGCAAAATTGCCCATAGCTATCAGGTGCGAACCCTGCCCATCTTGGGATGATGCAACGCACGGGAGGAAGCCGATGCCAATGAACAAGCCGCATATCGAGTTCACCCGCGTTGACATGAACGCCGGTTGGGCCACGCCGCCCGGCTATCCGGCAGGCATCCAGCAGAAGATCCTCGCAAGCGACCTCGACGAGAGCCGCAAGATGGGAAGTCGCACGCGGCTCCTGCGCTTCGCGCCCGGCATCTATACCACTTCACCCTTCGTGCACGATCACTGGGAGGAGGTCTATCTCGTCTCCGGCGACCTCATCGTTGGCAACGACAAGGACGGCAAGGGCGGCGAGCCATTCAATGCGCCCACCTATGCCTGCCGGCCGCCAGGCGTACATCACGGGCCGTTCAAGTCCGAGCGCGGCTGCCTGCTCTACGAGATTCACTATTACGACGAGAGCAAAAAATAACGCGGGAGAGTTCGACCATGCTGGCGCCGGAAGAGAAGCTCAAGCTGTCGCCTAAGCCTTACCTCGCGGCGACTCACCGATTTGCCGACGGCTCCGGCTCGCCCCGTGAATTTCTCGAACGCTGCCTCGCCGTCATTTCGGAGCTGGAGCCGAAGATCGGCGCCTTTGTGCATCTCGACGCCGAAGGCGCGCGTGCTGCCGCCGATCGCGCGAGCGCGCGCTGGCGCGAGGGTCGACCGTTGTCCAAGATCGATGGCATGCCGATCGGCATCAAGGACATCATCGAGACAATCGACATGCCGACGGAGAACGGCTCGCCGCTCTATACCGGCTGGCGTTCCGGGCGCGACGCGGCGAGCGTTGCCGCTCTGCGCGAAGCCGGCGCCGTCAACATGGGCAAGACGGTGACCACGGAGTTCGCCGCCACCGAGCCGCGCGGCACACGCAACCCGCACGACCTGCGCCGCACGCCGGGCGGCTCGAGCAGCGGCTCCGCGGCGGGGGTGGCCGCCGGCATGATGAGCGCGGGGCTCGGCACGCAGGTGATCGGCTCGACCATCCGGCCCGCGAGCTACAGCGGCTGCGTCGGCTTCAAGGTATCGGTCGGCGCGCTTAACCGCGGCGGCAGCTTCGATGGCTTGAGCCAGAGCGTCAGCGGCGTGCTTGCAACGACACTGGAGGATGCCTGGCAGGTCGCCTACGAGATCGCCGCCCGCGCCGGCGGCGATCCCGGCTATCCCGGCCTCTATGGCCCGGTAAATGCTCCGGAAGGACGCAATCCGCGTCGCGTCGCATTCCTGGAGACCGCGGGATGGCAGGCCGCAACGCCGGGCGCCAGAAATGCGATCAGCGATGCGCTTTCCCGCTTTAAGACGGCCGGCATCGAGGTGCTCTCGCGCCACTCGCATCCCAAGCTTGCCGCGGTCGAGACTGCCATTTTGCACGCGCGTGAGCTCTCCATGCGGATCAATGCATGGGAATGGCGGTGGCCGCTCAACACCTATCGCAACCGTGACGCGAGCATGCTCAGCCGCGCGCTGCTCGATCGGCTCACCGAAGCCGAAGCGATGACGCTTGACGATTATCGCGTCGACCTCGCGCAGCGCGAGAAGGACCGCGCGCTCTATGCCGAGCTTGCCACCGAGTGCGAGGCCTGCATCAGCCTGTCGGCGCCATCGGCTGCGCCCATGGGACTGCATTCGACCGGCGACCCGAACTGCACCGTGCACACCTCGTATCTCGGCATTCCTTCGGTCTCACTTCCGGTGCTGCAGGACGAGGGGCTGCCGCTCGGTCTGCAGGTCACCGGCTTCATCAATGGCGACGCGCAGGCATTTGCCATCGCCACCGCGCTTGCCGGTTTGTTTTAGTCGGTTCGTCACTCCGGGGCACGAGTGATCGCCCGTTCGTGGCGACCCGGAATGGCGAGTGAATAGCCTGGGGCACAATCGCTAAGGAACGACGATCGTGAAGCTTGCCATCCCCGACATGATCTCGAACTCGTATTTCCCCGCGGTCGCGGCAATCGAGCTCGGCATGTTCAAGCGCGAAGGGCTCGATGTGACGCTCGAGCTGATCTATCCCGTCGACAAGTCCTACGCCGCGCTCCGGGACGGCGTGGTGGACTTCGTCGGCGGCTCTGCCCATTCCACCCTCTCCGCATTTCCGCAATGGCGCGGCGCAAAGCTCCTGTGCGCGCAGGCGCAGGGCATGTACTGGTTCCTGGTCATGCACCGCGATCTCGGCGCCAAGCGCGGCGATGTCGGGGTGGTGAAGGGGCGCAGCATCGGCGCGGCGCCCTGGGTCGACATTGGGCTTCGGCATCTGCTGATCGAGGCGGGGATCGATCTTGCGCGCGACAAAGTCACCATCGCGCCGGTTCCGGGCGCGCAGGGGGCCGGGGTCAATTTCGGCGTGACCGCCGCGCGCGCGCTGGAGGACCGCAAGATCGACGGCTTCTGGGCGAACGGCATGGGTGCCGAGATCGCGGTGCGGCGCGGCGTCGGGACCGTCGTGCTCGACGTGCGCCGCGGCGACGGGCCCAAGCCGTGCTTCAACTACACCATGGCCTCGATTGCCACCACCGAGGCGCTGATCGCGCGCTCACCCGACGCGGCCGCCGCCGCGGTGCGTGCCATCGTGGCCACGCAGGCGGCATTGAAGGAGGATGTGACGCGCGCGACCGCGATCGGACGCAAGCTGTTCCCGCCGTCCGAAGCCGAGCTCATTGCCGAGCTCATCCGGCGCGACCTCCCCTATTACGACGCAACCATCTCGCGGGATTTCGTGGCGGGAATGAATCGGTTTTCGCGCGACGCCGGCATCCTCACCGGCGATGTCGCGTACGAGGAGATCGTCGCCACGCCGGTTTCGGCATTCTGGAAGCCATCGTAGGCGGAAGCACATTCATAGGCAGCTCCGCCGCCGCCGCCGCGAAACCAGGCGTTTCCTTGGTTCGAATTACATGCACCGTCATTCCGGAGCGAGCTCCGCCCAAGTTGGTGCGCGAGATCGCCCTTGAACCCATTTCGCGGGACGTAATTTCCTGATTTGATCGCGCCGAGTTGCGCGCTATGTCCCCCGAGCTCGTATTCTGGCTCGCCCTCACGACGAAGATGGCGGTTACTGCCCTGTTCGTGAGCGCAGCGACTATCATTGCCGAAAGATTGGGCGCTGCGGTGGGAGCGCTCGTGGCGACGCTGCCAGTCTCAGCTGGACCTGTTTACGTTTTTTTGGCGCTCGATCACGATGCGACTTTCATTTCTGCGAGCGCGGTCGCGAGCCTCGCGCTGAACACCGCTACAGCGATTTTTATAACGGTCTATGTACTAATCGCACAACGACGCTCACTGTGGATCAGCGTATCTCTGGCAATTACGGTTTGGCTCACGGTCACTTTGGCGCTCGTTCCCGTTCATTGGACCGCCCCCTCAGCATTGGTTCTCAACCTGGTTGTTTTCGCTCTGTGTGGGTGGATCGTCAAACCATATGGCCGGGTAGCTATGCCGCCGACGATACGGCCTTGGTACGACTTCGTGATGAGGGCAGGCATGGTCGCACTGCTGGTCGGCGCGGTCGTTGCTCTAAGTTTTCGCATCGGTCCAACGGGAAGCGGCGTGCTTGCTGTGTTCCCGGTTATTTACACGAGTATTATGCTGATCTTGCATCGCCGCGTCGGCGGTCCTGCCACGGCCGCAGTGCTAGCGAATGCTGTTTTCGCCCTTGCCGGTTTTGGTGCAGCGTTGCTAACGCTGCATCTCGCGGCAGTGCCGTTTGGATCAGCCCTGGCCCTCATTGCTGCCCTCAGCGTCTCCGTTGCTTGGAATGCCGGCCTATATATTGCACGGCATCGCAAATCCTTGGCTTGAGGCTCATCTCGCCAATCGGAGCACTTGGGCGATACCAGGTACGTCTCCAACTGGCACATCGCGACGAACAGGTGCGCGTTGAATTTTCGGTCGCTAACGCGGGCGCTGCGGACATGGATGGCGAGTGGCCCAGCCTGAGACCGGCGCGAATGTGAAGGTTTTCGGATGCCGGCCCGTGCACGACGTGGCTGCCGAGGTACGCCGGCGTCCGGGCCGGCGATCCGAAAACCTCCAAGGGA
>Ga0306920_100001084_pt1 | contig 33407 bp, 30 predicted proteins | sample flu12Cox44000170_FD_204666 | JGI IMG/M metagenome (GOLD analysis project Ga0306920, IMG submission 204666) | Lab enrichment of tropical soil microbial communities from Luquillo Experimental Forest, Puerto Rico - flux4day.12C.oxic.44.000.170 (v2)... | ecosystem: Environmental > Terrestrial >...
TTGATCCCGTCTTGGCCCCACGCGCGCCGTCACCAGCAGAGTATAGGCTGGACTTGCAGATTTGTGGTAGCCGCGTGCGCGGGTCCGGCCGAGCCTCCCACGCAGGGGCCACGCGTTCGTTGCGACGCTGGTCGGGCCCGTCAGAACTGCATCCTGTTCAGCCGGTCGAACAGTTCCTTGGCGTCCTGCTCATCGCCCGCCTGACACGCGTCGTAGGCGCGCAGCGCCATGCGGCTGACGCCGGCAAGCTGCTCGGCCGAGATCTTGGCAAACCGCTCGCGATCGAACTTCTCCCAAAAATCCTTATAAAGCCGGCTGCAATCCAGCTTGGTCTGAGCCACGACGGGCGCGGCCTGCGGACCGGCAAGCGTGGCAAGTGCAACGGCAGCGATGGCAAGGCGTCGCATGGCAATGCTCCCTATCTCAATCCAGACGCTTTCCTGCGTGCAGATACGCTCTCCTGCCCGCAAAGTTTGAACCCGACGACAAAGGATTGCGAGGTTGCCTTGCGCGCGGATTATCGCAATGCTCCTCGGGTTCGTCGCCCGCCATACGCGGCCCCCGAAACCTTGCCTGGCAAACATTGTTGCGGCGCATGCCGGAAGGCCTATTCTCCACACGCGAAGATTGCAGCATCAGCCTGGGAGTACGTGGGCTTGCTCTTCATTCCTCTCTCGGATGACAATCCGCTCAAGTTTCTTCGCTATCAGTGGGTGACGGTCGGCATCATCGCCACCAACGTCGTCGTCTTGCTCCTGCAGCTTTCCGGTCTCGGGCTCGCAGCCGGCACGAGTTTCGCCGTTGTCCCCTCCGAGCTCGTGCAGGTGGGCATCGTCTCAGGTTCGGCCCGCGGACCCTATGACGTCTTGCCGGTTCCGGAGGCGGCGACGCTCATCACCTACATGTTCCTGCATGCCGATGTGGTGCACCTGGCCTCGAACATGATGTTCCTGTGGGTCTTCGGCGACAACGTCGAGGATGCCATGGGGCACCTGCGATATCTGGTGTTCTATCTCCTGTGCGGCATTGCCGCCGCGCTCGCGCAAACCGCAATGCAACCGGAATCCCAGCTGCCGTTGATCGGCGCCAGCGGCGCCGTCGCCGGGACGATCGCTGCATACCTGATCTTGCACCCGCGAGTGCTGGTGTGGGTCCTGGCTTTCCGCATCATCCCGCTGCGCGTAACGGCCCTTTGGATCCTCGGGTTATGGGTCGCCACCCAGCTGTTCATGGTGCTGATCAACCGCGGCGACTACGTGGCCTGGTGGGCCCACATCGGCGGCCTGCTTGCCGGTGCCGTTTTGGTCGTGCCGATGCGGCGGCCCAACGTTCCCCTGTTCGATCGCGGCGCAGCCTCCAGCGATGCACGCGACGCCTGGTGGCGCGAGTATCGGGCCGCCCTGCTCCACCGCGGCCTGTTGCGCCTGCGCAACCCGGTGCGCTGGGCGACGGCGTTGGCGAGGTACCTGCGGGCGAGCCTCAATCGGCTGAGGCGCTGGGCCAGCGCGCGGCGTGCCGAACTGCGCCGCGCCTCGACCCCATCGGCAAGGGCGGGTTCAGCGGCCGCGCCGGCACCGCGCCGGACGGCCGACATCCTCACGTTCGAGCCGCGTGGCGAGGACTTTGCGCTCGTTCGCCTGCAGGCCGACGGGTCGCGCTCGGAGATCGTTCTGACGGCCGCCAACGTCGTGCACCTTGGCCTTCTGGCGCCCGGCTTCTCGCGTCAAGTCCTGACCGCCAAGGTCGGCAAACAACCAGGCGTCCTGGCAGCCGTCGTCCGCTACCGGGCGATGAACGCCAACCTGCGCTTCATAGAGGTGCTGTTGACCATCCTGGAGCGGGGTGGGGCGCGGCTCGATCTTTCGACCACGGAGCGCCGCGCAAGAGCGCTCGCCTCCAGACTGATGGAGCGCGCCGATCGCATTGCCAACGCTCCGGCCAAGCCGTCCAAGGATTTGCGCTAGCGCTCCCGGGTTTCACAGTGCTCCGGCAACTCGGCGCCCGGCCGGGATCGGGCACGCCGCTAACGCTAGGTTCCGAAACCGGCCCGAGGTACGTCCCTGGCCGCGGCGAGCTTGATGATTTGCGGCCTCGGGCCATGCGATGATGGCGGCCGGCTCGGAGGGAAGGCTAAAGCATGGATATCGAGGCTGGCGAGATGTCGACAATGCCAGGCCCTGGCGGTGAGGAGCCCGCGGCGACCCAGGGCGGGCCCAGCAAGGACGAGCGCCTCGACTTTCTGAAGCAGGCGATCGCCTTCACGGAGTGGACCATCCGCTCCTTCGACACCAAGGCGCAGATCTCGATTGCCGCCTTCGTGCTGTCGATGAGCCCGCTTTGGTCGATCCTCACGTCGGCCTGTCCGCGGGCGGCTTCGAGCTGGCCTGCCGCCATCCTGCTCGCGCTGCTGGTGGGGACCATTCTGCTGTTGGGATACGTCATCTGGCCGGTGACATTGGCGCCCGCCCAGCTCACCGGCGGCTGGCAGACGAAGGGGCTGTTCTATGTGGCAGATCCCAACCAGCTCACCGCCCGCCTGTACACGGACCGCCTCAAGGATTTGACGATCGAGGAGGAGCTGGCCGCCGAAACCCTCAAGCTCGCCTACATCAGGGAAATCAAGAGCCGCCGCTTCAAGAATGCCCTGAAATCGGTGGTCGTGTTTTACGCATGGGCCGTAGTAACGTTCCTGCTATTGAGAAACTGCTGAGCGAGGCGGGCGGCCGGGGAACTTGCGCCCGGAAACAGCGCGCGGCCGATTGTCGTGAGCGCCCACGAGGCAAGCCGATGACGTTGCCGCAGACCAGCACCGAGACGACGGCACCCGCCGCCGGCGCCCTGTTGCGGAGCGGCGCGCAGAATGGTGCCGCTGTTGGCCGAGGGGCTGCGGGGGCGCCTCGGCCCGAGGGCGACAATGCATTCGCTCGACCCGTCAAAGTGGCGGCCAAACATCCGCCCCAGAGCGGCGGGCTCTTTCGCAAATACGCCGCCCTGCTCTTGGCGCTGGTGGGGGGCTCGCTCATCGTCAGCGCCGCCATCGAGATGTACTACTCCTACGGCGAAAGCCGCCAGGCACTCATCGCCGTGCAGCGCGAGAAGGCTGAACGGGCTGCCGCCGTCGTCGAGCAGTTCGTAAAGGAGATCGAGGGTCAGGTCGGCTGGGCCACCGGCTTCCTGCCGGCGGGCAGCGGGCCCGAGCAGCGCCGCTTCGACTTCCTGCGCCTCCTGCGGCAGGCCCCGGCCATCACCGAGGTGAGCTATCTCGACGCCGACGGCCGCGAGCAGATCAAGGTGTCGCGGCTTGCCATGGACACGCTGGCAAGCGGTGCCGATCTCAGCCGGGAGCCCAAGTTCAAAGAGGCCATGGCCAACAAGCGCTATCTGAGCCCGGTCTATTTTCGCAAGGAATCGGAGCCCTATATCACCTTGGCAATGGCCGGCATCGGCCGCAGCGCCGGCGTCACGGTTGCGGAGGTCAACCTCAAGTTCATCCTGGACGACATCTCGCGCATCCACGTCGGCAAAGCCGGCGTCGCCTACGTGGTGGACGAGCACGGCCTCCTCATCGCCCACCCCGATATCGGCCTCGTGTTGCGCAAAACGGACTTGAACCGGCTGCCGCACGTGCGATTGGCGCTGGCTAAGCTGCGCAATGCCAGCATCGACGATGCCAGCATCGACGTTCCCGCCGTCTCCCGCGATCTTTGGGGCCGCGAGGTTCTGACCGCATCCGCACCCATCGGTACGCTCGGCTGGCTCGTGTTCATCGACCTGCCGCTGTCGGAGGCCCTGCAGCCGGTCTACGCCGTGCTCTATCGCACGCTCGGCGTGCTCGCCGGCGGTCTCATGCTCGCGGCGCTGGCGGGCGTTTGGCTGGCACGGCGCATGGTGGTGCCGATCAGCGCCGTCGCGCAGGGCGCGGCGCGCATCGGCGGCGGCGATCTCGACTATCGCATCGACGTGCACAGCGGCGACGAGGTGCAGAGCCTCGCCGACAGCTTCAACGACATGGGCAGCCGCCTCAAGGGCTACTACGCCGGCCTCGAGCGCACGGTTGCCGAGCGCACGCGCGAGCTCTCCGAAGCGCTCGAACAGCAGACGGCGACGGCCGATGTGCTCAAGGTCATCAGTCGCTCAACCTTCGATCTTGAGACCGTGCTCAATACGCTGGTGGAGTCGGCGGCGCGGCTCTGCAAATCCGATTTCGCCCTCATCCGTCGGCGCGAAGGCGATACCTACCCCATCGCGGCGACCTACGGCCTCATGCCTAAGGAGCGCGACCACTTCGAGCGCTATTCGACCAAGCCCGACCGTGGCTCGATATTTGGCCGCACCATCGTCGAGGGCCGCACCGTCCACATCCCCGACGTGCTGGCCGACCCCGAGTTTGCACGGCCCGAGGCGCCCGGGGCGGTAGGCGTGCGCGCCGGCGTCGGCGTGCCGCTCCTGCGCGAGGGCGTCATCGTCGGCGCCCTCATGTTGATCAACCGGCAGCCGCGCTCGTTCAGCCCCAAGCAGATCGAACTCATCGAGACGTTCGCCGACCAGGCGGTGATTGCCATCGAGAATGCGCGCCTGTTCGAGGAGGTCGAGGCACGCACCGCCGAGCTGTCGCGTTCGGTCGCCGAGCTCAGGGCCCTCGGCCAGGTGAGCCAAGCCGTCAATTCCTCGCTCGATCTGAAGACCGTGCTCGACACCATTCTCGGCCACGCCTGCGAGATGTCGGACACTGGCGGCGGCGCAATCTATGTGCTCCACGAGAAGAGTGGGGAGCTGTTGCTCCAAGCCGGCCGCAACATGACGCAAGAGCACCTCCTCGCCGTGCGCCAGCACCCGATCCGCCTCGGCGATCCGGTCGTGGGCGAATGCGCCGCGCGGGGCGAAGCCGTGCAGATGGCCGACGTGACCGCCGAGGCTCGCGCCTATCCCCTACTCGGCATTCTGCAGCGCGCCGGCTTCAGAGCGCTGCTGGCGGTGCCGCTGCTGCATCAGGGCCGCGCCATCGGCGCCCTGCTCGTGCGCCGCCGGCGCCCCGGCGCATTTGCACCCGAGATCGTCAGCCTGCTGCAATCGTTTGCCTCGCAGTCCTCGCTCGCGATCTTGAACGCGCGCCTGTTCCACGAGATCGAGCAAAAGAGCGAACAGCTCGCCGTCGCCAGCCAGCACAAGTCGCAGTTCCTGGCCAACATGAGCCACGAGCTGCGCACGCCCCTCAACGCCATCCTCGGCTACGCCGAGCTCATGCTTGACGGTCTTTACGGCGACCTGCCGCCCAAGACCAAGGAGGTGCTGGACCGGGTGCAGAAGAACGGCACGCACCTGCTCGGTCTCATCAACGACGTGCTCGACCTCTCCAAGATCGAAGCCGGCCAGCTGGTGCTGAGCCTTGAGGAATACTCCGTCAAGGATCTGGTCCAGACCGTCGTTTCCGCCACGGAATCCTTGGCATCGGCAAAGCAGCTGCCGCTGCAGGTGGAAGTGGCCGACAACATGCCACTCGGCCGCGGCGATGCGCGGCGCATCGCGCAGGTGCTCCTCAATCTGGTGGGCAACGCCATCAAATTCACCGACGCCGGCGAGGTGCGCATTGTCGCCAAGGCGGCCAATGCTATGTTTTCTGTGGCTGTCGCCGACACAGGACCGGGCATTCCGGCAGCAGAGCAGGCGCGGATTTTCCATGAATTCCACCAGGTCGACAGCTCCAACACGAAGAAGAAGGGCGGCACCGGCCTCGGCCTCGCCATCGCCAAGCGCATCGTCGAGTTGCACGGCGGCCGCATTTGGGTGAAATCGGAACCGGGCAAGGGATCGACATTTCAAATCGAGCTGCCCGTCAGGGCAGAGCAACGTAAAGGTGCGGCATGAGCAAGCGCATCCTTGTCGTCGAAGACCAAGAGGACAACCGCGTCATCTTGCGCGACCTGCTGAGCACGGCCGGTTATCAGCTGATCGAGGCCACCAACGGCCAGGAGGGTGTCGAGCTGGCGCAGAAGGAGCGGCCCGACCTGATCTTGATGGACATCCAGCTGCCGGTGATCGACGGCTACGAGGCGACCCGTCGCATCAAAGGCGATGCGGCGCTCGGCGCGATCCCCATCATCGCCGTCACGTCCTACGCGCTCAGCGGAGACGAGGCCAAGGCGCGCATGGCCGGCTGCGACGGCTATGTCACGAAGCCGTTCAGCCCGCGCCAGCTCCTCGCCAAGGTCCGCGAGTACTTGCCCAGCGGGGACGGCTAGTGCGTCAGCCTCCACTGATCCTCATTGCCGACGACAACGAGGCCAACCGCGACATCCTCTCGCGCCGGCTGGAGGTGCACGGCTACGGGCTGGCCATGGCCGCCGACGGCGCGGAGGCCTTGTCGCAGGCCCGCGCTCTGCTGCCCGACCTCATCCTCCTCGACGTCATGATGCCGAAGTTCGACGGCCTCGAGGTGTGCCGCCAGCTCAAGGCCGACAAGAGCCTCCCCTTCATTCCCATCATCCTGGTCACCGCGCGCAGCGACACGAAGGACATCGTTGCGGGCCTCGACGTCGGCGGCGATGAATACCTCACCAAGCCCGTCGACCAGGCGGCGCTTGTCGCTCGCGTGCGCTCGATCCTGCGCATCAAGGAGCTGCACGACACCGTGCACGAGCAGGCAAAGTGCCTCGCCTCCCAGTCCGAAGAGCTTGCCCAGTGGAACCGCACGCTCGAGCAGCGCGTCGCCGATCAGCTGGCGGAGATCGATCGCGTGGGGCGCTTGCGCCGCTTCCTGTCGCCGCAGATCGCCGAGGCCATCGTATCGGCGGGAGGGGACAACGTGCTGGAAAGCCACCGGCGCGAGATCACGGTGGTGTTTTGCGACCTGCGCGGCTTTACCAGTTTCGCCGAGACCGCCGAGCCCGAGGAAGTCATGAAGGTGGTGCGCGAATATCACGAGACCTTGGGCAAGCTCATCCACAAGTACGAAGCGACGCTCGAGCGCTTCACCGGTGACGGCCTGATGGTGTGGTTCAACGATCCGCTCCCTTGCCCGGAACCGTCGCTTCGGGCGGTGCGCATGGCGGTAGAGATGCGGGACGGCGTCGCTGGGCTGCTGCAGCGGTGGCGCAAGCTCGGCCACGAGCTGGGCTTCGGCGTCGGCATCGCCCAAGGTTATGCCACGCTCGGCCGCATCGGCTTTGAGGGACGCTTCGACTATGCCGCCATCGGCACCGTGGTCAATCTTGCCGCCCGGCTGTGCGGCGAGGCCGCCGACGGGCAGATCCTGATCGATCGCAAGGTCAACGCTGCCGTGGAGGCGCACGCCACCACGCAACAGGCGGGCCAGCTCACATTGAAGGGGCTGCATCGCTCGGTGGCGACCTTCAATGTGACCGCGTCAATGCCCCATGATCGCGGTCGGTGACCATGGCGGCCGATCACGGGTTGCTTTTGCCTCTCCGGCAAGCCGAACGGCAAACTGGAGGGCTAAGGAATGCTCCAGGTGCAAGCTCGCTTAAGGGAACCCCCTGTGTCCTTGACGAACCGGTTTATCCCGCTCGGCCTCGGCGCCCTGTTGGGCCTGGTGGCGGGCATGGCCATCTCACAGGCGGTATGGGGGCACAGCGACGAGCAGAAGTCGGGCACCCACTGGCTCAGAAAGTGCACGAGCCCGGAGGCCAACGGGCAGATCGAGTGCGCGGTCTATGTGCGGGCGATCGTCGAATACGATGAACTGCGCGGCACCACCTTGAAAGAGCCGCGCTTCATCTGCCCGGAGAAGGGCCTGACGATCGGTCGATCGCGCGAGGTGGTGCTGCAATATCTTCGCGCCAATCCCCAGGACCTCAAGCTGCCGTTCGTTCTTCTCGCGCATCGGGGTCTGGCTGAGGCATTTCCGTGCGCAGCGGAGCCCTCCGCCGCCGCGCCGAAATAGCGTCGGGAGAGCCCGCCCAACCAAGCTTTGCGCTGAGCCACCGATCGGCTATAAGCGCGCAAAATTTCAGCTACTTCCCGGCAGCGATGGCCAAGTCGAACAAGGATACGCGCCCGGCAGCCAGACTGCCGCGGGGCTTCAGCGATACGCCCCCCGACGGGGTGCGCGACACCTCCCGCATGCTGTCGGCCATCCGCGAGGTCTACGAGTCTTACGGCTTCGAGCCGCTGGAGACGCCGGCCATCGAGTATACCGACGCGCTCGGCAAGTTCCTGCCCGACCAGGATCGCCCCAACGCGGGCGTGTTCTCCCTCCAGGACGAGGACGAGCAGTGGCTGTCGCTGCGCTATGACCTCACGGCCCCCCTGGCGCGCTACGTGGCGGAGCATTTCGATCGCCTGCCCAAGCCGTTCCGGCGCTATGCCGTGGGCCCCGTATGGCGCAACGAGAAGCCGGGACCGGGCCGTTTCCGCCAGTTCACCCAATTCGACGCCGACACGGTGGGCACGGACAACATCGCAGCCGATGCCGAGATCTGCATGCTGACGGCCGACACGCTGGAGGCGCTGGGCATCCCGCGCGGGCAGTACGTCATCAAGGTGAACAACCGCAAGGTGCTCGACGGCGTGCTGGCCGGCATTGGCATCGACCCCATGGGGGCGGCCGATGCGGCCAAGCGGCTCAGCGTGCTACGCGCCGTCGACAAGCTCGACCGGCTCGGGCCGCACGGCGTCGCCATGCTGCTCGGGCCCGGCCGCAAGGACGAATCGGGTGATTTCACGCCGGGCGCCGGCCTCGCGCCGCGGGCGGTGGATGCGGTGCTGCGCTTCATCGGTGCGGGGTCTCAGGGGGCGGGCAAGACGCTGGCTACCATCGAGCCGCTGCTGGCTGGTGCCGAGATTGGTCGCACCGGCCTCGGCGAGCTGGCCGAAATGGAGCGGCTGCTCGCCGCTGCGGGTTATGGAAGCGACCGCGTTGCCGTGGATGCCAGCGTGGTGCGCGGGCTCGACTATTACACGGGGCCCGTATTCGAGGCGCAGCTCACCTTCGAGGTGCGCAATGATGAGGGAGGGCTCGTGCGTTTCGGCTCGGTCGGCGGAGGCGGGCGCTATGACGACCTCGTCGCCCGCTTCACGGGCCAGCGCGTGCCGGCGACCGGCTTCTCCATCGGCGTGTCACGCCTGCAGGCGGCGCTCTCGGCCATCGGCAGGGCGGGGGCTCGCACGGCAATGGGCCCCGTGGTCGTGCTGGTGATGGACAGGGCGCAACTGCCCCGCTTCCAGAGGTTGACGCAGGTCCTGCGCCAGGCCGGCATTCGCGCCGAGATGTATCTCGGCACGGCCGGCATCAAGGCGCAGATGAAGTATGCCGACAAGCGCGGCAGTCCGTGCGTCGTCATCCAGGGCGGTGACGAGCTCGCGCGAGGCGAGGTTGAAATCAAGGATCTGATCGAGGGCGCCAAGGCCGCCGCCACCGTGAAGGATGCCAAGGAGTGGCGCGAGAGCCGCCCAGCGCAGGTCTCCGTTCCCGAAACCGGCCTGGTCGATGCCGTACGCGAGGTGTTGGCGCGGCACATGTTGGCGCGGCACAAGGCCGATGCATAATGGGATGCTCGCAGCATCTGAGCCGTGGGAGGACGGCGCCAGCCGAGCTAGTCGGTCGTCTCGATGGTGGCCAACCCCGCGTCAGAGAGATCCTCAATTCGCCTCTGGAAAACGCCGACCGGATCGGTTCGCTTCCCCGCGCGAGCGAGCTTGGCACGCCGCGTAAGGCCGGCACCCCCCTGGCGCCCCCCTGGTGCCCCCCTCTTGCCATGTGCGCAAGGCGGTGCGCCCAGCCAACCGGCGCAACAGCGAAATCCCCTGGCCTCAACCTATCTGGCCTCGACCTATCCAGCCTCGACCTATAAGTGAACCATGGCCGCGGAAGCCGCGCAGAAAGTGGAAGCCCTCGCCGCCCAGGCGCAGCGCCTGATGGCCGCCTTCATGCGCGCGGGCTACGAGCAGATCGCGCCGGCCATCATACAGCCGGCCGGTTTGTTCCTCGACGTGGTCGGCGAGGCCTTGCGCGCACGCACCTACGTGTTCACCGATCCGGATGGAGAGGAGCTGTGCCTGCGGCCCGACCTCACCGTGCCGACCTGTCGTCTGCACCTGGCCCGCCACCCCGCGGGCAACGTGCGCGCGCGCTATTGCTACAGCGGCCCGGCCTTTCGCTATCAACCGGGCGGCGCCACCAGCGCCCACCCGAGCGAGTTCCGCCAGGCGGGCATCGAGTCCTTTGCTTCGGTGGATCGCGAACAGGACGATGCGGCCGTGCTGACCCTCATCGTGGAGGCGTTGCGCGACGCGGGCATGCGAGAGTTCCAGCTGCGCTTGGGCGACCTTGGCCTCTTCACGGCGCTGCTCGATGCGGTGTCCATGCCGCAGCGCTGGCGCCGGCGCCTGCGGCACCATTTCTGGCGTCCGGAGGCATTCCGCGCCGAGCTGGCGCGCCTCACCTCGCGCGAGGCGCTGCGGGTGCATGGGTTGCCGCGCCAGTTGCTGGATGCCCTCGACCCGGCCCAACCGCAGGAGGCCCAAAGGCTGGTCGAGGCTTACCTTGAGGAGGCCGGGCTGGAGCTCGTCGGCACCCGCACGCTGCCCGAGATCACGGATCGGCTGCTGGCGGATGCTGCCGATGCCCGCGAGACACCGCTCACCCCGGCGACGGCCGCTCTCATTGAACGCTACACCGGCCTCAAAGCTCCGGCGCGGGAAGCGGCCGGTCAAATCGAGGCGCTGATCCGGCCGCACAAACTCGATCTCGGCGCTGCGCTCGCCGCCTTCCGGCGGCGCCTAGACGTCCTTGCTGAGGCCGGTGTGGATTGGCAGGGCGCCACGTTCGCGGCCGAGTTCGGGCGCAGCCTTGAATACTACACCGGCTTCGTATTCGAGATCGTCGCCCCGGAGCTCGGCCCCAACAGCCCGGTTGCCGGCGGGGGTCGCTACGACAGCCTGCTCGCCGACGTCGGCGCGCCGGCGCCCGTGCCGGCCGTCGGCTCGTGCATTCACACCGAGCGGCTGTTGACGGTGCTGTTTGGAGAGGCGCCATGAGCGATCGGCTTGTCCTCGCGCTGCCCTCCAAGGGTCGCCTGAGGGAGCAATGCGCCAACCTGCTCGCAAGGGCGGGGCTGGTCGTCTCCAAGTCGGGCTCAGGGCGCGGCTACCAGGGCGACATCGCCCAACTGCCAGGCGTCGAGGTCAATTTTGTCTCATCGGCGGAGATCGCCCAGCTCTTGAAGAGCGGCAAGGCGCACCTCGGCATCACCGGTGAGGACCTGCTGCGCGAGACCATTGCCGATTGCGATGAGCGCATAACCTTCCTGCGCCCCTGCGGCTTCGGCCAGGCGGACGTCGTGGTGGCCGTCCCGGCCGTCTGGATCGACGTGCGGCGCATGTGTGACCTGGAGGAGATGGCAACGAGCTTCCGCCGCGTGCACGCTCGCCGCATGCGCGTCGCCACCAAGTACATGAACCTGGCACGCCGCTTCTTCGCCCAGAACGGGGTGACCGGTTACCGCATCGTCGAGAGCCTGGGCGCGACGGAGGGTGCCCCGGCGGCCTTGCTGGCCGAGCTCATCGTCGATATCACGACCACCGGCGCCACGCTGCGCGCCAACGGTCTCAAGGTGCTGGAGGACGGCGTGATCCTGAAGTCGCAGGCCAATCTCGTATCATCCAACGCCGCCCCCTGGTCACCCGAGCTGCGCGGGCTCGCACGCGAAGTGGCAGAAAGGCTGACCGCGTGACCGGCCGGGCTAGGCTCAAGCATCGCGCCCTAGCCGAGCCTTTAGGAGGAGCCATAATGGGAGCTGCAAAGAGACGCCCATAGGCCCTGCATGCACGTTGAGCCCGCCACGAGAAGGTCGCCGATGACCAGGTCCGCTGCCACCTTGTCGCTGCTTTCCGCGCTCGCCGCTGCCTCAGCTGGCGCCTCGGCGCAGGCAGCCAACTGCAACTGGTATGCCGACACCGCGCTCAAGCAGCAGCAGCGCAACGAGCGCGGCAACTGCGGCTTTACAGGGCCAGAGTGGAGCCTGAGCCGGCAGGCGCACCTTGCCTGGTGCGCCACCCAAAACCCCGACCGCTGGAGGGCAGCGGCGCAAAAGCGCGAGCAGATGCTGGCAAATTGCAAGCGCTAGCCCGAGCGTCAGCCGACACCCGATTGCCATCAACCGGGGTCCTGCGTCGGCCCCAGCCGGCCGGAGTAGCGCACGGCCTCCGCCTCGCCCTTGCCCTTGGCTTGCGATTTGACGCCGCGGCCAGGCTCGATCTCACCGATCCGCACCGGCGCCTCGCCAACGGCGGCAAGTGCTGCCGCCACCTGATCGGCCTGGGCCCGAGCGGCAATCACCACCAGCCCCATGCCGCAGTTGAAGGTGCGCAACATCGCCGCATCGTCGAGATTGCTGACCTGGCGGAGCCACCCAAACACGGGCGGCATCGCCCACGCGCCGAGGTCGACGTGCGCCGCCAGGCCCGCGGGCAGAACGCGCGGCAGGTTTTCCGACAGCCCGCCGCCGGTGATGTGCGCCAGGCCCTTCACGGCGTCCCCCGTGGCGCGGATCGCCGCCAACACGGGGCGCACATAGATGCGCGTGGGCGACAGCAGCGCCTCGCCGAGAGGGGCGGCGGCGAACGGCGCCGGCGCGTCCCAGGCAAGCTTCGCCTCGCCCACCAACCGGCGCACGAGCGAATAGCCGTTGGAATGCGCACCGGAGGAGGGCAAGCCGATGAGGACGTCGCCTAAGGCGATGTCGGGGCGCGGCAACAGCGCCCCTCGCTCCACAGCGCCGACGGCGAAACCGGCAAGATCGTAGTCGGCTCCGCTGTAGATGCCCGGCATCTCGGCCGTCTCACCGCCGATGAGCGCACAGCCGGCCTGGCGGCAGCCCTCGGCGACGCCGGCAATGACGGCACGCGCCGTCTCCACCTCGAGCCTGCCAGCGGCGAAGTAGTCGAGGAAGAACAGTGGCTCCGCCCCCTGCGCCAAGAGGTCGTTCACGCACATGGCTACGAGGTCGATGCCGATGGTGGCATGCCGGCCGGTGTCGATGGCGATCTTGAGCTTGGTGCCGACGCCGTCGCTAGCAGCGACCAGGATCGGGTCGCGCAAGCCGGCCGCCTTGAGGTCGAAGAGGGCGCCGAACCCCCCAAGATCGGCGTCGGCACCGGGCCGCCGCGTCAGGGCGGCAAGGGGTTTGATGGCCTCCACCAGGGCGTTGCCGGCATCGATGTCGACGCCGGAATCGCCATAGGAAATGGGGGGATGGTTGTGGCGACGGCTTGCCATGGCGGTGCCCTTCGTGGCGATGTGATTGGGGCTCCCAACTTTTGCCTAAAGCGGCAAGGAGTATTGGGGCATAGCAGACGTGCGCGCGGGCCGGTAGGGTCCGCCATCCCGCTTGAGCGCGCGGCGGGACGGGGCAAGATGGGGATGGCAATCACCGCGAGATTGGGCAGAAGCGCCACAGGCTTGGCATTGGGCGCATCGCTCACGGTTCTCGCCGGCTCCTTCGCCATGGGCGAGGACGCCGTATTCACGGTCGGCAACTATCCCGTGGAGGCGCGGGCGGAAGACGCGGTCAGCGCCAAGAGCAAGGCGCTCGCGGACGGGCAACAGGCGGCCTTGCACTCGCTCTTGAAGCGGCTCGTGCCGGTAACCGCCTACCAGCGGCTGCGGCCGCTGCGCCAAGTGCCCGCCGGCGACCTGGTGGAGGGCGTCCGGGTGCGGTCGGAGCGCAATTCCTCCACCGACTACATCGCCAGCCTCGACTTCTCGTTCCAGGCAAAGGGCGTGCGCGACCTGCTGCGGCGCGAAGGCCTACCCTTCACGGAAGAGCAGGCGCCACAGCTTACCGTCATTGCCCTGTGGCGGAGCGCGGCGCCGGCGGCGCCCAAGGAGGAGGCGGCCTGGACCAACGTGTGGAGGGGCCTCGATCTGGAGCATGCGCTCACCCCTGTGCGGCTTGAGGCGCTGAAGGGGGGGATTGCGTCCCAGGCCATCAACGCGCTGGCGGAGGGTGATGGCAGCGCCATCCGCGCGCTGCTCGCCGCCTACGGCAGCGAGCTCGTCGTTCTTGCCGTGGCCGAGCAGGACCTGGCGGCCAAGCGGCTCCGCGTCACGTTGTCCGGGCGAGACGCCGTTGGCCCGTTCGTGCTGAAGCGCGCCTACCGACTGGACCCGGCCGACCCCGGCTATGCCAGCGAACTGGCGGGCGTGGTTTCCATGGGCATCCTGGAGGGACGCTGGAAGGCCGTGAAGTTCGCCTCCGGCCCTGGCAATGACGGCGCTGTGGCCACGGCCGCGCCGGGCGACAGCGAGTTGCTGATCGCCGTCGAGTTCCGCGGCATGGGCGAGTGGCAAGACATCGGCCGCAGGCTCGCGGCAACACCCGGCATCGAAGAGCTCGAGGTCGCGGGGCTGTCAGCGCGCGGCGCGCGCGTGACGCTGCGTTACGCCGCGGGCGCCGAGAGGCTCGCCGAGGCGCTGGCGCAGCAGGGATTGAGCCTGCGCAATGCGGGCGGCAGCTGGGTGCTCACGCTGCAATAGGGCCCTCGACTGGGGCGCGGCGCGGGGGCTAAGCTCCGGCGGCTGAGGACCGGACGGTAGCACCTGCGATTCTCCCGTCCAAAACAATCTTCTGGTACACAACGTTGCAGTCGGCCGTGATCATCAACATCCCGAACTTCATCACGCTCGGGCGCATCATTTCCGTTCCCATTATCTTCTGGTTGTTGCTGAGCGGTCAGGCCAAGATCGCCTTTTTTGTGTTCATCTGCGCCGGCATCAGCGACGCCGTCGACGGCTGGCTCGCCAAGCGCTTCGGCTGGGACACCGAACTTGGCTCCTATCTCGATCCCCTCGCCGACAAGCTGCTGATCGTCAGCATCTTCATTGCGCTTGGGGTGCGCAACGAACTGCCGCTATGGCTGGTCATCGCCGTGGTCAGCCGCGACATCCTGATCGTCGCCGCGGTGCTGCTCGCCTGGCTGCTCGATCAGCCGGTGCGCATCCGTCCGCTGGCCGTGAGCAAGGCCAATACCGCCGTGCAAATCCTGTTGGCCGCCACCGTGCTCGCCGATGCGGCCTTCGGTCTTGGGCTCGAGCGCACCCGTCTCATTCTGGTGTGGATTACGGGAGCATTGACGGTTCTTTCGCTGGCCGCCTATCTCCGGGCTTGGTTTCTCCACATGACCAGCTATGACTCCACCAGCTACGATCCCGCGGGCAAGGACCGGCCAGGTGGCTGACGGCCAGCGGCGGGCGAGCGCAGGAGGGTCATGCGCTTCGAACGGCAGCTCTGGTTCTGGGGGGCGGCCCTCGTCGTCCTCATCATCGCCATAGCCCTGCTGCGCGACATCCTGCTCCCCTTCGTCGCCGCCATCGTCGTTGCCTATTTCCTCAATCCCATCGCCGACTGGCTGCAAGCCCAGGGACTGAACCGGGCGTTGGCGGCAATCCTCATTGTCGGCGTGGTCGCCGTGCTGGTGGCCTTCGCGCTCGTCCTGCTCGTGCCGGTGCTCGCCGACCAGGTGCGGCAGATGGTAACGGCCTTGCCCGGCGAGACGGAGCGTTTCAAGGCGTTCGCGGAGCGCTTCGGGCGGGATTGGCTGGGCCCAAGCTTTCCCTCGTTCCAGTCGGCCCTCGACAGGATGCTGGCAGATCTATCGCAGAATTGGGCGGGGCTTGCGGGCGCCGTCATGGCCTCGGTGTGGAGCCGTGGGCTGGCGCTCGTCAATTTTGTGTCCCTGGTGCTGATCACGCCGGTGGTCGCGTTCTACCTGCTGGTCGACTGGCACCCGATGTTGGCGCGCCTCGACGACGCCCTGCCGCGCGATCACGCGCCAACGATCCGCCGTCTTGCCTCCGGCATCAACGATGCGGTTGCCGCCTTCATCCGCGGGCAGGGCACGATCTGTCTGGTGCTCGGCCTCTTCTATGCCATCGGTTTGAGCTGGGCGGGCATCGACTACGGCCTGCTGGTCGGGCTCACGACGGGGCTGCTCGCCTTCATCCCGATCGTCGGTTGGCTGCTCGGTTTGATCTTCGCGTCCGGTCTTGCCATCGTGCAATTTTGGCCCGACTACACGCCCTTGCTCAAAGCCGTCGCCGTGCTGGTATCGGGCATTGCCATCGATACCGCATTTCTGTCGCCCCGGTTCGTGGGACAGAAGGTCGGGCTGCATCCGGTATGGATGATCTTCTCACTCTTCGTGTTCAGCTATCTGTTCGGTCTCGTCGGCACGCTGGTGGCAGTGCCGCTGGCAGCCGCCATCGGCGTGCTGGTGCGGTTCGCCGTCGGGATCTATCTCGACAGCTCCCTTTACAAGGGTAACAGTGGGGCCGAGAGCGGGGGCGCCGGCAAGGCTGAGGGCGCCGCCGCGGCTCTCTGCAAGGGCAATCCCAAGGACACGACGTGAGCGTCACGCCGAGCCAGCTCGTCCTCGACCTTGCGCACCGCCCGGCGCTGCAGGCGGAGGACTTCCTCGTCAGCCCGTCCAATCAGGCCGCCGTGGACTTCGTCGACCGCTGGCCCGACTGGCCGATGGCATCGGCCATCGTGGTGGCCCCGGCGCGGGCGGGCAAGACCCACCTCGCCAACGTCTGGCGCCGCATGTCGGGCGCGGCCCGCCTGGAGGCACAGCGCATCGCCGAATCCGATGTGGCCTGGGCCAGGGGCGCGCTCTTGATCGAGGACCTACACGCCGGCATCGGCGATGAGCGCGTGCTCTTCCATCTCCTCAACCTGGCGCGCGAGCGACGCATGTCCATGCTGCTCACCTCACGCGCGCCCCCGGGCGAGCTTGCCCTAGCCCTGCCCGATCTGCGCTCGCGCCTTCGCGCGCTCCCCGTCGTTGCCATCGCGCCACCGGACGAGGCCTTGCTCAGGGCCGTGCTGGTGAAGCACTTCGCCGATCGTCAGCTCGCGGTGGAACCGCACGTGATCGGCTACCTTGCGCTCCACATGGAGCAGTCGATGGAGGCGGCAGCGACCGTGGTCGCCGAGGTTGACGCCGCGGCGCTCGCGTCCCATCGTCGGGTCACGCGGGCCCTGGCGGCGGAAGTCTTGGCGCGGCAGCGGCCGGCGCACGGAACCTAGCCGCCGCCGACCGCCACCAAACCTTCATCTTGCTGTTGCACACTCTCTGTATTTTGTGCCAATTGAGTGGCATATTTGCCACAGAGCATTCCAACCATGGCGGGTCATCCATGAGCGCGCCAAAGACGAGACTGAGAGAACGCGAGCTTGCGGCCGAAGCGCCGGTGGCGCCGGCGCCCCTGGCCGGCCCTGCCCGCTTCTACAATCGGGAGCTTTCCTGGCTCCAGTTCAACCGACGGGTCCTCGAGGAGGGGCTCAATCGGCGCCACCCGCTGCTCGAGCGCGTGCGCTTCCTGTCGATCTCGGCCTCCAATATCGACGAGTTCTACATGGTGCGGGCGGCCGGCCTTTACGGCCAGGTGGCGGCCGGCGTGGTCCAGCCGAGCCAGGACGGCCTCACGCCCGCCCAGCAGCTGGCCGAGATCAACCGCTTCGCCGCCGGGCTCGTCAGCGAGCAGCAGGCTTGCTGGACGACGCTGAGGGCCGAGATGGCGGCCGCCGGCATCCATATCGTCGAGCCCCGCGAACTGAAGCCGGCCGAGCGCGAATGGCTCGACCGGCTGTTCGTGACCCAGTACTTGCCCATCCTGACGCCGCTCGCTGTCGACCCCGCGCATCCCTTCCCCTTCATCCAGAACGCCGGCATCACCGTCGGCGTGGAGCTGCGGCGCGAGCGGGATGGCACCACCATGCACGCGCTGCTGCCGATCCCAATGCAGCTCGTGCGCTTCATCCGCCTCCCGCTCGAGGACACCACCCAACTCGACGGCGTGAAGCCCATCCGCTTCATCCGCATCGAGTCGGTGATCGGCATGTTCCTGTCGCGCCTGTTCCCGGGCTTCCTGGCGCGCAGCCACGGCGCCTTCCGCGTCCTGCGCGACAGCGACATTGAGGTCCAGGAGGAAGCGGAAGACCTGGTCGCGGTCTACGAGACCGCGCTGAAGCGCCGGCGTCGCGGCCACGTCATCCGCGTCGAGATCGACGGCCAGATGCCGACCCGCCTGCAGCGGTTCGTGGTGCAGGAGCTCGAGGTGCGCGACGATGCGGTGTTCATCAAGGAAGGCATGCTTGGCCTCGCCGATACCGCCCAGCTGATCGTCGCGGAGCGTCCCGACCTCGTGTTCAAGCCCTTCACCATCCGCTTTCCCGAGCGCATCCGCGAGTTCAACGGCGACTGCTTCGCGGCCATCCGCAAGAAGGACATTGTGGTGCATCACCCCTACGAGTCCTTCGACGTGGTGGTGCAGCTGCTGCGTCAGGCCGTCGCCGACCCCAACGTCATGGCCATCAAGTGGACGCTCTACCGCACCTCCAATGACAGCCCAATCGTGCGCGCGCTCAAGGATGCCGCCGATCTCGGCAAGTCGGTGACGGCCGTGGTCGAGCTCAAGGCCCGCTTCGACGAGGCCGCCAACATCCGCTGGGCACGCGATCTGGAGAGTGCCGGGGTGCACGTAGTCTACGGCTTCATCGAGCTCAAGACCCACGCCAAGCTGGGCCTCATCGTGCGCCGAGAAGGCGCCGAGCTCACCAGCTACTGCCACATCGGCACCGGCAACTACCATCCGGTGACGGCCAAGATCTACAGCGACCTGTCGTACTTCACGGCCGACCCCGTGATCGGGCGCGATGTGACCCGGATCTTCAACTTCATCACCGGCTATGCCGAGCCCGCCGAGATCGAGGCCATCGCCGCCAGTCCGCAGGGCATCCGCACCCGTTTCCTGGCTCACGTGCGCGACGAGATCGCCCATGCCAAAGCCGGGCGCAAGGGCGCCATCTGGATGAAGCTCAACGCGCTCGTCGATGCGCAGATCATCGATGCGCTCTATGAGGCGAGCCAGGCCGGCGTGGAGATCGACCTCGTCGTGCGCGGCATCTGCTGCCTGAGACCGGGCGTGCCTGGGCTTTCGGAGAACATCCGCGCGAAGAGCATCGTCGGCCGGTTCCTGGAGCACGGCCGCATCTACTGCTTCGGCGCCGGCTACGGCTTGCCGGCGCCGAAGGCCCTCGTCTATATCAGCTCCGCCGACATGATGCCGCGCAATCTCGATCGGCGCGTGGAGGTCATGGTGCCGATTACCAACCCGACGGTGCACGAGCAGATCATGGACCAGATCATGGTTGCGAATCTCAAGGACAACCAGCAGAGCTGGCGCATCCTGGCGGACGGCGGGTCGGAGCGGATTGGGCCCGCACAGGGTGAGGAACCGTTCAACGCCCACGAATACTTCATGACCAATCCCAGCCTGTCGGGGCGCGGGCAGTCGCTGAAGAACAACTTCCCGCGCCGGTTCAGCCTCGCCCAAGAGCATTAGCCGACGAAAGGCGCTAGTCGCGTGGACCGCGAGATGGGCGAGTTCGGGCCGGCCGGCGAGCTCGAGCCGATCGGCGTTGTCGACATCGGGTCGAACTCGGTGCGGCTCGTCGTCTACGAGGGTGCGGTCAGGAGCCCCACGCCGATCTTCAACGAGAAGGTGCTGTGCGGCTTGGGTCGGCAGGTAGGATCGACCGGCCACTTGGGCGCCGACAGCATCGCCTCCGCGCTCGACGCGCTGAGCCGCTTCAAGGCCATCACGCGCATCCTCGGCGTCAAGAACATCTGGGCGATTGCCACCGCGGCCTGCCGCGATGCTTCCGACGGTCCCAACTTCATCGCCCGCGGCGAGCGGGCGCTCGGCGCCAGGATCCAGATCCTCTCCGGCCAGCGCGAGGCCGAGCTCGCCGCCAACGGCATCTTGATGGGCTTTCGCTCGCCCGATGGCTTTGCCGGCGACCTCGGCGGCGGCAGTCTGGAGATCATCGAGGTGACGCGTGAGACCCTGCGCCAATCCGTCACGCTGCCGCTCGGCGGCCTGCGGCTCATCGACGCCGCCGACGGCCGGATCGATGACGCCCTCGACATCGTCGACGACGGGCTCGGCCGCGTTGACTGGCTCGAAGGCGGGCGCAACCGTGCCTTCTATGCGGTCGGTGGGACTTGGCGCGCCATCGCCCGTCTGCACATGGAGCAGACCGACTACCCGTTGCACGTCATGCACGGCTACACGATACCGATCGAGGAGGCGATCGACTTCTGCGAGGAGATCCGCAAGACCCGGAAGCTGTCGGCCATGCCCGGCATCGAGGAGATCTCAAGGCAACGGCGCGAGGTGCTGCCCTACGGCGCGCTGGTGCTTGAGCGGCTGCTGAAGAAGCTCGAGCCCGCGGCGGTGCACTTCTCCGCGTTCGGCATCCGCGAAGGCCTGGTATACAGCCTGCTGTCGGAACCCGAGCGCCGCAAAGACCCGCTCATCTCCTTCTGCGCCGAGTACGCGCGCCTGCGCTCGCGCTCCGCCGAGCACGCCTTCGAGCTCAGCACCTGGACGGATGCGCTGTTCGAGCCGCCGGGCCCCAAGGAGACGGACGAGGAGCGCCGCCTGCGCCACGCGGCGTGCCTGCTCTCCGACATCAGCTGGCGGGCCCATCCGGATTACCGGGGCGAGCAGAGCCTGATCCTGATCGCGCACGCAGCGCTCGGGGGCATCGACCATCCCGGGCGGATGTTCTTGGCGCTCACCAACTACTTCCGCCACATGGGCACCGGTGGCAGCCCCGACAGCGAAGGCAAGGACAAGCTCTCCGACCGACTGAAAGCGATCGCCTCCAAGAAGCTCTTCAAGCGCGCCCGCATCATCGGTGCGGCGATCCGGGCGGGACACATGCTCTCAATCGGGCAACCCGGGATCATCGACGAGATGCCCCTCGCCTACGACAAACACAAACTGGTGCTGTCGATCCCCAAAGCCTATGCGGCGCTCGACGGCGAGCGTCTGCGGCGCCGGTTCGCGGCCCTTGCCGAGCTCCTGGAGTGCGAGCCCGAGATCCGGGTCAAGCGCTAGCCCACGCCACGGTTTGCGCAGTGGATAGGACCTGTGGATTGGCGTAGGCACGCCACGATCTTGCGTTAATATACCGCAGCAGCTGGGCTGGCTGGATGGGCTCGCAACAAGATGGCCGAGGATCCCTACAAGGTGCTGGGCGTGCCGCGCGACGCGCCGGACGAGGAGATTCGCCGCGCCTATCGCAAGCTCGCCAAGCAGCTGCATCCCGATCTCAATCCCAGCAATCGCGCCGCCGCCGAGGAGCGGTTCAAGAAAGTCTCCGCCGCTTACGATATCGTCGGCGATCCGGTAAAGCGCAAGCAATATGACCGCGGCGAGATCGATGCCGGCGGTGAACCGCGTCGGGGCTTCCATCGGGCGCACGCGGGCGGCGCGGGGCCGTTCGGCGGCCGCGCACGACCGGGCGACGACTTCGGATTGGGGGATATCTTCTCCGACCTGTTCGGCGGCATGCGCGGACGCAGGGCAGAGACAGATAGGTCCGCCTTTTCGCGCGGCCGCGATGTGCGCTACACGCTCGAGATGGATTTTCTGGAGGCCGCCGCCGGCGCCAAGAAGCGCGTGACCATGCCGGACGGCGGGGTGCTCGACCTCACGGTGCCGGAAGGTGTGGCGGACGGGCAGGTGCTGCGGCTCAAGGGCAAGGGCTCGCCCGGCTTCGGCGGCAGCGAGCCCGGAGATGCGTTGGTCGAGATCAAGGTGAGGCCGCACCCGCAATTCACCCGCAGCGGGGATGACATTGCCCTTGAGCTTCCCATCAGCATCGACGAAGCCGTGCTCGGCGCCAAGATCGAGGTCCCAACCATCTCCGGCCGGGTGCAGCTTGCCCTGCCCAAGGGCTCCAGCTCCGGCCGCGTGTTTCGTCTCAAAGGCAAGGGCGTGCGCAACGCTGCAACCGGCCACACCGGCGACCAGCTCGTCAGCGTACGCATCGTGTTGCCCGACCAGATCGACGACAAGCTCGCCTACTTTCTGTCCGAGTGGCGTCAGTCCCACCGGTATGATCCGAGGCGCTAACAGGGCCTGCCTTCAATCTTCGTCACGGCGCCGTGACGCGGCCTTTTCTGCGGGGAGCCCCACCCAATATTGGCTCTGTGAGCCTGTGATCGTGCCCCCAGGACGAAGCCACAAAGGCTGAGATCACAGGAAAATGGGAAGGATCGGAGCCCGCCCTCGGCGGAAAGAGGTCATGGATCGGTCAATGCGAATGCTGATCATTGCCGGCGTGCTGGTGCTGGCCTTGCTGGTTGCCATTGTCGGCTCGGTCGGCGCACAGGCGCCCAGCTGGACCTCTGCAACCCTCGCAGCGCACGCGCAAGCCCAACCGCTGTGAGCTCACCCCTCACCCACAAAATCAGTCTCAAGAGAAACTCGCACCCCCTCAGCCCTTCACGCGGGCCTTGAGTGCACCCTCCGCGGGTCCCAACTTGAGGAGCGCAACCTCGCCACAGTCGACCCTGAGGGCCAGCTTGCCCGCTTTGAGCTGTTCGGCGTAGACGCCAAACAAGTCGTGGCGCCAGCCTTTCATGGCGGGCACGTCGGGGGCCTCTTCCACCGCAATGCGTTCCAGATCATCACCGTCGGCGATGAGCCGCGGCGCCACCTTGTGGCGCGCCGCGCAGGTTTTGAGCAATACGCGCAGCAAATCGAGGAGCGCCAGCTTCTCGGCGGGCAATGGCACGCCGGCGCGCAGCGGCGGAACGGTCCTGGGATCGCGTGCGAGGCCGCGCTTTACGGCCTCGACGATCTCCCTGGCGCGGGCCGACTTGGCAAAGCCGTCGCTCAGCGTGCGCAGCTCCGAGAGCTGGGAGGTGGCGGTCGGAGCGTGGTTGGCGATGTCATAGAGCGTGTCGTCGCGCAGGATGCGGCCGCGTGGCACGTCCTGCGCTTGGGCCGAGCGCTCGCGCCAGGCGGCGAGCTCGACGAGGACCGCCAAGCTCTTGCGGCTCTTGATGCGCAGCTTGAGGCGACGCCAGGCCTGCTCCGGATCGGCTTCGTAGGTGCCGGGCATGGTCAGAGTTGCCATCTCCTCGTCGAGCCAACCGGCGCGTCCCTCCCGGTCTAGCTCGGCTTTCAGATAGCGGTAGATGTCGCGCAGATGGATGACATCGCCCCGCGCATAGGCGAGCTGCTTGGCCGAGAGGGGCCGGCGCGCCCAATCCGTAAAGCGCGAGGTCTTGTCGAGGTCCTGGTGGGTGACCTGCTTGACCAGATTGACGTAGCTCACCGCCTCGCCGAAGCCGCACACCATGGCGGCGACCTGGGTGTCGAAGATCGGATGCGGGATGAGGCGCGCCTGGTTCCAGATGATTTCCAAGTCCTGCCGAGCCGCATGGAAGACCTTCACCACGCGCTCGTTCGCCATCAATCGAAAGAAGGGCTCGAGCGAGATGCCGGGGCGCAGCGGGTCGACCAGCGCCTCATCCTCCGGACCCGCGAGCTGGATGAGACACAGCTTCGGCCAGTAGGTCTGCTCGCGAATGAATTCGGTGTCCACTGCCACGAAATCGTGCTGACCGAGGCGGGTGCAGATTCGGGCGAGGTCTTGGGTGGTTTCGATGAGGCGCATGGGACGCGGGGCTTATAGCGCAGGCCTCGGCCATTGTCGCGCAAAAGGCGCAAAAGGGTGTCTCGCGCGCCTCACTCCGCAGGTATCTTACCGATCGTGCCGATCGACAGCAGGGGGTGGCGCCCGCGGGTCAGGGTAGGAAGCCGATTTGACCCTCTGCGCCACGGGCTCGACGGGTCGGTCTGGCCACAACCGCAATTGACCCAACTCTCCTCCCATCTTATCTCAGCGCCATGGCGAAACTCGATATTATCACGCTGCCCGATCCGATCCTGCGTAAGACATCGGCGCCGGTCGAGCGCGTGGATGAAGGCGTGCGCAACCTCGCCGACGACATGCTGGAGACGATGTACGCCGCGCCCGGCGTGGGCCTGGCGGCCGTGCAGGTGGGAGTGCTGCGCCGTCTAATAGTGCTGGATACGGCCAAGGGCGAGGACGAGCCGCCGCGCCCGCTCGTCATGATCAATCCGCAGATCGTCGCTTTGGGGTTGCAGATGCGACGCCACGAAGAGGGGTGCCTATCGATCCCGGACGTGCGCATCGAGATCGACCGGCCTTCGTCCGTGACCGTCGAGTTCCTTGATCGCGAGGGCAAGCCGCAGCAGCTGATCGCAGAGGGCTTGCTGGCAACCGCCATCCAGCACGAAATCGATCACCTCAACGGCCGGTTGATCATCGATTTCCTGTCGCGGCTCAAGCGCGACATCATCGTGCGCAAGTTCAAGAAGCAGGCCAAGGCTGAGGAGACGGCGTGACAGGGGGCAGACCCTCCCTTCCCGCACGATCTCATCGCGAATAGGGCAACTGCTCTGCCCCTCTTGAGGCGAGGTCTTTTCTTCTCATGCGCGTCGTCTTCATGGGCACGCCGGAATTTGCGGTCCCGACGCTCGCCGGCATCCTAGCGGCGGGGCATGCGGTCGCCGCCGTCTACACCCAACCGCCGAGGCCAGCGGGACGCGGCATGGCGGTAAGAAAGTCGCCGATCCATCTCCTCGCCGAGCGCCGCGGCCTGCCCCTGCTCACCCCGGCAACCCTGAGGCCCGAGGCCGAGACTCGCGCCTTCACGGCCCACCGCGCGGAGGTCGCCGTTGTCGTCGCCTATGGTCTGATCCTACCGTCACCGCTGCTCCAGGCCGCACGCCAGGGCTGCCTCAACTTGCACGCCTCGGCGCTGCCGCGCTGGCGCGGCGCTGCCCCCATCGCCCGGGCCATTATTGCCGGGGACGCCGAGACCGCCGCGACCGTCATGCGCATGGAGGCCGGCCTCGATACGGGACCCGTGTGCGCCATGGAGCGCGTGCCCATTGGACCCGACACGACCGCCGGCGAGCTCAGCGACCTGCTGGCGGAGAGGGGGGCGCAGCTGATGGTGCGGGCGCTTGCCGAGCTCGAGCAGGGTCGACTGCGCTGCGCCCCGCAAGCCGCCGAGGGCGTCACCTATGCTGCCAAGGTCGACAAGGGCGAAACCCGGCTCGATTTCCGCCGGCCGGCGCAGGAGGTGCACAATCGCGTGCGCGGACTTTCGCCCGCGCCCGGCGCCTGGTTCGAGGCGGTGCACGAGGGCCGCAGCGAGCGGATCAAGCTGTTGCGCACTGCCGTTCTCGCGCATGCCGCGAGCGCACCGCCAGGCACGATCCTGGACGATGCCCTCTCCATCGCCTGCGGCGAGGGTGCCGTGCGCATGCTCAAGGTGCAGCGCTCGGGCCGCAAACCGATGGCGGCAGGGGAGTTCCTGCGCGGCTTTCCGCTGGGCAAAGGAGCGCGGCTGTGACCCCTGAGCCTTTGCGGGAGTTGCGCGGACGTTCCGACCCCGGCGGGGCCATTCTAACGCCGCTCGACCCGCGTAATCGGCTCGGCCCGGGGCATGGGTGCCAGCCTCGACCCGATCGGCGCCAAGGGAAAGTTGGGCCAGCGTCGGTTGAGCGCGACGGACCTTGCCTCGCCACCTGCCCGGCTTGCCCCAGTTGGGACGAGGGATTAGTGGGTTCTCTGCCGCCGTGATCCGGCGCCGAGAGGCCATGCCCCACCCCTCATGCCGCGCTACCGCGTCACGCTTGAATACGACGGCACGCCGTTTGTCGGTTGGCAGGTGCAGGCCCTGGGCGTGTCGGTGCAAGGCCGGCTGACCGAGGCCATCGCCAAGCTGTCGGGCGAGACCGTGTCGCTGCGCGGGGCCGGCCGCACGGACGCGGGCGTGCACGCCAAGGGCCAGGTCGCGCACTTTGACCTGAGCCGCGCATGGCCGCCCGATAGGGTCCGCGCGGCGGTCAACTTCCATCTCAAGCCGGACCCGATCGCGGTGCTCGACTGCGCCGTCGTGGCGAACGATTTCGACGCCCGCTTCAACGCCACCGCCCGCCACTACGTCTACCGCATCCTGGCACGCTCGGCCCCGCCCGTGCTCGACCGCGACCGCGTGTGGTGGGTGCCCCAGCGGCTCGATCGCGAGGCGATGCGCCAGGCCGCCGGCGCGCTCGTCGGCCGCCATGACTTCACCACCTTCCGCGCCGCCGACTGCCAGGCCAAGTCGCCGATCAAGACGCTCGACCGTTTCGAGGTTGCCGCCGCGGGCGAGGAAATCAGCATCACGGCCTCGGCGCGCTCGTTCCTGCACAACCAGGTGCGCTCGATGGTGGGCTCGCTCAAGCTTGTTGGCGAGGGCAAGTGGAGCCCGAGCGATCTCGGCGCGGCGCTCGCGGCCCGCGACCGCACCGCTTGCGGCCCCGTCGCGCCGGCGCGGGGGCTCTATCTGATGCGGGTGGACTATTGAGGCTTGCCCAGGCGTTGCGATCCCGAAGCCACGGCCATCCCCGCTCAGCCCGGACGAGCCCTGCCAACGTCAGCGCGCGTGCTTGCGGACCCAGTCCTGCAGCATCTTCATGATCGCGCCCAGCGTGCGTCCTTTCTCGGTGAGCACATATGCGGGTACGCGGCGGGTGGTCCGCAGAACCTGCGCTCGATGATCTTTCGCGCGCTCACACGGCTGCAAGATGCAGATGCTTCTCGAGTACCGAGAGCACGCGATGAAGATCGTGACCGCGCTTGAGGATGAGGCCGGTGGCCGCCACGACGCTGTAGGCGCCCTGCCGCCGCGCCAGCCGAGGGCTCTTCTCGATGCGGTAGAGGGGTACATCGCTGGCGTGGCGAAAGGCGGAGAACACCGCCTTCTCGCGCCCAAAATCGATGGCGTAGTCGCGCCATTCGCCGGCGGCGACCTTGCGCCCATAGAGATCGAGGATCGCACTCAGCTCCGGGCGGGTAAAGAAAACAGCGGTGGCGATCGTCGGATGGGTGAAAACGCTGCTGCCATTGACGCCCGCGCCGCTCGTGCGCGGGCAAAACTCTATCGGCTCGGCTTCGCTCAAAGGCGCCTCCCTGGCTGGACTTGGCCCCATGATCCTCGCTTCACTCAGCAATTTCAAGCGCGCGGTAAACCGATGCCGCCGCTGCCGCTGGGCTGCGCGCATAAGACAAGTGCACAAGCCGTCCGATAGCTTGCAGATTCCATGACATCGCCACCGGGCGGCCGCCGCAGCGCCGCATTGGCCGCTTGCACTCCCGCCTTCCCCTCGGCCGGGTCCAAGCAAAGTGGCGGGACCAGCCCCGTTCTCTTCGTGGTCGGGCGCACGAGCAGTCGCGCGGGTTGTCGGCAATGATCGCGCCTTGAGCGCACATCCATATGCGCGGTCTCAAATAGAGAGCGCATGGCAGCGGCAGCTGAGCTGTACGACGCACCGTCGATCACCGCGCGTGCCGCCCACCGGCCTATCCGCCAGGTTGGGACCGGTCTGCCTCTCCCAGTGGCAGCTCCATGATGACGCTGTCGAGCCAGCGGCCGAGCTTGTAGCCGACCGAGTGAATGGTGCCGCAGAACTTGAAGCCGGCCCGCCGGTGCAGGCTGATGGAGGCAAAATTGGCGGAGTCGCCGATCACCGCGACCATCAGCCGGTAGCCTTTGGCGGTGCAGGCCGCGATGACCTCGAGGAGCAGCGCTCGGCCGACACCTTTGCCTTGCGCCTCGGGGGCCACGTAGACGGAATTCTCCACTGTGAAGCGGTAGCCCGGTCGACCGCGATAGGCCCCCGCGTAGGCATAGCCGACAATGCACCCGTCGAGCTCGGCAACGAAATAGGGGTAGCCGGCATCGGTGATAGCGCGGTACCGGCACAGCATCTCTTCCTCGCTCGGCGGCTCGAGCTCGAAGCTGGCCGTGCCGCTGAGAACGGCGGGCCGATAGATCTGGGCGATGGCGGCAACGTCGGAGGGGGTGGCGGGGCGAAGCGTCGGCTGCGGCATGGGAAGAAGCTCTCGACCGGGCGGCGGGAAAAATTGCCCGAACGTTTGCACAAAGCAAAGGGCCCCGCCGCAGCGGGGCCCCGCCATGCCGAGACGGCTGCCGGCTTATTCGCGATTGCCGAACAGCTGGAGCAGCATCACGAACATGTTGATGAAGTCCAGATAGAGGCGCAGCGCACCCATGATGGCTTGCTTGGCCGTCGCCGTCGCGTTGCCCATCACGCTGAAGTAGTTGTCCTTGATCTGCTGGGTGTCATAGGCGGTGAGACCCGCAAACACCAGCACGCCGATCACCGAGATGGCGAACTGGAGTGCGCCCGATTGCAGCCACAGGTTCAAGAGGCCCGCGACCAAGATGCCGATCACACCCATGATCAGAAACGAACCCCAACCGGACAGGTCGCGCTGCGTGGTGTAGCCGTAGAGGCTGAGCGCGCCGAACGCCGCCGCCGTCACGAAGAACACCTGGGTGATCGAGTTGCCGGTGTAGACGAGGAAAATCGACGACAGCGAGGCACCCATCACCGCCGCGAACAGCCAGAACGCCAGTTGCGCGGCGCCCACGCTCATGCGGTAGATGCGCCAGGACAGGAAGAACACGAACCCAAGCGGGGCCAACATGATCACCCACTTGAGCGGCGAGATGAAGACCGCCTGACCGAACGGGGTGAGGTACATGCCCCGGTGCAGGGCGATGGCGCGGCTGCCGAGGGTGGCGGCAAGCGCCGGATCGGTGGTGACCGCGTTGCTAAAAACCACATACGCGACGATGCCGGTGAGAGCCACGCCGGCAGCCATGTAATTGTAGACGCGCAACATGTATGCGCGCAGACCCTCGTCTACCGCAACATCGGTGCGCGCGCCTACGCGGCCAGCGTACCTGTTGTCGATCTGAGCCATTTGGTCCATCCCTTCGACTGGTGCAAGCTCCGGGCTCGCGCACAGACTGTACGCGATGCGCCCCGCAGCATGCAAGAAGCGCACCCCTCAATCTGGGGTGCCAACGTGGGCTGCGCAAGGCAGAAAGTGCCGCCAGCTCAATCTCGTGGCGAAGATTAAGCTTTAGTCAGAACGCAGATAAGGCACGGGTCGGGCCCGCAGCACGCGCCAGGTACCGTACCCGCCAAAGGCCGCTACCAGGGCGATCGAAGCCAACACAGCCTGCGCCGCAGCCCACCCCGAGAACACGAAATCGACGTCCATGACGCGGTTGAGGACCATCCACGCTGCCAAACTGCCGATCAGCAGGGAGATGAACGCCGTTAACAATGCCAAGACGGCATATTCGCAAAAGTGCGACAGCAGGATGCGGCGGCTGGTGGCGCCCAGGGTTTTCAAAATGACGGCCTGCTGGATGCGCCGCCGCTGGGCGGTGGCAAGCGCGCCCGCCAGCACGAGGGCGCCGGCCAACAGGGTGACACTGCCGGCCGCGCGCACGGCCACCATGACGCGGCTGAAGATGACGTTGAAGGCCTCGATGGCATCCTTGACGCGGATGGCGCTGGAAGCGGGAAAGGCCTGGCCGATGCGCTGGGCGAGCCTGGCCTCCTCCGCCAGCGATTGATCTTTGGGCAGCGTGATGGTCGCCAACAGGTTGTGCGGCGCACCGCTCAGCGTGTTGGGCGAGAACACCATCACGAAGTTGAGGGAAAGGCTCTCCCATTTCACATCGCGCAGATTGGCGATGCGAGCCGTGACGTTGCGGCCGAGCACGTTCACGGTGACGGTGTCGCCGATCTTGAGGTTGAGCCCCTTGGCGGTTTCGGCCTCGAACGAGACGAGCGGCTCACCGGCATAGTCGGCGGGCCACCACGACCCGGCCACCACCGTGGAGCCCTCGGGAACGTCTTGCGCATAGGTGAGGCCGCGGTCGCCGTTGAGCACCCATTGCGCCTCGGGCGCGGCCTTGACCTGCTCCGCGAGCCGGTCGCCGAGCTTGATGACGCGGCCGCGCAGCATCGGCGCCTCGGCAACCCTGGCGGCAGGCGCCGCGCGAGCGACGAGGGCGCGAAAGTCGTCGCGCTCGGCGGGCTTGATGTCGAGCACGAAATAGTTTGGGCTCTCCTCGGGCAGGCGGGTGGTCAGCTCATGGACGACGGAGGCATCGACCAGGGCCACGGTGACGAGCAGCGAGAGACCCGTTCCGAGCGACAGCACGACCGAACGCGTTAGCCCGCCGGGCGCACCGAGGTTGCCGATCGCCAGCGCGAACTCCGGCAAGCGCGGGCGTGCCGCGCGTCGGGCCAGCCAGGCGACGGCGTCGCCGAGGGCGACGAAAACGGCAAATACCCCGACGACGCCGAGGCAGTAGTAGAGCGCGAGCAGGCGGGCTTCCGCCGTGAAAATCGCCAGGCCCGTCAGCGACAGCCCGCAGCAAAGGATCAAGGCCAGGATGACCCCCCGCGGCAGCACGCGTTCTGGCGCCACCTCGTCGCGAAACAGAACGCCCGCCCGCACCTGCTCGGCGCGCCCCAGCGGCCACAGCGCGAACAGCAACGACACCATGAGACCGTACCCCACGGCCGTCAACAGGCTGCGCGCGCTCACCGTGAGGTCGGCTTTGATGGGCAAGGCCTCGCCCAGCATACCCGTCAGCGCGACCGGAATAAGAAACCCCAACGCGATGCCGAGGAGGATGCCGATGCCGGCGATCAGCAGCACCTGCAGGAGATGGACGCCCAAGATCGTGCCGCTGGTGGCGCCGAGGCTCTTGAAGGCGGCGATCACCTTGCGCCGCCGATCGATGTAGGTGGCAACCGCGTTGGCGACGCCGACGCCGCCGACCAGCAGCGCCGTGAGGCCAACGAGCGTGAGGAACTGCCGCAGCCGTTCCAGCGTACGCGAGACTTGTGGGGAGGGATCGCGACGGTCGCGCACGGTAAAGCCGCCTTCGGGCAGCGCCGCCTTGGCTCGCTCGCGGAAGGCCACGAGCGCATCGTCCGATGCGCCAAAAGCGCCGCCCGCCAGCATGAGCGCGTAGCGCCAGCCGACGAGACTGCCGGGCTCGATGAGCCCGGCCCGCTGCGCTGTGTTGAGCGAGACGAGCACGCGCGGGCCGACCGTGAGCCGGTCCATGAGCTTGTCTGGCTCGGCCGCAACCGTGGCGCGGATCGGCACCTCGATGGTGCCGAGCGCGAGGCTGTCACCCAGGCGCAGCCCGAGCCGCTCAAGCAGGATCGGGTCGACGGCCGCCCCCGGCTCGCGGCGGATCGCCTCATCGAGCGACATTCCCTCGGTCAGCTGAACGCCACTCACGAGCGGGTAAGCCGCATCCACGCCCTTGAGTTCAACGAGCGCTTGCTCGCGGCCATCCGGCCGGCGCGCCATGGCGCGCATATTAGCCGTCTCGCTGATGCGGCCCTGTCGCCACAGCCACGCGCGCTCCTCGCCCTCGGCCGGCCGATGCGGACGGGAGAGCGTGACGTCTCCCCCCAACAGCGCCTGCCCCTGGTGCTCGAAGCTTGACCGCAAGGCGTCGGCCAATGCGCCGACACCGGTGATGACCGCCACGCCCAACGCGACGCAGGCGATGAACACATAAAAGCCCCTGAGGCCGTTGCGCTGCTCGCGCAGCGCCAGGGTGAGCGCCAGCGGCAACCCGAAGGCTTGGCGCCTCGCGCCGAGATCCCTCGCCGCGACCGTCATGCGGGGGCAAGCTCCGCACCGGCGATTTCCCCATCGGCCATGCGCACCAGGCGACCGCAGCGCTGGGCGAGCCGCACGTCGTGGGTGACGAACACCAGGGTGGCCTGCCGCCGCCGCTGCAGGCCGAACAGCAGCTCCACTACCTGCTCGCCGGTCTTGCCATCGAGATTGCCCGTTGGTTCGTCGGCGAGAATGATCTGCGGGCGGGGGCTCATGGCGCGGGCGATGGCGACGCGCTGCTGCTCGCCGCCCGAGAGCTGCGCGGGGAAATGATCGGCGCGATGCGCCAGGCCCACTTCGCCCAACAGGGCTCTCGCCGTGGCGAAGGCGTCGGGCTTGCCGGCGAACTCCAACGGCAGGGCGACGTTTTCCAGCGCCGTCATGGTCGCTACCAGATGGAAGGACTGGAAGACGATGCCGATATTGCTGCCGCGGATGACGGCCAGCTCGTCCTCGCTGAGGCCCATGAAATCGCGCCCGGCGACCCGCACGGAGCCCGACGTTGCGCGCTCGAGGCCGGCAACGATCATCAGCAGGGATGTCTTGCCGGACCCGCTGGGGCCCACGACGGCGACCGACTCGCCGGCCCCGATCTCGACATTGACGCCCCGCAAGATCGCAACCGGCCCCGCGCGGCTGGACAAGGTCAGCGAGACGTCGCTGAGGGCGATGACTGGCTCGGGCACGATCGCAACAGCCTCCCGTCCGAGGTCTTGCCTCGGGCTTTGCAAGTTTCTACGTCAATACCGCCGCTCGGCCCATCAAGAGGAGGGAACCCATCCGATGCGCAAGGTGCCATCGAAGGCAACGCTCGCAAACATGGTGTTTGCCTTTTTCCTCTGCAATTGGCTGATTGCCGCGCTCGACGGGGGCATGGGGCGGGCCCAAGCAGAGCAGCCGCTCCGTATCGTCGTGCTCGGCGACAGTCTGGTTGCAGGCTTGGGCCTCAAGCCGTCTGACGCCTTTCCCGCACAGCTGGAGCGCGCGCTCAAAGCGCGGGGCCATGCCGTCGAGGTGATCAATGCAGGCGTTTCGGGCGACACGACGGCAGGCGGACTTGCGCGCGTCGCCTGGGCCGTCCCGGAGCAAACAGACGCGGTGATCCTCGAGCTCGGCGCCAACGATGCTCTGCGCGGCCTCGACCCGGCGCGCGCCAAGTCCAATCTTGACAAGATCATCGCCGCCATCCGGGGCTACGGCGCCGAGGTGCTGCTTGCCGGCATGTTCGCGCCGCGCAGCCTGGGCAAGGACTACGTGCGCGCCTTCGAGAGCATGTATCCCGACCTCGCCAGCAAGTATGGCCTGATCCTCTACCCGTTCTTCCTGCAAGGCGTGGCGATGGACCCCAAGCTCAACCTCGATGATGGCATGCATCCCAATCCGCGCGGCGTTGCCGAGATCACCAACAACATTCTTCCCGCCGTCGAGCAGCTCATCGAGCGAGCACGGGCCAAGCACGCGACAGCGACCAAGGGTTGAGGATGCCGCGGCTGTTCACGGCCATCGAGATCCCCGCAGCGATGCGCCAGCGCCTCTCGCTCATCCGCGCGCCGTTGCCGGGCGCCAAGTGGATCGAGCCCGAGAACATGCACATCACCTTGCGCTTTGCCGGTGACGTGGACGGGCGCACTGCGGAGGAGTTTGCGGGTTCGCTCGCCAGCGTATCCGCCAAGCCGTTGCCCGTAACGATTGCCGGCGTTGGCGCTTTCGGCGGCCGCGATCCCCGCGTGCTGTGGGCGGGTGTGGCGGCCAGTGACCGGCTCGACGCCCTTTACCGCGCCAACGATCGTGCCGCTCGCGCCGCGGGCCTCGAGCCGATGGAACGCAACTTCAAGCCGCACGTGACGCTGGCGCGACTGCGCGGCGCTCGCCCGCAAGCGGTAGCGCGCTTCTTAGCGGAGAACGGTGGCCTGCGCACCGAGCCGTTCCTCGCCACCCGGTTCGTGCTGCTGTCGGCCCGCCCAGGTT
>Ga0306920_100001085_pt1 | contig 33406 bp, 28 predicted proteins | sample flu12Cox44000170_FD_204666 | JGI IMG/M metagenome (GOLD analysis project Ga0306920, IMG submission 204666) | Lab enrichment of tropical soil microbial communities from Luquillo Experimental Forest, Puerto Rico - flux4day.12C.oxic.44.000.170 (v2)... | ecosystem: Environmental > Terrestrial >...
GGTCGGCACAGCACACCATTTTTGAGCCTTATCGCCATTGCTCGGCGGACAGGATAATGCGGGTTCCCACAAGGAGGGAACCATGGGACGTCAAATTCGAGTCCTGGTGGCCAACCGCCCGAAACTCATGCGCGAGATTATCATCGAGACTTTCGCGGACCAGCCCGACATCACGATCGTCGGCGAAGTTGCAGATGATGTGGAAATTATCGGTCGCGTGAAGGAAACTCAACCGGATTTTCTGTTTATTGCGATGGATGATCCGAACGAACGTCCTGCGGTTTGCGATACCATCCTGCGACTCTATCCTGAAGTGAGCATTATCGCTGTCTCCGCGCACACGAACAGCAGTGTTCGCTATTGGGCCTCCTTTAGCATCCATTCCGACGTCATAGAAGCATCGGAGGAGGCGATTCTGGGAGTAATGCGCCAAAAAGCCTCACTAGCGGGGGAAGTGTCATGAAAGAGCTCTTTGGGCTGCGTATTGGAAAATCTTTTTTATTTGCGATGGGTCTGGCCTTCGTCGTGGCAGCAGGTACGGCGGCGCAGCAACAGCCGCAGAAGAAGACGACGAGCGGTGCACAGGCCGATGTGCCCCCGCCCCCACGACGGCTGGAGTCAGAATTGGCGAAAGCGAATTATGAACGTGTCGCTGCATCCGCCGCACAAATCAAGGAAGTTTTACTGCGAGACCCCGGTTTGCTCGTGGAGCTGAAAACGTGGATTGCCAAGGAAGCGACCGACAACGGGCAATTTGTCAGTGACCACGAATTGAGCGATGTAGCCGTATTCGATCGGCTAACCCGGGACGTGAAATTCCGCGCTGTGGCAACGAGGCTTGTACAACGCTACGGATACTTGAAGCCGATCGTCAACCCAGAGTCGGAAATGGGCAAGCAGGAAGACCTTTTGCTGAAGGAGCGGGTCAGGCGGTTGGAGCAGATCGAAGCGCAAGAAGACGCAGCGGCCCGGCAACCGCCAAAGGCAGAAACGGGAAATGCGGCCGAAACCGCACTGGAGAGAATGAGGAGGTACTGCGAGGAGTTCGATGACCCGGACTGCGATAACCGCGATTTGATTCCGCCGGGACGGAATGTCACAAGTCCCGGATACAACGAGCCTCAACGCGAAATCCTGCCCCAAAATCCTCAAGAGAACCTGCCCTTGGGCGCTACCGCTCCGATTCTACAGGCGGAGGCTGGACTAGGAAGTCCGGAGATGAGCGGAACAGGCGGACTGGGTGGGATGAGTGGAATGGGCGGATTGAACGCGCTGGGTGGCACGAGTTCGCTGGATGGATCGAGTGACCGTGGCGTCTCACTCCAGGGAGTTTCGAGCGTGATGGGCCAGGGCGGCGGAACGCTGAGAGGCGGTGTACCGTCCGAAGCCATGGGGGGAGCAGCGACTTTGGAAGCTCTGCGAGGTGGGGCTACGGCTGAACTCATGAGCGGCCAGTTGTCCGACATGGGGACCACGAGCGGCCTCGGGCCTGAGTCGAGCCTTGGGACAGAGATTCGGCGGCCGTCCCGGCTGGCGAAGTCTCGAGACATGGCCGCGCCAACCATGGTGCGCCGACCCAGTCCTTATGCAGATATACCCTCTCTGTATGACCTCTATGTGCAGGCTCCCTCGCTTGATCGAGCACCACAGAGATTCGGAACGGCAGTTTTTCACGATGGTATTCGAAATCGACGCAACCTTCCGATGGACCTGCCGGTGGGGCCGGACTATGTCGTAGGCCCTGGAGACAGCCTTTCGATCGACCTGTGGGGCGGAATTTCGACAAAGCTAGTGAGGATGGTGGACCGGCAAGGAAGAGTCAACCTGCCGGAGGCCGGGCCACTCGAGGTAAGCGGGCGGACCCTGGGTGAGGTGCAGCAGGCGGTACAGAAGGCCATTACGACGCAATATCGTGACACCTCTGCGGATGTTTCGGTCGCGAGGCTACGGACGGTTCGCGTCTATGTCGTGGGAGAAGTGGAAGAGCCCGGCGCTTACGATATCAGCTCGCTTTCAACGCCTTTGAATGCTCTAGTTGCAGCCGGCGGCGTAACCGGAAAGGGATCTTTGCGTGGGCTGAAGCATTTCCGCGGCCGCCAGGAGGTGGAACGAATCGATACCTATGACCTCTTACTGCGTGGGGTCACGCCGGACGCGAAGAAGCTGGAGAATGGTGACACACTCATGGTGCCGCCGATTGGCTCACAGGTTACGGTTACGGGCATGGTTCGCCGGCCCGCAATTTACGAATTGAACGATGAGAAGACATTGGCCGACGTCTTGGCCTTGGCGGGGGGCATTCTGCCGGCAGCCGCGTTGCGGCACGTCGAAGTGCAGCGTTTGGAAGCCCACGAAAAACGCACGATGCTGAGTCTCGACCTATCGCCGGACAGCACTTCCGCGCCGCAGTTGTCAACCTTCAAAATCCAAGACGGAGACGAGATCCACATCTTCCCGATTGCGCAATACAACCAGGACACGATTTATCTGCAAGGTCATGTTCTGCGGCCGGGACGCTACTCCTATCACGAAGGCGTGAAGCTCACAGATATTCTCCAGTCGTATAACGAAATCCTGCCGGAACCTGCCGCGCACTACGCCGAAATCATCCGCTTGAACCCGCCGGACTTTCGTCCGAGTGTGGTTAGCTTCGACTTGGCAGCCGCGATGAAGGACGCTTCGGCTTCGCCCAAGCTCCAGCCGCTAGATACTGTGCGGATCTTTAGCCGATTCGATTTCGAGCCGATACCGACGGTCACCGTCGACGGAGAAGTGCGTTCACCGGGAACCTACAAGACTTCCGGCCAAGCAACGTTGAAAGACGCGGTTTATCTCGCTGGGGGACTTACGACCGAAGCAGCTCTGGACACGGCTCAAATCTTCCGAGTGAATCTGGACGGAAGCTCGAAAATCTTCAGCGTTAGTCTTGGGGAAGCGCTGAACGGGAATGCCGCAGACAACATCCTCCTTCAGCCGCGAGATCGACTGCTGATTCACCGGCACACGTCTCTCGTGGAACCGAGTATCGTCGAAATCACTGGCGATGTGGCGAAACCGGGTCGATACCCGTACATGGAAAACATGCATGTTGAAGACCTGATTCGCGCAGCGGGCGGCTTAAAGCGCAGCGCGGACACCAACTTGGCGGATTTGACAAGGTACCCAGCGGCGGGCAAGCCGGCCGAGCAGCTGCAGGTTTCCTTGGCGTCTCTGGAAAACGGAAACGCCAGCGAAGATGTGCCATTGCGCGCCGGCGATGTGCTGGCCATTCGGCAGGTCCCCGGCTGGAAAGATATCGGTGCAGCCGTCACCGTTCGCGGGGAGGTAATGCATCCCTCGACGTACGGAATCGAGCCCGGAGAGCGGCTGAGCTCCGTGTTGGAACGCGCGGGCGGGTTCTCGATACAGGCTTACCCTTACGGCGCGGTGTTGATGAGGAGGGACGTTCGCGAATTGGAATCGAAGAACCGCCTGGAACTCATCGAGAGGATCAAAGAAGAGCGGGTGCACATCAAGGCGCTTCCGGAAGGGGATAAGGACCAGGCCCAGGCTAAGTCGACAGCGCTGGCTCAGGTCGACGCTACACTCGTCCAGATGGCCTCGAACGAGCCGATCGGTCGGGTCGTGATTCACATCTCGTCGAACGTTAAGGATTGGAAGAATACGGCGTCGGATATTCCCTTGCGAGAGGGGGATGAATTGGTCATTCCTAAGAAGCCGAGCGTCGTGGTGGTCAATGGGCAAGTCTTCAATCCCACGGCGATCAACGCGCAGCCGGGGCGTTCTGCCAAGTGGTACCTGAGCCAGGCGGGTGGCTTGACGCCCGTCGCCGACAAGAAGGCAGTCTTCGTGATTCGTGCCGATGGTTCAGTGGTCTCGGCTAAAAACAACAGTTCAGGATGGTGGTCAGGAGACCCGCTCAATGCTTCCCTGAGACCCGGGGATACGGTTGTTGTCCCGGAGAAAGCTCCGAAGATTACGGGCGTAAATTGGACTGCGATCATGCAGACGGCGCAGGTTTTATCGTCGGTTGCGCTTGCAGTGGCATACATCCATCCGTAGCGCAGAGATTTTTGAATGAGACCTGGGTTGATACTGGCGGGATGGTTGGCGGTCAGCGCGTTTATGAGTATGCCTGGTTGGGCGGCGCATCCCCAAGATTCACAGGGGCAGAAAGTATCGACTGCGCCTGAAAAAAACAGAGACGGAGGAGACAAGAAAGATAGCGGCGAAATTGAGAAAACGAATGACGAAAAGACCGAGACGTCAACCGCGATAAAGGGAAACTGGAAGGGTTTGGGAGAGCGATTTTTGATCGATCAGAAACAAATCTGGACAAGTCCCGCACGACTGCGGTGGCCGGATGCCAATTGGCTGTTGCCGTTGAGTGGTGTCACGGCAGGCATGTTTGTGACCGATGCTGACATGAGCCGACACATCTCGCACAATCCGACGACGGTCAGCCACTACAACACTGCATCCAACGCGGGAGTCGCGGCATTGCTCGGGGGAGCCGGTGCCATGTGGCTATTTAGCTACCCTAAGCACAACCAGCACTGGCGAGAAACGGGCTTTTTAGCGGCCGAGGCAGTCCTGAACAGTCTAGTAGTTGTCGAAGCGATGAAATACCCACTGGGCCGTGAGCGGCCTAATCAAGGCGACGGGAGTGGGCCGTTTTTTAGTGGAGGGACTTCGTTTCCCTCTGAACACGCTGCCGCTTCGTGGGCTGTCGCCAGCGTTGTGGCCCATGAATACCCAGGGCCGCTGACGAAGATACTGGCGTACGGGCTGGCCACTTTCGTCGATTATTCTCGCTATCGCGCCAGGCAACACTTCCCGTCGGACGTTTTCATCGGCAGCGTCGTCGGGAATATGGTCGCAGAAGGTATATACAACCGACGCCATGATACCGAGCTTGGCGGCGCGCCTTGGGAGTCATTTCGCAGTTACTTGCGGCAGACGCACGCTACTTCAAGCGCAAACATGGGTTCGCCCTACGTGCCCCTGGATAACTGGGTCTATCCAGCGATGGACCGACTGATCGCGCAGGGCTTTATTAAGTCTGCGATTGTTGACATGCGTCCGTGGACGCGGTTCGAGTGCGCGAGGCTCGTAAGCGAGGCCGGCGAGCAACTTGAGGATGTGGACGCGAGCGTCTCGCAACCCGCCAAAATCTACCGGTCTTTGACAAATGAGTTTCGAGAAGAGTTAAACCTGATGGAGGGCGGCGACAATACGCGAGGCCGGGTGGAGTCAGCTTATACACGTGTCTCTGGAATCTCCGGTCAGCCATTATCTGACGGATATAACTACAACTTCGGTCAAACCATCATCAACGACCTTGGTCGGCCCTATCAGGAAGGATTTAACAATGTCACTGGATTCTCGGCTTGGGCGACGCAATCTCGCTTTGTCGTATACGTAAACGGAGAGTATCAGCACGCACCATCGGCCCCACCGCTGACGGCGTCCGCGCGCCAAGTGATCGCCCAAACTCAGGAAGTTGGAGCGGTGCCGCCTGCAATACCAATCGCTCAGGTAGACCATTTCCAATTGCTGGATACCTATGTGGGCATGACATTTGCAAACTGGCAACTTTCGTTTGGAAAACAGAGTCTGTGGTGGGGGCCGGGCGCGGGCGGGCCGATGATCTTCAGCACTAACGCGCATCCGATTACCATGTTCCGTGTTAATCGCATCTCACCCTTCAAGCTGCCGAGCTTTCTAGGTTATCTCGGCCCGATGCGCATCGAATTCTTCCTTGGGCAGCTTTCTGGTCACAATTTCATTTACCAACAGAGTGCTGGCGTAGTGGGGAGCTGGACTTCGACTCTCTCTCCCCAGCCCATGCTTTCTGGGGAACGATTCAGTTTTAAGCCCACACCAAATGTTGAGTTTGGCTTCTCGCTAACGACTATCTTCGCCGGGCAAGGCTTCCCTTTTACAACACATGCCTATCTCAAAAGTATCTTCAGCGCGGGAAACACTTACGCCGGGAATCCAGCAAAGCCGGGGGACCGCCGCTCGGGTTTCGACATGAGCTACCGACTGCCTCTTGTGCGCGACTGGGCGACATTTTATATTGACGGATTTAATGAGGACCAATTCACTCCAGTAGCTTACTGGGACCGCGCCGCCTGGACTGCTGGAATGTACATCTCGCATTTCCCGAAGGTTCCAAAATTGGATTTGCGAATGGAGGGTGTGTACACAGATCTTCCGATAGGCGGTAATGTAGGTCCAGGTTATTGGTACTGGAATGCTACTTACCGTAATGGCTATACAAATGACGGAAACTTGATAGGGAGCTGGATCGGTCGAGGGGCACAGGGCGCACAAGCCTGGTCCAACTACTGGTTCGGTCCGCGTAATCGTCTGCAGCTCAATTTTCGTCACCAGAAAGTAAGTGCCGACTACCTTCCAGGTGGTGGTTCACTCACGGATGCAGGGATCAGGGGTGATTATTCGCTCCGTCGCGATGTCAGTCTTGGTGTTTCAGTGCAATACGAGCGTTGGCTTTTTCCTTCGATTCAACCCAGTGCTTCTAGAGACGTAACCACCTCTGTACAGATTCTCTTTGAACCGCATAAACTGACGCTACGTTCTTCAGCTGACACACCAGCAGTTACGTCTGGGATGGGGGGGGAACCGTGAACCACGGGGGTGGCGTGCCGGTGCGACAGCCCGTTCCTGAAGTCCCGGAGTGTGACTTTACCCGAGAGCCTACACTGTCCCAGGCTCCTAACGTTAACGACAACGCCGTGGCACACCTTCGTCTCCTCTGGCGGCAAAGGAGTTTTCTCTTCCGCGTCGCGTTGTGCGGGCTGTTTGCTAGCACACTCATCGCCCTCCTTATTCCCGCGAGGTACGAATCGACGACGCGTTTGATGCCGCCCGATAATCAGCCCACATCGGGTCTCGTCAGCGCAGTTGCGGCGATGTCGGGTAGTGCTAGCGGCTTAGGCGGGGCCGGCGGGCTGGGAGCTATCGCCAGCGATTTACTTGGTCTCAAGAGCAGCAGTGAAATTTTCGTAGGCATACTCTCAAGCCGCACGGTTCAAGACAAGTTGATCCGGCAGTTCGACCTGATGAAACTTTATCGAGAGCGCCGAATGGAGGATGCGCGAAAGGTGCTCGCAGAGCACACCAACATCTCAGTCGATCGAAAAAGCCAAATCATTAAATTTACCGTGACAGATCACGACCCGAAGCGCGCAGCAGCCATGGGCCAGGCGTATGTTGAAGAGCTTAACCGCCTCGTCGCGGAACTCAGCACTTCGTCTGCTCGCCGTGAACGCATCTTCCTAGAGGGGAGGCTGCAAACCGTTAGCCGAGACCTCGAGACCGCTGAGAAGGAATTCAGTCAATACGCCAGCAAGAACACGGCGATCGACATTAAAGAGCAAGGCAGGGCGATGGTCGAAGCGGCGGCTGTGCTCCAAGGACAACTCATCGCCGCGCAATCGCAGCTCGAGGGGCTCAGGCAAATATATTCGGACAATAATGTGCGTGTCCGCTCTGTACGAGCACGGGTCGAGGAGTTGAAGCATCAACTCGAGAAGATCGGTGGCAAGGGCGAAGAGTTGTCCAGCGCCTCGGGGCAACAAACCGAGACCCTTTATCCTTCGATCCGGAAGCTTCCTCTGCTCGGCGTTCAATATGCCGACCTTTATCGTCGAACGAAAGTGCAGGAAGTAGTTTTCGAGTCCTTGACTAAGGAATACGAGCTGGCCAAGGTCCAGGAGGTCAAAGAGATTCCGACCGTGAAGGTGCTCGACCCTCCAAACATACCGGATAAGAAGTCATTCCCTCCCCGCCTACTCATCATGTTTTTGGGAACTTGTTTCGGTGTCGCAGTGGCAGCAGTTTGGATCTTCGGCAAGACGGCTTGGGATCAAACAGACGAAAACGATCCCGGCAAGGCGCTCGCAAGAGAAGTGTTCACAACCGTACGGGGGCACTTGCCGAAATTTTCACGGAACGGGACCGGGCCGGAATCCGAGGATCGGCAATCTTGGGTGTTTTGGTCTAACTCAGGAGACACGAAACCGGAACACGACAGGGAAGAAGAACGCGAAAAGAAGTAGCGCCGATTGTGCCGTAAGTTATTTGCGGTAAATGAGTTAGGTTGCGAATGCCCGTGTGGGTGACGGGGCGAAGCTTTATCCGGGGCTTTCTCGGAAGTGCTGAATGATCGGTCCACCAACTTCGGAACCAAGCCAAAGCGAAATGGGGTGCTCGGCAACGCACTCTGGTCATCCGCTTTGGTACGTTGCTTACACAAGTGCGAACCACGAAAAACGCGTGGCGGAACAGTTCTCTTTGAGATCGGTCGAACACTTTTTGCCGCTATACGAAGCTAAGCGGCGTTGGAAAGACCGGCGCATGAAGCTGGAATTGCCACTATTTCCGGGTTACGTTTTCGTGCGGATGTCACTGCGTGACCGGCTGAAGGTGCTACAAGTTCCTGGTGTGGCACGACTCGTTGGGTTCAACGGGCAACCAGCAGCTATTCCCGACAATGAAATCGAAGCGCTTCGTGCGAGTCTGGGAGCCCAACTTCGCGCCGAACCACATCCCTATCTGATTGTCGGGCGCCGGGTCAGAGTCAAGCGCGGGCCTCTTGAGGGAGCGGAAGGGATCCTCATTCGAAAGAAGAATGCGTACCGAGTGGTGCTGTCGCTCGATCTTATCCATCGTTCGGCATCGGTCGAAGTGGACGTAGGCGATGTCGAACGAGTCCGACAGACTCCTCGTGCTTAAGGAGTGTATGCAGAGCGCTTCGCAATCGGGCACGGAAGAAGTTCTCGTTGAACGTCCGCTTGGTGCGGAAACAAGCCCACGAAGGAGGGGATGGTTACAGTCCAGACGGCACGCTGTTTCGAGGGCCGCAAGACTCAAGCCGTTTGGCTACAGTCTCGCGGATCAGGCGCTCGCGGTCGGAGGAAATTTTCTTGTAAACGTAGTGCTCGCGCGAACGCAATCGAAGGAAGAGTACGGCATGTTCGCGCTTTCGTACTCGTTCTACGTATTCCTGACCAGCATCCACAATTCGATCATACTTGAGCCATATACGGTGTATGGCTCGGGGAGGTACCGCGAGAGTTTCTCTGAATACTTGCGGCTAATGCTGCGATGCAATGTATTCCTAGGTCTCGCGCTGAATGGGATTCTGTTGCTGGCGTGCCTGTTCCTCTGGGTTTTGGCGCCTCAACGGACCTCAGGGGCATTCCTTGGGTTGGCGTTAACCGTAAGCGTCCTTTTTTCGGGGCTTTTCCTGCGACGGGTCTTCTATTTACAGCGCCAGGCAGAACTTGCCGCCGGGACGTCTCTAGTGTTCCTGGGCACGATCAGTCTTGCGCTCTGGCTTGCCGCCAAGACGCACCTGCTCAACAGCTTCTCAGCATTCGTCGTTTTGGCAATGGGGTGGCTGGTTGCGGGCGCTGCCTTCGGCAGAAAGTTATCCCTCGGAAATCCAAAACAGCGCTTTCTCGAACTAGAACCCGGTTATTGGCAGACACATTGGAACTATACACGATGGGTTCTAGCCACTGCTTTCGTTTTTCAATTTGCGACTCAGGGTTATTATTGGCTTTTGGCGGGCATTCTTTCCGTTAAGGAAGTCGGTGAGCTCAGGGCGATGTATCTCGTTGTGGGCCCTGTTGAACAGGTATTAGTCGCCGTATCCTTCATTCTTCTGCCAGCCCTGGCTGCGCGATACGCAGCGAGAAAGATGGGTGATCTATTGATGCTTTGGAAGCGATATGTGCTCGCCACGATCGGATTGACAGGTGTTTTCGCTGTTGCCGTCCGCTATTGGGGGAAGTCGGTGCTGCATATGCTCTATGCGGGGAAGTTCGATGATCTGACTCCCTTACTATACCTGATGGCGCTCTCCCCGCTCTTGGTTGGAATTGGAAACAGCATGGTAAATGCGCTGAACGCCGTTGAGAAGCCTAAGTTTGCTTTCTATGGTTTCCTGTGCAGTGCCGCCGCAACATTTCTAGGAGGAATCCCGTTAGTGATGCACTTCGGTTTACGTGGTGCGGTCTACGGCATGCTGCTTTCGGGGGCCACCTACTGTTCTACCCTTACGATTGGATTCTGGTTCAAGGTCTACAACAAAGCCCCACAGCAGGCATGTCAGGTGTGACACAAAACCTGTCCAAGATGAGTTCCGTGAATGCCCTCGCGCAGGCCGCACCAGCTGCGGAGTTCCATCATCTTGGCAAGTTGGCTCCCATCGCGCTGTTCGTGTACAACCGGGCGGAACACACTCGTCGTTCTGTCGAGGCCCTGCAGAAAAATGACCTAGCAAAACAGAGTGACCTGTTTGTTTTCGCCGACGGTCCAAAAGAGGAGTCCGCCTGGGAGGTCGAGGAAGTCAGGAAGTTCCTGCGCCGAATTGGAGGCTTCCGATCGGTAACGATTATCGAGCGTGAGCGTAATTTCGGCCTCTCCCGGTCGATAATCAATGGTGTGACACAGCTGTGCCAGGAATTCGGATGCGCGATTGCCATCGAAGACGACGTCCTGATCGCGCCGGACTTTCTGTCCTTTATAAATCGGGGACTGGATCACTACGTCGATGAGCCCAGGGTATTCTCAGTCTGTGGTTTCAACTACCCCATAACAGTGCGTAGCACTTACCCCTACGATGCCTTTTTCTCCTACCGTTTTGCATGCTGGGGCTGGGGCACCTGGGGAGATCGATGGGCCAAAGCCGACTGGTCGGTTGGAGATTATGCTGAGTTCGCCGGGGATATAGAACGGCAGAAGCGGTTCAACCGCGGCGGCGATGAGCTCACTGCGATGCTAGACCGGCACATGGCGGGCAAGAATCCCGGCTATTGGGACACCGTCTGGGGATACACTCACTCCAGACACGACGCGGTGGCGATTCTTCCGGTTGTCTCAAGGGCCCTCAACATCGGCTTTGACGGTTCCGGGGCCCATCGCTATTTGCCTTTTGGTCAGGTTGCTCTCGTAACGACCGGCGAAGCCACGCCTCGCTTCCCCGTCTTTATGGAGCCTGATCCTGATTTTGCTGCCGAGATTCGACGGCTGCATCGGGTATCTACAACCAAGAAGCTTGCTCACTACGTACTCGACAAATTGAGATTGGCATGCGTGTGAATCGCAATTGACATTCAGGAGACCTCGCACGCACGAGCCTCGGACGCATCTTTGATCAAAAACCGGCTAATTAAAAAGAGAATCCGGTCAGTCTATCAGAACCTAAACCGGTTCGCGGATCAGAGGTTGGGGAGGAGGGCCGGCCGTCACACCGAGGCTACGTTGTTGCTGCTCGGAAAGGAAATGTCTTGGAAAGTTGCCAGTCTACCGCCGAACGCCGATTTCAGAAGAGTTGGATTCAAGGTTTTCTCTCAGTGGGACGAAGATGGAATTATCCAGTACTTGGTCAGCAAAATCCCGATCAAGAACAAGACGTTTATCGAATTCGGGGTGGAAAACTACGAAGAAAGCAACACTCGGTTCCTCTTGCTGAACAATCATTGGCAAGGGTTGGTATTAGACGCTTGTGTGCCTGACGTTCGCTATATCCAGACCGACCGAATCTATTGGGAGTTCGACCTCCAGGCCAAATGTGCTTGGATCACGCGGGACAATATCAATGCGCTCCTGGCGGATGCCGGCTTTTCCGAAGATGTCGGGATTCTCTCCATCGACATCGATGGGAATGAGTACTGGATTTGGGAAGCGATCGAATCTGTAAGGCCGAGAATTGTGATTGTCGAGTACAGCAGCCTGTTTGGACTCCAGCCCGTTTCGATACCGTACAAGGAGGACTTTGATCGGAGTGTAGCCCACTTTTCCACCTTGTACTATGGCTGTTCTTTAGCCGCCCTTGCTCACTTGGCCAAGAAAAAGGGGTATCTTCTTTTGGGTTCCAACGTATGGGGACACAACGCGTTCTTCGTGAGGTCGGATGTAGCGGGAGAGTTTAGGGGCCTAGACCCGGAAGAAGCGTATGTCGCTAGTAAGTTCCGAGAATCCAGAGACCAAACAGGACATTTGAGCTATTTAAGGGGCAAAGAGCGCATCAGGCTTATCGAGCATTTAAGTGTAGTGAATGTGGTAACTGGTCAAGAGGGGCCACTGAAAATCTTTTTGACTGAGAGACAGGAAGACTGAATGGATCTCGCGCCGAATTGGGTCAGAACTCAATGGACGTTAGAGTCGACTGATGAGCGACAGAGCGGGGCATTTCTATTCTCCGCGTACATGTTCAGGATCGGTCTTGCCTTGGTGACCTTCGAACAAGTTCGACCGTTCGGGATAATGCTGTCGGACTACTGCTTTTTCTTATCGCTTCTGGTTATCCTTCCGTCCGTGAAATCTCAATTCTGGAAATCAACCGGAACTGGGGTTCTATTGGGCGGGACGCTGATACTGTTCGGGGCCCTTCTATCTCTCGTGAACGAATCTGACCGCAGCGGATCGGTCGTACCTCTAACCAAGCTTTTCATCCTCTACGGCTTGCTTGCCCCCTTAGCCATTCTGCATTCGAAGGATGTCCGCCGGAACATGCTGTATCTAGTTGCGGGAATCTTTGTAAACTGCGCCATCACTATATTGCAAGCGTCAGTTTTTCCAGAAATTGTGGATGTGCTCTCGATCAATCCCCTCACGCCTGATGAAAGCGAGATTTTACGATACCAAGGCCTCACGCAGTTTCCCGTCACTCTCGGGCTTTCGGCCGCGCTGGCCGTGTTGATCGGAATTGGACTGATGCTCTTCGAAAATAGCAGGTATGTGCGGTGGAGTTTGGCCTTCCTGACACTCATTTGTGCTGGAGCGGCACTTCTAAGTGGTTCCCGAATTGTTCTTGCTGCTCTGATTCCGGGGCTACTTGTTCTTGCGCTTTTGCTAAAACAGCGTCGTCGGATGGTCGTGCGTGGCCTGATTACGGTTTGCATAATTACGGGTGGCATCGCTTACCTACTTCCAAATGTGCTCGAGCAATTCTCAAACCGCCTGGAAGATGTCGGTCTGGTGGATTACGGTCGGCTAATCGTGGCCGCGCAGGCGTTACTCGAAATTGCGCAAAAACCGATCTTTGGGTGGGGCGTCAACCATTTCTCAGAGGCAGGGCTTACCTTGTTTCCAGGAATGTATGGCAACGAGCCGCAAGGGGCACATGTCACTCTTTTGCAATACTGGTACGGTGCAGGTCTATTGGGGGCCACCGGATTTCTCGCACTCTTTGCCGTACCCGTGAGGCGCATGGTGCAGGCATTGAGAAAGAAGCTTCCAGCTGATTCGTCAAACGCGGTGCGCTTGATCCTGGCTTGCTACGTATCCATTTTCATCATCTTCAACCTTGGGCCTTACTTTTTCAACCGCTACCTGTATATGCCTATGTTTGCCTTCGCTGGTTTCATCGCGGGTAGGCTGAAATCTGCTGAGGCGCATCTTGCTTTGCAGCAACAGGCTGGGGGACGCAGTGGGCTTTAGACTGGCGAGAAACAAGCCTTGGCCGAACCCGATCGCGTTTGAGATCAAGTCTTACGATACAAAAAAAGGAAGCGGATGTTAGCACGCGCGCTGTCCAGCCTACGCTCGTTCTTACGCTGGGATCGCCTTACGCACCGATCCGAACGACTGTACGAGGTCAGAAGAGGCGTAATGGCTTTTTTGCATCGTCTTTCTTTGGTAGTTGGAGGCGAGAGCAAAGAAAAATACTCAGCGTTCGAAGAAGAAGTGTCGCGTGAGGTGCGACTAGCCGTAAGCGGATCAGTAGTGCTAGAGACGGGATGCGGTCCTGGAACTGAGGCTACTCGCCTGATGACGGAATTCGGCGCAGAACAGGTGATCGCGACTGATGTCTCGTTTGGTATGCTGTTGGCCGCGCGCAAGAAGTGCCCACAACTGATACTTATACAAGCAGATGCGCTTCATTTGCCATTTCGTGAGAATGCGGTAGACGTTGTATACAGTAACTGTATGTACCACCACATTGAAGCCCAGGATCGCAAGCGAGTGCTCAACGAAAGTCTACGCGTCGCGGGTCGATGCGTACTACTGAAGGAGATTGCGGGCTTCGAAAGCCTCTTCCTCAACACCGTTTACATGCTGTACTACTCCATCGTCGATGGATCTGCCTATCGGTTTACTGTTCGGCGGTGGCTTGAGTTCCTCAATCCCCACGTAAAAAGGTACCTCCGTCGCCCGGAGTCCGCACTGGTCTTCCGCTATGTTTTCTTTGTTTTGGATGCTTCAAGAAAGTAGTTAGCCCAATTCTTGCAATTTACTGACTAAGTGGAAGGGACAAACTCACGATGAAAAGAGCATTAATTACAGGAATCTCAGGTCAGGACGGCAGCTACCTCGCCGAGTACCTCTTGAGCTTGAACTACCAGGTGTATGGTTTGGTGCGCCGGGAACCCCGTGCCATTCGCTGGCTGGAGACTGTCCGTGACAGCGTTGAACTCATCTTCGGCGATCTCCGAGACGCAACCTCTTTGGAGGTAGCATTTCGAAAGTCTTGGCCGGATGAAGTTTACAACCTGGCTGGCCAGGTCTTTGTGCCCACGAGCTGGGAGTGCCCTGCCGAAACGTTTGATATCAACGTCGGGGGCCTGGCCCGATTGCTGCAAATCGTCACAAGGCAGAAGCCAGATACGCGGGTGTATCAAGCTTCCAGTTCAGAAATGTACGGCAATGTCGATGGATTCTGCAACGAGCACACGCCTTTCAAGCCAGCGTCCCCCTATGGAACCTCAAAGATGGCGGCACACGCGCTGGTACAAACCTATCGAGATCGTGGGATGTTTGCCGTCGGCGGAATCCTTTTCAATCATGAATCTCCGCGAAGAGGACCCGAGATGGTCACACGCAAGATCACGCGAGCGGCTGCAGAGTGGGGAAGGGGAGACAGGAGCAAACTCAAATTAGGGAATATGCAAGCAAAAAGGGACTGGGGATTTGCGGGTGATTATGTCAGAGCGATGCACGCAATGCTGCAACAACCAGCACCAAAAGACTACGTAATCGGGACCGGAGAATCACACAGCGTGGCTGAGTTTGTAAGTGAAGCGTTGTCCGAGCTTCATCGCATGGGAGCGGATGGGAACCTGTTTGGTTCAGTCGAGGAGTGCGTAGAGGTAGATTCGCGTTTGGTTCGCCCCAACGAGATCCACAATCTGCGCGCTGACGCGAGGTTGGCCCGAAAGGAACTCAATTGGACTCCCTCAGTTGATTTCCGGGGCCTGGTCAAATTGATGGTGGAAAGCGATTTTGCCAGCATCACAAAACCTCCTAGGCGACGGATAGAGAGCTCAACAGAACGTGCAACGGCCTCTGCGTAGAGAAAATCCCGCCTTGACGGCGGACGAACGCGGTTCTTTGCAATCTCCAAGACGCGGCAGCTCCATGCGAGTCGGGATTAACTGCCTGGACATTGACGCTTCCTCCGTGGGCGGCGTCAACAGCTATGCGCTGGGGCTTTTGGAGGGCTTCGAAAATGTCGGCAATGGTCACCAATTTCGGATATATGCGTCAAGGGCAAACCAGCATTTATTCGAACAGTTTCGAGACCGCCAGAATGTTGATGTCGTAGTCGTCAGTGACCGCCTATTGGACGCCAAGAGTAGCGCCTGCCGGGCTGCGCTGCTTGCTCGGAGCAAACGCTTTTATGGGTTCACGAGTAATTTCCTTTTCCGGAATATCCGAGCGTTGGCCGATGCTGAATCGGACATTCTTTATACGCCTACGGTTGTTTTGAAGTGGTTCAACGGTCGCAAGCCTACTGTGTTGAGCCTGCACGATATCCAGCAGGTTCATCATCCGGAGTTCTTTAGTTGGGCCAGGCGGCTAAGCCGAGAGATCAGATACGGGCTCAGTGCGCGCTATGCCAACTACCTGCAGGCAAGCAGTCATTTCACCAAGGAAGATCTGCTTGCCCATTTCCGGGAGCTCTCTCCGGACCAGATCGAGGTCATCCCTTCGGGCGTGACCATCGAGAAATTTGCGGCACCGAGTTCCGGTGACGTCCGCGACCAGTACGGTTTGCCGGAGCGGTTTCTCTTCTTTCCGGCACAATTGTGGCCACACAAGAACCACCTGACCGTTCTGAGAGCGCTCAAACAAATCGAGACGAAACATGGTCTGAAAATTCCGCTGGTTTTGACCGGCGACAAGTTTCCCGCTACCCCGAAAACAATCTTCCCGTTTATAAGTGATCAGTCTATGGGATATGTGCGTTATTTGGGGAAGGTTCCGTCGCAGGATATGATTGCGCTCTACCAGAAGGCTGCGTTCATGGTCACAGCGACACTTCACGAATCCAGCAGCCTGCCGGTTCTGGAAGCTGCTGCTGCCGGTACTCCCGTCATTGCTTCCAGAATTCCGCCGATCGAAGAACTGGCTCAGGTTTTGCAGCTAAACCTGTTTGCTCCACTCAACGCGGAAGAACTAGCTAGGCTCATTTTTGATCTTTGGAATGATCAGCAGACGGCCTCGGCCCAGGCGTCCGTCAATTGTCAGCGAATCAGCTCCTACTCTTGGAAAAACACAGCCAGGAAGTACCTACAATTCTTCGAAAAGATCTTGAACTCATGAAGCCCCCTTCTGCGGCGCAGATGGTCTCGGTCGCCAATCCCTTGACGTTACGTGATGTCGCTGGAGAAACCGTGGCGGCGGAGAAGACAGCGTGCCTCCTTTGCGGGTCACCGACCGAAGCCATCCTTACGGGGGTGTTCGATACGCGCTTGGGAATTCCGGGAAACTACGAAATCCGTCAGTGTGATCGTTGCGGTCTCGAGCAAACGTGGCCTGTTTCGTCCTTGACGACCCTGAAACAGCTTTACGAGACGCATTACAACTTCGGTGGGGAGAAAGATACTCGCTACACCCGATGGAGAGAGCAGTTCCTGTTCTCGTTCTTTTATCGCCTGTGGACCCGGCTCGACGGTGACGCCGGCTTTTTTCAGAGGCGCGGCACGGGCCGGCTTCTGGATGTCGGCTGCAACGAGGGTCGCGGTCTGCGGATGTACGCTCACGGCGGATTTCACGCGGAAGGGCTCGACCTCAACGAAAATGCGGCAACGGTGGCGCGGCAAGCTGGCTTCACGGTTCATACGAGCCAGCTGACAGAGTTCTACCCGGCGGTCCCCTACAATGTTGTAGTGCTCTCGAATGTCCTCGAACATACGCTGGATCCGCGGCAAATGCTAATCGAGGTCGGCCGAGTCTTGGCGAAGGATGGCAAGGTATGGATCAGTTGCCCCAACAGCGAGAGTTGGTTGCGCGCCGTGTTCGGCCGCTTGTGGATTAACTGGCATGTGCCGTTTCATATCACCCATTTCGGTAAAAGAACCCTGTCTCAATTACTCGGGGAAACGGGCTTTAAACCGATTGAGATCCGCTATATCAGTCCGGCCTCGTGGGTGGCCCAATCACTCCTTGCGACATTCTTCGCCAAGGAAGGCAGGAAAAATCAGCAGCTTAGAAACCCTTTCTGGGTGGGCGTTTTCATGATTTTCACCAGGTTCGTCCTTTTTCCGGTCTTGTGGCTCGGCAACAAGCGCGGGCGCGGAGATTGCTTGGTCGTGGTTGCCAGCAAGATTTAGGACAAGCCGAGTTAGCAATCTCGAAAGAGGATTCGCACAGTCATCAACATAGTTCAAGGAGGAGAAAATGGAGATCTTCCTGGATTCTTCGAACCTAGACGAAGTCAAGAAATGGGTTCAAGAAGGTGTCATCGATGGCGTGACCACCAATCCTACGATCATGTACAAGGACGGAGTCAGGGACGTGGAGGGCTGCATTCGAGGAATCTGCGAGGCGCTGGGTGAACGGCCCGTCAGTGTTGAAGTCACCTCAAATGACCACGAGGAAATGCTCCAACAATCACGTGCTTTCGCCAACTGGTCGCCCCGTGTCGTCATCAAGATTCCCATCGTGAATCAAGACGGGCTCTCTTCGCTCAGCGTCATTAACAAGTTGACGAATCAAAACATCGCGGTCAATGCGACTGCGATTCTTTCCTTTAACCAAGCGGTGCTTGCGACGAAAGCGGGCGCGACTTACGTCAGCATTTTTGCTGGACGTATTGCGGATGAAGGGAATGATCCTGCTGTGACAATCCGGAACGTCAGAAGCTGGCTAGACATGTGGGGGTATACGGCCAAAATTATCGTTGGAAGTATCCGGGGCGTTATCGACGTTCAAGCGGCCGCTTTGGCGGGCGCCCACGTCGTTACCGTACCGCCCCAGTTCCTGCCGAAAATGGTCGATCACAAATACGCTCGTGAAACGGTGCGGCAGTTCAACGAAGATGCAACGAAGGTCGCGGACCAAATCGCACGAGCCAAAACCGCAGGGGCCGATTAGGGGCCATCGGTAGAACAATGTTCGAGTTCAATCCTGGTACATGGATCCGGTCTTGCCACGTGATTTGATATTGGTAACAGGGGGAGCTGGCTTTATCGGATCCCACACAGTGGATGCCCTACTGGAGCGAGGGTACCGCGTGCGCATTCTTGATAGTCTTCAGCCGCGCGTTCACCCGAAGGGCAAGCCAGCTTGGGTCCCGTCCGAAACCGAATTCATTCTGGGCGACGTGGCTAACTCGAACGATTTGGCGAGAGCCCTGGAATCCGTAGACGCGGTCTTCCACTTAGCCGCATATCAGGACTACCTGCCGGAGTTTAGCAAGTTTGTACACACGAACACGGTGAGTTCGGCTTTGATGTTCGAACTTATCGTTTCGGATCCAAAGCGGTTTCCTGTCAAAAAAATCGTTTTTGCTTCTTCACAGGCGGTGTGTGGCGAGGGCCGATATGTCTGCACTGGTGGGCAGGACATTTCGCTCACAGAATACGAACAACAGAGCATTCGCCCGAAACATCTTCGTCCCGTGTTTCGGGCCGCCCCGGGACGCGGCCACGGCGTTCTTCTACCACCCGTTAGGCCGCTGGCACAATTAGAACGCGGCGATTGGGAAATAAGATGTGAGTTGTGCGGTCTCGAAATGGAGCCTTTGCTAATCGATGAGTCCACAGCAAATCCTCACACCGCATACGGAATTTCAAAATATGCCATCGAGAAATTAGCAAGCCAGCTCGGCCCTCGATACGGAATCCCCACGGTCTGCATGCGCTACACATACGTGCAGGGACCACGCAATTCCTTTCACAACGCCTACTCTGGTATTGCGCGGCGTTTCGCAATGCGCATCATGCACGGCATGCCGCCGGTTGTGTATGAGGACGGGAACCAATTGCGGGATTATGTAAACGTGCGCGACGTCGCCCTAGCCAATGTTCTAGTCATGGAAAAGCGAGAAGCCGACTATCAGGTATTCAATGTGGGGGGCGGCAAGGCAGTGACTGTTTTAGAGTTTGCCCGCATCATGCTTGATGCCTTTGGCTCCAGAATGGAGCCGCTTGTTCCAGGGGAATTCCGCGTGGGCGACACGCGTCACACGGTTTCGGACATCTCGCCACTTCAAAGGCTCGGTTGGAATCCGCTTGTTCCTGTGGAGCAAAACGTACAGCAGTACATTGAGTGGCTGCAGACGCAAACGGTCAGCGAGGAATTCCTGCTGGAGGCCGAACGCGTCATGCGCCAATCGGGGGTTGTGCGGATGGTTGGGTGCGCCACTCGACCCTCTAGTACGTACACGCGATCTTGAATGCTTCGGCCCACTGGCGAGGAGGCCTCCTTAACAAATCATGAGTGCCCGAAACTCCAGGAAACCGGTCGTTGGGACTCCACGAATCTGTGTCATTGGGCTTTGGCACCAAGCGACCGTTCTCTCAGCCTGTTTTGCCGAAACTGGTTACCAAGTGACCACCGTCGGGGACGACGCAGCCGCCGTTTCGGCGTTGAGCAAGGCTAGGTCGCCCGTTCACGAGCCCAAACTTGAAACTCTGATTCGGCGCAACTTGATGGCGGGCCGTCTGCGCTTCACCTGCGACTACGCGCTGGCGCTTTCTCAGGCTCAGTTCGTATTCATTGCGATCGACACGCCAATCAATGCGCTCGACGAGCCAGAACTGCAGCCGGTTTTGGAAGCTGCTCAAAAGGTTGGACAATTTAGATCGGGAGCCATTGTTCTTTGTGTTGCTTCGCAAGTACCTGTCGGTACCTCCGAAAGACTCAGGGAAATCGTCACCGCGCAGAAGTCACCGGGCCGGTGCGATCTCGCCTACATCCCCGAGTTTCTGCGTCTGGGCGAAGCGGTTGAGACCTTCTTTCGCGCCGATCGCTTTGTCATTGGCTCGCAAGATCCCGAAGTTGCCGAGCGGGTAGCGCAGCTCTATCGGCCACTGAAACGACCCCTGCTGCTTATTGGACTGCGGTCGGCAGAAATGGCCAAGCACGCATCAAATACCTATCTGGCCACTGCAATTAGCTTTATCAACGAAATCGCAGACGTTTGTGACTCTGTGGGGGCCGACGTCACTGATGTTGCTAAGGCAATGAAACTCGACCGCCGGATAGGCGCACACGCTTACCTGAATCCGGGGCTGGGGTTTGCCGGAGGTACCCTCGGCCGGGACGTTTGTGCCCTTCAGGGACTCGGGCGTCAGCATGGCTGCAAAATGGACTTAATGGACGCAGTCATGTCCGTGAATCGAAGCCGGGCACTTGTGGTGAAGCAGCGTCTGCTGAACCACTATGATTCGTTGAGAGGCCGTCGCATAGGCGTACTGGGGCTGACATACAAGGCGGGAACAAATACGCTAAGGCGCTCCATTGCGGAAGAGATCATTTCTGAGCTATTCGAACAGGGGGCGGAAGTGCGAGCTTACGATCCGCTAGCTGATCTCCGCAATGGAAAGCCCACGTCGAATTTCATTGGCTCTCCGGACCCTTATGCTTTGGCCACGGGTTGCGATGCACTCGTACTGGTGACGGGCTGGGATGGCATTCTTGACCTCGACTGGCCACGTGTTCGTTCCGGCATGCGCCAACCAGTCTTCATTGACACTCGGAATCTCTTCGATCCAGAAAAAATGACTAGGATTGGTTTTGCCTATTCCGGGATTGGTCGCTCACCGCTATTGCCAAATCGCTTGAGGGTCAAGAGCGCCAGAAATCATTGATGGGAGGTCTTTTTTCCAATGATTCAACAGGATGAGCACACTGTTCCGAAGGTTAGAAATCGAGGCAGGTTAGAGACTAGAGTTGCCCTCATAGTCGGCGCGGGACGAGGAATCGGTGAGGCGATTGCTTTGCGTTTTGGCGCAGAAGGTGCGCGGTTGATCTTGGCAGCTCGAAGTACTCGTGAACTAGAAACTGTCGCCGAAAAGGTTAAGGCTGCTGGCGGAACCGCCGAGTACGTTGCCGCCGATGTGGCCGTCACAGGGGATGTTTCGAGATTGGTGCAGAAATCGGTAGAGAGTTTTGGCCGCATAGACATCCTCGTGAATGCCGCAGGTATCTACGGGCCGATTGGCCGAGTCTGGGAGATAGATGCGAATGAATGGATGCACACTTTTTCGGTGAATCTGTTTGGCTGCTTCCTTTTGTGCCAAGCAGTATTACCGCACATGATCCGCACGGGTGGAGGCAAAATCATTAATTTCTCTGGTGGGGGTGCGACCTCGCCCCTTTCCCGATTCAGCGCATACGGTGTGTCCAAGGCAGCCGTGGTCCGCCTGACCGAGACCCTGGCCGAGGAAGTAAAAGAGTTTAACATTCAGGTCAACGCGATTGCGCCGGGGGCAGTGGACACGAAGCTACAGGATTCCGTTCTGGCTGCAGGAGAGAAAGCGGGTGACCTCTTACAACGGATTCGGCGCCTCCGCGAAACCGGAGAGGGCGGAACGCCGCGGGAAGTCCCGGCAGAGCTGGCTGTATTTTTGGCCTCGGCCGATTCCGGCAATCTTACAGGCCGATTAATTTCGGCACCGAACGACAAATGGGAGTCATGGACTGGTCAGCGCATCGCACAGATCATGTCTCAACCCTGGTTTACATTGCGCCGCATGGATCCCTTCACGCTGCGTCCGCTATTGGAAGAAATGCAAGGTGCAGCCGCGGCAGCACAAACGAATAAAGGATGACCAAGCTGGGTCTTACACAGGCGGGGAGGCCTCGGTTGCAAAAGCTGAGGGTCGGGATCGTTGGTGCAGGTCGCATGGGACGAATTCGTGCCTTGGCTGCCAAGCACCATCCGCAGAGCGAACCCGTCGAGGTTGTCGACGCAGTCCCGGAGCCTGCCATTGCGTTGGCCGCCGACATAGGCTGCCGAGCGGGCACAGACTGGCAGAAGCTGGTCGAACGTGAAGACGTAGATGCGATCGTTGTCGCGACGCCTCACAAGTATCTCGCTTCCATCACGGCAGCTGCCTTGCGAGCTGGAAAATGCGTTTTCTGCGAAAAGCCCGGTGCTCGCAACGCTGCCGAAGTTGCGACGGTACTCGGAGCTGCCGACGGTGAAAGGCTCGCGAGCGAACCTGGCCTCCATCCTATACCGCAGAATAATAGCCGACTTGTCTTGGGTTTTACCCTGCGTCATTATCCCGCGGTCATACGCGCACGTGAGCTGGTCGCTGCGGGTGTCATTGGTCAGCCGATGTTCGTACGCGCCCGCTACGGACATGGAGGTCGTCCTGGCTATGATCTTGAGTGGCGCGGCGATCCCGAATTGGCCGGCGGCGGCGAATTGCTCGACCAAGGGATTCATTTGATCGACTTAAGCCGCTGCTTTCTGGGGGAGTTCGCCCAGGCGTTTGGTTCGGTTAGCACCTACTTTTGGCGTTCAATGCAAAACTCGACTGGCAGCCTAGAGGATAATGCATTCCTCTCTCTTAGCACCGAAACCGGGAAGATCGCCTGGTTGCATGCCAGCTGGACGCAGTGGAAGAATTTGTTCTCATTCGAGATTTATGGTGAGGATGGCTCGCTTCAAATCAACGGGCTGAGTGGGCACTATGGGCCACAACTACTAGAGATCGTTCGTCGGCGCTCTCAAGGTGGACCGCCGGACGTAGAAGAGATCAACTTTGCTGAAACCGACGGACAAGACGGCGTGTGGGCCCAAGAGTGGGCTGCGTTCATTTCAACTGTTCTCAAGGACAAAGATAATGGAGACCAGAAACAAGGCTTTCCCTCGCCATCTGGCGTGGACGCATGGGAAGCCTTAAAGATTGTCGAAGCTGCGTATATGGCTTCAAACACTCGGGCGGTCGTGATGCTCCAGCGTGCCGCTGGGGTTCGCAGCGCCGTCCCGACGGTGGGTTTGCGCTAACGAACAATCGAAATACTGGGAGCCAGCGAACAGGCTTCCATTCGCATGGCTGCTATCGCGTTCACAAATGAGAGGAATGGATGATTCTTGCTAGAGCGCCGTTGAGGATCTCGTTGGGCGGAGGTGGAACTGACTTACCGTCTTACTATGCCAACTATGGCGGCTTCATCTTAAGTGGTGCCATCGACAAATATGTATACATTCATGTGAACAGACCCGCAGCCGATGAACTGATTCGAATTAAGTATTCGCGCTACGAGCAAGTGTCGTCACCCGAAGAAGTGCAGCATGATCTGGTTCGCCCCGCCCTGAGGTGTCTGAACGTCAGTGGCAGTCTGGAGATCGTCTCAATGGCCGATGTTCCGGCCGGAACCGGGCTAGGATCCTCTGGGTCTTACGTTGTTGCGCTATTGGCCGCTTTGCACGCCCTGAAGAAGGATACGGTTCCCACTCAGGCTCTCGCGGAGCAAGCATGTGACATCGAGATGAATCTAGCAGGGCATCCCGTCGGCAAGCACGATCATTATCTCGCAGCGTTCGGTGGCATTACCGCGCTTGAGATCGAGAAAGATGGGCGGGTGCATGTGAGCCCTCTCGATCTCTCTATCTCTACCATGGAAGACTTCTCTCTCAATGTGTTGCTCTTCTACACCGGGATTACTCGCTCCAGCACAGAGATCTTGGAAGAACAGAAGATGCATTCCGAGAACGGTAACAATGCAATGATCGAAGCACTGCACCACACCAAGGAAATTGGTTACCGCATTAAGGAAGCCTTGGAACAGGGCGATCTGGACCACTTTGGACAGCTGCTCGACGAGCATTGGCAAAGCAAAAAGAAGCGCTCGAGCAAGGTCACCGATCCTCGGATAGATGAGTGGTACAACATTGCTCGCGAGAATGGGGCTCAGGGAGGAAAGATCATGGGAGCAGGGGGAGGAGGTTTTTTCATGTTCTACTGCCCCAACAGTCACAAGCCCGGACTGCGCAAAGCGCTGACCGAAGCCGGTTTGCGCGAGATGCGTTACAACTTCGATTTCGAAGGTGCAAAGGTCTTGGTGAACCTTTAGATGCGTACACGTGCTGTATTTCTCGATCGGGATGGGGTTATCAATCCGTATGTCTGCCATCCTGAGTTCGGGACAGTAGATTCTCCTGCACGCGCCACGGAGTTCTCTCTCTTTCAAGGGGTGGGCGAAGCGATCAATCGTCTGAACAGGCTCGGGCTACTAGTGGTGGTTGCCTCAAACCAACCGGGCATTGCAAAACGAAAGTTCACCCTGAGTCACTTAAACGCCGTGACGGCGAAGATGCGTTCTTCGGTCGAATCGGCTGGCGGCAAGATCGACGCTGTTTATTACTGCCAGCACCATCCCGATTCCCTGCTTCCGATCTACCGTAAGAACTGTGAATGCCGGAAGCCGAAGCCAGGCCTGCTGCTTATGGCGGCAAACGATTGGAAAATCGATATCCCTCGTTCTTATACGGTAGGCGACGGCGTCGCGGACATACTAGCGGGAGCGGCCGTCCGTACCACTACGATCTTTGTAAGCGCCCGCAAATGTTATGTTTGTGACGAGCTCGCGCATCACGGCGCGAAGCCTGATTTTATCGTTCGTGATCTTTGGGAGGCTTCGACGGTCATCGATTGTCTCGAGAATGGCGATACGGCGGCTACGCGGGCGTACTGTTTCTCCGATGGCTGTCTGTCTGCGAAACTACCATGAACTACATCAATCAATACCTCAAAGAAGCAATGGCCATTCTCGAAGCGATTGACCAGTCGGCAATCGGAGGCCTACTCGATTTGCTGGTCGACCTACGAGCTAGAGGGGGAAGGCTGTTCTTTCTCGGTGTCGGTGGTGGAGCGGGCCACGCCTCCCACGCGGTGAACGATTTCCGCAAGATTGCTGGCATCGAGGCTTACACCCCCTCCGATAACGTGTCCGAGCTGACCGCGCGGGTGAACGACGAGGGCTGGGAGACCGCGTATGCCCATTGGTTACGCGGCAGCCACCTCGGAGCCAACGATCTGATCTTTGTGTTTTCTGTCGGGGGTGGAGATGCGGAGCGAAATATTAGCGCAAATCTCGTCAAGGCCCTCCAGTATGCAAAGGAAGTTGGCGCCAAAATCTGTGGCGTAGTCGGGCGAGACGGAGGGTACACCGCAAGGGTGGCCGACGCTTGCGTGCTGGTGCCAGTGGTAAATCACGAAACCGTGACTGCTCACACTGAGGCTTTTCAAGCTACGGTATGGCACCTGCTTGTTTCTCATCCCGCACTTAGAATTGCGGAAATGAAATGGGAATCGGTTCGTGCTGTCAGCGCTTGAACCTAATCTTGCTACAATTCTGCAAGACGAGTGTCCGGCGGACACGGGCGACGTCTTGCGACCCATCACCGGTCGATTAGCCCTTGCTGACTCGGTCTGCCTGGAGCCAATTATTCTCTGCGGCATCACGCCCGCCTGGCTGCCTTAGAATCCGCAAAGCCGGTTGAGCTTATTGCGATCGGCTGATACATTGAAGGAATTAATGAACATTCTGGTAATGGCTGGAAATTATGCTCCTGAGAAAACTGCATCTGCACCGCTGACCACCGACTTCTGCCAGTTTCTCGTGGCCGCGGGACACCGCGTGTCCGTGGTAACAACATTTCCGCACTACCCTGAGTGGAGGATAAATAAGGATTACAGAGGTCGTCTTTACATTAAAGAATTGATAGACGGCGTTTGTGTGCACAGGATATTGAACTACATTCCTCAGCGCCCAACTTCGCTCAAGCGGGTACTTTATTATGGCAGTTTCAGCGTGGAAGCGGTGCTGCCAGCCCTTGCTTCTGACCGCCCAGACCTCATCATCTGCGTCTCACCGCCGCTAGAGTTGGCCCTTTCAGCATCGCTACTAAAACTTTTGTGGCGCGTGCCTTTTGTTCTCTGGATCAAGGACATGGTGCCGGATGTTGCAATCCAGCTTGGCATGCTGAAGAACCGGGCGTTGATCGGTCTCGCTCGTCGACTGGAGGATTTTGCTTATGCTCGCGCCGCGAAGATACTCGTCATATGTGAAAGTTTTGCAAATAATGTCTGCGATAAAGGGGTGCCAGTTGATAAAGTCGCGATTGTGTCCGACTGGGTGAATACCGAGTATATTCGGCCCGACATTCCAGGTACGAAGTTCAGGGAAGCTCATGGCATCGATTCGGCCACTTTCGTTGTGCTTCATGCGGGGAACATTGGCGGTAAACAGGGGCTTGAATTTTTGGTACGGGCAGCCAAACTTCTCGAAGATAAAAAGCCCATTCAGTTCCTTATCGTTGGTGATGGTGCGAGAAAAGCTGCGGTCGTCGCTGAAGCAAGGCTGCTTGGCGCACAAAATGTGAGGTTTTTGCCCCTGCAGCCGGCCGAGCATCTGCCCGCTATGCTGGCTGCGGCGGATATGCTGGTCCTCCATCAGCACGCAGGTGTTACTGACTCCGTAATTCCCAGCAAGTTGCTCACGTACATGGCGAGTGGGCGGTCCATTGTTGTCACTGCCGCTCCGGACAGCGCGACAGGAATCGCGGTCTCACGCGCTGGATGTGGCCTCGCAGTTGAGCCGGAAAATCCGCCGGAGTTGGCGCAGGCTATTCTCAGGCTGTTTGCGAGCGAACAGCTTCGCGCACAATGTGGAAGCTCAGGCCGTAGATTTGTCTCCGATAACTTTTCCCGGCTGACGGTGCTCTCGCGTTTGGAAGCCTTATTGCAAGAACTCGCTGGAGTTTATCGGCGCACACAACAAGCGTTGAGCTCGGCCAAAGTGTGACCACCGCCGCTCGCGTCAGTCGCGCATTCACGGAAGTTGTTTCCCGTAGGTCCGCGGGAGGTCTTGCGAAGAACAAAACGATGAAACTCAATATTCAACTTTTGATTAAAAGGCTTGCCGATGTGTTGATTGCGACCATGAGTCTGACGCTGGCCGCACCACTTTTCCTGCTGATTGCGATCTCTATTCGCTTGGAGTCGCCCGGTCCGGTTATCTTCCGCCAATTGCGGTCCGGCAGGAATCGTACTTCCTTCTATATGTATAAGTTCCGGACCATGTACGAAGGCGTGCCGCATCTCCGCAATTCCGACGGCTCTGCGTTTGTCGGCCGCAATGATCCCCGTGTCACCCGAACGGGTCGCTGGCTGCGTGAGTTCAGTCTAGATGAGATACCCCAGTTTGTTAACGTGCTCGCAGGCGATATGAGCATTGTTGGCCCGCGTCCCGAGACACCTGCGTACACGAACGAGCTGCCCGATTGGGCGTTGGAGAAGTTGCAGGTGCGTCCCGGATGTCTTAGCATGTCTCTCATTCATGGACGGAACGAACTGCCTTGGCGAAGACGCAACGAGCTAGATGTTGAGTACGTTCGGAAGTATTCTCTTTCGTTGGACTTGAGGATTTTTTTTCAGGGCATCTGGACCATGCTCGTGACACGGAGAGGTGTCTATTCACCCGGCGAGTTCGGAACAGCCCCTGTGATCCAGGAGTTGGACAAGGACGGTACGAGTTCAGTGCGGTATGAGACTACAATCAAGGAGTGAGTAAACTGGTGAAGCCCACATTAGAATCAGATGCTTCGGCAGAGCTTGCATTGCGGGGAGGTCGCCCGGTTCGCGACGAATTCCTCCCGCTCACTCGCCCATGGATCGGTACGGAGGAGAAGCAGGAGGTGCTCAACACGCTCAACGGGGTGTGGTTGAGTCGCGGCCCGAAGGTATCGCAGTTTGAGCGAGATTTTGAGAACTACACCGGCGCGCATCACGCCATCGCCGTTTGTTCCTGCACGGCGGCCCTTCATGTGGCACTCGTTGCCGCCGGAGTGAAAGAGGGTGACGAAGTAATTACGAGCCCAATAACGTTTCCCGCTACGACCAACGCTGTCCTGTATGAGCGAGCCACGCCCGTGCTAGTGGACGTTGATCGACGCACTCTCAACATGGATCCAGCTCTAATCGAACAACGGATCACGCCACGAACCAAGGCGATTGTTCCGGTACACATGGCTGGCCAGCCATGCGACATGGACAGGGTACTCGAGATCGCGCGGCGATATCAGCTGGTTGTTATCGAGGATGCGGCTCATGCGATCGGGGCCAAATACAAGGGAAAGCATGTTGGGACTCTTGGCGATGCCGGGTGTTTCAGTTTCTATGCGAGCAAGAACCTAGTCACTGGCGACGGGGGCATGATAATCGCTTCGGACGAGAAGTTCGCCGAATTTGCGCGCGTCATTAGCCTCCACGGTATGAGCACAAGCGCGTGGAAGCGATACTCCAAAGAGGGTTCGGCGAATTGGGAGCTCGTATACCCCGGATTCAAGTACAACATGACCGACATCGAAGCCTCGCTCGGTATTCACCAGCTTAGGAAAATTGAACTCATCACAAGTCTCCGCGAGAAATGGTCCAATCTCTACGATGAGCTACTAGCTGATATACCCGAGGTCCGCCTCCCTTACAGGGAGCCTGCTCGGCGTCATGCTTGCCATCTCTACATTATTACCCTCGACCTGGAACGCCTCACCGTTACCCGGGATCAGTTCATGCAGATTCTAAAGGCTGAGAATATCGGTTGTGGGATCCACTTCGTTTCTGTCCACTTGCAGCCGTATTATCAGAAGCGCTTCGGGTACACGCCTGCTGACTATCCGAACGCCGCTTGGCTATCCGATCGCATTTTGAGTCTGCCTTTGTTTCCGCAAATGACTGAGGCAGATGTCTCGGCTGTTTCTCAAGCAGTGCGCAAGGTAATTGCCCGTACTCGCCGTTCCTAAACCGTTTCAGGGAGAAGAATGCATGACTTCATTAAGGGATCGCGCGATTCTAGTCACCGGAGGTGCGGGGCATATTGGATCGCATGTGGTGGACGCGGTTCTTGCCGAAGGTGCGTCACGTGTTGTTGTCTACGACAACTTTGCCGAAGGGAATCTGAGGAACCTCGAAACGGCTCTCGAGACAAACCGAGTCGACGTTGTAACGCGAGATATAAGAGACTACGAAGATTTGGAAGCAGCTATGAAAGGGTGCCACGTCGTGTTTCACACCGCGTCGATTATGTTACTCGAAGCCCGCGTGGCGCCGCGAAAGGCAATTGAAACGAATATAACCGGCACCTACAACGTCCTGCAAGCCGCTGCCAAATGTGGTGTCCAGAAGGTCGTATTCTCCTCTACGGGTTCAGTCTACGGTGAGCCTGTCCATCTCCCGATGGATGAAAATCATCCCTATAACAATGAAACAATTTATGGGGCGACGAAGATTGCCGGCGAACAGTTCTGCCGCAATTTCCATCGCGAGCATGGGCTGGCGTTTGTTGCGCTCCGATATTTTAACGTTTACGGAACACGGCAGCACATTAAGGGTGCCTACGCGCAAATTGTGCCCCGGTGGTACGACCTCATGGCTAATCGGCAACCCATTACGATTTTTGGAGACGGCTCCCAAACCATGGACATGACCCATGTCGAAGACGTGGCTCGGGCAAATGTGCTTGCTGCTAAAGCTGATGCCGCGGCTGATTTTTTTAACGTAGGAACAGGCACTGCTACTAGCGTGATCCAGGTGTTTAATTACTTGAAAGAACTCATCGGTTACGACCTGCAACCAGTCTACCATGAGCAAGACGTGAATCTTGTTACACGGCGGCAGTGTTCAATCGAAAAGGCCGAACTCGTACTCGGTTTCAAGTCTCGAATCAGTGTTCCCGAAGGCTTAGAGAGGTACGTTGAATGGCGTGAACAGCTCGCAAGAAACAAGCCAGTCGAAGTGGCAGCACGTGTGCGCTGATTTAGTAGCCGAGTCCGGGCTTCTCATCCGCGATGCGCGGCAAGAAGACTGGGACAATCCGGGCCTGCTGCAAGACTATTTCGCCTCGGCCTCTCTGGGTGTGGGTCGCGACTTGGAAGTCGCCTCCATTCAGGCGCTCTTGAAAAAATCGCCGCAGCCTTCGGATCTGGTAGGACTGTTCGCTGAGGCTCCCGATGGTTCCTGCGGCGGCTTGCTCCTACAGGACAAGGCTTGGGACAGTGATATGCTGTCCGTCCAGGTTCGCAATCTCACGGTCCTTGCGAATGCCCCGACTCGGCAGGCACGCCACGCAATCGCATTCAATCTCATCAGATTCTGCCTCGGGCTCCGACGTGAGATTCTGGGAGACTGCATCTTCGTGCGGAGCCCGTCGGATGACACTGCCTTGCTATGGGCCTTGGCAGAGAATGGCTTTCGCCCGCTAGTCCCCATGGTGACTCTTGGTAGGGAGCTGAACGGCGATTCCAGCGCGGTTCCTCCTGCAGGGCTCAGAGTCGGCGAGGTGCGAAAAGAGGAAATCGACGAAGTTCAGCGGATGGCAGGAACTGCTTTCCGTTGGGGTCGATTTGTGGCCGAGATGCGATTCCCGCGTGAAGGTGTGGAAAGGCTTCACGGCACTTGGGCGCGGAACTGCTGTCTAGGGACGCAGGCAGAGCGTGTGCTCGTGGCGCGGGACGAGCATAAGGTTCTCGGTTTCATCGCCGTGAAATTCCAGGAGGTGCGCGAGGCTCGAGTGGGTTCAATTGAGCTCATTGCCATTGCGGAATCCTCAAGAGGAAGGGGGCTCGGAGCCGCGCTAGTCAGTGAGGGCTGCAAGTGGCTCTCCAGTTCGACTGCTTATGTCGTCGTGCGAACCGAACTGCCCAATAGTGCTGCTTTGCGGATGTATGAAGCGCAAGGATTTCGCATCCTTAATGGCTCGATCTATCTTAGTCACTAATTTTTGAGAAACGATCCTCGGAAGGGGATGAAAGCGGCCCCTTCAATGCCGGACCCGCGAGACGGTCCGGAGCGCGAATCAAATTCCCTGCCTGAAGCATGGAGTCCTGATCAGGACGACTGTTTGGGTTGTTGGGTTCTTCTTAAGACTATTTCACAATGTTTCGTCGCAAGAGAATAAGAACCGCTGTAATTCCGGCAGCCGGTTTGGGTACAAGGATGTTTCCCGCAACCAAGGCGGTGCCCAAGGAGTTGCTCCCGGTTGCCGCCAAGCCACTGATTCAATATGCGGTTGAAGAAGCCGCGACCAGCGGGATTGAGACTGTGATTATTGTGGTTCGACACAAGAGGTCTTTGATTCAGACTCATTTTGCTCGAGACCGTGCATTCGAATCATTCCTGAGGCGGCGTGGGTTGAACGAATCCGCCGATCTTACTCGTGAGTTGTCAGCAATTGCAAAGCTGAAATTTGTTGAACAAAAGAAACCGCGGGGTCTGGCCCATGCTGTTTTCTGTGCACGACCACTTCTCGGAGACGATCCCTTCGTCGTCCTGCTCCCCGATGTGATCATGGTGAGCCGCGAGCCAGTCGTCAGCCAGTTAATCTGCGCACGCAAAGAACTAGGTGGAAACGTTATTGCTGCTCGGCAAGTCCCCCCGCAGGACGTGGGGCGCTTTGGTATCCTTCAAATTAGGCCCGCAGAAATATCCAAAAGATCGGTCCGCGTGACGGGCTTAGTGGAAAAACCATCGGTCGGCCAAGCACCATCCCAGTTGGGTGTTTTCGGGCGGTACGTCTTAGAACCTTCCATTTGGTCTACTATTGCAAAGACCAACCCTGACGCAAACGGGGAGGTCCAACTTACAGACGCGCTGAATTTGCTTTGTAAAGACCAGTCTGTTTTTGGCCTCTTTTTTGAGGGCCGGCACTACGACGCAGGCGACCGCATCGGATACCTCAAGGCTAACATAGAGCTCTCGCTTGACAACCCTTGTTTAGCTCAACCTCTCCGTAACTACCTCAGCAGTGTCCTCGCCTAGCTTCCCCTTCGTTCGCCGACCGCATCGGATCGTCGGATCCAACGCCCCGCCAGCCTGTTCTAGGTGGACGCGAGTTTATTCGTTTATTCCTGCCTCGTTTTCGTTCCTTCTTCCTTCCCGGGCTCTCCCCGAGCCTTCCGGAATCACTTTCATTCGTACGCGGCCTGACCCCCTGCCACGCCTTTCCACTGCGACCAGAACTAGCGCCGCCCGTCGCCCCTTGAACTGTCGGCTTCCGCGGAGGCCGGCCTGTTCGCCGCCAATCCACGTTTCATCAACTTCTACCTCGCCGTGCAGCGGTTCTCGAGCTACATTCACCATCGCTCGGCGGAGTTTGTGAAGCAACATCCAGGCGCTCTCGTAACAGGACAGACCGAGTTGCCGCTGGAGTAGCAAGGCAGAAATCCCACGCTTGTCCGTGGTCATCAGATAGGCAGCCCAAAACCAGTGGGTCAGCGGGATTTTGGTCCGGTGAAGAACCGTTCCGGCTGTCAGCGAGACTTGGTGGCGGCAACTGGCACACTGCCACCGGCGCTGATTCAACAGCTCATATGCCCGCCGATTTCCGCAGCGGGGACAGAGGAAGCCCTCGGGCCAGCGGCAGGCCACGAGGTACCGTTCGCAGGCTTCCTCCGTGGCGAAGTCGCTTTGAAACTGCCGCAGGGTTTTGGGGAATCGCGGTCTGGGCACTCCTTCACACTACCCATTGGCGTTTGCTGAGTCAACCAGATAAGCACAAGGCGACTAGGCAGGACTTGTTCACCAAAGCGCCGTTCGGGATGACTTCCAAATGGCCGACAATCAGCCGAGTAACGGCCGATATTTTGGTCCCTCACACATTGCAATAAACGCGGCCAACGGGATAGAAACCAAGGGCATCCGTTGAGCCGCGGCAAAGCAAACGGATCTGTCCTGCGAGACTAAGCGGCTCTATCATATATTATCGCTACTTGTCGTCTGGTATGCGTGGACCTGGCCCAAGGAGGCAAGCAACCGGTAGCAGTAAATGTGGACCTCTCCTCCTCGCGGTGCATTACTGCTGTCCGGTGCGTCAGTCACCGGGTGACGAGCGATCCGTCAGTTAGGAAGTTGAGACTCGCGACGCGAGATCAACTTCAGTATTGCCGGCCATACGGGCCGCTGTGGGCGGACCGCCGTAGCAAGAGTACACTGAAACCCAACGGGAGGTTGCCATGGACAAGCCTCGCCATCCTAACGTGATTCGGCCCTGGAAAACCCAGCAAACACAAAAAAATAAATGGAGTGCACCACCCACGACAGAACCGCGGCGAGAGCGCACTAGGAAACTTCTCAGCCCTAAGCGCAGCTGACCGTCCACCGCGCTTTTTCCGGACATTGAGATTCAG
>Ga0306920_100001086_pt1 | contig 33402 bp, 26 predicted proteins | sample flu12Cox44000170_FD_204666 | JGI IMG/M metagenome (GOLD analysis project Ga0306920, IMG submission 204666) | Lab enrichment of tropical soil microbial communities from Luquillo Experimental Forest, Puerto Rico - flux4day.12C.oxic.44.000.170 (v2)... | ecosystem: Environmental > Terrestrial >...
CCCCGCCCGCCCCCCCCCCCCTGACCCCCCACCCCGCGCCCGCGCCCCCCCCCCCCCCCCCCCCGCCCGGCGGCGGGTTCGTCACCCGGGCGGCGCTCCCCCCCCGCCCCCCCCACGGCCGGGGCCCGTGCGCGTTCGTGGGCTCGGCCTACACCTGGAACAGGTACACCCCGAACCCCAGCGTCCCGCGGCCCCACTTGAGGTAGGCGTCGCGCCAGGCGCGGATGCGCTCGCGCGCCGCCTCGGTGTCGAGGTCGTTCGGGTTCTCGAGGCACCAGCTCTCGACCGAGTGGTTGTAGAGGCCTTCGTACTGATCGAAATCGTCGGTGCTCGCGACCACGGAGTAGAGGTAGATCATCCCCTCGGCGAGCCCGGCCTCGACGTTGCCGGCGTGGTCGGTGAAGTCCCCCTGCTTGGCGCCCAGCGCCTTGAGGTAGCCGACGTCGGGCCTCTGGATCCAGTAGCCCTCGCCGAGCACGATCTTCCCGCCCGGCTTGACCAGCCCCTTCAGCCGCTTGAGCGTCGGGATGTAGCCGCCGAAGGCGTGGGTCGCGCCCACGCACATCGCGGCGTCGAACGGGGCCCCGGGAAACCTGGCGGTGGCGGCGTCGTCCTGGATCAGCTCGATGTGGCCGCCCACGCCGCGGTCGAACGCCCGCGCGCGCGCCTCGGTGAGGAACGTGGAGTTGAGGTCGATTCCGACCGCCGTGCAGTCATAGCGCTCCGCCAGCCGCACCAGCAGCTCGGCCTTGCCGCAGCCCACCTCGAGCACCCGCGCCAACGCCGGCAGGTCGAGCAGCCCGACCACGCGATCGATCTTCTCCGAGCCGATCGGATTGCAGATGACGTGATCGCGATGGGCAATGGTGGTGAACTTCTCGTGCGTCAGCCGTTCCTTGGTGACTTGAGGCCTTAGGGGCATCCGTTCCCTCACTCCTCGAGCGTGCTGAGATCCCCCACCGGGAGCCCCTGATCCCAGGCCTTGAGCACCCGGCGCATGATCTTTCCGCTCCTTGTTTTCGGCAGCTTGTCGCGAAACTCGATCTCCCGCGGGGCGGCATGGCCGGCCAGGTGCTTTTTGACGTGGTTCGCGATCTCCTTCTGGAGCTCCTCGCTGGGGGTGAACCCGACCCGTAACGATACGAATGCCTTGATGATCTGGCCGCGCAGCTCGTCGGGCTTGCCGATCACCCCGGCCTCGGCGACCGCCGGGTGGGAGACCAGCGCCGACTCGACCTCGAACGGCCCCACCCGCTCGCCGGCGGTGTTGATGACGTCGTCGGCGCGACCCTGGAACCAGAAGTAGCCGTCCTCGTCCAGGTACGAGGTATCGCCCGAGAAGTACCAGCCGGGGAAGCGGAAGTACTCCTGGTAGCGCGCCGGGTTGTTCCAGATCTGGCGCATCATCCCCGGCCAGCCGGCCTTGATGCACAGCAGCCCCAGGGTGCCGGCCGGCACCGGCGTTCCGCTCTCGTCGAGGATCGCGGCCTCGACCCCCGGGATCGGCTTCCCCATCGAGCCGGGCCGGATCGTCATCGAGGGGTAGTTCGAGATCAGCTGGTGCCCGGTCTCGGTCATCCACCAGTTGTCGTGGATGCGGCGCTGGTACACCCGCCACGCCCAGCGCACCACCTCAGGGTTGAGCGGCTCGCCCACCGACAGCACATGGCGCAACGACGAGAGATCGAAGCGCTGCGCCACGCTCTCACCCGCCGCCATCAGCATGCGGAACGCGGTGGGCGCCGAGTACCACACCGTGACGCGCAGCTCCTCGATGGTGCGGTACCAGGCTTCGGCGTCGAAGCGCCCGCCGCGCACCACGTTGGTGGCGCCGTTGAGCCACGGCGAGAAGATGCCGTACGAGGTGCCGGTGACCCAGCCGGGATCCGCGGTGCACCAGTAGGTGTCGGTCTCCTTGAGATCGAGCACCCAGCGCCCGGTTTGGTAGTGGCCGATCATCGCGTTCTGAACGTGGAGCGCGCCCTTGGGCTTTCCGGTCGAGCCCGAGGTGTAGTGGAGGATGAGCGGGTCCTCGCGCTCGAGCCACACCGGCTCGAAGCTCTCGCCGGACTTCTCCATCTCGCGGTCCCACGCGCGGTAGTGACCCGACTTGTCGGAATGGCCGCCGATCAGCACCACGTGCTTGAGCGCCGGCAGATCCTTCTCGGGCACGCGCTCGAGCAGCGACGGGGTGGTGAGCAGGGCGACCGCCTGGGCGTCCTGCATGCGGTCGCGCACCGCGTCGGACATGAAGGCCTCGAACAGCGGGCTCGGGATCGCCCCCACCTTGAGGACGCCGAGGATGCCGATGTAGGTCTCGGCGCGCCGCGGCAGAAACACGAACACGCGGTCGCCGCGCTGGACCCCCATGCGGACCAGGGCGTTGGCGAAGCGGTTCGAGAGCCGCATCAGGTCCTCGAACGTGTACTTCTCGATCTTCTCGCCGTCGGCGTAGAGCAGCGCCAGCTTGTTCTTGCGCACCCCGCGGGCGTGGCGGTCAATCGCTTCGTGGGCCATGTTGACGCGCCCGGTCTTCGCCCAGTCGAATGATGTCTCGACCTGCTTCCAGTCGAACCCGCGCCGCACCGCATCGTAGTCGGCGAGGTTGGCATCGTGCCCCGGCAGGGGCGGCAGCGATTCGGGGTGGGGGGTGACCATCGTGCCTCCACTGCTGGAGGTGCTCCAGTTGTCGGGGGTGACCCGTCAAACTATCGTAGGGGCTCGATGAGGTCAACAAAATCAGGCATGGTGGCGTGAGTGTGTGCGACCTCTCGTGTCGACAACGACCGAAAGGAGGCCATCGTGAAAGCGCCCATTCCGCATCTGGGGCTTCTCGTCCTTTCAGTGCTGGGAACGAGTCCTGCGGCGGCGGCGACCTGGACCATCGGCGCGAACTTCGGCGTCAGCTACTTACACGAAACCGACACCCCGTACAACACTGGCATCACCACGATCGCCGTGCCCTCGGGCTCAGGCGTCGCGACCGGCGGCGTACAGGCGGGGGTTCGGGTCGGGACGATCCTCGATGGTCATGAGCATGAGTTCTACCTCGACGGTGGCGTGATCAGCTTCGCCGGCAACTCCACTTCGTCGATTGGGACGATGGCGACTATGAATTATCAGTTCAACGCCGCAAGCCCCGGCAGCACCACCTATCCCTACCTCGCCGTCGGCGGCGGGCTCTTGTACCAGGCCGAGGACGTTACTTCCGTCTACTACTATCCGTACCCATTGTTCTACTCCAGTCGGGTGAGCGGCACGAACGCACTCCTGGGCGTCGGCCTCGGCCTGAAGCACGTCATGCACCACGGTCACGGCGACCTTCGCGGCGAGCTGCGATTTGACCACGTCGCGGAAGGGAGTGGGAATCTGAGACTCCCGAGCAGCACCTCGTTTGGGCTCAAGCTCGGCTTTGATCTGTGGATGAGATGAACCGGCGCCGGCCGGCTTCGCGCTGAGGCCCGGAGCCCTGACGCTGGCGAAGTACCAGCCGATTGTTGCCCTTCTCGGCCGGTACTCGGCCAGCGTCACGGCTGCGGGCCTCAGCGTGCTAACCTGCCTCGATGACGCGTTTCGCCCCGGTGCTGCTCGCGACCCTGTGCGTCGCCGTGCTGTTCACCGGGCTCGACCGGGTCGGCTGGCTCGACACCCGCGAGGCGCGTGACGCCCAGGTCGCGCGCGAGATGCTGCGGCGCCGCGAGGCGCTCACCCCGATCTACGGCCACGCCGCGCTGTTCGAGAAGCCGGTGCTCGCCTACGCGCCCGAAGTGGTGGTGCGCACGCTGGCCGGCGACAGCCCGCAGCGCTCCCGCCAGCTGCGCGCGCTGTTCGCGGTGTTCCTGCTGCTCGGCATCGCCTCGATCGGCGCCCGCCATTTCGGGCTGCGCGCCGGCTGGCTGGCCGCGGTGGTGCTGGTGACCTCGGTCGGGCTGCCGCTCGCCGCGCGCGCCGACGGCACCCAGGTGCTGGGCACACTGCTCGGCTGGGTGGGCGCCGCCGGGCTCGCCGACGTGGTGTTCGGCCGCAGCGCCGGCCGCGACGCGCGGCTCATCGTCACCTACGGCGTGCTGGGCATCACGCTGGCGACCATCGGGCCGCTCGCGGCGCTCTGGCCGCTCGGCGGGCTCGCGCTCTATCTGGGCCTCACGCGCTCGCGTGGGGCATGGCGGCGCGCGCGCCCGCTCGCCGGGCTCGCGATCATGGCCGGGCTCTCGCTTCCCTGGTACGGGGCGATGCTGGAGCGCCACGGCCTCCCGTTCCTGGCCCGCCTGCCGTTCTTCCCGTATGCGATCGAGCCCGCGGGCGCCTGGTACGCCGGGCCGGTGGTCGCGACGCGCGCGCTGGTCGAGGGTTGCTTTCCGTGGATCGCGCTCCTCCCGGCCGCGATGCTCCACGCCGGCACCTGGTGGCGCGCGCGGCGCGGCCCGCTGGCCGGCGCCCCCGCCCCGAGCGAGCGCCCGGGCTCCGATCCCAACGCGCGCGAGCAGCGCGAGGAGGGGATGGCCCACTACCTGATCGCCTGCGTGTTCGCAGCGCTGGTGCCGGTCGCGATCTTCAAGAGCCCGCCGCTCACCGCCGCTCTGCCCGCGCTCCCCGCCGCGGCGCTCCTGTGCGGGCGCTTCCTCGATCATCTGTTTGAGCAGCCCGCGCGCCTCGCCCGCCCGCTCGGCGGCGCGGTGCGCATGCTGGCGCTCGCCGGCACCGTGGCGGCGCTCGGGCTGCCGCTGGTCACGGCGGCGGTGCGCGATGCCCGGCCCGGCGTGCGGGTGCTCGAGGCGCTGCTGCTGGCGACGAGCTGGGCGCCGTTTCTCGCCCACTGGATGGGGCGCACGCGCCTCGCCGCCTCGCTCATCGCGCTGCCGGTCGCCCTCGGCGCCCCGGTCGCGAGCCTGGTCGTGGTCCCGGCGCTCGAGGACACGCTGAGCGCGCGCCGCGTGGCCGAGTCGCTCGCCGAGGTGGCACCGGAGCGCGCGCCGCTTCTGCTGGTCGATCCCGCGCCGCCGACGCTGCGCTTCTACGGCAGCCACAACCTGGTGGTGGCCGACAGCCTCGCGCCGGCGCTCCCGCGGCTGCGCGCCGCCGACGGCATGACCTACCTCGCCTTCACGCCCGCGCGCGAGCCCGGCGTGGCGCGCGCCGCCGCGGCCCCGCTCGAGATCCTGCTGCGCACCCCGAGCCTGGTGCTGGCGCGGGTGCGGGCGGGCTAGAGCCTCGCCCCTGTCGCCCGCGCGCGCGAGCTGACGCCGCCGTTGACGCCTGCCGCGCACGAAATCCTTGACCGCACGCGCCCCCTCTCCCTAGCATTCCGCCGCCCTGCTCCCGAGGTGAGGAAGGGAGGTGAGGAGGATGAAGCAGGGACGGATGTTTCCCGCCCTCGGCGCGGCCCTCGCGCTGACCTGCGCGCCGCTCGCCGCTCACGCGGCGCCCTCGAAGTCGGCGAGCACGCCCCCCGCGGCCCCGGCCGCGCGCAGCGGCAACCCGACGCGCCAGTTCACCGGCTACGTCACCGCGCTCGATCGCACCAGCCTCACGGTCGAGAAGCGCGGCCGCAAGCCGCGCACCATGGCGTTCACCAAAGACGCCGACATGGAGCTGAACGGCGTCGAGAAGGAAGCCCGCGTCACGGTCTACTACCGCGACGAGGACGGCCACGCCGTGGCGCAGCGCATCGTGGCGAAGCCCACCAGCGCGCGCGCGTCGCGCACCCCGAAGCCGGCCAGGACCCCGAGCACCGGCCGCTGAGCCAGGGACCCGCCGGGCGCGCCTCCGCGCCCGGCGGTGTCCGTCGATGGCGCGGCCTTGGATCAGCGGCTATTCTGCGCCGGCCCACGTCGTTCCACCCCGAGGAGCGCGCCATGCCGATCCCGTTGCGTGTCCTGTTCGCCTGTCTCGCGGCTCTCATCGTCTCGCCGCTCGCCGACCTGCCCGCGCGCGCCGCGCGCCCGGCTGCCTCCGCGCCGGCATCGTTCACGCTCGAGCACGCGCTCACGATCAGCACGATCTCCGATCTCACCTGGTCGTCGGACGGACGGCGGCTGGCGTTCGTGGTCAACTCGCCCGACACCGCCGAGGACACCAACAACCAGGACATCTGGCTGATCGAGGGCGGCGCGCTGGCGCGGCGCCTGACCCGGCATCCCAAGAACGACTTCTCGCCCACGTTCTCACCAGGCGGCGACACCATCGCGTTCGTCGCCACGCGCGGCACTGGCGATGACGCGAAGCCGGCGATCTACATGATGTCGCTCCACGGCGGCGATCCTTGGGCCTACGGGAGCTACGACGAGGCGGTGGGCGAGGTGCGCTGGTCGCCCGACGGACGCTTCATCGCCTACGTCAAGACCGACACGCTGGCGAAGAGCATCCGCGAGTGGCGGAAGAAGAAGTGGGACCAGGTGGTCGAGGACGAGCGGCTCCAGTACCCGGCGCTGTGGGTCACCGAGCTCGCGACCGGCAAGCAGCGGCGCCTCACCTCGGGCCCGCACTACGTCTACAGCCTGCGCTGGTCGCCGGACTCGCGCTCGATCGCGTTCCTGGTGAGCCCGACCGGGAAGCCAGACGACGAGAACCGGGTCGACATCGGCATCGTGCCGGTCGAAGGCGGCGCGTTGCGCACCCTGGGCGTGATCGGCGCTCCGTTCGCCTGGTCGCCCGACGGACGCTTCATCGCCTGGGCCAACGGCTCCGACCGCACCTCGTACATCGGGAAGAGCGACCTGTGGGTCATCCCCGCCGCCGGCGGTCGCCCCACCAACCTGAGCGCCGAGTTCGACGGCGACGCCGAGGCCCCGGCCTTCAGCACCAACTCGGACACCCTCTACTTCCATGCCGCGCGCGGCGCCTCGACCGTGCTGGCCGCGGTGGCGCGCACCGGGGGACCGGTGCAGCTCGGCATCGATCGCAACGCCGACGCCGGCACGCCGGTGATGGCCCGCGACGGGCGCGTGGCGTGGACCCAGAGCGCGCCGCAAACGCCCACCGAGGTGTGGATCGCCGAGCGCGCCGGAGGCGCCGGTCGCGCGGCCAGCGCCGTCAACGCCGCGGTGAGCCGGCTGGCCCTGGGCGCCACCCGCACCGTACGCTGGGCCAGCACCGATGGCGTGACGGTCGAGGGGGTTCTGCTGCGACCCAACGCCAGGCCGACCGGAGCGCTCAAGACCCTGGTGCTGCTCCACGGCGGCCCCTACACCGCGCGCTACTCGCTCGGCTTCGAGGTCGCCCCGCAGTACTACGCCGCCCACGGCTACCAGGTGTTCATGCCCAACTTCCGCTCCAGCGGCGGCTACGGCACCGCGTTCATGGTGCGTAAGCGCAGCGACTGGGGCGGGCAGGACTGGGACGACGTGATGAGCGGGATCGATTACCTGATCAAGCAGGGGCTCGCCGACGGCAAGCGCCTCGGCGTGCTGGGCCACTCGTACGGCGGCTACCTCTCGGCGTGGGCGATCACGCACACCGACCGCTTCAAGGCCGCGGTGGTCTCGGCGGGCGCCGTCGACCTGGCCGCGCACTACGGGCAGAGCGACATCCACCGCTACCGCGCGTTCGAGTTCGAGGGCCCGCCGTGGCAGACGCCCGACAACTGGAAGCGCGGCTCGCCGATGACCACCATCACCGCGGTCAAGACGCCGACCCTGATCCTGGTCGGCGAGGCCGACCAGCGCGTGCCCATGCCGCAGGCCCAGCAGCTCTACACCGCGCTCACCACGCTCGGCGTGCCGACCGAGTTCGTGCACTACCCGCGCGAGCCGCACGGCCTGCGCGAGCCGCGCCACCGCGCCGACTGGATGTCGCGCCAGCTGGGCTGGTTCGACCGCTGGATCAAGTAGTGCTTCGGCGCACAGGAAACGGCCCGGGGCCTCCTGCCCCGGGCCGTTCTTGCGAAACTTCACCTGTCGCCGCCGGCCGGCGCGCCGCGCTGCCCGCGGCGCGCTCCGGCGGGTGCTACGACCGGCGGCGGTCGGCAGTCTGACCTCGCACCGGCCTGATCTCGCGATAGGGATGACAACCGGCGGGACGCTACCCCCCGGGCCCGACGAGGGGCAAAGAAAATCGTGGTGTCCGGAAGCGGCACCTTAAGGCGCCAATGGCGGGCGCCGGCGACCGCCGCGCCGCGGCCGGCGGAGTGCCGTGCGCGCCGGCCGCGCGCATCGCGAGGCGCTAACGGGTCTCGAGGTCTTCCTTGAGCTCTGGCCCCGGCTCGCGCGGCTGCATGAAATACCACCAGTTCTTCTGTGGAGTCCAGTCGTGCTGCTCCGCCATGTCCGATCCCCACAGGCAGCGCCCGGCGGGAACCAGATGCTCCTTCATGCGCTCGTCGGCCTGCTTGAGCCGCGCCGCGAGCTTGCGGCGCACCTCGGGCGGGGCCACCTCCATCGCGCCCTCGATCAGCTCGCGCCCGTCCATGTCGTCGAGGTAGTCGTCGAGGCCGAGCGGGTAGATCTGCTCGACGTCCTCGATTGCGTTCTCCCACTGCTCGATCAGCCCGTCGAGGCCGCCCTCGACGACGTGCTCGGGGCAGCCGCGCGACTCGAGGAACTCGCGCACCGCGTCGTCACGCACCATCGCTAGTTACTGCGCTCCTTCTGGCCGCGGTAGTAGGCCTCGCCACGGTCGGGGCGGAAGAACGTGTGGATCGTGCCGTCGCGGTCGAAGGCGATGAAGGCGCCGCTGGTGCGGTCGTAGCGCACCGTGACGCCGTCGTCGCGCACCGACTCCAGGATCATGCCGCCGGCGGGTCGATCGCGCAGCTCCTGGGCGAGGCGCAGGTACTGCTCCATGTCGATGCCGCCGAACTCGCGCCCGTGCTTGCGATAGTGCTCGGCCAGCCGCTCGGCGGAGCGAAAGCCGATGTCGGGCCGGACCGGGGCCGGCTCGGCGACCAGCGCCGGAACGCTGGGCGGCACGTGATGCAGCGGCCGCGGCATCAGCATGGTGACCAGCGCCGCGGCCAGCAGGGCGACGACCAGCACTCCGGCGCGGCGGATCACGCGCTTCGATTTCGGGGACAGGGGCATGGCGAGCGTGGCGTCGATGGCGGAAGCGGGCCTCAGAGGATGCGCTTGCCGAGCACGCTCTGCGCCAGCTCGGCCGCCAGGATGCCGGTCATGTTCTGGGTATCGAGCACCGGGTTCACCTCGACCAGGTCCACCGCCACGATCTGGGCCCGGTCGGCGAGCAGCTCCATCGCCAGGTGGGCCTCGCGATAGGTGATGCCGCCCCACACCGGGGTTCCGGTGCCGGGCGCATCCTCGGGATCGACCACATCGAGGTCGAACGACAGGTGAATTCCGGCAGTGCCGTCGCCGGCTGCCCGGATGGCCTCGTCGACCACGTCGCGCATGCCGCGCTCGTCGAGGTCGCGCATCGTGAACGCCAGCACGCCGCTCTTCTTCAGGGTCTCGCGCTCGCCCGGATCGAGGTCGCGGATCCCGATCAGCACGGTGTTGCGCGGCAGCACCTTGGGCGTGCGGCCGCCGAGGTTGACCAGATCGGGGTCGCCAAGCCCCAGGTTGATGGCCAGCGCCATGCCGTGGATGTTCCCCGAGGGCGTGGTGTCGGGGGTGTTGGCGTCGCCGTGGGCGTCGAACCAGATCAGCCCGACCGCCTCGCCCTGCTTCGCGAAGTGGCCGCTCGAGCCCGCCACCGAGCCGATCGCGATGCTGTGGTCGCCGCCCAGCACCAGCGGCATGCGGCCGCGCTCCAGCGCCTGGTCGACCTGCTGGCACAGCTCGGTGCAGGTGGCGAGAATCGGGACCTTGTAGCGCAGCTTGCCCTCGCCCACCTTCTGGGTCTCGGGGATCATGACGTCCAGGTCGCCCGAATCGGTGACCTTGTGCCCGAGCTGCTCCAGGCGCGGCTCGAGGTCGGCGATGCGGATCGCCGAGGGCCCCATATCGACCCCGCGCCGGCCGGCGCCGAGGTCCACGGGCACGCCGATAATCTCGATGGCACGCTTGGGCTTAGCCATGGGCGGGGGAGTCTAGCAGCGGCCGCGGAGGCGGGGCAACCGCGGGGCCGGCCTGTTGACTTCGCGCCCGAATGCCGATAATGCCGTGACGACCATGATCCGCTCCCGTCTCATCACCGGCCTGATCGCGGTGGCGGCCCTCGTCGGGCTGGCCGGGGCTGCCCCGCAGCACATGACGCCGCGCGACGATCCCCCGCCGCCGGCGCCGGAGCTGCGCGTGCCCCAGGGGCGTGTCCTGCTGGAGAGCGACTTCCGTTCCCACGGGAGCCTCGAGCACTGGTCCCCGGACAAGAGCGGCGTGTGGTCGGTCGCCCACGGCGCGCTCAAGGCCGAGCTGCCCGACAAGAAGCAGGCGCGTTCCCTGATCTACGCCGGCTCCGAGGATTGGAGCCAGTACGCGGTCGACCTCGACGTGTGTCAGACCCGCGGCGTCGACAAGGGGGTCGCGGTCCACGTGCTGGGCGGGCGTGGCGTGGCCGTCGACCTGCGCGGCCCTGGTTATCACGACGTGCTGCTCCACCTCCAGGAGGTGCCGGCCGGCCACGCGCTGGTCCACAACGACAACTTCGTGTGGCACCACCTGCGCGTCGAAACGCTCGACGGCCGCTTCCGCGTGTTCGTGGACGGCCGCCTGGTGCTGGCCGAGATCGACAAGCGCGGCAGCTTCCCGCGGGGCCGCATCGCGCTCGCCGCCTACACCGGGGGCGCCGGCCGCTGCACCGTGTACTACGACAACGTGGTGGTGACCGCCCTGCGCTAGCGAGGCTCAAGACCGCGCGGGATTTCCGCACCCGTTGCGGACCCTCGACACCGCACCTACCGGCCGGCGCCGGCGCCCGGGAGCGACCGTGAGCCGCCCCCGTGTACCGGCAACGAGTTGCGGCGGACCCTGAGCCTGCCTCCGGGCTTCCCCCGATGGCCCATGGATTGCTCGACCCCGGGTGCCGTCCGCCGGGCGGGGAGCCCGACGCGGGCTTCGGGCGGGTGGCCGGAGGCGAGTCGAGATGAACCCGATCGAGCTGCTCAGAATACTCACTACGCCGCCGCTGCGGCGGCTTGCGCCCGACGCGGACGACATCCGGGCCGCGCGGCGGCTCCACCAGCTGGCGCGTCGCGAGCGCGACCTCGGTCGCATCGAGCGCGCGGAGAAGCTGGCCCTGCGTGCTCTCAAGACCCTGGAGCAGTACGCGAGCTCCAGCCACCCCGAGGTCACCGCGGTGCTCACCACGCTGGTGGGGATCCGGGCGATGCGTGAAGCAGAGTTGAGCGCCTGAAACGCGCGCTCCCGGAGGTGAGCCCGGGAGCGCGCCGGTGGTGCCCCGGGGCCGGGCGGTGCGGCGCCCCTGCGCCCGCTGCCGGGTCAGGGGAGATTCCCCCCCTCCGCCCGCCCGTGCCCCCGTATCATCGTGCGGGGTTGCGCATGAGCCCCGCGCGGGCAAGAATCGTGGGGTCCTGAGGCGCGATCCAAAGGGATCCCCATGAGCTTCGAGATCTGCCCGAGCTGCGGGGCCGCCATCCAGCCCCAAACCGAGCGTTGCCCGCGCTGCCAGACCGTCCTCGCCGCGCGGCCGCGCCCGCGCCGCCCCGCCTGGGTGCTGCGCTGGGCGGCGCTGGGTGCGCTGGCGCTGGTGGGCGGGCTGGCGGGCGCGCTGGTGGTGCGCACCCGCGAGCACGCGCGCGACTTCGTGGGCTCGATCAGCCGTCAGATCCCGAGCGTCATCACGCTGGTCACCTACGACAACCACAACCGCGAGCTGAGCCAGGGCTCGGGCTTCGTGCTGACCCGCGACGGCCTCGCCGCCACCAACTTCCACGTGCTCCAGGACGCCTACCGCGCCGAGGCGACGCTGGGCGACGGGCGGCTCTATCACGTGCTGCGCGTCCACGGCTTCGACGTCGGGCGCGACCTGGTGGTGTTTCAGCTCGGCAAGATGCGCTCCGGCCGGGTCGAGCGCCCCAGCGGACTGCGTCCGCTGCGGCTCGGCGCCTCGTCGGAGGTCAAGGTCGGCGACCGCATCGCCACCATCTCGAGCCCCAAGGGGCTGGCCAACACGGTGAGCGACGGCCTGGTGAGCGCGATCCGCGACGACGAGGGCGAGCGCCTGATCCAGATCAGCGCGCCGATCTCGCCCGGTTCCTCGGGCGGACCGGTGTTCGACGCCGCCGGCCGCGTGGTCGGTATCGCCACGCTCCAGATGAGCGAGGGCCAGAACCTCAACTTCGCGACCCCGATCGACAGCCTGCGCGACCTGCTGCCGCGGCGCGAGAACCTGACGCTCGCCGAGTTCCAGAAGCGCGCCCGCGTCCAGACCGGCGACGACGACGAGTTCAACCGCACCTTCGACGCCGCGCTGCGCTACCAGCACCGCGCCGAGTACCGGCGAGCGGTGCGCCTCTACCTGTACGCCGAGGTGCTGGGGCCCGACGAGCCCTCGAGCTACTACAACGCCGGACTGTGCTACATCGAGCTGCACGAGAAGGCGCACGCCGCCGAGCAGTTCTACCGCTACCTCGCGAACGCCGGCAGCGACGACCCGGACCGCGGCGACATCGAGGGCTGGCTGTCCGACAACGGCTACAAGGTGCCGAAGACCGAGTAGCCGGGGCGCCCGGGCGGCCCCTCAGGCCCGGCGCTCGCCGAGCAGGCGCAGGCCGTTCAGGATCACCACCACCGTGCTGCCCTCGTGGCCGGTCACCGCGACCGGCAGGCGCAGGTTGCCGAAGAACACCAGCAGCACCAGCACCAGCATGACGCCCGAGGCGATGGTGACGTTCTGGATGATCACCGAGCGCGCGTGGCGCGTGAGGCGCAGCGCGTAGGGCAGCGCGGTCAGGTCGTCGGCCATCAGCACCACGTCGGCGCTCTCGAGCGCCGCGTCGCTGCCCACCCCGCCCATCGCGATCCCGACCGTCGCGCGTGCCAGCGCCGGCGCGTCGTTGACGCCGTCGCCCACCATCGCCACCGCGCCGTGGCGCCGCTCGAGGTCGGCCAGCACCCGCACCTTGTCCTCGGGCAGCAGCGCGCCGTAGTGCTCGTCGACCGCGGTGCGGCCGGCGATCGCCGCCACGGTGTGGGCGCTGTCGCCCGACAGCAGCGCGATCGCCCGCACGCCGAGCCGGCGCAGGGCCGCCACCACCTCGGGCGCCGCCGCCCGCACCTCGTCGGCGGCCACGATCACGCCCCAGCCGCCGCCGCGGCGCACCAGCATCGCGGTGCGCGCCTCGTGGCTGTAGCGCTCGATCAGCTCGAGCCCGCGCGGCGGCACCGCGATCCCCAGCTCCTCGAACAGCGCCGGCGTGCCGACCTCGATCGCCGCGCCGTCGATCTGCGCGACCAGCCCCTTGCCGAGGTGGGAGTTGAGCTGCTGCGCGGGCTCGATCGCGATGCCGCGCGCTTCGGCGGCGCGCACCACCGCCTGGGCGAGCGGATGCTGGGAGCGCTTCTCGGCGCTCGCCGCCCAGCCCAGGATCTCGGCCTCGGTCGCGCCCTCGAGTGCCACCACCTCGGAGACCTCGAAGCGCCCGCGGGTCAGCGTGCCGGTCTTGTCGAACGCCACCGCCCGCACCCGGCCCAGTCCCTCGATGAAGCGCCCGCCTTTGAACAGCACGCCGTTGCGGGCCGCGTTGGCGATCGCCGACAGCATGGTGGCCGGGGTGGCGATCACCAGCGCGCACGGCGAGGCCACCACCAGCAGCGTCATCGCGCGATAGAACGAGCGCTGGAAGTCGTGGTGGAGGGCGAGCGGCGGGATCAGCATCATGAGCAGCGCGCCGACGATAACCGCCATGGTGTAGTAGCGCCCCACCCACTCCGCCACCTCCTCGGTGCGCGACTTCTGCTCCTGGGCCTCGCGCACCAGCGCCACGATGCGCGCCAGCGTCGTGTCGCCCGCGGCCCGGCTGGTGCGCACCTCGAGCGCCCCCTGCTGGTTGAGCGTGCCGGCGAACACCTTGTCGCCGCTCACCTTCTCGACCGGCACCGACTCGCCGGTCAGGCTGCTCTGATCGACCAGCGAGCCGCCGCCGATCACCAGCCCGTCGACCGGGATCGCCGCGCCCGGCTTGACGATCACGCGCTCGCCCACCTGCACCGACTCGGCCTCGACCTCGATCTCGCGCCCGCCCCGCACCACCAGCGCGCGCGCCGGACGCAGCTTGAGCAGGGCGTGGAGCGCGCGCCGCGTGCGCCCCATGGTGTAGACCTCGAGGGTGTTGCTGAGCGAGAACAGGAACATCAGCACCGCCGCCTCGAACACGTAGCCGATCGTCCCCGCGCCGATCGCGGCCAGGATCATGAGCAGGTTGACGTCGAAGCGCGCCCGCGCCAGCGCCCGCAGGCTGGAGCGCAGCGCGAACCAGCCGCCCGCCAGCGCCGCCAGGGTATAGGCGGTGTGGTGCCAGACCGCCGGCGCGCCGCCGTGCTCGAGCGCCAGCCCGGCGAGCAGCAGCACCAGGCAGCTGCCGGTCAGCGCCGCCATGGCGCGGCCGCGCGCGTACTGCTCCTGCTCGGCGGGCGACAGGGTGGCGCCCCACGGCTTGGTGCGGCTCAGCGGGCGCACCAGCTCGGCGCTGTCCACCGGCACGACGCGCCGGGTGAGGCTCACGCGCCCGCGCTCCGCCGAGGCGCTGAACTCGCCGCGCTGGGCGTCGGGCACCTGGCCGAGGCGCAGCGCGCACTCCTCGCAGGCGCCCAGCGTCTCGCGGCGCTCGCAGTAGGTGACGCGCTGCGCGAACAGCGCGCCCACCTCGTCGGCAAGCGCGTTGAGCTCGTCGAGCGCGATCAGCGTCGGCTGATAGCGCACGGTCAGCGTGCTGTCGCGGAAGTCGGCCTCGATCGCCACCACGCCCGGGCTGTGACGCAGGCGGTCGGAGAGGATCTCGAGGCAGCCCTCGCCGGGCCCCACCACCGGCAGGTGGACGCTCGCCGCCGGCGCTTCGGCGGCGGGGGATGCGCGATGGGCCGGCGTGCTCATGCGGCTAGGCTAGCACAGGGTGGCGTGCGCTCCGCCCCGCGCGGCCCGCCGGGCGCGCGGCCCGAACCCTACCGGATGCGTACCACCGTACGGGTCCACTCCCGTCCGGCGAGCCGCAGCTTGACGAAGTAGACCCCGGTGCCGGCCTCGGCGCCGTCGTCGCGGCGGCCATCCCAGCGCAGGCGCTGGATGCCGGCCGCGAACGGCTCGCCGCGCGCGATGGCGCGCACCTGGCGGCCCAGCACGTCGAACACACGCAGCTCGACCGGACCCGGAGCGGCGAGCGTGAACTCGACCGTGGCCGCGGCGCGGAACGGATTCGGGCGCACCGCATGCAAGCCGATCACCGGCACCCCGCCATCGCCCACGCCCGCGTTCTGCGGGGTCGAGCCGGGGTTGCCGGGATCGCTGTGGGCATCCCGCTCGTCGCCGTCCCAGTAGCTGTCGCGGTCGCGGTCGAGCGCCAGCCGGTGCCCGCTGCCCTTGGGCACGCCGGTCAAGGTGAGCTCGCTCCCCAGCCCGGCGGTGGCCAGCAGCTGGGCGGTCGAGATCGGGGACTCGGCCTGCTTGTCGCCCTGCCACTGGTCGGCGCCCTGATAGAGCCAGCCGCGGTCCTGGCCGCTGACGCGGCCCCTGGCGATCAGGTCGCAGGCGTTGGCCTCGGCCTGGGCGCGCAGCGTGTCGACCCGGGCGAGCGCCTGCGGGTCGAGGCTGCCGGCGTTGGCGAAGCCGACCTGGGCGCCGACCGCCGGCGGCATCCCGGTGTCGAAGCACATCAGGAACTCGGCGACGTCGTGCCGGTCGTCGTCCCCGTTGGGGAAGCTGAAGCGCGGGCTGTGGAGGAAGTCGAACAGGTTGTCGACCGCGCCGTCATGGGTGAACCCGAAGCCGCGCGGGTTCTGGGCGCCGGGCTGATTGGTGAAGCCGACCATGCGGCTCAGGTTGCGAAGCTGCGGCACCTTGAAGTCCTGGCTCTCGCCCAGCGCGGTGTGATTGACGAGCAGCGTATTGGTGCCGGGGGTCAGGCTGTGGCAGTCGACACAGTGCTTGCCGTCGGCGGTGACCACCGTGTTCATGAACAGGTTCTGACCCCGCAGCGCGCTGGGCTGGCCGGGCGGCGCGTCCGCCACCGTGTTGTCGAGGTTGCGGAACGGGTTGGGCGGGTAGACCAGCGGCAGCACGAACTCGTTGAAGGCCGCCATCTCGCTGTCGGCGAGCGCGGTCGGGCGCCCCATCAGGTTCACGAACGCGATGTTGAAGGCGCTGAGGTCCGCGCGGTCGCCGCGCCAGTGCAGCACCCCGGTGCCGGGCAGACCGCGCAGGCTCTGGGTCATCATCGGCCCCTTCATGGGGTGGAAGCCCTGGAGCAGCGGATCGGGCTGGCCGGGCGGCGGCGGCGCGGTGCTGCCCGCCGGATCGCCGAGGTCCCAACTCAGCGCGTCGGTGTCGCCGAAGGTGTGGCAGGTGGCGCACGACTGGTCGCCGTGTGACGAGGTGAAGCCGCCGTAGAAGAACTTGCGCCCGTGGACGATCGCGTCGGGCGTCGGATCGAAGCCGATCCCGGTCAGGCCGATCTGCTGGAAGTTGGCGGTCGAGAGGGTCTGCACCTGGTTGTGGAAGCGCCCCACGACGTAGATGCACTGGTGATAGTCGTCCACCAGCACCCCGGTGGGTCCCTCGATGGTCCGCACCCGCGCCTTGACGGTCGAGAGCGCGCCGCCGTACGGATTCACGATCGCGAGCTTGTTGGTCGCGAACGAGGTGACGTAGGCCCTCAGCCCGTTGCTCGCGTAGGCCACCCCGGTGGGCGTGCCGATCGCCGAGTCGGCCTCGGCCTTGGTGCCGGGGGTGACGTCGTAGTTGATGTGCGGATCGAGCTTGCGATCGGTGATGGTGCCGTCCTGCGCAATCGAGGAATACTGGGTCTCGGTCAGGTAGCCGAGCAGGCGCGGGGCGAAACGGAACTGGTTGCGCGCCCGGGTATTGACCACCGCGACGCGCCCGTCGACCGGGCTCACCGCGATCGAGAAGTTCTCGGTGCCGAGCCGGAGGTAGCCCCCGAAGGTGCGGCTCACGGTGTTGGTCGCGGTGCTGATCTCGAGCACCGCCGCGTCGAGCATGTCGTACTTGATCTTCGAGCTCCACAGGTCGCCGTACATGTCGTACCAGCCGTTTTCGGGCGGCAGCTGCTGGACGATCAGCCCGGTCTTGGGCGCGTTGCCGTTGAGCGTGTCCTTGGGGAACTGCAGGTCCTGCGGGACCGAGTCGTCGGGCACCTGGCTCGCGCTCAGGATCGAGGTGCGGTTGTTGGCCTGCATCAGGGCCACGTACACCATCGAGCCGTCGGCGGTCTTCGCCAGGGCGCGCGGCAGGTGGCCGCTGACCGGGATGGTCGCCACCGTGGCGAGGGTCGCGGGATCGATGACCACGATCTCATCGAGCCCCGACACGCTGACGTAGGCGCGCACCGGGCTGCCCGCGAACACCACGTCGCCGGGCTCGTCTCCCACCCGCACGGTGGCGCGCACGTGCAGGGTGTTGAGGTTGACGACGCTGATGTCGTCGGAGAGTTGGTTCACGACCCAGGCCTCACTGTCCGAGAGCGCCGCGACCGAGACCGGCTCCACGCCCACCGGAATCTCGGCGACTCGATCGTCCTTGGACGGGGCGTCGCCCCGCACGTCGAACACCGACAGTTGACCGTCGGGGGTGTTGACGACCAGCACGTAGGCCCCGCCCGGCGTCTGGCAGATCGGGTGGACGTGGGCGCTCTCGAAGTGGACGAAGTCGGGCGCAGTTTGCGTGCGTGAGACCAGGTGCCGCGGCGCGGAGGCGAGTCCAGCCAGTAGAACGATCGCGGCGAGTAGCGGGGCAAGGCGTCGCATGCGGCAGAGTTCTCCCGGCAGGCTGGGATGTCGGGGGATTGTGAGTGCCAGGGACGGGGGGCCCGGCTGCTGCGTAACGGAAAGGTTACCATCTCGGGCCGGGTTTCGACTACAGGAGGGATCAGGTTTTCGCAGTCGATCGGTGTCGCACCGTAATGGGGCCGACGGCCGAGCGTGCAGGCTTGTAATGAGTTACGAGCGGTGATCGCGGCGCTTGTGGATATCCTGTGGGCAGCACGGAGCTACAATCACTTGCGCGTGAACGACGCCCGCCCAGCCGTCCGCCCGATCGTCTGCGCCCTAGGCCTTTGGCTCGCCGTCGCCCGCTCCGCGGTCGGGGCCGAGTGGAGGTCCCTGCCCGCCCACCCCAACATCGCCTGGGCGGTGGGTGATTCGGTTTCGGCCTGCCCCGGCGGCGACAGCGTCGCGGCGGGACACCCGGCGCGGCTGCGGGTCGCGCTGCGCTATTGCGGCGGCGCACCGTGCTTGCCGCGCTGCGGGGTGCCACCCGACTCGCTGCTGCTCCGCATCGCGCCGCTGCCCGCCAGCGGCACCGCCACGGTCAACGATCTTCCGCCGGGCGCCGGCGGCTGGCAGCTTCAGGCCGACGACTCGACCGATGCGTTGGGCGAGACCCGGTTCACCGTGCCCAGTCTCTCGGGCGTGGGGATGCTCGGGCTCTCACTCGTGGTCTCGGGCGAGCCGGTGGCAAGCGATGTCGCGACCATCCGCAGCGCCGACGGTGATCTCGACGGCCGGGTCGGCGGCGGCGAGGGCCAGGTGGACCTCGACTACAGCGGCGGCGTCGATGCCGCCGACCTGGCGCTGATCGCCGCTCACGTCGGGCACTGGCACCGTGAGGTGCTGGCCGGCACGCTGGTGCAACGCACCGACCTGTGCGGCACCTGCCCGCCCGAGACCGAGGGCACGCTGGGCGAGAGCGGCGCGAGCTGGAGTCCCGACGGGCGCCGGCTCGCGTTCACGCGCTTCACCGGGCCGCTCGCCGACTGCGCGGTCCACATCGTGGCGTCCGATCCACGCGACGGCAACGCGACGGTGCAGTTCACCTTCCCGCCCGCCGGCGTGCACGACTACGACCCCGACTGGTCGCCGCTCGGCACCGAGATCGCTTTTGACCGGGGCGACAGCGCGTGCTATCGAAAGGGCGTGCCCGGCGTGAACCCCGATACTGCGCTGCACCTCATCACCCGCTCCGACGACGGCTCCCCGCATCACATCGGCGACATCAGCCCGTCGATCTCGACCGACGGGCGCTGGGTGGCATTCAGCCGCAAGGGCGCCGAAGGCTACTGGCACCTGTGGAAGATCCCGATCGAGGGCATGGAGGCCGGGCGCACCCCGACCCAGCTCACGAACACGCTCTACGCCTCGGACCTCTACCCGCGCTGGTCGGCGGACGGCGCCTGGATCTACGTCGATCGCGAGAACGGCTACGCCGGCATCCGCCACGTCTACCGGATTCCCGCCGCGGGCGGCCGCGAGGACTCGCTGCTCGCGCCGCCGGGACTGAACGCGACCACGCCCGGACCGTCGCCCGACGGCCTGGTGGTGGCGCTGGGCATTGGCGGTCCCACCACCTCGGCGCCGTGGGCGATCGAGGCGGCGCTGCCGGCCCAGAGCACACTCTCGGCCGCGATCCCCGCGTTTCCCGGCTACGGGCTGACCGAGGACCACCCGCTGCTCCTGCCGCGCTTCTCGCCCGACGGGACGCGCATCGCGCTGCGCGCCTCGCCCGCCGGGCGGCCATCCGAGCTGCCGCAGATCTGGGCCACCCGTCGGGCCGTGAGTCCCCCTCCCGTCCTCCAGGCGCTCGCCGGCCTCACGCTCGACCCCGCGACGCCGTTCGCGGACCTCGACGCCCCGCCGGGAGTGCCGCTCGTGTTCGCGCTCGTCGCCTCCAATCCCGGAGGCGGTCCGCTCACGTGGTCGGCGTACTTCCTGCGCGTCGACATCGGCATGAGCTTCGATCCCGTGACCGCGACCTTCACCTGGACGCCGCCCGAGAGCGCTGCCGACAGCGTGTTCACGGTGCGCTTCCAGGCCAGCACGCCGAGCGGGGGCACGGCCTACGCGCTGGCGCGCCTCCAGGTGGGCATTGCGCACGCTGGATCGCCCGGCCTCGCCCTCGGGCCCGCTGCGCCGAATCCGTTCGCCGACGCGGTCACCATCCCCTTCGTGCTTCCCGCCGCCGCCGACACGCGGCTCGAGATATTCGACCTCGCCGGTCGGCGGATCGAGGTGGTGCTCGACGTCCGCCTTGCGGCCGGGCCCCATGCGGCGCGCTGGGTCGCGGGGGCGCACCGCCCGGGCGTCTACCTGTGTCGCCTCGAGGCCGGACCGTGGCGAGCACAGCGCACCCTCGTGCTCGCGCGATGAACGCTCCGGCCGAGAAGGAGACCGCGCGCGTCGAGGCGTTCAGCGACGGCGTGTTCGCGATCGCGATCACCCTCCTGGTGCTCGAGATGAAGGTGCCGCACACCGCGGGCGCCGCGTTGTGGCCGCAGCTCCTCGCGCAGTGGCCCTCCTACTTCGCCTTCATCACCAGCTTCGCCACCATCGGGATCATGTGGCTCAACCATCACCGCATGTTCGGCTTCATCGGCCGCATCGACCATCCGCTCCTGATCCTGAACGGCGTGCTGCTGCTGGGCGTGACCTTCGTGCCCTACCCGACCTCGGTGGTGGCCTCGTACCTCGGCCACGACGGCGAGCGCCCCGCGGCCTGCTTCCTCGCCACCACCTATATCCTCATCGCCATCGCCTTCAACCTGCTGTGGCGCTACGCCTCCTCGGAGAGCCGAAAGCCGCGGCTGCTGCGCGTGCCGCCCGACGACCCGCACGTCGCCGCGCTCCGCGGCTCGTACCGCTTCGGGCCGCTCTACTACCTCGCGACGCTGGCGCTGGCGTTCGTGAGCGCGCCGGCCAGCGTGGGGCTCAACCTGGCGCTGGCCGTCTACTGGGCGCTGCCGGCGCGCCCCGCCGGAGGCCGATCGGCTTGAAGGGCCGCGAGGGCCATCAGTTGTCGCCGGCGGTCGGAGCCACCGGAGTGACCTCCGGCTTGTGGATGACCGTTCCCCCGCCGACCGGTCCGGCCGGGGATCGAGTCACCGGCGGCTTACCGTCGATTGCGGCCATCAGCGGCTGAATGTCCGGAGCCGTGGTCAGGCTGCTCCCGCAGCCGTTGAGAGCGACCGCCGCAAGCACGCCAGCGCAGGACAGCAGAACGATCACTCCCGTGCGTCGGTCGACGCGTCGCGGCACCGCAAACGGGCTGTGGTTCATCGCCAGGTCCTTTCGCTCGACCGGGCCGATAGGGCCCGGGGCCGGTACTTGCCGGCACATGCGGTTTCCGAAATGCCGCGGAACCCGCGCATCAAGTTGCGTGCCGCGGATCGCGGCGGCGGCGCGGCGGCCGGCCGCGTCGCCGGAGCTCCCGGCGGCGCAACGCGGTGGCGAATGGCGCGGGGCCGGCGCCGCCGGCGCGAGACAGTGGCAGCGCGTCGCGGACGTCCGCAGCGCTTGAGGATGAGGGGTGGTGGAAGGGCGGGCGGCGCGGAGCGGCGCCGCTAGTCGCGCGCCGGGGCCGCGGTGAAGCCCGGTCCCGCCCGGTGGACAGCCGAGACCAGCGACGTGTCGGCGACCGAGGCGGCGCACATGATGGTGGCGCGCTTCTCGGCGAGCCGCACGTCGACGCCCCACACGCCCGGCACCTGCTCCAGCTCCTCCCGCACCCGCGCGGAGCAGCCCTTGCAGGTCATGCCGCCCACCTCGAGCGTGACGACGCGCGCCTCGGCGCCGGCGGGGCGGTGGTTCGCCCGTGGCCGGCTCGCCAGCTCGCGGGCCACGACCGGGCCGAGGATAGCGAGCGCCACCACCGCCGCGGCGAGGCCGATGCCGGTCCAGATCGAGGGCTTCATGACGATGGAAGCCTAGCCGAAGCCCGCCGGAGAACGAAGCCGAGTGGGCGCGGTCCGCACCCGCTGCGGAGCTCCTCAGCGCTGGCGCCCGCCGAGCCGCGTTCCGCCGCCGCCCGGGCACCGGACGAAGCGATTGCGCGGCCACGGCTTCGGTGCGCCGCGCGGGTCGACGCGGCGGCCGGGGTCACGCCGGCACGCGCCTTGATGGGGTGCGCTCGCGATTCGAAAGGAGGTGCGTCGTGAGAAGGCGTCAATCGCTGATGCGCGCGGTTCTGGTGGTGGCGGTCGCGCTGTCGCTGTGCGCCATGTCTTCGCCCTCCCCTGCCAGCGTGATCTGGGGCGGCGGTCGCCGGGCGACCCTGGCCGCGAGCCGCGATCCTGCTCGCGCGAGCTGGCGGGTCGTCATCGCCCTGCTGCTGCGCGCCGGCTGGCCGTAGTCGAATCCGGGCCGCACGTCCGCGGGGCGCGGCCTCGCGCCAGGGTCGGGGCGAGGCCGTGCCGCTCGCGTGCTAGTGGCTCGACTCGCCGGCCGGCGCCGAGCCCGGGTTCGCCTTCGCGTGCCGCATCAGGAACAGCAGCGGCAGCGACAGGGCGAACCCCATCCCGAACATCAGGAACAGGCGCTCGAACGACAGCATCAGCGCCTGGCGCGTGACCTCGCCGTCGAGCATCGCGATGGCCCGTGACTCGGCGACCCCGGGCGCGGCGCCGCGCGCGATCATGGTCTGCGTGAGCGCCGCGAGCCGCTGGCTCGACACCACGCCGTAGCGCGTCACGCTCTCGGCGAGCCGGGCGTGCGCCTGGGCCTCGAAGTGGCCGAGCAAGGTCGCCGAGATCGCGATCCCGAGGCTCCCGCCCAGCTGCCGGAACAGGTTGAAGAGCCCGGTGCCGGCCGGGATCTTCGCCATCGGCAGGTCGGCGAGCGACAGGTTGGTGAGCGGCACGAAGATCATCCCGAGGCCGAAGCCGCGCAGGATGAGCGGCAGCAGGAAGTCGCCGCCCCCGCTCAGGGTGGTGAAGTGGGCGTGCTGCCACATCGCGACCATGAAGATGGACACGCCGAGGACGATCGCGAGCCGCGGATCATAGCGGCCGCGGAAGCGCCCGATGAACGCCATGACGAAGGCGCTGGCCAGCGCCCCGGGCAGGATGACGAGCCCGGTCTGGTTCGCGGTGTAGTGCTGCAGCACCTGGAGGTAGACCGGCAGCACGAACACCGTGGCGTACAGGCACACGCCCAGGACGCCGCCGAACGCCAGCCCGGCGGCGAGCTGGCGACTCCTGAGCACCGACAGGTCGATGACCGGATGGTCGGTGCGCAGCTCGTGCCACACCAGCGCCACCAGCGAGACGCCGCTCACGATCGCCAGCGTCACGATCTGGCGCGAGGCGAACCAGTCGAGCCGCTCGCCGCGCTCGAGCAGGGTCTGGAGCGTGCCGATCCCGAGCGCCAGCAGCAGCAGCCCGACGTAGTCGATCCGCCCCACCTTCTGGGCGTGGCGGGAGTCGCCGATGTAGGTGGCCGAGAGCAGGAAGGCGACGATCCCGAACGGGATATTGATGAAGAAGATCCACGGCCATGACCAGGTGTCGGTGATGTAGCCGCCCAGCGTCGGCCCCAGGGTCGGGCCCACCATGATGCCCATGCCGAAGATCGCCATCGCGATGCCGTACTCCTCGGGCGGGAACACCTCGTAGAGCACGGCCTGCGCGGTCGAGAGCAGCGCGCCGCCGCCCAGACCCTGGAGGATGCGGAAGCTGACCAGCTCGACCAGCGAGTGCGAGTTGCCGCAGAAGAACGAGGCGATGGTGAACAGGGCGATCGAGCCGGCCAGGTAGCGACGGCGCCCGAACAGCGCCGACAGCCAGCCGGTGATGGGCAGCACCACCACGTTGGCGATGATGTAGCCGGTCGACACCCAGGTGATCTGGTCGAGGGTCGCGCCCAGGTTGCCCATCATGTGCGGGATCGCGACGTTGACGATGCTGGTGTCGATCAGCTCCATCACCGCGGCCAGGGTCACGGTGATGGCGATGAGGTAGCGGTTGGCGTACGGGTCGGCGGTCGCGGCGGCGCGCGCCGGCGCGGCGGCCGGCCGGCCGATGACGCGAATCGCGGGAGCCGAGGCCATGGCTACTTCACCGTCACGATCGCCTTGACGCTCATGCCGGGACGCAGCGGGTGCGCGGGGTCGGGCGGATCGTCGAGGCGGATGCGCACCGGAATGCGCTGCACCACCTTGGTGAAGTTGCCGGTCGCGTTGTCGGGCGGCAGCAGCGAGAACTTGGCGCCGGTCGCCGGGCTCAGGCTCTCGACGTGGCCGCGGAAGCGCCGGCCGGGGTAGGAGTCGACCTCGATCTCGGCCGGGCGGCCCGGAATCACGCTGCGGATCTCGGTCTCCTTGAGGTTCGCCACCACCCAGATGTCGTCGAGCGGCACCACGGCGAGCAGCGGCTGGCCGGGCTGGACCAGCTGGCCGACCTCGACCGTCTTCTTGCTCACCACGCCGTCACGCGGCGCGATCAGCCGCGTGTAGGCGAGCTGGAGCGCCGCCTGGTCGCGGGTCGCGACCGCGGAGGCCACCTTGGAGTCGGCGTTGCGCACCGCGGCGGTGGCGGCGATCACCTGGTCGTGCGCGCTCTGGAGCTGGGCGGTTGCCACCGTCGCCGCCGCCTCGGCGGCGTCGAGCTGCTGGCTGCTGATGATGTTGCGCTGGGCGAGGGTGCGGTAGCGCGTCACGTCGTTCTGGGCGCGCGCCGCGTTGGCCTCGGCCTGCGCCACCGCGGCGTGCGCGATCGCCAGCTGCGACTGGGCCTGGCCGATCTCGCCGCGCCGGCCGGCGGTGGCGATGGCGGCCGCCAGGTCGGCCTCGGTCTGCTCGAGCCGCGCCCGGTAGTCGTGGTCCTCGAGCACCACCAGCGTGTCGCCGCCGCGCACCGGGCGGTTCTCCTCGACCCGCACCTCGGCGACGTAGCCGCTCACGCGCGGTAGCACCGGGATGATGTGGCCCTCGACCTGGGCGTCGTCGCTCACCACGTGCGTGCGGTTGAACGTCAGCTGGCGCACACCCAGGACCAGCAGCGTCAGCACCACGGCGCCCACGACCAGGGCGGCGATCGGAGGCCGGCGCGCGGGGCGCGGCGCGGGGCGGACGTCGTTCTCGGAGCTCGAATTCTCGGCGGGCAGTGTCATGATGGGATTCTCCCCTCGAACGCGCGGTTCAATGAACGGTCTGGCACACCCCGGCCGCGTGCGCCAGATTCACCCGGGCGGCCGCGATCACGTAGCGCGCCTCGATGTCGGCGTCGCGCGCGCGCACCAGCGACGATTGGGCGTTGATCACTTCGATGTTGTTGGCGACGCCGCTGCTGAAGCGCTCGCGCGCCTGCGCCAACTCCTCCTCGGCGAGCCGCAGGCGGTCGACCGCCTCCTGGCGCAGCTCGAGGCCCGAGCCGAGGTCGAGCAGCGCGCCGCGCACGTCGGCCGCCACCTGGTGCTCGAGATCGCGCCCCCGCACCTCGGCCTCGTCGATCGCGGCGCGCTGCTCGTCGAGCCGCCCCTCGCGGCGCAGGCCGTCGAGGATCGGCAGGGTGAGCGCCAGCCCGACGCTGCGGGTGGTGGGCGCGCCGTCCCAGGTGTCGTTGCTGAGGCCCACGTCGGCCGCCGCGTCGAGGCGGGGCAGCCGCTCGGCGGCGATCGCGCTGCGCTCGGTGCGGGCGCGCTGGAGGCGCATGCGCTCGGCGATCAGCTCGGGGCGGCGCTGGTGCGCGAGCGCCAGCGCGGCGCCGGAGTCCTCGGGGGCCTGCGAGGCGCCGAGGCCGGCGCCCAGCGTGTCGGCCAGCTCGAGGCGCAGCGCCGGATCGATTCCCAACGCGCGGGCCAGATCGATGCGCGCCCGCTCGAGCAGGTTCTCGGCCACCACCAGCTGGCTGCGCGCGCTCACCACCTGAGTCTCGGCGCGCGTCACGTCGATGCCGGGCGAGACCCCGGCGCGGCGCTGGTCCTGGGCGAGCGTCAGCAGCTCGGAGGCGATGCCGAGGTCGGCGCGGCGGGCGTCGGCCGCGGCGTGCGCGCGGGCCGCGCGCAGATAGGCGAGGGCGGCGGTCTGGGCCGCGCCCTCGGCGGTCTGGTCGCGCTCCGCGTCGGCCACCTTCTCGCCGTCGCCGGCGGCGTGGAGGTGCTTGAGGCTCGAGAGGTCGAGGAGGGTCTGGGTGGCGCGCAGGCGCGCGTCGACGACATCGAACGGCCCCACCAGGTTGGGCTGGCTGGGGGCGCCGGGGACATTCGCGAACGTGATGCCGAGCGCCTTGAGGCTGAAGTTGTGGTTGATCATCGAGGCGCTGCCCGTGAGCCCGGGCAGCAGCGGCCCGCGGGCCTGGACCCAGCGCGAGTGCGCTTCGTCGGTCTTGAGGTCCGCGACCTGAACCGCCGGGCTCTTGCCCCCGGCCATGGCCACCACATCGGCGAGCGTCACCGGCGCGGCGGCCGCCGCGGGCCCGGCCGCCGCGATCAGCGCCAGCGCGGCGATCGCAGCCCGCGCCGCGCTACGCACGGCGCGCCTCCAACGCCGGCCGCGGGAGCAGGCCGTTGAGCACCAGGTCGATGTGGGCGTCGAGGAAGCGCTCGAAATCGAACGGCTCCTTGATGCAGGCGCCGATCGAGTGCTTCCAGGTGGCGGCGAACAGCAGCGAGAAGTTGATCACCCGCAGCGCGTAGGGCACGTCGACCTTGCGGAATTCGCCGCGCGCGATGCCGCGCTCCAGCGCCCGGGTCAGGAGCTTGCGGCCGCGCGCCACGACCTCCTCGTGGTAGAAGCGCGCCAGCTCGGGAAAGTTCGCCGCCTCGGCCATGATGAGCTTGGGAAGGCCCGAGACGCGCGACTCGCCGATCGTCCGCCACCACTCGCGGATGAACTCGACCAGCAGCTCGCGGCTGCCACCCCGGTAGCCCTCGAGCATCTGCTCCCCGCGCTCGAACAGGGGCAGCAGGGCGCCGCGAACAACGGCCTTGAAAAGCGCCTCCTTGCTGTCGAAATAAAGGTACATGGTGCCCTTCGTGACCCCCGCCCGGCGGGCCACCTCCTCGAGCTTGGTGGCGGCGTACCCGCGCTCCACGAACAGTTCGAGGGCGGCGGCTTCGATCTCCCCCGGTCGCGCCTCCTTGCGGCGCTGCCAGCGGGGCTTTCGCTTGATCGGGTGGGCCGTGGCTCGTGTCGACATGGCCGGATTGGATGCGGCTAGTTACCAAACGGTTAGTTACTAATTATCAGCTGCACCGACGGGACCGCCTTGGACCATCATCCTGGAATGACATCTCGTTGCGCGCCTGCGGATTACGATGATGCCTGCGGCCGGGGCCGCGCCCCAATGAGCGCGGCCGCGCCGCCCGCCCGGCGTCGCCTCCTCCCCGCTGTGATCGGGCTCGTGCTGTTCGCCGGGCTCTGCTCGGGCTGCGGCGACGTCGACCAGCGGCTGGCGCGGCACCCGTGGGCCCAACTCCCGCCCCCGCCCGACTCGGTCGTGTTCCTGACCGACAGCCTGTGGGCGCGCGCCGAGCGCGAGGCGGCGCGCGAGAGCGCCCTGGTGGTTCACTACCGGCCCTACGTGGTCGGCAATACCCATGCGATCTGGAGGCTGAGGCTCGCGATCGGGCAGCAGCGCCTCGCCTCGACCCTGCGCGTCAGCCGCATCGACCTCCAGCACGTCGCGAAGGGCGACACGCTGGTGATCCCCGACAAGACCGATTCGCTCCTCCTCTCGCCCTATCCGGCCGAGATTCCCGCCGCGCGCTCGATTCGCAAGCTGCTGCTGGTGTCGCTGCGCGTCCAGGCCTTCGGCGCCTACGAGCACGGCCGGCTCACCCGCTGGGGGGCGACCAGCACCGGACGCCAGGACAAACCCACGCCGGCCGGGCTCTACTTCGCCAACTGGAAGGCCAAGGAGCGCACCAGCACCATCGACGACGACTGGGTGCTCAAGTGGGCGGTCAACCTGGACAGCGAGCAGGGCATCGCGCTCCACGAGTACGGCCTGCCCGGACGCCCGGCCAGCCATTCGTGCGTGCGCCTCGCCGAGGAGGACGCGGTGTGGATGTACGGCTGGGTCGACAGCTGGCGCGTGGTGCGACGCAGCGTGACCAAGCGCGGCACGCCGGTGCTGGTGTTCGGCGCGTACGCCTACGGGCGGCGCCGGCCGTGGATGCGGCTGGTCCAGGAGCCCGCCGCCACGCGGCTCTCGCCCCAGGAGCTCGACGAGGCGGTGGCGGACTACTTCTTCGCCGGCCCGCCCGCGCCCGCATGGCTGCGCGCCACGCCGGTGCCCGGCCCGCCGGCGCCCGAGCCGGAGGAGCCGCCCGTCGTTGCGGATCGCGCCCCGCGCCATCTAGACTCGCACCGCTGATCTCCACGGCCGGCGTCCCGGCCGCGCGCCTTCCACCCCGGACCATCGAGCCGACGTGACGCCAGCGTCCGATCCGTCGTTCCCGCGCGCCAGCGGGCAGCTGCCGCGCGAGCTGGCCGCTGAGCTGCTGGAGCTGGCGCGCGCGAACGGCGCCGAGTTCGCCGACCTGTACGCCGAGTCCACGGTCCACACCGGATTCGTGTTCGAGGAGAACCAGCTCAAGAGCTCGGCCTTCTCGATCCAGCAGGGCGTGGGGGTGCGCGCGGTGCGCGGTGCCCAGACCGGCTACGCCTACGCCGATGGCTTCGCGGCCGAGGACCTGCGTGAGGCGGCGCGGGTCGCTGCCCGCATCGCCCGTGACGGCCGCGGCGGCGCCACGCCGGCGTTCCGGGTGGTCGAGGCGGCGGCGCCCTTCACGCTCGTCGCGCCCGCGCCGCTCGCGCTCGACGAGGCGCGCAAGATCGCGCTGCTCGAGCGTGCCAACGGCGCGGCGCGCGCCGCCGATCACCGCATCGCCGAGGTCAGCGCCGCGCTCACCGACCTGGCGCGCTCGTTCGTGGTCGCGAACAGCGACGGGTGCTGGGCCGACGACGAGCAGTACCTGTCGCGCCTCACCGTCGAGGCGCTGGCGATCGCGAGCGACGAGCGGCAGAGCGGGCTCGCGATCGGCGGCGGCGCGGTGGAGGCCGGCTACTACGAGGGCGAGCGCACGCCGGAGTCGATCGGCGCCGAGGCCGCGACCATCGCCGCCACCCTGCTCGCCGCCCGCGAGCCCGACGCCGGCGCCTGGCCGGTGGTGGTGGGCCCGGGCTGGGGCGGGGTCCTGGTGCACGAGTGCTTCGGGCACAGCATGGAGGGCGACGGCATCCGCAAGCGCACCTCGATCCGCGCCGGGCAGCGCGGCGAGCAGGTGGCGGCCTCCGGCGTCACCATCGTCGACAGCGGCGTCGTGCCCTTCAGCCGTGGCTCGTTCCGGATCGACGACGAGGGCACGCCCGCCCAGCGCACCGTGCTGGTGGCGGACGGCGTGCTGGTCGGCTACCTGTGGGACCTGCTCAACGCGCGGCTCTCCGGCGAGCGCCCCACCGGCAACGGGCGGCGCACGTCGTACCGCCACTTCCCGCTGTGCCGCATGACCAACACCTACATCGAGGCCGGGCCCCACAGCCCCGAGGACCTGATCGGCTCGGTCGAGCGCGGACTCTATTGCAAGAGCCTGGGCGGCGGCTCGGTCAATCCCGCCGACGGCAACTTCTCGTTCCAGGTCACCGAGGCCTACGAGATCGAGCGCGGCACGCTCGCGGCGCCGGTGCGCAACGCCACGCTGACCGGGAACGGCAACGACGCGATGCTCAAGATCGACGGGGTGGCGAACGACCTGAAGATCGACGGCAGCAGCGGCTCGTGCGGCAAGGACGGGCAGTGGAAGCCGGTGGGCGTTGGCCAGCCCACCGTGCGCTTCACCAGCATCACCGTGGGCGGGACCGCCGCGTGAGCACCGCGTCGCCGCGCATCGATCCCACCCGTCTCGCCGGGCCGGCGCGCGAGGCCTGGTGCGTGGGCGCCGCCACCGCGGCGGTGGCGCGCGCGCGCGCCGCCGGGGCCAGCGCCGCCGAGGCGGCGGTGGACAGCGGGCGCTCGCTCTCGGTGCGGGTGAGCGGCGGCGAGATCGAGTCGCTCCGCCAGAGCGCGACCCGCGAGCTCGGCCTGCGCGTGCTGGTCGAGGGCCGCATCGGCTTCGTGTCGTCGAACGACCTCGGCGCCGCGGCGCTCGACGGCCTGGCGCGCCGCGCGGTGGCGCTGGCGCGCCACTCGACCCCCGATCCCGCCAACGGCCTGCCCGACGCCGCCGACACCGGCGGCGATGCGCCCGACCTCGGGCTCGTCGATCCGGCGCTGCTCGAGCTCGGCGCGGTGGACGCGATCGACATGGCGCTGCGCCTCGAGCGCGCGGCGCTCGGCTTCGACCCTCGCGTGCGCCGGGTCGAGGTCGCCGCGGTGAGCCGCAGCGACGCCAGCGTGGCGCTCGCCAACTCGGACGGCCTGGTCCGCGCCTCGAGCGCCACCGGGATCAGCGCCTTCGTCCAGCCGCTCGCCGACGATCGCGACGGCAAGCAGCAGAGCGGGAGCTTCGGCTCCGAGCAGCGCTCGCTCGCCGCCCTTCCCGACCTCGAGTGGATGGCGGGCGAGGCGGCGCGCCGCGCGGTGGCGCGCATCGGCGCCCGGCCGGTGCCGACCGCGCGCGCGCCGGTGGTCATGCACCCCGACATCGCGCGCGCCTGGCTCGAGGAGATGTACGGCGCGTTCACCGGCTCGGCGGTGGTCAAGCGCGAGTCGTGGCTCGCAGGCCGGCTCGACACCGCGATCGCCTCGGCGCTGGTGACCCTGGTCGACGACGGCCGGCGCCCCGCCGCGGTCGGCACCTCGGCGTGGGACGCCGAGGGCGTGCCGACGCGCCGCAACGTGCTGATCGATCGCGGCCGGCTCGCCATGTTCGAGTACGACAGCTACTGGGCGCGCCGCGCCGGGACGCGTACCTCCGGCAACGCCGCGCGCGCCGGGGCGCTGCCCGGCGTCGGGTACCACAACCTGATCCTCGAGGCCGGTGGCGAGAGCCCGGAGCAGATCCTCGCCCGCATCGATCGCGGATTCTTCATGGACGACCAGGGCTCCTACGGCTTCAACTCCGTCACCGGCGACTATTCGTTCCAGGCCCAGGGGTTCTGGATCGAGAACGGCGCGAAGGCGTACCCGGTCGAGGGCGTGACGGTGGCCGGCCGCTCGCTCGACATGCTGCGCGGCATCGTGGGGGTGGGGAACGACTTGCGCCTCGACGGCGCGGTCGCCTCGCCGACGCTGATGATCGCCGAGATGACGGTGGGCGGGAGCTAGTTTCGGGGCGACGGGCGCGTGGGGCGGGTGTAGGCTCATCGGCAAGGGGTCGAGGCCGCTCTGACCTGGTGTCGCCATGCATTGGCCGAGGCCTTTCTTGCCCTTCCGATCGCTGCCAGGATTCCTGCTGGCCGCCGGCATGGCCATCGCTCCCCAGCGCGCAATCGCTGACCCACTCTTCGCCGCGCGATTCCTGTCATTCGATGTGGGAAGCCATCCGAGATCCGTGGCGGTCGGGGACTTGAACGGCGACGGCAAGCCCGACTTGGTGGTCGCAAACCTCCAGTCCAATACGGTTTCCGTCCTGCTGGGCGCCGGCGGCGGGGCCTTCGCGGCGAAGGTCGACTACCCCACCGGGGGCGCCCCGCAATTCGTGACGATGGGCGATCTCAACCGCGATGGGAAGCTCGACCTGGTGGTGGCGAACTCGACCGCCAACACGGTCTCGGTGTTCCTGGGCGATGGCAGCGGCCGCTTCGGCGCCAGGACCGATTTTGGCACGGCAGACAATCCGCTCTCGGTCGCGATTGGCGATGTGAACGGCGACGGCATACCGGACATGGCCGTGGCGGATGGCAACGCGGACTCGGTCTCCGTGCTGGTGGGAGTCGGTGATGGGAGCTTCGGGTCGAGGACCGACTATCTGGCCGACTACTACCCCACCTCCATCGCGATGCTCGATCTGGATGGCAATGGAACGCCCGATCTCGCGGTGGCGAATTACCTCGGCACGGTCTCGGTGTTCTATGGCATTGGCGACGGGCGTTTCGTAGGACGGCGGGACTTCGTCTCGGGAAGCACCGCCAGCGCCCTGGCGGTTGCCGACCTGAACGGTGACGGGAGTCCCGACCTGGTCGTCACGAACTACGCTGAGGGCACCGTTTCGGTGCTGCCGAACGACGGCCACGCAGACTTCGTGACCAGGACCGCCTACGGAACGGGGAACTCACCAAGCTCGCTGGCCATCGCCGACCTGAACGGAGATGGCAGGCCCGACCTAGTGGTCGGGAACGCCACCTCCAACTCCGTCTCGGTGCTGCTGGGAGGCAGCGACGGTTTCGGCGTGAAGACCGATTTTGCGGTCGGAAGCTACCCGTACGCCGTGGCGATCGGCGACCTGAACGGGGATGGCAGGGCCGACCTCGTGGCTGCGAACGCCGAATCCGACAACGTTTACGTGATGCTCGGCAACGGCGACGGGACTTTCGGCGCGAGGACCGAGTACGGGGCGGGGCAGCATCCCTACTTTGTGGCGGCGGGAGACCTGAACGGCGACGGTGTGCCCGACCTGGCGATCGTGAGCCCCACGTACAGCGCCGTTTCAGTGTTGCTGGGCCACAGCGACGGGAGCTTCGGCGCCGGGACAGCATACGATATCGAAACCGGGGCCTCCATGGTGACGATCGCGGACCTGAACGGCGATGGCAAGAAGGACCTCGTGACCGCGAACGCCGGCATACCAATCGCGATCGGCACGACGGTCTCGGTGCTGCTCGGCCGTGGCGACGGGAGCTTCGGGGCGAGGTCCGACATGGACACCAATGGACAGCCAAGATCCGTGGCCATCGCGGATCTGAACCGCGACGGCAATCCCGACCTAATAGTGCCAAACGGTGCTTCGATCCTGGTGCTCCTTGGCCATGGTGACGGGAGCTTCGCGGCAGAGCCCGACATCTGGATGCGGGACTATCCTGCCTCGGTGGCCATCGGCGACCTGAACCGCGACGGGGTGCCCGACATGGTCGCCGGAATGCTGGCAACCAACATGGTCGCGGTCCTGCTCGGCAATGGTGACGGGAGCTTCAGATCGGGCAGCAGTTTCAGCGTGGGGAGATGGCCCTACCCGATCGCGATTGGCGACCTGAACAACGACGGCAATCTCGATCTGGTGACGGCGAACCTTAAGTCCAACGCGGTATCCGTGCTGCTTGGCAACGGCGACGGAAGCTTCCGCCCGAGGGCCGACTATGATACCGGCCCGAGTCCCACCTGGGTGGTGATCGGCGATCTGGACGGCGATGGCCGGCCCGATCTGGCGGTGCCGACCAGCGGCTCGAACACTGTCTCCGTGTGGCTCGGCGTCGGTGACGGGACCTTCGGACCCAGGACCGACTACGGGGTTGGAAGCTCTCCCACCGGCGTGGCGATCGGCGATTTCAACCGCGACGGCAGACCCGATCTGGTCGTGGCGAACCAGAACTCGAACACGGTTTCGGTTCTGCTCAACGTAGCGCCGGGCTTCCCCACCCCGATCGCCCTCTCGCTCCTCGACGCCCACGCGACGCCGGACCGCGTCGATCTGAGCTGGTTCGGCGCCTCGATGGCCGCTGTCCCCGCCACCGTGT
>Ga0306920_100001088_pt1 | contig 33355 bp, 22 predicted proteins | sample flu12Cox44000170_FD_204666 | JGI IMG/M metagenome (GOLD analysis project Ga0306920, IMG submission 204666) | Lab enrichment of tropical soil microbial communities from Luquillo Experimental Forest, Puerto Rico - flux4day.12C.oxic.44.000.170 (v2)... | ecosystem: Environmental > Terrestrial >...
GAAGAAACTCCTGCCGGGATCCGCGCACACCGCTGCGGCGCGCTCGGCCGTTGCCGCCGCGGCCCGCACCGGTACGCCGAGCTCGTGTGCGATCACGCGCGTGGCCCAGCAACATCCGAGCGCGAAACTCAGGCGCGGAATTGCCCCGTGACGCCCCGAGAGATCCGCGAGCCATTCCTCCTCGAGCCTTTCAGAAAGCGCTGGCGGCGCATGGCGCGCAGCGTGTCGAACCAAGCGCTTGGCGGTCCCCTCAACCAACCCGCGCCCGGAGGCGCGCGCCGCAGGCGGCTCGGAAAGAGCGTCATGCAGGTTCATGTTCTGACTCCTCGGCCGAAGCTCGCTAACACCTCGCCGGCGCGCGCGAGGCCGCTGCGGGTCAGGCGATAAAGCCGGCGCCGTGGGCGACCCGCGCTCGCCGGATCGATGGCCTCCCAACGGCTGACAAACCACCCCGCCGCCTCGAGTCGCAGCAGAATCGGATACAAGGTACCGGAGGCGATGCCGCTGCGTCTGTGAATGTCGGCACCGGACAGCTCATCGGTTGGATCGGCGAGAAACGCTTCCAGAACCTTGAGCGTCTGGAGCGACATGCGGACGTCGCGGCTAACCATAGTTGTAAGTCTACATAGGGTAGTGTCATCTGGCAAGCCAATTTTCTATGTCAAAGGGGGACTCGCACGCTTTCGCCGACCGGGCACGCCGCCAGCGAGCGCTGCGCTCCGCGAACGACTAGCGTGCAGCGGCCGCCGGGTGGCCGAATCCCAGGTCGTCAGCGCCCGCCCAGCGCGTCCACTGACTGATGACGAGATCGGGATAGTCGCGCTTGCCGGGACTACCGTTGTAGCGCGCGAGCGCCTTGCGCACGTCGTTGTGCTCGTAGCCGAGATAGAAGCGCAGGATGGCGCAGCCCATGTGAATGTTGGGTGCGACGTGTACCAGCTCGTAGCGGCGCATGCCGAGCCGCTCGGGCCAGAACGGCATCACCTGCATCAGCCCGACGGCGCCCGCGGAAGAGACTGCCCAGCGGTCGAAGCGGCTCTCCACCGCAATCAGTGCCATCACGAGTCCCGGCGGCAGCCGCGCTTCCCCGGGGCGGTGCGTCTCGCAGTACACCTGCTGCAGGATGTCGACCCGCTCGCTCTTTTCCTTCACGAGCGGTCTCAGGCGCGGCTCCATCAGCGTGTACCACACCGCGGAGTCGTAGTGATCGGTGAAGCATTCCGCCTGCGCGATGGCTTTGGCCACCACCGCCTCGAGCTCAGGGTCACGCTGCTGATCGGCAGAGGCGGGCAGGGCTGCGCCGAGCGCGCCCGCCGACGCGAGCAGCGCGAGCGGACGCAGCCATCGCGAGAACGCGCTCGATTCCCGCGACTTACGCCGCGAGCCGGGCCCGTATGAAAGCGAGCGCTTCACTGGCGGGGAACTCGGTGCTGACGGTGTCGCGGCGGTGGCGGTACTCGAGCCGCCCGGCCTCGAGCCCGCGCTCCGCCACCACGAGGCGGTGCGGGATGCCGAGCAGCTCCGCGTCCGCGAACTTGACTCCCGGGCGCGCATCGCGGTCGTCGTAGAGGACCTCGACGCCAGCGGCGCTGAGCTCCTGGTACAGGCGGTCGCTGACTTCGCGAACACGGGCAGACTTCTGCAGGTTAAGTGGCACCAGCACCACCTGGAAAGGCGCGATCGGCGCCGGCCATATGATGCCGCGATCATCGTGGTTCTGCTCGATGGCCGCCGCAACGATACGCGTCACACCGATGCCGTAACAGCCCATGAGGAGTGTCACTGCGCGGCCCGCCTCATCGAGGACCGTGGCCTTCATCGGGGTACTGTACTTGCACCCGAGCTGAAAGATGTGCCCGACCTCGATGCCGCGGGCGATCTTCAGGCGTCCGCGGCCGGAGGGGCTCGGATCGCCCTCGACGACGTTGCGGAGATCGGCGGCGACCGCGCCCTGCACATCGCGATCCCAGTTCGCTCCCGTGAGGTGCAGGTCCTTCTCGTTGGCACCGCAGACGAAATCGGCGAGCGCGAGCGCGCTGTGATCGGCGTACACGCGGCACGCGAGACCCACGGGACCGACGTAGCCCGGCTCGGTGCCCGTCGCTGCGAGGACGCGTTCGGCGCTTGCCAGGCGCAAGGGGCTGGCGACGCCCGCGAGTTTCGGTGCCTTGAGCGCATTCAGCTCATGATCGCCGCGCACCACGAGCGCCACCACGCTCCCCTCCGTACCGTCCACCATCAGTGTCTTGACGCAGCGCGAGGGGTCCACCTCGAGAACCCGCGCCACGTCGGCGATCGTGCGCGCCCCCGGGGTGCTGACACGGCGCAGCTCCTCGCGCGGCGCCGCGCGCAGTGATTGCGGCGGCAGCGCCTCGGCCACATCGAGATTCGCCGCGTAGTCATCGGCGTCGGAGAACACGATCGCGTCCTCGCCGGACTCGGCGAGCACGTGGAACTCCTGTGAGACATCGCCGCCGATGGCGCCGGAGTCCGCGCGCACGGCGCGGAAGGTGAGTCCGGTGCGTGTGAAGATGCGCGTGTAGGCGTCGTACATCGCACGATAGCTGGCCTTGAGCGACGCCTCATCGACATGGAAGGAGTAGGCGTCCTTCATGATGAACTCGCGCGCCCGCATCACGCCGAAGCGCGGGCGTACCTCGTCCCGGAACTTGGTCTGGATCTGGTAGAAATTGACCGGCAGCTGGCGGTAGCTCTGCAGCTCGCGCCGCACGATCTCCGTGATCACTTCCTCATGCGTCGGCCCGAGCACGAAATCGCGCTCGTGCCGGTCCTTGAAGCGCAGGAGCTCCGGCCCATACTCGCTCCAGCGGCCCGACTCCTGCCACAGCTCCGCCGGCTGTACCACTGGCATCACGAGCTCGAGCGCGCCGGCACGATCCATCTCCTCGCGCACGATGCGCTCGACCTTGTGCAGGGAGCGCATGCCCATCGGCAGCCAGCTGTAAAGCCCCGAGGCGAGGCGCCGGATGAGCCCGGCGCGCAGCATCAGCTGGTGACTGATCACCTCCGCTTCTGCGGGGGTCTCCTTCATGGTGTTGATCGGGTACTGGGACAGCCTCATCGTGTGCTTGCCGCGCCTGCGAGTTAGGAAATTCCGCATCTTACAGCAAGGCGCGCAATTTCCCGGCGACTCGGTAAACCACCCCACGAAATTCCGCTCGCCGCGAGAGACGAGCATGCGCCGATCATGAAGACGCCGAATTTCGTGGGGGACCCCGGTAAACCACCCCACGAAATTCCGCTCGCCGCGAGAGACGAGCATGCGCCGATCATGAAGACGCCGAATTTCGTGGGGGACCCCGGTAAGATGCCCCCGTGGCCACCGATACCGAGGACTATCCGCGACCGCGCAGCAGGGGCATCTACCTGCTGCCGAACCTGCTGACCACCTGCTGCCTGTTCTCGGGGTTCTATGCCGTGGTCGCGGCGATCGACAAGCACTTCGATCACGCCGGCATGGCGGTGTTCGCCGCGATGATCTTCGACACGCTCGATGGGCGCATCGCGCGGCTCACACGCACCGAGAGCATCTTCGGCAAGGAGTACGACAGTCTCGCTGACATGGTGTCCTTCGGCCTGGCCCCGGCGATCGTCGCCTACCAGTGGGGCGTGGTGCGCATCGCGGAGTACGGCCATTACTGGGGCCGCTTCGGCTGGCTGGCCTGCTTCTTCTACGCCGCCGCGGCGGCGCTGCGGCTGGCGCGTTTCAACGCGCGCGCCGCGGTCGCCGACAAGCGCTACTTCGAAGGCCTGCCGAGTCCGTCCGCGGCCGCGATCGTTGCGGCCTTCGTCTGGTTCTTCAGCGAGTGGCGCGAGCCGCGGCTGGTCGGCCTCATCGCCGCGTTCGCCGTCACTGCGACGGCGGGCGCGCTCATGGTGAGCCGTTTCGGGTATCCGAGCTTCAAGCAGTTCGATCTCGACCGGCGCATCAAGTTCGTCTACCTCCTGCTCGTGCCGCTGTTCCTGATCCTCATCTTCATCGACCCGCCGACGATGCTGCTGTCGATGTTCGCGACCTACGCGCTCTCGGCGCCACTCTTGTGGGTAGGACGCCGCGTGCGCAGGCTGGTGCGCGGCGTACCCTCGGGAGGATCCTGAGGGTGCTTTCCGAGCGGCGTCGGCAATACCTGGAGACCCTCGGCATCGATCTGTGGGTGAGGCGTAACCGCGGAGCGTCGGCCGAGGCGCCGCCCGATTCGCCGCCCGAAGCGTCGGCCGAGGCGCCGCCCGCAGCGCCGGCCGCGGGGCAGGTGTCTGCTCGCGCCGAGCCCGGCGCGGGTGTGCCGCAGGGACCTGCGGTGATGACGAGCGACGAGGCGGCGAGGGAGTGGCAGCAGCTCCTCGAGGAGGTGCGCGGCTGCACGCGCTGTCCGCTTCACCTCACGCGCACCCAGGGCGTTCTCGGAGTCGGACCGAAGCGCGCTGACTGGCTGGTGATCGGTGAGGCCCCGGGAGCCGAGGAGGACCGCCGCGGTGAGCCCTTCGTCGGCGCCGCGGGCCAGCTGCTCGATGCGATGCTGCGCGCCATCTCGCTCGATCGTCACACCAATGTCTACATCGCCAACGTGCTGAAGAGCCGGCCGCCCAACAACCGCGACCCGCGGCCCGAAGAAGTCGAGGCCTGCTTGCCCTATCTCGCGCGACAGATTGCGCTGCTGCAGCCCAAGATAATGCTCGCGGTGGGGCGGATCGCCGCCCAGAATCTGCTCGGCACGGATGCGCCGCTCGGGCGGCTGCGGGGCAGGGTGCATCATTTCGGCGAGCGCCAAACCCCGCTCGTAGTCACGTATCATCCCGCCTACCTGCTGCGCACGCCGGCCGACAAGCGCAAGGCGTGGGAGGACCTGAAGTTTGCCCGCAGCGTGTACCAGCAACTGACGCAAGGCGCCGCCGATGGCCACCGCTGCTGAGCTGCTCGACCCCCAGATCGTGATCCGTGCGATGCGCGGCAACGATGTCGCCGAGGTCGTCGCCATCGAGCGTGCCTCGTACCAGTTTCCCTGGAGCGAGGGGATCTTCCGCGACTGCCTTCGCGTGGGCTATGTCTGCCGCGTAGTGACCCTCGCCCGCCAGGTGATGGCGTACGGCGTGATGAGCTTCGGCGCCGGTGAGGCCCACATCCTCAATCTGTGCGTGAGCGAAGGCTATCGCTGCCGCGGCGTCGGCCGCCGCCTGCTCGGCTCGCTCATCGAGCGCGCTGCCGCCGCCGGCATGGCGGACGCGTTCCTCGAGGTGCGTCCTTCGAACACCGCGGCGATCCGCCTTTACCTGGCCCTCGGCTTCGAGCAGGTGGGCATGCGCCGCGGCTATTATCAGGCCAGCAACGGCCGCGAGGACGCCGCCGTTCTCAGGCGCGCCCTCGGCGCCGCGGGCTCCTGACCCGCGATCTGACGACATGACCGAACTTGATGCCGAAATCCGTCGGCGGCGGACCTTCGCGATCATCTCGCACCCGGACGCCGGCAAGACCACGCTCACCGAGAAGCTGCTGCTGTTCGGTGGCGCCATCACCATGGCGGGCACCGTCAAGGGTCGCAAGGCGGCCCGCCACGCCACCTCCGACTGGATGCGGCTCGAGCAGCAGCGCGGCATCTCGGTGACCTCCTCGGTCATGCAGTTCCCCTTCGCCGATTGCGTCGTGAACCTGCTCGACACGCCGGGTCACGAGGACTTCTCCGAAGACACCTACCGCACACTCACTGCCGTGGATTCGGCGCTCATGGTGATCGACTGCGCCAAGGGCGTCGAAGAGCGCACCATCAAGCTCATGGAGGTCTGCCGGCTGCGCGACACGCCCATCATGACCTTCATCAACAAGCTCGACCGCGATGGCCGGCAGCCGATCGAGCTCCTCGATGAGATCGAGAGCGTGCTGAGAATCGGCACGGCTCCCGTCACCTGGCCGATCGGCATGGGGCGCGAGCTGCGCGGCATCTATCACCTGATCGAGGATCGCATCTACGTCTACCAGGCGGGCGAGCGCGGGCGGGTCGGTGAGAATCGCACCATCCTGCACCTCGCGAGCGATGAGGCACGGGAGTTCCTCGGCGCGGAGGCGCGCGCCTTCGCCGAGGAGATCGAGCTCGTCAGAGGCGCCACGCACGCCTTCGACCCGGAAGCCTACCGCGCCGGCCGGCAGACGCCCGTGTTCTTCGGCTCCGCCATCAACAACTTCGGCGTCGAAGAGCTGCTGGCGGCATTTACCACGCACGCCCCTGGGCCGCTGCCGCGCGCGACGCGCGAGCGCATCGTCGCGCCCGCGGAAGAGGCGCTCACCGGGTTCGTGTTCAAGATCCAGGCAAACATGGATCCGGGTCATCGCGACCGCATCGCGTTCCTGCGCCTGTGCTCCGGGCGCTATACCCGCGGCATGCGACTCTTCCACGTGCGCTTCGACAAGGAGGTGCGGGTGGCCGATGCACTCACCTTCATGGCAGCCGATCGCGTGCAGGCGGAGGAAGCGTACGCCGGCGACATCATCGGGCTGCACAATCACGGCACCATCAACATCGGCGACACCTTCACTCAGGGCGAGCGGCTTGCCTTCACCGGGGTGCCGGACTTCGCACCGGAGATCTTTCGCCGCGCGGTGTTGAAGGACCCGCTGCGTATGAAGGCGCTGCAGAAGGGGCTGTCGCAGCTCACCGAGGAAGGTGCGACGCAGCTCTTCCGGCCGTTGCGCAACAACGATCTGGTCCTCGGCGCGGTCGGCCAACTGCAGTTCGAGGTGGTGGCGTTCCGCCTCCAGGACGAATACGGCGTGCAGTGCGTGTTCGATCCCGTCACGGTACACACCGCGCGCTGGGTCGACGCCGCCGATCCGCGCAAGCTGGAAGAGTTCACCACGCGCGCCCACGACAACCTGGCGCGCGATCACAAAGGCGCGCTCGTCTACCTCGCGCCTTCGCGCATCAACCTGCAGCTCACGCTCGAGCGCTGGCCCGACATCACCTTCCGCGAAACCCGGGAGCACGCCACCTGAGGAAGTCCGGGGGCCTCAGCCGCGGCGAGGGCCTCCGAATTTACAGCGTGATTTCGGTCACTGATCTCCCTGGGCGTTCTCGCTCGGCTGCAGGAGCGGCGCCATGGTCTGGGTACCGGGATCACGCGCATGGCCGATGAACGGCAGGTCGAATGCCGCCTCGATCGTCTTCAGCAGCGAGAAATGGTCGTAGAAGTGATTGTCCACGATGCCTCTCGTGCCGTAGTTGGTGATCACGAGCATCACGACCTTATCGTTGAAGTTCTTGGGGTCGTAACAGTCGGGGCCCGGCAGCAACGTACCCGGAACGACGTCCGTGACCGGTGTGTCGGGGCTGTAGTTGCAGGTCAGCGGTCCGTTGCCCTCATCGAAGACCACGAAGAGCGCGTTGCGTCCTTCTTTCCAGACGCGGCTGCCGGTGATGCCATTCACCAGCCAGAATGTCTCGTCGTCGCCGCGCTTCACATCGATGGCGTCGGTGTCATTGACCCCGCCACAGGGCGCCAGCACATTGCTGATCCCATGCATGTCGCGGCACTGGTCGGGAACGATGTAGGAGAACGCCGGGACCGTCTTCGCGCCAAGATCGCTGAACAGCTGCTCGATCGGCACCTGCTTGGCGAACTGCGCGGGATCGTCCTGAACCTCCGCAACGTACGGGAAGGGATTGTGCTTGACCGCGTAGAGCTTCGCCGTGTTGCTGTCTCCCGGCCAGTTGGCGAGGCTCGTGCCCGACTCCGGAATGTTCTGCAGGTACGCGCGCCAATCCTTGCCGTGGGCGGTCAGTTGCCCCGCAAGAGAAGGGAGGTTGACGCGCCAGCGATGGATGGACACATGCGCCGGTGGCGAGGGAAAGTCGGTGGCCACGGAGGGCGAGTCATCATCACTGATCCCGACCGTGCTGTTCGGCGGATAGGTGTGCCCGGTCGCGGCGACGTCGGTGCCGATCCAGTCGCCGGTGATCATGGCAACATAGTTGGGCAGACTCGGATGCCAGACTCCGTTGTAGTTCGAGGCGAAGTTATATTTTTTCGCCAGTGCCTGGATATGCGGCGCATTAGGATTGTCGAGGATCCCGATCGAGCCGAAGCTCGTGAATGCATTGTGGTTCTCGAGCACGAGCACGAACACGTGGTCGAGTTGCGGGACGCCCTCGCGCGAGTCGTCCCCGGCCCAGGCGGCCGACGATGTGGCCGCGATTGCGGCCATCGCTGTCAAACCAAGAAAGTACCGTCTCATGTGAACTACTCCTTCCGCCGCACGCGGACTCCCGTTTTTGATTGGGCTGAGGCTCGCCGCGAATCTGGCCGATAGGCGCGTTGCTCTCCGCCGGCGAGCCGCGCCGGTTGGAGTGTGAGCTTCATACGTGACGTGCCGAGAAGCCTTTTGTGGCAGTCCAATGAACGCCGGAACGCGCCGGTGTTCCGCTTGGCGAAGCAGCTTCTTCCTGAGCTCGGGGGTGACACTCGATGAAGTACGGGACCAGCGCCGCGGGATGGGAACCGGTGTTGGGTAAAAATCACCGAACGCCGGTTCGGCATCAGTCCGCTGCTGCCATTCGGGGGGTGGCGCCACTTCATGATTTGTGCGACACAGGCAACCCCACCGTCCCAGGGGCGAGGTGAAATTCCCATGAACGACGCGCCCGACCTGAGCCCATACCTGCAGCGCGAGATTCTCATCAACGCGCTATACGAGGCGTCCGAGCTCGAGCACGACCTGATGTGTACCTACCTCTACGCCGCCGCCAGTCTGAGGAACGGCGAGGCCGAGGGGCTCTCGGCAGCCGAGGCGGCGGCGGTGAAGCGCTGGCGCGGTGTATTGCTCGATGTCGCCATACAGGAGATGGGCCATCTCGCCGCCGTTTGGAACATTACCTCGGCGCTCGGCGCCGCGCCGCGCATCGGGCGCAGCAACTTCCCGCTCGATCCCGGGTTTCTGCCGGCCGGCATCACGGTAAAGCTCGCGCCATTCAACGCCGAGACGCTGCAGCACTTCGTGTTCCTCGAGCGCCCGCACGGCTCGACGGAAACGGAGGGTCCGGGCTTTGCCTGCGAGCGTCCCTATGTGCGAGGTACCGACCGGCCGCATCTGACGCCGATGGGACGCGACTACGACACCGTCGGGGTCTTCTACGACAGACTGGGCGAGGGACTGCGTACCTTCGTCGGACGCTACGGCGAGTCGATTGCGTTCGATGGTGATCCGGCATTACAACTCACTGCGGACGAAGTGAACCTCGCCGGCTGCCGGCGCGTCATCTGTCTCAAAACGGCGCTCGCTGCCTTCAACGCCATCATCGAGCAGGGCGAGGGTGCCCCGCGCGACTCGGCGGGCTCGCACTTCCAGAAGTTCCTCGGCATTCGCGAGGAGCTCGCGGCGATCACGCAGAAGAACCCGGCATTCAAGCCGGCCTTTCCGGCGGCCACCAACCCCGTGTTGCGTCGCCCGCCGCGTCCGGAAGGACGCGTCTGGATCGAGGACGCGGACGCCTTTGCGACGGTCGACCTCGCCAACGCGAGCTACGCGCTGATGGTGCGGCTCATCGCTTATGCGTACGCGCTGCGCGGCCCCAGCAGGGAGAAATCCCTCGTCGTCGATCTCGCCATCGGGCTGATGCAGGCCATGATGCCGCTCGCCGAGCGCGCGGCACGACTCCCGGCCGGGCCCTCGAACCCGCACTGCCACGCCGGCATGTCATTCATCGCGCTCCGCGATCCGAGTCCCCTGCCGCCGGGGCCGGCGGCACGGCGGGTTTTTCTCGAGCGCTTCACGCAGCTCGCAGATGCGGGGACGGCCCTGCGCAGGACCGGCGAGGCGCGCGCGCTGGCGGCGGCCGAGCAGCTCGCGCGGCTCGCGACACGCGCCACGCGCGAGTTTGATCTCGCGGCACCGGCACCCGCTACCGGCGGGACCGCGGCGCCCTCTGCAGCCCCGGTGACTGCAGCGTCCGGCGCTGCGGTCAGCGCCACTGCGACGACCTCAGCGCCACCCGCTCCAGCGATCTCCGCCGCTGCAGGCAGCGCTGCCGGGGGCATCGAGCGCGTGCGCGGTGAGAACCTCGAGCTCACCTTCGAGGCGAAGCGCTGCATCCATTCGCGATTCTGCGTCACCTGGACACCGCAGGTGTTTCTCGCCAACGTGAAGGGACCGTGGATCCACCCCGATGCAATGCCGGTCGAGCAGGTGGTTGAAGTGGCGCACGCCTGTCCTTCGGGCGCCATCCACTACCAGCGGCTGGATGGCGGCGCGCAGGAAGCCGCCCCACCCGTCAATCTCGCCACAGTGCGCGAGGCAGGGCCATACGCCTTTCGCGCTCAGCTGGAGATCGACGGCACGCCTGCGGGCTTTCGCGCCACGCTGTGCCGCTGCGGTGCCTCGAAGAACAAGCCTTATTGCGATGGCTCCCATCACGAGGTGGGCTTCTCGGCGACCGGCGAGCCGCCGACGGGCAAGACCGAGGCGCTCGCGATGCGTAACGGCGTGCTCGCGATCGATCCGCAGACCAATGGACCGCTGCGCGTGCGCGGCAACCTGGAGATCCTGAGCGGCACGGGCCGCGCCGTGGCGCGCGTCACCTCGGCGTATCTATGCCGCTGCGGCGGCAGCGCCAACAAGCCGTTCTGCGACGGCACGCATGCGAAAATCGGCTTCAGGTCCGATTGACGCTTTACGATGCGGGTAACACTTCCACCGCAAGTGAATCGGTGAAGGTGACCTGCACCGTGTCACCGCGTTTGAGCCCGCGGATGAATTGCTGCATCTCGGGTGACTTCACCTGAACGATGTGAGTCGTTCCGTCGGACTGCGTGAAGGCGACCGTGTTGGTCGGCAGATTCACGTCCTGTATCTTGACGGTCACCGTGGCCGAGGCCCCGACTACACCCGAAGGGGTCAAGCCCGGCCCCTGCGAGTTGCCCTGTCTGAAAGTGGACACGGCCGGGTCTGTGACTTTTGTCCCGCCCTTGACCATCTGCGCTGCGATCCCCTGGTAGTAGCTGACGTTTACCCGGTCGCCAACCTTCAGGTTGTTGAAGTTCTTGACATCGGGACTCACCTGAACGGTCAACGGTCCATGCTCTCCTTGAATCGTGACCGCACGTCTGGCCGCGTCGATTGCCGTCACGGTAGCGGTCGTCCGGGTCAGGGTACTCGTGTAGGCGCCCCCGGGCTGTTGTGCCCAGGCGGAGCTGACGATCGCGGCTACGGCGAGGATTGCGAGCTGACACTTCACGCTGTTGGTCCTTTTCATATCGTCTCCCCTCGATTGACGGCACGGCGTTGAAGTCTGACCGCCGTGCGCAATGCGCGGCTATCGGACCTTGGTCGCACATCCCCGCCGCGCCGCAGCCCGCGCTTGGGTGATGCCGCGCCAACAAAGTGACGGCATCGCCAACAAGCCGTTCGGCGACGGCACCTACGCGAAGATCGGCTTCAGGTCCGACCGATCAATTCTCGCCCGATCCCTTCCAGAAGGTTGTCCTGCGTGCGGGAGTGATCGTCCGCGGTGGCTGCGTAGCGCACTGCGCACAGTCCGCGCCGATGATCACGTCGACCGCGTGCGGCTGCTGTATCCCGACCGGCAGCGTCGCCAGCACCGGTGAGGGCGGCAGGCCGCCACCGGTGAACGGTACGTCGCGTGTCCCGCCGCAAGCCGCACCGGTGACGCCTACGGCGCCTGAGGCGTTGAACAGGTTGAGCCAGTAGCTATAGGCGGCCCCCAGGCGCGTGCTGCAGCTACCGGCCGTCGGCGGCACCGGTCGGTTGGTGCTGAAGGTTACCAAGCCCGCGACGACGAGAGCCGAGGTGACTGTCTGCTCGCCCTGGCCGTTCGCAGTGAGGTTGATGAACCAGCCGCTCATAGTCGAGGTCGGCAGAACGGCGGGCGTGTTGCAAGTGGTCCCGTTCGTGCTGGCTCCGGGGCCGAGCGTGTAGTCAGACATCTTGGTCGTGTCATCGAGATCGAGTGCGCCAGTGGACGCCAGGCTCTGGGTGGTGGACGCCAGGCTGTCCTTGAACACGTAGAACCGGTTAACGACGCTCGTGTAGGGATATTGGCTCCAGAGCGGGTGTTCGCGGTCGCCCGAGCCGATGGCCAGATACACCTCGTTGTTGGGTGCCAGCACGAGCGCCGGCGGATAGAGGAACTTCCGCCCGGCACCATTGGCGTAGTTGACGCCATTGGTGTAGGCGATGCGATTGATCACCCACGAACCCGGTCCGCCGCTCGTGAAGTCGATGCGGTAGATGTTGCCGCCAGTATCCGCAGCGTAGGCATGATCGATCACGCCGGCGATTGCAACGGAGATCACCGCCACATCGGCCGCCACGCTGCGCAGGGTTGGGAAAAAGGCGAGCTGCTTGCCGGTTGCCGCGTCCAGCACGAAAACGCCCGCGCCCTTCTCAGACGAGCAGGCCGGCGCGCTTGTATTCTGATCCTCGCAGCCGTCGTAACCGCCGCCAAAGATGACGACGGCCGAGCCGTACCCGAGCACGCTCGTGGCGGGTGAGGGCAGCGACCAGGTCTGGCCGATACTCGTTACGCTTAGAGCGCTGGCGTTGAAAGTGCCGTTCGACGCGCAACCGAGGTCGTCGGTCTGATGCGGGCAGCCGAACTTCCACAGCATCGAGGGTGCGGATGCATTGCTCACGTCTAGTGCGTAGACCATCCGGCCGCCGCGGCGCATCGAGGGGTAGATCCACACGCTTCCCGGGACGCCATTCGCAGTGACGTTGCTCTCCAGAAGCCCCATCGAGCCGTCGAAGTAGTAGTCCTTAGGCACCGGAGCCGGGATCAGACCTGCGGGCTGGCCGGGGTACTTGATGAGCGGAGTGACCTGATTGCCCGCGGAGTCGGTCATGCCGCTCCACATGAGCCGCTCGAGACCTGTAGGCGTGACCGTGGCTGCGGGCGGCGGCGTGTAGATCGCGGGCATCGGGGTATAGAACTCCGGGGCTACGAATGCCCACAGCTCCTGGCCGGTCGCGGCGTCGATTGCGCGCAGCGTGCCGTCGTTCGAGCCGTAAAACACCCGTACCGGGCTCGTGCAGGGCTGCGGAGCGCAGCCGTAGTCCACCGCCAACGGGCGCGAGTGAATCTCATCCCCATGCACCGAGGGACGCGTCTCGAGGACTTTGCCGTTGCCGTTCTCGTCCTGGACGTCCTGCCCGAGCATCCAGCTAACGAGCGAGGCCGGGAGCCCGGTGTTGGCGACGGTGAAGTCCACCAGTGCGCCGGAGGCGGCTGCCGGGCTGATCGTCTTCACCTTCCGCAGCGCCGGACTCCAGGTGGGGGCGCTGTTGGTCACGAGCGGGTTGTCGCCTTTGCGGATCACCTCGGCCACGCCGCCCTTCTCCACGATGGGCCCGTCAGGCAGGTCCGTATACGGGCCGTTAGAGGTCGTGAGGCAGGTGCTCTTCGTGAAGGCACTCTCCTGCGTGGTGTTGAACATGTTGTTGGCGTTCGGGGCGATGCCGGTCGGATAGTTCCAGTAACCCAGTGGGTAGTTCACAAGGTCGGTCGAATCAGTCGTCCAGAAGCTCTGTGCGCAGGACTGCGCGTAGCCCGTCAGCGGGTTTACCGCCGCCTGACCCGTGGCGTCGCCCAGCTCGATTACGCCGTTGTCGTTGACCAACTGGTACTGCTTCAGGTTGCCCAACCAACGGGGCTGGACGTTGGGGTCCGGACGGAACATGGGGAAGAAGATCTGGTTCTTGTCCTGCGTGCGGTTGCTGGCGTTGATCGGCAGGCTCGCGGAAGCGAACGATGAATTCACTGACTGGATGTGATCGAAGATGGTCAACAGCGCGTTGAGCACCGCGGTTGTGTTTCCGACCTGGTAGTAGCGGCCTCCGCCCCGGAAGGCTGCGGCCTGCAGCGACGTCGAGTAACCGGCGTCGTTCTGCGCGTTGTAGGCATCGAGCACGTAAGTGACGATCGCGCCGCCGTGATTGCCGGCCGCGCCATTGTGGTAGAGGAAGTAGGTCCATTCGTCGGTCCAGCTTTCGGCAGTCTTCACACCCGTCGCCGGTAAGGCGCCGAGCGCCGGCACGACCGCGGACTGGTAGACGCTTTCCGTGGAGCCGACCTGCCCATTGCTGTTGTTGGCAATGTAGATGATGTAGTTGTAGCCGCACGATGTGCTCGGGCTCTGGTAAACGCCGTTGACGATGGCCCAACCGGAGCTGAGCCCCTGGTCCGCCGTGGTTTTCCCCCACGCGGTCAGGTTGCCGGAAATGTCATCCCAGGGATTCGAGGAGTTCGGACCGCCGCTATAGGGGGTGAGCCCGGAAAAGTATTTGTAGAGCTCGTACAGCGCCGCGGTTTCGTCCTTGTGTGCGAGTCCGCAGCACTCCTCGTCCTTCGGCCCGCCGCCGTTGGTGTACTGGGAGATCTGCGCCAGGATGTTCTGCAGCGCGGTCCGGTTCTGCGGCACGGTCATGTCGCGCGCACCGAAGCGGATGTAGCCACCGCCAGTGCCGTTGCCCCCGCTGTTCGGCGTGAGCAGCGCGAGCCCCACATTGATGGGCATGCTCTGCCCGGCGAGGGCGTTCAGCGCCTGGCTGATGGCGTTGAGCTCAGCCTGGCCCTGGTTCATTCCGTTGCCCCAGGCCTGCGCCTGGCGCGCCCAGTTCGAGCCGTTATCGATGAGGATCATGACGTTGGGCGCGTCGGCGGTGCCGCCGGAGCTGCCGAGAAAGATGTCGATGTCGTCAGCCAGCGCTTGCGGCGCGAGAAACGCGCCGCTGCACAACAGCAGCGCAAGGCGGAACGTGCGTGAGATGCTCATGTCGGTCTCGCGGGTGCGTTTTCGGAATGGGAAGGCGTTCGGATCAGGCCTCACGGGCAGACCTGGGCTGGTGCTGCGGTCGACTGGACGCGCACTCCCACGCCCTGGTCGACGACGTAATTCGCGCCGCTCATGACGTCAGTAGCGGAGGCCTGTACGTCCCACACGGTGTCGCTGCACATCGAACTGTTGCTCGTGGCACCCGGCACGCCGGCACTGCCCTGCTGGGTGCTCACCGTACAGTTCTGGTCCTGCGTCTTGGTGAGGTCGAGCGCACTCAAGGGGATGGGTTGAATCGAGTCACAGGTAACGCCCACGGTGACGTTGACATCGGCGATACCGTCACCATTGTTGTCGACGCAGGCAGTGTTGGCGCCGTTGCAGTCGATGACGACGTTGCCGTCCACGCACGACCCGCCCCCGCAGGCATTGCGGATGGCATCGGCCGGTGTCAGGGTGAACTGGATACTGCTGATGACCGTCGCTATCGTGCTCTGCGCGGCGCTGAGCGCCTGGGCACGCTGCTGCATGTTGCCGACGATCTGCAGGTTGCTCTTGCCGACCGTGAAGGAGCTGATCGCCAGCAACGTGATCAGGAGCAGCATGATGAGGCTGACGATCAGGGCCGCGCCGCGCTGGCGCCGGGGAAATGAGGTCATGGCGAGTTCCTGTAAGCCAGGTTGTTGAGACGGGCTGCCGACTCGTAGACGTGGCGCTTGTAGCCGTCGGAAAACGGGCCGACTGTGTTGGCGGCGCCGGCGGCAGTCTGCCCCAGCGTGTAGCTCTTGGTGTCCGTGTACCCCTGCGTGGTCGTGAGATTGCGCGCCAGCACGTAGATCTTGGCCGCCACCGTGTTGCGCCAGTAGCCGACGCACGTCGGGTTGGTGGCGGCTGTGCAGCCGTTGTAGCTGCCGGGATCGGCGGTATAGACGGCGGGTGTTCCGGCAGTCGGGATCGCGGTGTCGAGTCCGTACTCGATCTGCAGGTCCTCGATCCCCTCGACCAGGGGCACGATGGTGCCCGGCTGGCCCGCCAGACCGAGCTCCCAGCGCTTGAGCGTCGGGATGCCGTCGTTCAGCTTGTCGTTATTGGCGACGAAGTAGATGTGGGTACGGTATTGGTAGAGGAAGCCCGCCGTGACGCAGTCCTTGCGATGCAGGTTGAAAGCCGCGGTGTTGGAATCCAGCACGTAGTAGTTCCCCGCCGACATTTCCGTGGTGCAGCCGGACGTCTGCAGGTAGAAATCCCCTGGCACCTGCAGGTCGCAGCCGGCCGTGCCCACGGCGCAAGTGCTTGCCCGCCGCACCACCAGGATGTCGGTGCCGGCCCGCAGGTCGGCCGGCAGGCAAGCCGGCGCATTGGCGCCGTCGTCGTAGCCCTGAACCGCGATGGCCACGGCGTTGTTGAGCGTCAGCACGTCGGTCGCGCACGGGTCGGGAAGCGCCGCCAGGACGATGAGCTGTGCGTTGGGGGACACAACGGTGCCCGGATTGAAGGTGGCGAAGTAGCCGGCATCGCGCAGATCATCGCCGATGATCTGCAGCGCGTAGCGGCCGTTCTCAGTCTGCTGGTTGGTGAGCGCGATCTGGGCGCGTTCGCGGCTATTGCCCGCGAACAGCGCGACGAGGGCGGCGAGAATGATCAGGCTGATGGTGATCGCCACCATCATCTCGATGATCGTGTACCCCTGGGGGTGTCTCGGCGCCTTTAGGTTTGTCGCTGCCGACATAGGGTCATTGGCACGAAGTCGTGGGCACGGAGACCGTCGCGGCAATCACGCGGCGGTACGCGTCGTTGCCCCCGTACTGGCCTGCCCCGCAGGCGAGCGCCGGGACCGCCGTCGGGGTCATCCCCTGCCAGATGATCGATACCTGGTAGATGCCGGTCGTGCACACGCCGAGCGTCGGATTCTCGGCCTGCAGCTGGGTGACACAGCCGCGCGCGCCGACCATGGCGCCCACGCTGGCATTGGTGAGCGCAGCCTGCTCGGCGGCTCCCTTGAGCGTATTGCTCCACTCACAGAGATCGTAATTCGCAGTCGGCGCGATGCCGTTGCAGTTGGCGGGTTGGTTGTCGCCGGTACCGACGGTGCCATTGGTCACGTAGGCGACTGCGTTGGCGGTGTTGTTGCTCATGCGATCGACCATCTGCGACAGCACCAGCAGCGCCTGGGCGCGCTGATAGGATTCCATCTCGGCCGTGCCGATCTTGGTCTGAAGGCCGGCGACGCCCAGCAGGCCGAACGCCAGGATCACGAGCGTCACCAGCACCTCGACCATCGAGGCGCCGCGCGCAGGAGTGGCGGTGAGCTGGCGGAACCTGAGCATGTGCCCATTCGGCAAGTGGCGATTCAGCATGTGGGCGCCGCCTGCATGTAGGGACGACCAGAGAGGTCGACGGACACGCACTGGTTGTAGGCCGTGCTGCCGCTGGTCGTCATGATCTGGAACTGCGGCGCCGCCCCCACGACAAGTCGCCCGGAGGGGCGGTAGATCACGGGCCCTGGAGGGTTGGTGAGCGTCACCGCCACCGCCGCAGCGTGGTTGTCGAGCACGTTGCCGTTCGCATCGAGGATCTGCCAGCCGCTCTGCCAGCCGCCCGCGTTGGCTTGCAGCGTCACGTTGCCGTTGAGCGTCACCGCCTCGGAGCGCGCCTTGGCGAGCGTGGCGTACAGATCGGAGGCGAACACGCGGGCCCGCTGGCTGGCGATGATGCCGTTGAATGCAGGCACCGCGACCGTGGTCAGGATGGCGGCGATCGCCACCGTCAGCAACAGCTCGACCATGGTGAAGCCGCGGGCGCGGCGGCGCATACCGCCTCTTTCCGTGGGCCGGGGGGATGAGCCGGCCGTCGGAGGTAATGCGCGCTTGCGAGTACGCCTGTTGGCATCGGTTTGCACGGTTGCTCCGTTGATTCACAGTCACCAGAAGTTCGCGGGGGTCTTGGCGCCAGTGTTGTCGATGGTGAGTACCGGGTCGCCGGCCTGGGGGGTGCCCGCAATCGGCGTGGCGGTCACGGTGAAGGTTGGCGGCGCGCCACCCGGTGCGTTGATCTGGATGTTGTAGTAGCTGGAGACGTCCACGGGGATCGCGTTGGGGTTGCCGAAGAGGGTGACAATGTCAGGCGCGTAAGCGCGCGCATCGATCAGGTACTGCTGCTCGCGCTGCGCGATGTCCATGAGAGCCGACTCGGCACTGCCACGGCGCGACTGTTTCATGAACAGCGCGTACGAGGGCACCGCAATCGCCATGAGAATCGCAACGATGGCCGTCGTCACCATCAGCTCGATGAGCGTGAAGCCGCGCGCGCGGCCTCGCCCACTGACTCGTTTCTGAATGTCGCCTGAACGATCCATGTCATCTCCACACGAGCAGCCTCGTGGTGCAATCCCACCGTATTTCCGGTGGCCGTGCTGTGGACCAATCGACGAACTCGGACTGACTCCGACGAGAGGTCGATGCGGCCGGACCAGCGGCGTCGCTTATGTGAGGAGCGCCACAGGTGCTGTGGATTTTTTGTGAAGCGCACATGCTTTTTTCTGTGAAGCGCGCCCGTTCGACGAGGAATCAGTGAGTTCCTGTAGCGCTGGCGTCTGCCTCTCGCCTCGTGGAGCGCTCGCGCCGCGGTGAACGGGTTACGTTGTCAGCGAGTTATGTTCAGTTGCGTCAACATGCGGCGGCGGCATCGAAATCCGTCCCACCGCCTTGCGGAATGCGCGAATGTCCTGCGCGCGCGCTGCTCGGGTGTCGGCGGTCGCGCGCAGTAAGTTCAATCGGCGGTGCCGCGTACCGTGAAGCGCACCTCGCTGATCGCCTGCCCGCGCTCCTTCTCGAGCACGAGGTGGTAGCTGCCCGGGTGCGGCGTCCACAACTGCTCAGTTGCCGGCCCGAGAATGCGATCGTTGAGCCTGAGCCGCATGTCGCCGTGCGTGCCGCGCACTGAGATTGGGAGCCGCTGATGATGGGCCGGGATGTCGGGATCGAGGGCCACCACGAGCCCGTCCGCCGGACTCTCGATCCTCGGCAGCGCATCTACGGGAAGCGCGCGGCTCTCGCGACTCGCCGTCGTCGCGCCACTCAGGTACCACTCCCGCCGGGGCGGCTCGACTGCGGGTGAGAAGCGGGTCGGCAGGGTGCTGAGCCCGGCCGGCGGATCGGGCGCGGCCGGCGCTGACCCTTCGTGCAGTGCACTCATCAGCTCGTGCCAGATCGGCCCCGCGCCGGTGACCCCACTCACATCGTGCATGGAGTCGCCCTCGAAGTTACCCACCCACACTGCTACCGTGAACTGCCTGGAGAATCCGACGCACCAGTTATCGCGCATGTCCTCGCTGGTACCGGTCTTCACCGCGCTCCAGAACGCGGTATCGAGATGGCTGTGGAGTCCAAAGGTCACGGCTCGCGCCGCCGGGTCTGCGAGGATGTCGGCGACCACGAAGCTCGCATCTGCCGGCAGGATCCGGCGTGCAGAACGCGGGTCAGCGGGCGTGAGGGTGAGCGGCGACCCAATTCCGGCGCGGGCCAGCGTGCGATAAGCCTGTGCCTGCTGCCAGAGAGTCACTTCCGCAGATCCGAGCGCGAGTGAGTAACCGTAGTACTCACCGTCCTCCTTGATATGCGAATAACCGAGATCGTGCAGACGGTTGCGAAAGCTCTCGACCCCTACCAATGCGAGCGTGCGCACCGCCGGCACATTGAGTGAGCCGGCGAGCGCGGTGCGCGTGCTCACGAGTCCCTTGTAGTCGTGGTCATAGTCCTGGGGGATGTAAAGACCGGAGGCGGTATCGACGGTGAGCGGGGAGTCCGAGAGCAGTGAGGCGGGTGTCAGGTACCGTTTCTCGAATGCCAGCTCGTAGAGGAACGGCTTGAGCGTGGAGCCGGCCTGGCGTGGCGCCTGCACGCCATCGACCTGCGCGGCGCGTGAGGCGGGACCGGCAGAGGCCACGTAGGCCAGGACCTCGCCGCTCGCGTTGTCGACCACCAGAGCCGCACCGTCGCGCACGTTGCGCCCGGCAAGCGCCGTGAGGTGAGTGCGCAGGGCATCGAGGGCCAGGCGCTGTATACGCGCATCGAGCGTTGTCGTGCGCTGCTCGCCGGGTTCCTTGAGCAGCGTCTGCGCGAGTTGCGGTGCGAGATGCTCTCTGGCGAGGTCCTCATTCCCCGCCACGAGCGCCGCGGCGGTGGCGCGCAGACCGTCACAACCGACAGCGAGGTGCGCCTGCCGCGCGCGCGTGCAGGCGCGCGCCGCCACGCGCTCGAGAGAAGCGTCCGGCTGCGGCAACAGAGCCGCGAGCACCAGACTCTCGGCGAGCGAAAGACCCGCAGGTGTCTTACCCGCAAGGCGCGCGGCGGCAGCGCCGACGCCCTGAAGCTCGCCGCGGTAGCCGAGGAGATTGAGGTACGCCTCGAGGATTTCGCGCTTGGTCCAGTGGGCTTCGAGCGCGCGGGCGGTGCGCATCTGCGCGAGCTTGTCCCACACACCCCCGAGCGAAGCGCTGCGACGCCGTGGCGTCAGGAGCGATGCCAGTTGCATGGTGATGGTGCTCGCGCCGCGTCTGCGGTGCTGCCACCCCTCATCGCGCACGGCGCCGACGAGGCTCGGCCAGTCGATGCCGTGATGTTGCCAGAAGTGGCGGTCCTCGCCGTCGATGATCGCCGCCACGAGCGCCGGAGAGACCTCTTCGAGTGGCACCCACGCGAGGCGCCTCACATCGAAGCGGATCCGCCGCGAGTCGATCACCCCACCGTGCCGGTCGAGCAGCCAGGCGTCGGAGGGGACGTAGCCGGCACGCACGGCCGCGAAGCCCGGCACTTGGACCGGCCAGCTGATCGCGAGTGCAAGAGCGACGCATAGAGCTGCTGCCGCGATGGCGGCGGCCAGGAGCACGTGCCGGCGCAGCCTCACATTCATGGCTGCTGCGCCGCATGCACGGTGATGGGCGCGTTCGGCAGCTCACCCAGCATCTCGGGGGCGTACATGGCCTCAACGCGGGTCGCGGGCAGCTGGAACGTGCCCGGATTGTTGAGGCGCATCGTGTATTCGACGCTCCAGTGTCCCTTGGGGACGAATCGGTAGTAAGCCCGATAACTTTCGAAGCGGCGCTCCTCGAAGGCGAGCCACGCCCAGCCACTTTCGCGATCATCGCGCTGGAGCAGCGCCGACTGGCCGCCGAGCCCGCCGAGAATCGTCGCGCCCGCGGGGATCGGATCATCGATCACCACCCAACTCATGTCCGACTGCGCCTCGAGCTCGAGGTGGACCCGAGCGACGTCCCCGCGCGTCCAGAGATTACCGTGCTGCTGCTCGATGGGCGTGACCGCGCGTGTCACCTTGAACCCCGTCGACAGGGGTTTCTCCAGCGGCAACGACGCGGTGGCCCGTACCATCGCCCAGGGTGCGCCGCTGCCTGCGTGCACGATCTCGAGAGTATCTTTGCCACTGCGCCAGGGAAGGCTCACGGGCGGTGCGTCGTGAGGCTGTGGCCAGCTGACGGTGCGCTCATCGGTTCCGTAATTGAGCGCCGTGGTGCCGGCCACCGGGGTTGCCTCGAACGCTGCGGAGAACTTGCTGAGTGCCAGCACGCCCCAGGCGTTGGCGACCGTGGTATTCCAGTGACCGAGCTGCTGACGTCCGACCGCACCGCGGACCAGCCGCGGGATGTCCTCACGCCACTCGGGGCGCTCGAGCACGGTGAGCAACATGCGGTTGGCGTTGGAGTCGGCGGAGATCATGAGCCACCACAGCGCATCGCTCCGCTCGATCGAGAAGCCCATGACGGTGCCCTGGAAGTTGAGCCGCGCCCGCAGCAGTCCCAATGCCTGACGCGCCTTGCCATCGGCATTGGCGACACCGCGGGTGCGCTTGAGAATGCCGATCCAGTCGAGGAGCGCGGAGGTCGGCAGCAGGTTGGGCTCGACGGTGATGCTGTCCAGCATGTCGGCGCGGGCAGCGTCGTAGCGCGACAACGCGTCGATGGCCTGGAGCTTGCGGATCGTCAGGTCCGCCGTCGGCAGTGACGAGTCGCGCACGAGCTTGCCTTCGGCGAAGCGTGTCAGTGCCTGCAGCAGCCGATCCCGCTGCTCGCCGATGGGCCACCCGGCCTCGTGGCCGATGGCGAGAATATAAGCCGTGAGTCCGTCATCTCCCTGCAGCCGCTCGCTTGGGAAGTACCTGAGCAGCCCGTCCGCGTCCATGTAGGCGGGCAGCCGCTGCATCAGGGCGTCCCAGCCCTCCCGCGAGCCGAGCGCAACGGCTCTCGATGCGAGCTGCTCGAGGCAGACGTAGGGGTAGAGACTCATGTACTCGCGGACGCCATCGAGACGATCGCCGAGTCTCGCCTCGAGCGTGATCTCGAGGCCGCCGCGCCCCGGCACTGCTCCGCGTGGAATCTCGGCCAGGACCGCCAGCTTCTGTGTCAGCTGGGCGATCGTCGCCTGGTAGGTGCGCACGGGGTAGGCGGCAATGACCGTTTCGCTCACCTTCAGGTGATCGCGTGCGTTACTCGCGCCGGCACGTGCCGTGAGGTCCCAGTCGATGCGGCTCACGCCCACCGGCGTGCTCACGGACCAGGAGATATCACGTGATTGCCCGGCGGGAATCTCGACCTCCCGGGCGGTGAGCGACTCCTTGATCGCAGTGCCCGCGGCCTCGACGTGCGCGCGGAGGAGGTGATCGGTAGTGTTGCGGACCGTGACCGTCGCTGCGTAGCGATCGCCCTCGCGCACGAGCGGCGGCAGGCCCGACAGCAGAATCAGATCCTGCGTCGTATGGATGGTCGCGGCGCCGGTGCCGAAGCGCTGTGCGCCGCTTTGTGCCACGGCGACGATGCGGAACGCCGTGAGCGAATCGTTGAGCGGGATCGAGACCGTCGCGTCGCCCTGGCTATCGATCACGACGCGGGGCTGCCAGTAGAGGAGGCTCTCGAAGAGCTCGCGCGCCCGATCGGGCTCGCGCCCGCCGCCGCCGCCGTGCGGGATCGCCTTGCGGCCGTAGTGGCGCTTGCCGACCACCTGCATCTGCGCAGTGGAGGTCCACACCTCGAGTCCGCGTTGACCCATCATCGCCTCGAGCAGCTCCCAACTCCGGTTCGGGGCGAGATCGAGCAGAGCCTCATCGACCGCGGCGACCGCGACTTCGCTACCCGCGGGCAGCGCGCTGCCATCGGCGGCGACGACGTGAATCTTCACCCCCACCTTCTCGCGCACCCGGTAGGTCGTCCGGTCGGTGTGAACGCCCACATCCAGGCGGTGCGGGCGCCAGCCGATCCTGATCTGTGCCGTCCCGAGTCGATAGGCCGGCTTGTTGAGATCCACGAGCGCGGTGACCGCCGGCCCCTTTGCGTCGCGGGTCTCCGGATCCGGAACGCGTCCGCGAATGGCGAGCACTGACACGAAGGCATTCGGCGAATAGCTCGGCGCGATCGGCACCTCGACGATCGGCGCGTTGCCGCTCAAGTGCGTGATGAAGCTGCTCAACACGCCCTCACGCTCGACGGTGACGAGCGCGGTCGCGGCGCGAAATGGCATGCGCACCTGGAAGCGCGCGGTCTCGCCGGGCTCGTATTCTTTCTTCTCCGGCAGCACATCCATGCGATCGCCGCTCGTGCCACCGAACCACCAGGCATCCTCATCGACCACCCACATCGAGGTCGTCGCGCCCGCGAGGGTGCCGGCGCGGTCGCGAGTCTCGGCGCGCACCAGGATCTGTCCGGAGGCTCCCGGCGCCACCTCGCAGGCGACCAACCCCTGCGGGTCGGTGACGGCGCTGCAGGTTGCGGCGAGCTTGCGGGTCTCCCGCGTCGTCTCGTACGAGTAGAAACCGCCGATCAGGCGCCGGCGGTACGAGTAGGCGCTGGACTGGTAAAGCGAAACGGCGATCGGCTGGCTGGGCTGCGGCTTGCCGTCGAGATTCAGCGCGACCACTTGAAAGCGCAATTGCTTCGGGCTGCCCACCCAGCCCTCGCGCCGGATACCGACGCTGAGTGACGACGGCACGATGCCCACGTACCCGGTGGTGGTGAGAATCTCGCCGTTGGCGTCGGCGTATTCGAGCTCGGCAATCAGCCGGCCCGGGCCATCGAGCGCGGGCACATCGTTGACCGTGACGCGGGCCGACCCGGCATCATCGAGCACGAGCGGGATGGTGCGTGTCCGGGTTGTCTCCTTCCCGCTTTGCGACTCGAAGTCGTAATCGACGGCGCCTACACCCTCGGTAACGACCCCTTCCTGCACGGGCGCTCCACCGAACTGGTAGTCCGGGTAATCCGCGACGTGGAGCGGTCTCGGCTCGACGAAGGTGCGCACCTTGACCGGGAGACCCGAGGCGCCGCCGCCGGCGAGGTAGGCGACGTGCAGGTCGAGGTCGACACGACTCGGAGCGACGAGCGGGCGCGTCGGCCCCGTGACGCTCGCGTGCATTGCCGGCAGGCGGAACTGCTCGACCTTGAATTCTCCGCTGGGATGGTCGTCGATCGTGACGGTATAGGTACCGAGTTTCGCTTCCTGTGGGATCTTCCATTCGCTGGTCGCGACACCGTTGGCGTCAAAGCTCGTCGTGAGCGAATAGCGTTGACCGCTGCTCTGATGAGAAACCACGACGCGATGACCGTCCGTCCGAGCGGGCACCGTGAGCCCCTGCGAGACGTGCACCCGGAGGAAATGCTTCATCGACACGGTCTCGCCGGCACGGAACAGCGCGCGATCGAGCACCGTGTGATAGATGCCCGCCGCGAAGAGGCTGCCGACCGGCAGGCCGAACTCGTACGGCGCGATGCCCTGGTCCCAGTCAGAGAGCGTGAAGCTGAAATCTCCGGCCTTGCCCGCGAGAGCCATGAGTGGGTGCGGCCGAAAGTGGCAGCTGCCACGGCCGACCTGCTCGCCGAGCGAGCGATCGATGCGCGCCACTCCATCGTGATCCGTGCGTCCCTGCCACAGCGTCTCGCCGGTGCAGTAGTCGGTGACGATCACGTCCGCGTCCGCGACGGGCGCACCGCTGCCGAGGCGCGTGACCCAGGCGAGCGAGCTCTCGCGCCCCCATTTCAAATGCACCGCGAGATCCGTGACCAGCGCTGCGGTCGCGACATAGCGTGTCTCATTCCGTCCGAGCAGTGCCGCGCCGAGCGCCTGGCTCTCGAGCTCGATGACGTAGAAGCCGGGCTGCTTCAGCGGGATGCCCACGACTTCCTCGGCCCGGCCGCCCGCGGGCGCGCTCACACTGAAGGACTGCGTCGCGTCGGAGGCACCGAAGACCGACTGCGTCCCGGTGGTATCGCGCCAGACGCGCCCAACCTCCCAGTGGCCGGTCGGTCTTGCGGCTTCCTCTACCCGCGTCAGCCAGGCCGCAATGCTCTGCGGGTCTTTGTCCAGGCGCAGGAGCATCGCCTTGATGCTCGACTGGCGCGCGGCAAGCGTCGCTTCGACGTTGCGCACCGTGACCGGCAACACGCCGCCTTCGTGCGCCTCGAGAATGCCGAAGCTGCCCGAGAACTTGACGAGCGGCGGGTATGCATCGACTCGTACGGCGAGTGGAAAGCGCGCGGCGTTCTCGAGCGGCCTGCCCGCATCGTCGGCGAGATTTGCGGGGAGTGTGACGGTCAGGCCGGATGAGGCCGGAAACGGTCCGACGAAGGTGACGCTCTCGAGTGTCGGCGACTGCGCATCCTTTGCAGTGGGTGTGAACAGGTGGCCGTTGGCAGAGCGGAGCCGGATGGCGAGTGCCTGCGCACGCGGAACCCCCGCGGTGAACGTCACGCTGATCGGCAGAACCGGCATGCACCCGGCATGGGAATTGGTGCGCGTGCACTCGACCTGGGCGATGAATGCCGGACGCACGCGAAACGCCAGCTGCTGATCGGTTTGCGTGGCCATCCCGGAGGCGGTTGCGATACCTGCGCCCCACTGCAGCAGCACGCGCGTCGCGGGTGGCAGGCGGCGTTGGCAACGCAGCACCGTGATGAGCTCGTCCTGCTCCTCCAGCGAGCGGTTACGCACGCGCACGTCGGACACGACAGCGCTTTTCCAGAGCAGCTGCAGGTAGTCGTAGCCGAGCGCTTTGCGCTCGGCGAGGATCTTCTCCCGCTCCTCGCCCGCGAGCACCTGCACCGGGATGCGCTCGACGACTCCTTCGATGGCGCAGTACGCGCTCTTCTCGATGGACGCGGTCGTCGCCGGCGCATCGAGGCGCAACAGAAACACCTGGTCCTCATCGAGTGCTTCCCAGCCCTCGCGCGGTAGCGAGGCGATGATCGCCGGGCCGCCGGTAGCGAAGCTGAACAACGCGCGACCGCGCAGCGTTTCGCCCGCCAGGGACTTCAACCCGGGCCGGAGCGTAAAGCGGCAGCTGAGCCCGGCACCCAGGTCTCGATCGAAGTCGTAGACCCAGTTGCGCGTGTCGGCCCAGCGACCCTTCCCCGGTGCGGCGCAGCTGACCGTGAACGGATCGGCGAGCCGTGGATCCCCGAGAGCCACCATGGGCACGGTGAAGCGCACGACGACCTGGCGGATGTGTCTGACATAGCCCTCTGGAGAGAAGGACTCCACCTGGGGGCCCTGGAGCCCTGCGGCGGAGGGATCCGCGGGCAACGCGAGCACCGGCGTCAGAAAGGCGAGAGCCGTGAGCACGCGCAGAAGGACGGATTTCATGTGACCCCCGGAAGAGCCGCGCGGCGGGCGCACGAAACTGTGCGGACACCGCGGACTCACCGGCGACCATCCTCACCTCAGAAGGTGGCAGATCAGGGCGGCAATTGTGGCAGCGACCAACGCCGCACGGCCCGCCGGAAGGCCTCGACATCCGCGGCGCGGGTGTCGGGTAAGGGCGGTCCATAGCGCAGCTCGGCGTAGCGCTCGAGGAGTGGCAGCAGCGAAGTCCGCGCGGCAGGGCACCGTGCGATCACCGCCGCGCCGAAGGCGAGCGGCCCCTCGTGCGGCGCGCGCGGCACGATGCGCGCGAGCTTGCGGCACAGTCGCGCGTAGGCGCGCGCCAGCGGATCGGCGTGCGCCGGCCGGAGACTGCGGCCGACATGCCAGGCGATCACGGCGAGCCACAGGCACAGTGCCAACATGAAGGCCCAGCCGAGGGCGCGCGCATCGGGCGAGCGGATCCCGAGCCTCTCGAGGACTGCGAGCTGCGCCTCGTAGTCGAACTTCAGCACGTGGTTGGTCCACCAGGCGTTGGCAGCATCCCAACGCTGCATCAACTCGTTGAGCCAGGGCGAGGCATGCAGCAGCCGGGCGCGGGCCGGGAGCTCCTGGGGCATCAGGTCGAGAATCCCGCGCCGCAATCGCTCCGGCGCCACGACCGCGGTCGGATCGACGCGCGTCCAGCCCCGAGCCTCGAGCCACACCTCCGCCCAGGCGTGGGCCTCCGCCTGGCGCACGAGGAAGTAGCCCCCGTCGTACGGAATCCATTCGCCGCCGAGGTAACCGGTCACGACGCGCGCCGGCACGCCGGCGGCGCGCATCAGTACGACGAAGGCCGAGGCATAGTGTCCACAGAAGCCGACGCGCGTTCTGAACAGCAAGTCATCGATCGCGTCAGCTCCGAGACGCTCGGGCTCCAGCGAGTAAACGAAGCCGCCGGTGCGCAGGTAGTCGAGCGCAGCCTCGACCAGCGCGCCGTCGGAGCCCGCACGCTCGCGCAGGCTCGCAGCGAGCGCTCGCGTGCGCGGATTCGCGCTCCCTGGCAGCGCCGTGTCCTGACGCCGGGCCGAGGCATCGAGCGGCCGTGTGATGCGCGTATGCGTGTAGGAGACCTCATCGAAGCTCACGGGATCTCTGAGCGGCTCGGCGCCGACCAGCAGGTCGTCGTAGGTGAGGAAGACACGCGCTTCGGGAGCCTCCGTTGGCGTATCGAGCGTGAACCACCAGCGCTGATGGCTCGCTTCGAGCTGCACGCGGTAGCGATAGGCGGTCCCGAGGTACTCGCGTGGCAAGTGCGGGCGCAGCTCTGCGGGCGCGCGCCGCCAGGTCTGGCCGTCGAACTCGTGCAGCACGGGGCCGCGCCAGTAGCGCTCCTGCGGCGGCGGTGCGGGCCCTGAGAATCGGACGCGAAAGGCCGGGTCGTAGCTGGTCGCCAGCTGCCCGATGCTCCCCGGAGTCAGGGTGTCCGAGAGGCCGGTCAGTGCCAGGTCGCCGCGCGGAATGGCCCAGAAGGCGCCGGGCAGGCGCGGGAAAAACACAAAGAGCAGCAGCGCGAGCGGCACGGCGTACAGCAGGGCCCGCCCGGCGAGCCCGAGCGCCGCGCGCGCGGCGGTGGCGGGGGCGGCGATCACCGCGAGTGCCCCGCAGCACAGCCAGGCCTGCAGTCCGTAGAGCGGTGCGCGCACGAGCTCCTGGCGATCGAGACAGGCCGCAAGCAGCAGGAAGAGTGCCGCGCCGACCATGACGAACTGGTCGCGTGCAGCGCGCGTCTCGAGCAGCTTCAGGCCCGCCATCAGGAGCAGCAGTGTCGTACCGGCGGCAAGCCCGTTCAGCGTGTGAAAGCGCACCAGCACGATCACCACCAGCGTGACGGCAAGCAGCGCACGCGCCGCAACGCCGGGCTGACCACCGCCGCGGTACGCGGTGAGCACCCGCCACGCGATCAGCAACAGTGCGACCGCCAACGCCCACGGTGGCACGCGGTCGGCGTTCAGCAGCACCCCACCGGCAAAGACGGCACAGGTCCAGAAAAGTGGCCGCAGCGTTTGGCCAGCGGATTCCGCAGTCGCCACCGCCGCCATCACTCTCGCTCCTCGAGTCCGAAGAGGGCGAGTGCGGCGAGACAGCGGTGGCGGTGCTCGGGTCCGCGGTCCGGCCCGAGCTGCATGCCCGGGAGGGTCAAACCGTAGCGCTCACCGTGCGCCTCGGCATCGACCACCCAGCGCGCGAGCTGCGAGAGCCGCGCTTCCTCATCGAGAGAGCGAAGCTGCGCGAAGTCGAACATGCGCAGCTCGGAGGCGCCCTGCACGTACTCCTTGACGAGAAGCGGCGCCTCGCGCGCGTAGGCTTTCCAGTCAACCTGTCGTGGCGAGTCACCGTCGCGGAAGGGCCGCAGGCCCGCCCATTCGTCACCACCCGCGCCCGCGTGCCTGCGCACACCCGCGTTGCGGGCACTGTCTGCCGGCATCGGGAGGACACCGTGCGGGTGTGGGTACACCAGCATCGCGGCATCGGTGTGAACCCAGGTCCAGACACGGAACAGCCCGAAGGGGTGCGCGGTGGAGAGCCGCAGCCGCTCGATGCGTACCCGGCCACGGCGCGGTGCGGGGACTTGCAGCTCGAGCTGCTGCCGCGTGTGCGGCGCCAGGTCCGCGAGCACGAGTGGCCCCCGCGGGAGCGCCGCCTCGAGGCGCAGGCGCTCGATGTCGTCCGTGTTGCCGAGAGTGAGCTGCAGCGCGCCCGTGGACCTCGCAAACACCGCCGGCGCGATGACCGCGACCACCTCGGTGCCGAGCAGATTGCGATGGCATTGCTGCATCACGACGAGCGCGAACCCGGTGAGGAGGAAAGTGAGAAAGAGCGCGAGGCTGTTGGCGTAATTGAGCCCTGCGAGCAGCATGAGGAGCAGCAGTGCACCGAACGCGAGCCCGGCGCGGGTGGGGAGAATGTAGAGCCGGCGCCGCTCGAGCCTCACTGGCAGTCGATCGCTTCCCTGGCGGCGGCGTATCCACTGCGCCATCCGGGCGTCGAGCCGGGTGCGAAGTGGCGCGAACGGATTCCACCCTGCAGATCCGCCGGCTGTAGCCTCGCGCGTCACGCGATTTCCTGGGGTGGCCTCGGTCTAGGGAGGCAGCGGCACCGCGCGGATGATCTCGGCCGCGACATCCGCGGCGTCCGTGCGCTCGGCCGGATCGCGCCGTTCGAGCCGATGCGCGACCACGGAAGGCAGGACCGCCTGCAGGTCCTCGGGAAGCACCGAGCGGCGTCCGCCGAGGAAGCTCCACGCCTGCGCCGCGCGGATCAGGCCCTGCCCGGCGCGCGGCGAGAGTCCGAGCTTCAGATCGGAAGACGAGCGCGTGCGCACGATGAGCGCCTGGGCGTAATCGAGGAGCGCATCCGCCACATAGACCTTGCGCACTGCTCGCTGCACGCCGAGCACTCCGCCAGCTCCCAGCAGCGGCGCAATCGACGGCAGGAGCTCGCGCCGGTCGCCACCGCGCAGCAACTCGCGCTCGTGCGCGGCGTCGGGGTAACCGAGCACCACCCGCATGAGGAAGCGATCGAGCTGCGATTCGGGGAGGCCGAAGGTACCGAGCTGCTCGTGGGGGTTCTGGGTGGCGACGACGAAGAACGGCTCGGGCAGTGCGTAGGTGGTGCCATCGGCACTGACCTGCCGCTCCTCCATCGCCTCGAGCAGCGCGCTCTGCGTGCGGGGGCTTGCCCGGTTGACCTCGTCCGCGAGCAGCAGCTGCGTGAAGATCGGCCCGCGACGGAAGTGGAACTGCTGGCTGGCGCGATCGAACACGGAGACCCCGATGATGTCGGCGGGCAGGAGGTCGCTCGTGAACTGAACCCGCTGCCACGAGAGACCGAGCACGTGGGCGAGCGCGTGGGCGAGGGTCGTCTTACCGACGCCCGGCACGTCCTCGATCAGCAGGTGGCCGCGTGCCAGCAGGCAGGCGACGCACAGGCGGATCTGTGCGGGCTTGCCGAGGATCACGGTCTCGAGTGTCGCGAGCACGCGCGTGAGCACCGCGGCATCGACCTCTGCAGCGACACTGGTGGCCGGCAGTGGCGCACTCATGGCTTCAGCCCGCGCAGGCGCTCGAGCTGTGCCGCGAGCCCCGTGGCGGTGCGCTCGAGCTCTGCGGCGCGCTCGCGCTCGGCCGCCACGACGTGCTCGGGCGCGTTGCGCACGAAGCTGTCGTTCGCGAGCCGCTCGCGGGTTTTCTCGAGGTCCGCCTGCGCCCGTGCCAGCAGCCTCCCCAGGCGTTCGGCCTCGGCATTGGGATCGATGAGTCCCGCCATGGGCACGAGGATGGTGAGCGTGCCGGCGAGCGCCATGGCCGACTGCGGCGCCTCGGCTGCGGGTGCGAGCAGCGTGATGCTGGCCACTCCCGCCAGGCGCTCGAGCCAGGTGCGGTGGCGCGCGAGGTATGCCTCATCCTCGGCGCTCGCGTCCTTCAACAGCACCGGAATCCGTTTCGCCGGGCTGATGTTCATCTCGCCACGAATCTGGCGCACGCCGAGCACCACCCTCTGGATCCACGCCGTCTCGCGCTCGGCCGCCTCATCGAGGGCGAAGTCGGCCGCGCGCGGATAGGGCTCGAGCATCACCGTATCGCCGGCGCGGCCTGCGAGCGGTGCGACGCGCAGCCAGATCTCCTCGGTGATGAAGGGCATGAGCGGATGCAACGCGCGCTGCAGCGCCTCGAGGATCTCGGCGAGCGTCCACTGCGCCGCGCGCCGCGGCCCGGCGACGGCGTCGTCCTGCAGGACGGGCTTCGCGAGCTCGAGGTACCAGTCGCAGAAGTCGTACCAGGTGAATTCGTACAGCGCGCTCGCCACGTAGTCGAAGCGGTATTCCGCGAACGCGCTCTCGACCGTGGCGAGCGTGCGCGAAAAGCGCGAGCGGATCCAGCGGTCCGCTACCGAGAGCCCGGCATCGTGAGGGGCGCGCGCTCCCGAGTCCGACAGGGGCACGGCCGCCGCGCGGGCCGCGGCACCCTCGCCGAGCGCGAGCGTGACGAAGCGCGCCGCATTCCAGAGCTTGTTGCAGAAGTTGCGATAGCCGCCGACGCGTGCGAGCTCGAAGCGGATCTCGCGGCTCGGGGCGGCGAGCGCCGCGAAGGTGAAGCGCAGGGCGTCGGTGCCGTGCGGCGCAATGCCCTGCGGGTACTGCCGGCGCGTCGCTTTCTCGATGGCGGGCGCGAGCTGCGGCTGCATGAGGCCGCTCGTGCGCTTGGCGATGAGCTCTTCCAGCGGGATACCGTCGACGATGTCGAGCGGATCGATGACGTTGCCGCGCGATTTCGACATCTTATCGCCGTGCTCATCGAGGATGAGCCCGGTGATGTAGACGTCGCGGAACGGCACGTCCTGCATGAACTTCAGCCCCATCATCATCATACGAGCGACCCAGAAGAAGATGATGTCGAAGCCCGTGACGAGGACGCTGCTCGGATAGAACTTCTCGAGCGCTGGCGTCGACTCGGGCCAGCCAAGGGTGGAGAAGGGCCAGAGCGCGGATGAGAACCAGGTATCGAGCACGTCCTCGTCCTGACGCAGCACGACATCGCCCGAGAGCCCGTGCTGGGCGCGCACTTCGGCAGCGTCGCGGCCGACGTAGACGTTGCCCTTGTCGTCGTACCAGGCGGGAATGCGATGACCCCACCACAGCTGACGGCTGACGCACCAGTCGCGGATGTTGCGCATCCACTCGAAGTAGGTGCGTGCCCAGTTCTCGGGCACGAAGCGCGTGCGGCCCTCGCTCACCGCCGCGACCGCCGGCTCCGCGAGTGGCGCAATCTTCACGTACCACTGGTCGGTGAGGTACGGCTCGAGCACCGCACCGCTGCGGTCGCCGCGCGGGATCACGAGCCGGTGCTTCTCGACGCGCGCAATGAGCCCCGCCGCTTCGAGCTCCGCCACCACGCGCTTTCTCGCCTCGAAACGCTCGAGGCCGCGAAAGCGCTCGGGGACGGTGTCGGCGAGCGTCGCCTGCGGGGTGAAGATGTTGATGAGCGGCAGCTTGTGTCGCTGGCCGATATCGTAATCGTTGAAGTCGTGGGCCGGGGTGATCTTGACGACGCCCGAGCCGAAGTCGGGATCCACGTACTCGTCGGCGATCACCGGGATGTCGCGCCCGGCGAGTGGCAGCTGCACGCGCTCGCCGATGAGGGATCGGTAGCGCGGATCCTTGGGGTGCACCGCGACGGCGGCATCGCCCAGCAGGGTCTCGGGGCGCGTCGTCGCCACCACCACGTGCCCCTTGCCGTGCACCCGCGGGTAGCGCAGGTGCCAGAGCTGGCCATCCTCCTCATGCGACTGCACTTCGAGGTCCGAGAGCGCCGTCAGCAGCACCGGGTCCCAGTTCACCAGGCGCTTGCCGCGATAGATGAGCCCTTCGGCGTGCAGCCGCACGAACACCTCGGTGACGGCCCGCGACATCTCCGGGTCCATGGTGAAGCGATCGCGCGACCAGTCGACCGAATCGCCGAGGCGCCGCATCTGCGCATTGATCGTCCCGCCGGACTGCTCCTTCCACGCCCACACCCGCTCGAGAAAGGCCGCGCGCGTGAGATCGGTGCGCTTCACCCCCTGGGCGTTCAGCTGTCGCTCGACGACCATCTGCGTCGCGATGCCGGCGTGGTCGGTGCCGGGCTGCCACAGCACGCAGCGCCCGCGCATGCGCTGGTAGCGGCTGAGCGCGTCCATCAGGGTGTGCTGGAACGCGTGCCCCATGTGCAGCGTCCCGGTCACGTTCGGCGGCGGGATCATGATGCAGTAGGGCGCACCGTTGCCACGCGGCGCGAACCAGCCGTTAGATTCCCAGCGCTCGTAGAGGCGCCGCTCGATCTCGTGCGGCGCGTACACCTTGTCCATTTCAGCAGGAAGTCCGCAGCAGGAAGTGCGGCTCGATT